>ENA-OQDF01000005-OQDF01000005.1-human-gut-metagenome-genome-assembly--contig:-NODE-5-length-62866-cov-7.167137_pt1 | contig 62866 bp, 75 predicted proteins | sample MGYA00242769_ERZ504597 | MGnify/ENA primary metagenome ERZ504597 (study PRJEB26092, sample SAMD00036305) | human gut metagenome | host: Homo sapiens | study: EMG produced TPA metagenomics assembly of the...
ATCGGCCAGGCCGCGGAATTCGATTATTCGGGCACCCAGCCTGCCGCGTGCTGCGCGAAGAGGGCATTAGGGTCATTCTGGTCAATTCCAACCCGGCCACCATCATGACCGATCCGGAAATGGCCGACGCCACCTACATCGAGCCGATCTCCACCCCGATCCTCGAGCAGATCATCGCCAAGGAACGTCCTGACGCGTTGCTGCCGACGCTGGGCGGACAGACCGCGCTGAACGCGGCCATGGCGCTGGGCGAGGCGGGCGTGCTCAAGAAGTACAACGTCGAGCTGATCGGCGCGTCCCTTGACGCCATCGATCGTGGCGAGGATCGCGAACTCTTCAAGAAGGTCGTGGAGGAGGCCGGCGCCGAATCCGCCCGCTCCGACATCGCGCATTCCCTTGAGGAAGTCGACAAGATCGCCGAGAAGTTCGGCTACCCGCTGGTGGTCCGTCCGAGCTTCACCATGGGTGGTCTCGGCTCCGGCATCGCGCACGACGAAGACGAGCTGCACCGCATCGCCGGCGCCGGCATCCACTATTCCCCGACCGACGAGGTGCTGATCGAGGAAGGCATCGAAGGCTGGAAGGAATACGAACTCGAGCTGATGCGCGACAAGAAGGACAATGTCGTGGTCGTCTGCCCGATCGAAAACGTCGACCCGGTCGGCGTGCACACCGGCGACTCCATCACCCGTGGCACCGGTCTTCACCCTGACCGACCGCGAATACCAGAAGCTGCGTGACATCGGCATCGCCATCATCCGTGGCGTGGGCGTCGACACCGGCGGCTGCAACATCCAGTTCGCCGTCAACCCGGACACCGGCCGTATCATCGTCATCGAGATGAACCCGCGCGTGTCCCGTTCCTCCGCGTTGGCTTCCAAGGCCACAGGCTTCCCGATCGCCAAGATCGCCACCAAGCTGGCCCTCGGCTACACGCTGGACGAGATCCAGAACGACATCACCCAGTCCACGCCGGCCAGCTTCGAGCCGACCATCGACTACGTGGTCACCAAGGTGCCGCGTTTCGCGTTCGAGAAGTTCCCGGGCGCCGATCCGACGCTGACCACCTCCATGAAGTCCGTCGGCGAGGCCATGGCTCTCGCGGGCAACTTCCAGGAGTCGCTTGGTAAGGCTATGCGCTCCATCGACAAGCGTCACATGGGCTTCAACTGGATGGTGACAAGCCGTCCGAGGACGAGGTTTCCCAGCTGCTCGACGCCATCAAGGTGCCGACCGAGCACCGTTATCTGCAGATTCAGCGTGCCCTGTGGGGAGGCGCCACCGAAGAGCAGATCTTCGCGGCCACCAAGATCGACCCGTGGTTCATCCGCCAGTTCGCGCTCATCAACGAGACTGCGCTGGAAGTCAAGAACGCGGAGAAGCTCACCAGGAAGCTGCTGAAGAAGGCGAAGCTCGCCGGCCTGTCCGACCTGCAGATCGCGCACCTGCGCCGTCTGGGAGACGAGGGCGAGAACACCATCCGTGAGCTGCGTTGGTCGTACGACCTCCGCCCGGTGTTCAAGACCGTCGACACTTGCGCCGCCGAATTCGACGCGGCAACCCCGTACTACTACTCCTGCTACGCGGATGAGACCGAGCTGCGTCCTCGCGACCGCGAGGCCGTGATCATCCTCGGCTCCGGTCCGAACCGCATCGGCCAGGGCATCGAGTTCGACTACACCTGTGTGCACGCCGTGCAGGAACTGGGCAAGAACTATGACACGATCATGGTTAACTGCAACCCGGAGACCGTGTCGACCGATTACGACATGTCCGACCGCCTGTATTTCGAGCCGCTCACCTTCGAAGACGTGCTCGAGATCTACGAGGCCGAAAAGAAGATGGGTCCGATCAAGGGCGTCATCGTCCAGCTCGGCGGCCAGACCCCGCTGTCCCTGGCCGCCCGACTGAAGGCCGCAGGCGTTCCGATTCTCGGCACCACGCCTGAATCCATTGATCTGGCCGAAAACCGTGAGCTCTTCGGCGAGGTGCTGAAGAAGGCCGACATGAACGCGCCGCGCTACGGCACCGCGCTGAGCCTGGACGAGGCCCGCGAGGCCGCGCACGCCATCGGATACCCGGTGCTGGTCCGTCCGAGTACGTGCTCGGCGGCCGTGGCATGGAAATTGTCTACGACGACGCCCAATTGCGCAAGTACGTCGATCGCGCATTGAAGGAAGCCCAGGCCGACACCGTCGTGTCCGGCCGTCTGCCTTCGCCGCTGCTCATCGACAAGTTCCTGCAGGATGCCGTGGAAATCGACGTCGACGCGCTGTTCGACGGCGAGGAGCTGTATATCGGCGGCATCATGGAGCACGTCGAGGAAGCTGGCGTCCATTCCGGTGACGCCGCCTGCACCCTGCCTCCGAGCACGCTGTCCGATGACCAGATCCGTCGTCTGCGTGAAGGCACCTACGCATTGCCAAGGGCTGTGGCGTGCAGGGCCTGATCAACGTGCAGTATGCCTTCATGGCCAACACTCTGTACGTCATCGAGGCCAATCCGCGTGCCTCCCGTACCGTGCCGTTCGCTTCCAAGGCCACCGGTGTGGCACTGGCCAAGGCCGCCGCCCGCATCATGGTCGGCGAAACCATCCAGCAGCAGCGTGACAACGGCCTGCTCCTGCCCCACGGCGACGGTGGCGACATCCATCGTGGCCAGCAGGTGGCCGTCAAGGAATCCGTGCTTCCGTTCAAGCGATTCCGCACTCCGCTCGGCAAGACCGTCGACGTGCTGCTCGGACCGGAAATGCGTTCCACCGGCGAGGTCATGGGCTTCGACCGCGACTTCCCGCACGCGTTCGCCAAGAGCCAGCTCGCCGCATACGAAGGCGGCCTGCCGACCAGCGGCAACGTGTTCATCTCCGTGAACGACACCGACAAGCGCCAGCTGCCGCTGTTCGCCGCGCGACTGGTCGAGCTCGGCTTCAACATCTGGGCCACCGAAGGCACGGCATCCGTGCTGCGCCGCTACGGCATCGATTCCAAGATCGTCGACAAGATCAGCGTGCGTATGGACTCCGATCCAGACGACCCGATCACCACCTACCATGCGGAGGGCAGCGTCGGCAAGAACGTCGTCCAGCTGATCGAGGAAGGCGCGATCGACCTGATTCTCAACACGCCGAACTCCCGCGGTTCCCGTTCCGACGGCTACGCCATCCGTTCGGCGGCTATCGCAGCGACCTGCCGCAGTTCACCACCATGACGGAATTCTCCGCCGTGTTGATGGCTATCGAGGCGGTGCGCAATAATGATTATCAGATCATGAGTATTCAGGATCATTCCACGCAGCTGTTCGAATTGGAAAGCCGTGACTAATGATGAGTAGCCCCAGCAGTGAGGAAGTGAATGCCCAGCGTTCGGATTTCGGTCTGCGACTGAGCAATTCAATGGCCAAATACGGCCCGTTGTGCGTCGGCATCGACCCGCATCGGCAGCTCCTCACTGACTGGGGCTATAACGTCGACGCGTTGGGGGCGGAGCTGTATTCCATGCGCATGCTGCAGGCGGCCAATGGCCGTGCCGCAGCTGTCAAATTCCAGTCCTCCATGTTCGAGCGGTACGGTTCCAAAGGCATCGCCGCGCTTGAACGCGTGCTCTATGCGGCACGGCAGATGGGTGTCATCACCATCGTCGACTGCCTGCATGGCGGCCTGCCGACCACGATTTCCGCGTTCGCGGACGCCTATTTCAAGCCGGGCGCGCCATTGCTGGCAGACGCCATCACCCTGCTGCCGTATTACGGCGCACGGTCATTGGGAGGCGTCATCAATGACGCGCTCAACAACGGCAGGGGCGTGTTCATCGCATCGTTGACGTCCAACCAGGAAGGCGCCAGCTGCAGACGGCGATTCGTCAGGCAGGCGAATACAAGGGCAAAACAGTGGCGTACGGCATCGCCAGCACTGCTCAGAAATTCAATAAGGGCAATGATGGAATGGGTTCCGTCGGCCTTATCATCGGCGCCACCATCGGGCAGTGGATCAACGATTCGGGCGTCGACCCGGCCAAGTTCACCGGACCGATTCTTTCCCCAGGCTACGGATGGCAGGGAGCGGAGACACGCGATCTGAAGACCGTGTTCAAAGGCACCAAGGGCAATGTGCTGGTTACGGTATCTCGTTCCATCGCCACGCACGGTCCCGACATCGCAAAATTGACCGAAGCCACCGCGTCGGTCGCCGGGGATATTCGGCAGGCATTGACCGAGGCTCAAAACGAAAGCGCCGATGATGCGGCTGACGGAGACGCCGAATAAATTCTTTTTCTGAATAGCTTCCTTTTTGGAAAACAAGACATAACCAAGAGTGGGGATGGAATGGCTGATTCTCAACATGGACGTTTGATTGTGCTCTGCGGACCCGCCGGAGTGGGCAAAGGCACTGTTCTGGGGCGCGTACGCGAACAGCACCCCGAAATCTGGCTGTCGGTGTCCGCCACGACACGCCAGCCTCGTCCGGGCGAAGTGGACGGCGTGAACTATTTCTTCATGACCGAACCTGAATTCCTGGCCAAAGAAAAGGCGGGGGAGTTTCTCGAAACCGCGACGTGTTCGGACTCGCCCACTACGGCACACCCGTGAAACCAGTCGTGGAACATCTGGAACGCAATATCCCCGTGGTCTTGGAAATCGACCTACAGGGAGCCCGGACGGTCAAACGGCGCGCGAAGGAACTCGGCCTCGAAGTGCTTACCGTGTTCATTGAGCCGCCGTCCTTCGAAGAACTGAAACGTCGTCTGATCGGCCGTGGCACCGAAACCCCTCAGCAGCAGGCCAAAAGCTTGAGACCGCCAAGGTCGAGTTGGCCGCTGCGCCGGAATTCGACAAACGCATCGTCAATAACGTGGTCGACGAGCCGCAGACGAGCTTTGGCATATCATCGCCGAAGAGTTCGGCCTGTAATCCGTCAATCCGACTATCCAGCCAATAAAAACCGGCATACGAAAAGGGCCTGCACGATTTCGCGCAGGCCTTTCGTATGTTTGAATCAGGCGAGACCGGACAGCTTGTCGATCAGCTCCGGATCACGGGTCGCTCCCTTGTCAGCGGAGCGGGCGAAGGCGGCATAAGCCTTCAGCGCCTGAGAAACCTTGCGATCACGATGGGCGACATAGCCATCGCCGGCCTCCAGCTCGGCGCGGCGCTGAGTCAGCTCCTCGTCGGAAAGCTCGACGTTCACCGTACGGTTCGGAATGTCGATGTTGATGATGTCGCCGTTCTTGATCAGAGCGATCGGGCCCTTGTTCGCGGCCTCAGGCGCGATGTGTCCGATCGCCAGACCGGAAGAACCTCCGGAATAGCGGCCGTCGGTGAGCATGGCCACCTGCTTGCCGATGCCCTTGCCCTTCACGAAGGAGGTCGGGTACAGCATCTCCTGCATGCCCGGACCGCCCTTCGGGCCTTCGTAACGGATGACCAGAGCCATGCCCGGCTTCAACGTGTCGTTGAGGATGACCTCGATGGCCTGCTCCTGGGATTCGACGACCAGCGCCGGTCCGCGGAACGTCCAGATCTCCTTCGGCACGCCTGCGGTCTTCACCACGCAGCCGTCAGGCGCGAGGTTGCCGCGCAGCACGGCCAGACCGCCTTCGGTGACCGCCGGATGGTCGATATCGTGGATGGCGCCGTTGACACGGTCACGATCGAGCGAATCGAACAGCGTGGTGTGCGTCCACGGTTCGGGGGAGACGATGTGGCCCGGAGCGGCCAGATACATCTGCTTGGCTTCCTCGGTGCAGGTGTCGCGCATGATGTCCCAGTCGTTAAGCTTGTCTTCCAACGACTTGTAATCAATGGAATGCACGTCGCGGTGCAGCTTGCCGGCACGGTCAAGCTCGCCGAGGATGCCGGTGATGCCGCCGGCGCGGTGCACATCGGAAATCTCCCATTCGCCGGACGGCGACGCCTTGCAGATGCACGGCACGGTGTGGGAGATACGCTCGATGTCATCCAGTGTGAAGTCCACGTCGGCGGACTGCGCCATGGCGAGGATATGCAGCACGGTGTTGGTGGAACCGCCCATGGCCACATCCATGGTCATGGCGTTCTCGAAAGCCTTCTTGGTGGCGATGGAACGCGGCAGCACGGAATCGTCGTCATCGTCGTAATACTGCTTGGCGATCTTCACCACCTGCTCGGCGGCGCGCTTGAACAGGTCCTTGCGGTAGGAATGGGAGGCCAGAATGGTGCCGTTGCCCGGCAGAGCCAGACCGATGGCCTCGGTCAGGCAGTTCATGGAGTTGGCGGTGAACATGCCGGCGCAGGAACCGCAGGTCGGGCAGACGGTCTTCTCGTAGGCGAGCAGATCCTCTTCGTTCAGATTGTCATCGGCGGAGGCGTACATCACGTCGATCAGATCGGTGTTCTTCTTCACGGTGCCGTCGGCAGCACGGTGGTGCCGGCCTCCATCGGGCCGCCGGAAACGAACACGGTCGGAATGTTGAGTCGCAGCGCGGCCATCAGCATACCCGGCACGACCTTGTCGCAGTTCGGGATGCAGATCAGCGCGTCGGCGCAGTGCGCGTTCACCTGATATTCCACGGTATCGGCGATGATGTCGCGGCTCGGCAGGGAATACAGCATGCCGGTGTGGCCCATGGCGATGCCGTCATCAACGGCCATCGTGTTGAACTCGCGCGGAATACCGCCGGCTTCCTTGATGGCATCGGAAATCAGACGGCCCACTTTGTTCAGGTGCACATGTCCCGGCAGGAACTCGTCGAAGGAATTGGCAATGGCGATGATCGGCTTGCCGAAATCCTTGCCATCCACACCGGCGGCGCGGTAGAGGGCGCGAGCGCCCGCGAATACTCGTCCATTCATTAGTTTTGCAGATCGCATTTCCATGCCTCCTATTGTGCTGGCTAAACGGGACACGTGTTTTGTCAAGAGTCACTATGTGGAAATTTTCGGAAACCCGTGTGATTCCCTTACAGGTTGGATAACTACGCTGGCGGAGAAGGCCTGTGGGAGAGGCAAGGTTGAGGTCCAGTGGATTGCCTATACTAATGATTTTGGAAAAGAAGCTTTTGGCTTATCTGATGATTTGGAGATAATCACTATGGCATTCGGCACTGAGCCAACCCCGACCGGTCTTGCGGATCCGCCGATCGACGATTTGATGGAGCATGCGGACTCCAAGTACGCTCTGGCCATTTTCGCGGCCAAGCGTGCCCGCCAGATCAATTCCTATTTCACCCAGCTCAATGAGGGTCTGCTGCAGAACGTCGGCCCGCTGGTGGAATACCAGAATCAGGAGAAGCCGCTGTCCATCGCGTTCCGCGAGATCAACAGTGGTCTGCTTGAGGAAACCCTCGGCGAGGACGATCTGACCGAAGGCAACTGATCTACACGGTTCCCATAGAGGGACTGGCATCATTTTTCATTCGCCCCGATACCTGAGCGGTGCGCTTTGAATAGTCAACAATTAACTATTGATTGCGTCTGTGAAGGACGGGGCGTTTTTCGTGGGCGATCACAGGATGCGAACGGTTGGGTGTTCGCGAAAGGAGCAGCCGTATGGCTGAATTGAAGTTGATTTCCGCCGAGTCGGTGACGGAGGGCCATCCGGATAAGTCTGCGACCAGATTTCCGATGCGATTCTCGACGATATGCTCGCGCAGGATCCGCATTCCCATGTCGCCGTGGAGACCTGCGCCACGGTCGGACAGTTCTTCGTGTTCGGTGAGGTGACCAGCGAAGGCTATTCCGACATCCAGAACATCGTGCGCTCCGTGGTGCGCAATATCGGCTACACCAGCTCCCGCGTGGGACTTGACGCCGATTCCTGCGGTGTGACGGTGTCGCTTACCGAGCAAAGTCCGGAAATCAACCAGGCGTTGCCCGGTTGAGTGGCGAGGAGGAGTCGAAGGCGTCCCGTGAACAGCGGTATGAGGCGCAAGGCGCGGGCGACCAAGGCGTGATGTTCGGCTATGCGTGCGACGAGACCGACGTGCTTATGCCGTTGCCGATTCATCTGGCGCACCGTCTGGCGTATCGTCTCGCCGAAGTGCGCAAGAGCGGCGAGGTGCCGCATCTTCGTCCGGATGGCAAGACGCAGGTGACCATCGAATACGACGACGATGACCATCCCGTGCGTCTCGACACCGTGCTGGTCTCCACCCAGCACGACCCGGAAGTGGACCAGGCATGGCTTAAGGAACAGCTCACCGAACATGTGATCCGTCCGGTGCTGGATGACGTGCTCGCCGACCGTGTGGCCCACGACGAATACCGCGTGCTGGTGAATCCGACCGGCTCGTTCATCCTCGGCGGTCCGGCAGCCGACGCCGGTCTGACCGGCCGCAAGATCATCGTCGACACCTACGGCGGCGCTGCCCACCATGGCGGCGGCGCGTTCTCCGGCAAGGATCCGAGCAAGGTGGATCGTTCCGCGGCCTATGCGGCACGCTGGGTGGCCAAGAACATCGTGGCCGCCGGCCTTGCCCACAAGGTCGAGGTGCAGGTCGCCTACGCCATCGGCGTGGCCGATCCGGTGTCCATCAACGTGGAGACCTACGGCACCGAGATCGGTGTGACCCGCGAGCAGATCCAGCAGGCGGTGCGCAAGGTGTTCGACCTGCGTCCCGCCGCCATCATCGACGAGCTTGACCTGAAGCGTCCGATCTACTCCAAGACCGCGGCCTACGGCCATTTCGGTCGCGAGGATGCCGACTTCACTTGGGAAGCCACCAACATGGTCGACGAACTCAAGGAGGCCATCAAGGCTTGAAAACGCGGCCGACGTCCTACGATGAAACAGGCGTCGGCGCATGCGTTACCCTTGCATTATGACCAATGAGGATGCCGAGCAGCTGGCGCTTGACGGGCTTGCCCCGCGCAAGCGGCGCAAACGCGCGCCCGCCGTCAAAACGCCAGCCGCCGAACATCCCATAGCCAAGTGGTGCTGGACATCCAGGCCACGCATCTGGGACAGACCTTCGACTATTTCGTCGAGGAAAAATACTCTGCGGCCGCCCAACCCGGCGTGATGGTGCGCGTCCGCTTCGGCGGGCAGCGGGTCAACGGCATCATATGGAAACGCGCCGATACCAGCGCCACACCCGAATCATCGATACGTTACATCGAACGTGTGGTCACCGACCGTGTGCTCGTTCCCGAATCCATGCGCGACGATATGACGCGCATCGCGGACGCGTTCGGCGGCACGCGCGCCAATATCCTCCGCCTGGCAGTGCCGCCGCGCGTGGCAAAAGTCGAAAGCCAGCTGCGCGTCGGCAATCGCGATGCCGCAGGAACCGCGGCGGGCAAACAACGGCTCGCCGCCGTCGACCAGGAGATATACGGCCAGTTGCAACGTCAATACGGCAACATCAATCTGCTGCATGACGCGCTGCAAGGCAGACGTTTCCAATCGTTCGTCTTCGACCTGCTACCCGGTGCCGACCATTGGCGGCGCTGCGCGGCATGGATGGTGGCCGCGGCGCTCGCTCAGAACAAGCCGGCGGTGCTGGTGCTGCCGACCATGCGGGAGATCGCCGACATGACTGAGACCCTACGGTCGGTCGGCTTGAAACCATTCGCTCCGACCGGAGCCGCGAACGGCGTCTATGACGGCGATTTCGCGGTGCTCACGCGCAGATGGCGCCAGCGACCGTTACCGGGCATATCTCGCGATCAGCTGCGGACAAGTGCGTTGCGTGCTGGGCACGCGCGCCGCCATGTACGCGCCGGTGGAAGGCAACGCGCTGTTCCTCATCCTTGATGACGTGTGCTACCAGGACGCCGACGGCATGATGCCGTACGCCAACGCGCGCGGTGTGCTTCGGCTCCGCGCGAAATCGCATAACGGCGTGTTCGTCGCGATGGCCAATGCGCGCAGCGCGCAAAGCCAATGGGAAACCGACGCGGCGCACGTCGGAGACACGCAGGTGAGCGGCTTCAGCACGCCCATACACGCGTTGCCGGCCGTGACCAAGGAAGCGTCTCCATGGATTCGCTGGCTCAATCGCGACGAGCTGGCACGACTCGCCGATCCGACCATCGGCGCACGCGTGCCACACACCGCGGTCCGGATACTGTCCAAAGCTTTGAAACCGGTCCGGTGCTGCTGTCCATACCGCAGGACGGCATCACCGAAGCGTTAAGCTGCTCGAAATGCCACCGCCAAGTGCGATGCGCGCGTTGCACGGGACCATTGGAACGGTTGGCGGACGGAACGATTCGATGCCGCTGGTGCGGCGCCGCCACCGTGCAATGGTCATGCCCGACATGCCATAACGAGCGCATGCGCGTGGTCAGGGTCGGCGCCGCCGGAACCGCGATGGAACTGGCCAGACTGTTCCGTGGCGTGCCGATGGTGCTGTCCACGCCAAGCCAGCCAAGAGGCGTCGTGTCCGATATCGGATTCGCTCCGCAACTGGTCATCGCCACGCCCGGCGCGGAGCCGCGTGTGCGCGGGGAGAGTCCGGCACAATGCGAATACCGTGCCGTGGCCATCCTCGACGCGTGGACCAGTTTGTATGCGTCCGGCATCGACGCCGATGTGGACACGTTGACCGGATGGATGCGCGCGGTGTCGCTGTGCGCGCCGCGGACCCGTGGAGGACAGGCGCTGCTGATCGGGGAAACAGATCCCGTGCTCGCACGATCGTTGATGCTGTGGAATTCGCCGATGCTTGCCCAAGTCGAAGTGGAGGACCGCGCCCAGACCGCGCTGCCGCCGGTATTCGCCGCGGCCTGCGTGTGGGGCCGACGAGATGCGGTTGGGACGATGTTGAAACGAATCGGCGCGTTGGCCGGCGGCGACATGGCCACCATCGACACGATCGCCGGTACGATGCCGTCCGTCTTGGGGCCGGTGCCGATTCCGCAGCCACGCACCATCGATTCACGTGAATTGGAAGGCACCGCGGACAGGGTCAAAGCAGTCGTGCGCGTCCCACAGGGCAGACGTGCCGAATTGGCGTTGCGGCTGCGTTCGGCAAGCGCCCGCCACGTGGCTTCACGCGAACCTGGGGAACTGCGATTCCAGATGGATCCGAAGGAACGCATCTGACGGACGTCCCCTCAACGTGAAACACTGGAACGACTGATGACGTTGACGTTAAGAATGGAGAAACGCATGAAAGGCTGGCCGGGAGAGCCGCAAATGGAATATGACGTGCTTATGGCCGACGGCAACGCCGCTGCGAACGCCGGCCGGCAGATCACCGACGTGATCTTCGATTTCGGCAACGTGCTTATCTATTGGGATCCGGCGGCGGTGATGACCCCACGGTACTCGGACGGACTGGTGGAACAGTTCCTCGACAATGACGTTTCCGGCTTCTACGACATCAACAACGAACTGGACGCCGGCATGTCCAATGACGATGGCGTGGCTCTGATGCGTGAACGCCACGGAGACCAGTGGGCCGATATGATGCGGTACTATCTGGACAATTTCGTCGATTCGCTGACCGGCGTGGTGCCAGGCGCGCGCGTGCTCATCAACGATCTGAAAGCAGCCGGCGTCCACGTATGGGGCTTGAGCAACTGGCAGAAGGACCTGTTCCCGGTGGCGCTCGACCATTACGACATTCTGTGCAGTCTTGAGGACCGCGTGGTGTCCGGTTACGTGGGACTGCGCAAACCGCACCGCGATATTTACGATTACGCTCTAAAACAGTTCGGCATCGACGCTTCCGGCGCGCTGTTCGTGGATGACAAGGCGATGAACATCGTCGGCGCGAACGAAGCGGCATTCGCGGCGTACGGTTCAAGGATGCCCGCGCGTTGCGCACCCTGCTGATCGACGCGGGCGTGGCGATTCCCGCGGTACATGAAAAATAACGACATACGCAGATTAGACAGACGGTTGTGCTTGCGGTCGCTATGCGGGATCGACGCATACGGTCGCATGCATTGATGGATATGAAGGTGAGGAGATTCGTCTCATGTTGAAAGTGCTGTTCGCAGGTACGCCGGATGTGGCGGTGCCGTCGTTGAAACTATTGGCCCAGGATACCGAGCATTTCGAAGTGGTGGCCGTGCTCACCAGGCCGGACGCGCCAACCGGACGAGGTCGCAAACTGGTGGCGAATCCAGTCAAGCAGGCCGCGCTCGAACTCGGTCTGCCGGTCATCGAATCCGATCCGAGCGAGGAAACGTTCGTGTCCGAGCTTGCGGCCACCGGCGCACAGGCCGCCGCTGTGGTGGCGTACGGCAAGATCCTGAAACAGGACGTGCTCGACGCGCTGCCGATGGCTGGTACAACCTGCATTTCTCCCTGCTGCCCCAATGGCGTGGCGCCGCTCCGGTGCAACGTTCCATCTGGGCGGGGGAGAAGGTGACGGGCGCCACCGTGTTCCGTATCGTCCGTGCCATGGATGCCGGCCCGATTCTGGCGCAATCCACCGTGGAAATCGGCGCGCACGAAACCGCCGGCGAGCTTCTGAGCCGTCTTGCTGAAGATGGATCACGCCTGCTTGCGGCATCGTTGCAGGCCATGGCCAACGATCAGATCGCTCCGGTGGAGCAGCCTGCCGGCGCATATGAGGTGGCTCAGAAGATCACCGTTGAAGACGCGCATATCCGCTTCGACGTGCCGGTATTCGCCGCCGACCGCCAGATTCGCGCATGCACGCCGAATCCGGGAGCCTGGTGCGAACTGCATGCCCATGCGGACGCCGAACCGGCGACCCTGCACGTATTGCGCGCGCAGCCGGCCGACATGTCCAATCCGAACGCACCGGCATCGCTTGAACCCGGCCATATCGTGGCCGGCAAGAAGAACGTGTGGGTCGGCACCTCCACCGAGCCGCTCGAGCTGCTGGAAGTTAAAGCGCAAGGCAAGAAAGCCATGCGCGCCGCCGACTGGGCCCGTGGCGCCCACCTCGATAACGCCTTCTGTGAGTAAGATTTTTGTTTCTACTGTAAGTATGTGAGTAGCTGCGGCGTCCGCGACCGGCGGGCGGCATGCATTGACGACACGCTCCGGGCCGCTCAGGCCAAGTCTTTACGGTCTTACAACGCATGCCGCCCACCGGGTCGCTCGTAGGTGCGGAAAAGTTATTTGAGATAATCGAGGATTTTCGCCAGATCACGTTCATTGAGCCGGTGCGGAGCATCCTTCTGCACTTTCGGTTTGGCGCAGAACGCCACGCCAAGACCGGCCGCATGAATCATCGGCAGATCGTTCGCGCCGTCGCCAACCGCAACGGTCTGCGCCATATCGATGCCCATCCGCGCGGCCCACGCGCGCAACGATTCCAGCTTCGTATCCTTCGTGACGATATCGCCCAGCACGTGTCCCGTCAGCCTGCCATCGGCAGCCTCCAAACGGTTCGCAATCCAATAATCGAGATGCGCATCGGCCGCGAGACGGTCCACAACCTCGTGAAAACCACCGGAGACCACGCCGACCTTCCAATCATGCGCGTGAAGCGTGTCAATCAGTTCAAGCGCACCATGCGTGAAATGCACGCGATGGTAGACCTCATCGAAAATCGTGGTCGGCAGACCCTTCAATAACGCCACGCGTGCGCGCAGCGCCTCGCGGAAATCAAACTCGCCGTTCATGGCTCGAGCGGTGACGGACGCTATCTGCTCGCCGACTCCCGCGGCCACGCCGAGCTCGTCGATGACCTCTTCGTCGATCAACGTGGAATCCACATCCATCACCAGCAGTCCGGGAGCGGACAGCGTGGGCAGGGATGCCATGGATGCGATGTTCGGCGTTTCTTGTTCAAGCATGGTTCCGATTGTCGGAAATCATTAGGACAATGGGTATTCTTGAGGGTTGAACGTGTTGGAAAGCGAGGTCGACATGAACGATCATGACGAAGAGACGCTCGCGTCGCTGCAGCAGGCCAACGACCAGCTCATGGCCAAGAACCATGCGCTGGTCAAGGCGTTGAGCCGCGCCACGCAGGAAATGACGAAAACCAAGGCCCAATTGAACCAGCTGGCGGGGCCTCCCATGACTTTCGCCACCATGGTCCGCGTGCATTCAGCCAAAACGGACGGGCAGGGCGTGCAGCATGCCAGCGCCGAAGTGGCTACCGGCGCGAGACGCATGATCGTGCCGATCGCGGCGAATCTGCAAGCTTCCAGGCTCGAACCGGGACGTACCGTGCTGCTCAACGAGAACATGGTGGTGGTCTCACAGCTCGACACCGACACGCTGGGCGCGGTGCGCTCGGTACGGCAGGTGTGCGATGACGGCCGCCTGCTGGTCGCGGATGGCGGCGGCAACGTGACGTTGGTCCGATGCTCGGGAACGCTTGCCAAACAGGCCATCAGCGCGGGCGATCGCGTGAACGTCGACGCATCTCTGCGGTTCGCGCTTTCGTTGGTTCCCCCCGAAAACGACGACGATTTGGTTCTGGAAGAAGTGCCGGACGTCACCTTCGCCGACATCGGCGGACTGGACGAGCAGATAGAACGTATCCGCGACGCCGTGCAGATGCCGTTCCAGCATCGCGAACTGTTCGAACGCTACGACCTGAAACCGCCGAAAGGCGTGCTGCTGTACGGTCCTCCAGGCAACGGCAAGACACTGATCGCCAAAGCCGTGGCGAACGCGCTCGCCGAAGGCACCGACGCGGGAAGTGGCGTGTTCCTGTCGGTCAAAGGACCGGAGCTGCTTAACAAATTCGTGGGCGAATCGGAACGTCTGATCCGCATGATCTTCAAACGCGCCCGCGAACGAGCGGCCGACGGCAAACCGGTCATCGTGTTCATCGATGAGATGGATTCGCTGCTGCGCACCCGCGGCACGGGCGTTTCGTCCGACGTGGAGACCACCATCGTGCCGCAGTTCCTGACCGAGCTGGACGGTGTGGAATCGCTGGACAACGTCATGGTGATCGGAGCCTCCAACCGCATCGACATGATCGATCCGGCGGTGTTGCGCCCCGGACGCCTCGACGTGAAGATCCGCGTGGACCGTCCGGGCATCCAGCAGGCGACCCAGATCGTCCGCCACTATCTGACAGACAAGCTGCCGTTGTCTCCGAACGTGGATGCGAAGGCGTTGATCGGCGTGCTGGTCAACGACATCTACGCGCAGGACGAGCATCGGCACCTTTGCGACATCTGCGACGACCATGGCCAGTGGCGTCCGGTGTACCTCGCCGACGTGGTGTCCGGCGCGGTGCTCAAGAACATCGTGGACCGTGCCAAAACCTATGCGGTGAAACTGTCCATCACCACCGGACAGGCTGCGGCGATCGGCATCAATCTGCTGGCCAAAGCCGTGGACGAAGAATACGGTGAGACCCGGGACGCGCTGCTGGATGCGGATCCGGAACAGTGGAGCCGCATCAACGGGCTTGAACCCGGACGGGTGACCGGCATCAGACCGGTGGCATGAATGCCGGCCGGCGTATGAATGCTGGACGGTATGGTATGGAACGCAATCTAAATACGGAAAGGAACGGCGCGATGAGCGTTCGCAGGGTCATGGGCACGGAAACGGAATACGCGGTCTCCGCGCCAGGACAAGGCCGCTACAATCCGGTGCAGCTCTCATTCGACGTGGTTGGCGCCGCCTCGGATGCGTCACGCAGCCATATCCGCTGGGACTACCGGCAGGAAGACCCCGTCAACGACGCGCGCGGCACCAGACTGGAACGTGCGGCGGCCCACCCGGACCTGCTCACCGACGCCCCACAGCTCAACATCACCAACGTGATCGCCCCTAACGGGGGTCGTATCTACGTCGACCACGCGCATCCCGAATACTCCGCGCCGGAAACAACCGACCCCTTCGAAGCGGTGCGATACGACCGTGCCGGCGATCTCATCATGCGCGCCGCCGCAGCCAAGGCAAGCGAGACGACGGGACGGAAAATCGTGCTGCACCGCAACAACGTCGACGGCAAAGGAGCCAGCTGGGGCACGCACGAAAACTACATGATGCTGCGGTCGGTACCGTTCGACCTGGTGACACGCCTCATGACCACGCACTTCGTCTCCCGACAGATCTTCATCGGCTCCGGCCGCGTCGGCATCGGCGAACATAGCGAAAACGCCGGCTACCAGCTAAGCCAACGTGCCGACTACTTCCATATGAAAGTCGGTTTGCAGACCACATTCGACCGGCCGATCATCAACACCAGAGACGAATCGCACAGCACCGACGAATACCGCAGACTGCACGTGATCGTCGGCGACGCCAACCGCATGGACGTGCCACAGGCCTTGAAACTCGGCACCACCAGCATGCTGCTGTGGCTGCTCGAACACGCCGACATGGCCGAAATCGACTTGAACGAGGCGCTGGAACCGCTTACGCTCGCCGACCCGGTGGAAGCCATGCACACGGTATCGCACGACCTGACCCTGGCCGCCCCACTACCATTGGAAACAGGTGGAACCACCACCGCATGGCAGATGCAGGTCACTTTGCGTGGACTGGTATATGCGGCCGCGGCAACGGTATACGGCACCGACACATCCGGAGAGCCGGCATGGCCCGACCGCTCCACCCGCAACATCATGGCGATGTGGGGGCAGGCTCTCGCCGACGTCGCCACCGTACGCCATGCCGACGATGACGGACGACTGACGATGCGGGAACAGGCGTCACGTCTCGAATGGCTGCTCAAATGGCAGTTGCTGGAGAAACTACGCCGCAAGACCGGTTCGGATTGGACCGATCGGCGCCTGGCTGCGGTCGATCTGAAATGGGCCGCGCTCGATCCGGCCGATTCGATTTTCACCCGGCTTGCCGGACAGACCGAACGACTGGTGACGGATAAGCAGCTTGCCGAGGCGGTCGGCCAAGCGCCGGCCGACACACGCGCATGGCTGCGCGCGGAGATCGTACGACGTTTCCCCGAACAGGTCGTTGCGGCGTCGTGGTCCCACCTTACGGTGCGCGGCGAGTCGTCCGGTGATGAAAACGTGGAGAATTCGATGGTCTCGTTGGACATGTCCAATCCGTTGAAATTCACGGAATCCTTGTGTTCCGAAGCGTTCGAGCGTGTCCACACTGCGAGCGGAATCGTGGAATCCCTGCGTTGAATCTCATGTTGTGCGGGTACCATTGCCGTAGGTGATGGCAGAGGCCATACCCATATTCGATGAACCACACGGCAGGACGCTTGAGGGAGAGGGTGCGTCCAAGCCGGTTATGAGGAAACGAAAAGGCATACTACATGGAATTGAGGCAAGTGGCCCTCGAAGTGGCCCGTATCCTGCAAGATGCAGGCAAGCACGCGTTGAACGATCAAATGAATCCGCGTGATCTGAAAAGTTTTGAAATGACGGACAATCATCTGAGCTTCACCTCCGACATCGATAAGCGGTTGGCGCAATTCATCAGCAACCGCATCACGTATGTGGATGTGTTCGATGGTTTCTGGCAGTTCCGTCCGGAAGAATGCCATCCGGGGGAACGGTATTGGTGCGTTGGCGGCATCGACGGCGCGATCAATTTCGTGCGCAGCATGCCGGAATGGACCATCACCGTCTCACTGTTCGAGTTCAACGACCAATGCTCCGCGCAGCCGATCCTTTCGGTGGTGCATGCTCCGGCGCTTGGCCTGACCTATCTGGCGGTGCGCGGATCCGGAGCCATCCGCATCCGCAAGACGCGCTTGGAGACAAACGCGAGAAGATCATGCCGTCCACCACCCCGTCCCTTGACTATGCGGTGGTGAGCTTCGGCATGTCCCATGTGCCGGAGGAATCCAAGCGCGCGCTTGAAGTGGTGTCGCGTATCGCCGGCCGTCCGGCCGACATCAAGCGCGTCGGCCCCTCCTCCTTGGATTTGTGCAAGGTGGCGGACGGTACATATGACGCGTATTTCGAAGCGCATCTGCACAAGTGGGACGTTCCCGCGGTTTCCGCCGGAGCCGTCGTGGTCTGGGAAGCGCAGGGGCATCTGAGCCGGTGGAACGGCGATCTTGTCCACTGGCGTCAGGAAAACGACGTACTCGCCACCAACGGTCTGATTACCGATGATCTGCGCCAGTATTTGGCATAAGACTGATTGACTGCCCCACACCTGGGTTAAGGTGTGGGGCAGTATGCTATTCGCAGGAGAACCCGCAAAGACGCTTTCGGAGAAAGGAAGGACCATGCCCCAGAAATTTGAGCAGATGCAATCCGCCGAACAAAAACATGACGAGGATGAGACCATTGCGCAGGCTGGCACCCAGATCGATGACACGGTCGATGCGCTTGACGCGGTGCTGGACGACATCGAATCGGTCCTCGAATCCAACGCCGAGGAATATGTGGGCAGCTTCGTCCAAAAAGGCGGCGAGTGATGCCGCAGCTGCGTGACAGCGGCAACCATTCCACAGCGCCGCTTGACGCCCATACCAAGGACGAAATCCAATCCTTCGCCCGTATTTTCGGCATCGAAACCGAATACGGTGTGAGCGTGACCGGTTCGGACCGCCCATGCGACGCCGGACAGACGGCGATGATGATGTTCCAGCCGATTGTGGCCGAAGCGAGATCCACCAACACATATATTGAAAACGGTTCAAGACTCTACCTTGATGTCGGCTCGCACCCCGAGTACGCCACGGCGGAAGCCCGGGATCCGATGGACGCGCTGGCATTGGATGCGGCCGGCGAATTGGTGATGAGGGATCTCGCCCTGGACGCCCAACGTCGTCTGCGCTCCATCCAGGGAGCCGGCTCCACGGTCCATGTGTTCAAAAACAATGTGGATTCCGCCGGGCATTCCTTCGGCTGCCATGAGAATTACCTGGTGCGACGGTTCGTGCCGTTGAAGACGATCGAACAGGAGCTGCTGCCGTTCCTGATCACCCGGCAGCTGTTCACCGGCGCAGGACGTATGGGGGAGCAGGGCTTCCAGATCACGCAGCGTGCCGATTTCCTCGATGAGGCGGTCTCATCGGCCACCACGCGCTCGCGTCCGATGGTCAACACGCGCGACGAACCGCATGCCGATCCTGACGCGTTCAGACGGCTGCATGTGATCATCGGCGATTCGAACCGGTCCCAGTGGGCCACGATGATGAAGCTCGCCACCACGCATCTGGTGTTGTGCGTCATCGAACAGGCCGGGCGCGAAGGCAAGGATTCCGGGTTCGCCCGATTCTCCTTCGCTGACGCCAGTGCGGCCAACCATAAGGTAAGCCGTGACCTGACGGGCGTCGAAGCGTCCTTCGACATGGCAGACGGCACTGTCATGGAAGGCGGTGCCGTAGCGATTCAGGAACGTTATCTTGAAATCGTCGAACGATTCGTTGGACAACATCCCGAAGTGTGCTCCTCGTTGCCGCGCACGGACGTGCATGAGGTGATTCGCCAATGGAGGCGTGTCATAGAGGCGTTCCGCTCGGGGGCTAGCGAAACGTTCGCCGACAAGGTCGATTGGCTTGCCAAACGACGGCTGTTCGACATGCTCCGCAACCGTGCGGGGAGCCGACTCTCCGTCAGCAAGTTGGAACAGTTGGACATGGACTACCATGACGTGGCCAACGGCGCGCTGTACGCCTCGCTGTGCCGTCGCGGAGCCATGCGCACGTTGGTCAACGAGTCACAAGCACATGAGGCCATCGATGTTCCTCCCCACGATACCCGCGCCGCACTGCGTGGACGGTTCATCCAGTCGGCACGATCGCACAACGCGCAATATTCCTGTGATTGGACGCGACTATCGCTGACCTCGCCGAACAGGATGGACGTGACGTTGCTTGATCCGTTCGACGCACAACCGTCCGATCGGTTCCTCACGATACTAGAGGCTTTGCAGTAGCCAAAAGCCTGCGATGGAAGACTCGTCTCCACCGCAGGCTTTTGATATTGGTTGGTCGGATTGTAACTGCCGCTCAGACTTCTCCACGGTATTTGGCCATCATCTGCGACTGGAGTTGTTGCGCGCTTGGCGGCGTCCACGTGATCGCGTCGGCGCCCGCATCAATGGTGGCGAGAATACGGTCTTCACGACCTCCGCCCGAAGCCAGAATCGGGATTTCCGGATGATGCGCGCGGATGCTTGCCACGACTTGCGCGGTTCTTGCACCGGCTGCCACATTGATGATGGCCGCACCGGCAAGAATCTTGCATTCGGTGATTTCATCATCCTCCGTGACCGTGGCGATGACGGGGATGTCCACCATCGACATGGTCGTTTCGATGGTTTCCGCCGGTGCCGGCGCGTTGATGACCACGCCGGCCGCGCCCTGCATCTCCGCCACCATGGCCAGCTCTGCCACACGCGGACCGGTGGTGGTGCCTCCACCCACGCCGACGAACAGCGGCATCTGCGCCACGGTGAGCAGCGCCTGCGTGATCACCGGTTCGCCGGTGAAAGGGTACACCGCGAGGATGGCGTTCGCGTTCGTGTTGCGGATAATCACCGCATCGGTGGTATAGGCGAACGATTTGAGCGTATGACCTTTGACGGTGATGCCGCCGCAACGCTGCGTGATGATTTCCGGAACCCTGGCATTGGGGAGGTGAGTCTGCCTTCGACCTTCGCCGTACCGTAGGTGCTTCGCGACACGTGCGGCACGGCTGAATGCTGCTCCACAGCCACTGACGCGCTGGGGGTGAATAGCGAACGCTTGTTGAGACGGATGAGATCCGGATCGTCCGCACCGGAATCATGTTCCTGCCCGACGCTCATTCCCGCACCTCCTCATCCGTATGGTTCAGCATGAGGAATTCGTGGATCGCCTTGCGGCGTTCGGAAATCTCCTCATCCAGAAGTTTGGTATCGGTGTTGTCGATGATACGCTGCAGCAGTTCGCCGAGAGTGGAAAGTTCCTCGTCGTTCAGGCAGTCGAGCATATGAACGTCGCTTCGATGGGTTTGGACGGCTTGGGCCGTGGAACCGTTCCCCGTCTTGCCGCGTCGACGTTCCGCACGTGTGTGGTGGCGCGAGCCACGGTCCGGGCACGTGTCGTTTTGAGCTTGGTGTGGATGAGCAGGATGTTGAGTTTGTGGATTTCGTCGATGATCTGTCTGCGTTGGTCGACCATGACATCCCCCTTTATCTAGTCATATTGTCTAGTATCATAGCGCATAGTGTGGGGTGACATTGCCTTTGCCTGTTATAAAAAGAAAAAAGAGAGGTTCCAACCATCCGTGGTTGAAACCTCTCATATAGGTCTGCGTAGTCGACTTACTTGGTGACGGCCTTCTTCAGCAGGGAGCCGGCAGAGATGCGACGCCGTAGGTTGCCGGAATCTCGATGGTTTCGCCGGTGCGCGGGTTGCGGCCGGTGCGGGCTGCGCGCTTGACGCGCTCGGCGGAGAACAGGCCGGTCAGCTTCAGGCCTTCGCCGGACTGCATTGCCTCGACGAACACGTCCTGGAAAGCGTTCACCGCAGCCTCAGCCTGAGCCTTGGTCAGGTTGGACTTCTGGGCGATCTTCGAGACGAGATCAGACTTGTTGTATGCCATAAAGCATCCTTCTTGAGTCAGGGGATATTCCGCTTATGAACATCCACGTTCATTGCAATGATAGCGCACGCATGTGCCAAAAATGCCATTTTCCAAGGGTTTTGGCCCTTTTGATTCAGCATAGGGGGAGAAAAAACTAACGGGGGGTTGGGTTAGATCAAATTATGCCTGTCCAGCCATTTCATAGCCACGGCTCCCATTGGAATTCTCAGCCAATAGAAGGCGATTCGGTAGACGAGAGTAGCGGAGACGGCGATGGTGGAGGGGATGCCCACGGCGGTGAAGGCCACGGACAACGCGGCTTCGACCGCGCCAAGGCCGCCTGGTGTCGGCACTGCGGAACCGAGCGTATTCGCCAGCAGGAAGATGAATGTGGTCTCCACCGGATTGGTGTGGCATCCGAAAGCCATCAATGCAATCCAGAATCCCAATCCGGTCGAGATGTTGAGCACCAATGCGCCGAGGATGCCGAAGGCCAGCTCCTTCGGGTGGGACAACACGTTGACGAGACTGCGTGCGTAGGACTTGACGATGGGCAGGTACTTCTCCGTGACGATGTGCCGCACCGGGGGAATGGCCATGGCCGCGGAAATCACCAATGCGACGATGGTGATCACCAAAATCAGCGTGTTGGTGGGAATCATGCCGGACAGTGTGTTGCGTCCGGTGAAGATGCCGATCAGCAGCAGCAGAATGATGGTGGTGCCGCCCTGCACCGCCCATACGGCGCTCATGATGGCGGTGGCCGCGGTATTGCGGTATCCGCTCTTGCGCAGGAACTGCAGGTTGACAAAGGCCGGGCCGACGCCGGCGGGCATGGAGACCGCGGTGAAGCCCGAAGCCATTTGGGAACAGTACAAGCCGATCGGATTGCGTTTATCGGCATCCATGAAACAGCCAAGGGTCATGGCCGATCCGAACCAAGCCAGCAGTCCGAACAGCACGCATACCAGAGCCATGGCGATGTTGGCCTCTTTGACCGCCTTGATCATTTCGGCCGGTTGAATCTGGGTGAACACCACATACACGGCGACGACCAGCAGCGCGATCGCGATGAAGGAACGGAAACTGAACCGCGACAGCGTAACCGTTTCCATGGAATCCGCGACCTCCTGCGGAGCCAAAGCCGCGATACGGGAACGCAGCGTGTTGAGCATGTGCTTGTCGCAGGCGGGCAGGGCGCGTATCGCCGCCGGAACCGCCGCCTTCTGGATGAATGGCGCCAGGTCGATCAGTTGCTCGTCGCCCCACGTCCTGCGGGCGCATGCGATCGCACGGTCGATGCCGTTCAGCGCGCCGAGCAGAACCAGCAGCTGTACTTTGTCCAGCGCATAGTTTGGCGGCGCGCTGCCATAGTCGCCATTCTGCCATCCTGCGATCACCGGCTGTCCGTTTTCCATGCGCGACAACGTTTCGGGAGTGATTCGACGATGGGTGAAGCCGTGCCGGTGCGCTTCGGACAGATAGGTCATGAACAATTCCATGTCATGGTCGGACATGGTGTTCGGATTGCATTCCAAGGGCATGTGGTCGCGGTGAAACACCAGAATGGACGATTCGCTGCTGTCTGCGACTCCGTAGACTCCCGGCACCGTCAATCCGGCGTTCTGCAGGCCGAGAATCATCGCGTAATGGTGGTGGATGGCGTCGAAGGAGGAACGGTCACGGCGCATGGAGACCCCGGTCAGCCTGACCCATTGCCATAGCTGGTTGAGATAGCCTGCCATATGCACTTGGTTATCGAGAACGGATACCGTGTATTGGTGGCCGTCGACGTCGATGCGTCGTAGATGCGTGAGTTCTCGGTCAGATCATCGTCCAATGTGGTCTTCAGCATGCCGGAATCGGTGTAGGTCGCGAGCCTGCGGGAGAGCGACGCCACGTCGATGCCGATGGAACGGAGCGCCTGCGCCACCTGGTTGCCCCAAGCTCCGTTGGTCTGTGTGCCGAGCATGAAACGGATCAGCATGCCCAAGGCACGTCCCGCGGCAAAGGAGACCAGCACGCCGGAAAGCGAATTCCATGACAGCACCACGAACAGCACGGCGACCGTGTAGAGGATGTTCCAGCCCCATTTGGTGCCGGAACGGGTGCGACGCGGTCCGGCGACGGTAAGGAATGAGGCCATCGCCGCATAAAAATCGGGAAGCAGTCCGGTTCCCACGGAAGTGCCGTTGGACATCATGGACATGATGAGGGTGTCATTGCCCGAGCCGCTGATAAGAGCGGATATGCCCCATATCGCAGCGAAACCGAGAATAAGGGCGATGGCGGAAACCACACTTTGCAGCCATTCCTTGGCGATGAGCAGCTGGATAAGCACGCTGACGGTAATGAAAACTATGGCGATCTGCTGCAACAGCGATGTCGGCACATCCATGAGCCAACTGACCACGTGGCCCGCGGAACGCACGTCGGACTCCACTCCGGAGGTGGTGCCATGCAAGTAGATGGAGAACAGGATGACGGCCGCGCCGACAAGCACGGCGAACAGCGCATGGAGCAGATCCGCGAAATCGCGGTTCCGTTTCGGCGGAACATCCTCAATGCGCGTTTCGTGTTTGCTGGTTGGGAAGTCGTGAGACACTATTGACCTGCTTTATAGGTACGTGGGTGAATACGTCCGGGTGACATGCACCTATTATCGTCTCCGATGATACGCCTTGGGGCGGCTGTGTGAAAACACAGCCGCCCCAAGGCGCTATCATCCGCAAGATGAGTGTGGCGATGCGTTGTCAGCGGTCGAAGTCAACCAGCTTGCTGGCAACTCCGGTGTATGTCGCCGGAGTCAACGCCTTGAGACGCGCCGCAGTGGCTTTGTCGAAGGCCTGCTGGTCGATGAACCGTTCGACGTCATCCTTGGAGATCTCGTGACCGCGCATGAGCTCCTTGACCTTCTCGTACGGCTTATCCATACCCGGCAGTCCTGCAAGCTCGCAGGCGCGCATGGCGGTCTGGATCGGCTCGCCGAGCACCTCCAATTGGAATCGAGCTCGGCCTGGATGGCAACATCGTTCGGATGGATGGAGTTCAGACCACCCATCAGATTGTTCAACGCCAGCAGCGAATAGCCCAGCGCGGAGCCGATGTTGCGCTGCGTGGTGGAGTCGGTCAGATCGCGCTGCCAACGCGATTCGACCAGCGTCGCCGACAAAGTGTCCAATAGCGAGCAGGAGATCTCCAGATTGGCTTCGGCGTTCTCGAAACGAATCGGATTGACCTTGTGCGGCATGGTGGAGGAACCGGTCGCGCCCTTGACCGGTACCTGCGCGAACACGCCACGGGAGATGTACATCCACACGTCCACACACAGGTTGTGCAGGATACGGTTGGTGTGGCTGATGGTACCGTACAGTTCAGCCTGCCAATCATGCGATTCGATCTGCGTGGTCAACGGATTCCACGTCAGACCCATACGGTTGGTGACGAACTCGCGGGAGACGGCCACCCAGTCAACATCAGGCAGGCGGCCAGATGCGCACCGAACGTGCCGGTCGCGCCATTGATCTTACCGAGATATTCCTGGGCCTTGACCTTGTTGAGCTGACGGTTCAGACGATACACATAAACAGCCAGTTCCTTGCCCAGCGTGGTCGGCGTGGCAGGCTGTCCATGGGTCAGCGACAGCATGGCCTTGTCGCGGTAGGCGTCGGCCTTCTGTGCCAGATGGTCGACAATGGCCTGGGCTGCGGGCAGCCACACCTGCTCCACACCGTTCTTCACGCAACGGGCGATGGACAGGTTGTTGATATCCTCGGACGTGCAGGCAAAATGCACGAGAGTCTTCAATCCGGTCAGCTGGGTGTCATGACCCAACACATCGGCGGCCTTCTCCAGCTGGTCGTCGATGTAATACTCCACGGCCTTCACATCATGGTGGGTCTTAGCCTCATAAGCGGCATGCTGGGCAATGCCTTCGGCTCCGAAATTCTCCGGAATGGAACGCAGATACGCCTGCTCATCATCGGTGAGCGGCTTGACACCCGGAACGATGGTCTGATTGCCGTTGCCCTCGAAACCGTTGGCAAGCAGAATCATCCACTCGACTTCGACGCGCATGCGCTCGCGGTTCAACGCCGGTTCGCTCATGTATTCGACAAGGGGAGCGGTCTGCTTGTGGTAGCGGCCGTCAAGAGGGGTCAGTGCGATTGCGGGGGAGATGTCAGTAAGCTTCATAGACAACAGCATACGTTCAGCCGTGAACCATTGGTCCCGTCATTTGCTGATGCGTCCCTCATAATACTGGACCTCCTCCAGCTCGCCTTCCACGACCTCTTGGAAATGACGGTCATGGTCCAGCACGGATTTGTTTCCGGTGTCGTAGGCGTACCGGTATCCCGCTTCATGGTATTTCGGGTAGTGCGTGGAGTTCTTCTCCCCAGACGAATCACTGACTTCGGCTCCTGGAAAAGCCCTCTTCGGCGCATCCTCCTCATGGACGGAGCATCGTATGGTGAGCCAGTTCTCCGTATGGGGGTTAGCCTCCCCGTCAAGTGCCGCGATGCCTTCATCATCATCTCGATGGCGGTGACCCGTGTTTTCTCGGGAATCTCGAAATTCGCTATCGGGGAGCCAAGCGTGGCGATATGTTGGATGTCGTATTTATCTTGGAAATCCGTCGCCGCCGCTGCCGCGATGATGCCGCCCTGCGAATGGCCGACGATTTCCACGGGATCATCCGGCTGGATGCCGGCCTGTTTCATGGTCTCATCCAGGAAACGGAGGCTTTCCGCGGTTCCGCGCTGCCGCTCATCGGCACTCATCAGCTCGAAATTGGTGTACCAGTCCATAGGCGAATCGTGATTGCCGTCGGTCCCGGGAATGATGATCCTCCAAGCATATGTGCCATTGGCTTTGCGGTACTTGCAGCATGCGATGGTTCCGTATTCCAGACCGCTTTCATGTTCGCCGTTGAGAGGTCCTTCGGACAGCCGCCGTTGGTCGGCGATGGCGTCCTTCGTGCTTGTACCGCCTCTGACCACTTTGGTTTTCGGATACACACGGGTTACGGAGAGATTGTCTCCATGGTCTTTGTCGAAGTACGGTATGAGCAGTCTGTCGATTTTCTTAAGACCGCGATTGACCGAGCCTTTGCCGGAAAGCCCCTCTGCTATAGCCGCTCCCGGTTTGGTGACCATGAATAAGGTTTTCGTGATGTATTCCAGGATGGACGTGTCTTTTGAAGGCCGTTCCTGTATGTTCAATCGGCTCGCATGCTCTCCGAGGACGCTCACGAAGCTTTCCTGCATCCATGCGGTGGATTCCACAAGATAGAATTTGTTGAATTTCCCCTCTTTGGCGTAACTGCGTCTTACCCCCATCAGTGCGCTGGCGGTCAAGGCGAGAATCGCGGATTCCCGTGATGACATGAAAAGCCCGCGTAACATGATATTCAGCTTTCCTGCTGGCTTCCTCAGCTTGGGCGTATAAGGATTGGGTTTGTGCGATCAATGAGGATAGCTCATTAAGCTGGGATGCCATGGATTGCAGGGCCTCGGCATGCGCTTCGCAACGTCCGAGCAGCTGCCGGTACGGCAATTCGATATGGTCCTGCGCCGTACACCGTGGACTTGCCCCGGTCAAAGCGGACAGGAGCGGTGTGGCGCGAGGGTGGATTTTGAGTTCATAGCCTGCGGCAATGAAGGATCTACGGGAAGTGCCAAGACGATTCGCTTGGTCTCTGAGGATTCTTGAAGCATTGAAGTATTCCCGGTATTCGGCGGTGGTGAATCTCTTTCCGCCAACGATGCGGGCCGTCACTCGTTGGTTCATGCCGCACCTGCCGACCAGAGAAGACGTGACGTGGCGATCATATCATCACGTAGCAGAGCGGATTGCCGTGCGATGCGATCGAGACGGGTGCGGTATTCCTCGGCCGCGGTGCCGGTCCAGTCGGCCAGTCTGTTGGAGGCTATTGCCGCATCAAGTCCATCGAGAAGCCGTGACGCGGTAACAAGTTTCGCATTGATCAATGTTTGGGTGGTCCGCACGCCAATTCGGCAACGACAGGACATTCCCGACAGGGATGCCAACGAATTGAAGGCTGCGACGCCTGGGGCGGCACCAAGAAAAGCATTTGAAACGTTCATGGCAGCCATTTGACCACATTCGGCGTTGACGCCAATCGGAAAACAGAGCTTGTGGTCAAAGAACGAGTCTATGAAAAACCGTCGGCGTGTCGTTATTGGAAAAACAACGAAAACCACGTCGACGGCATGTGGATAACTATATTCGAAAAAGCCCCCTACCAGGGTTTGGTCTGCGAGGATGACGTGCTTGGGTTCTTTTTCGCAGCCGAACCTGAATCGTCATTGGGATCCGATTGCGTGGATTGGGCGTTCTGAGCCAATAGCTCCTCTATTTTCCGACGTTGTTCGTCGGATAGGTTTTCGTCGTTCTTGTGACTTGATTTACCCGATTCCTGAGCGTCGGCGGTGTTTGAATCCGTGGAAGCGGACTGATCGCTCTGCTCGGCTTTGATCTTCTTGGACGCGTGATCCGTAAGCTGGCTGGAAACATGACTGTTATGCTCGATTGATTCGCGCACTTGGGGCAGCAGCAGCGGCTTCATGGCTGATGCCTCGTTGAATTGGGCGTCCGTCTGCTGTTGCCTGGTGTGCAGCTTGTCCCAATCGGCATCGTCTTTTCTGCTGGTCGAGATGTTCTCCTGCAGGCTTTGCGTGGCCTGGTTGTAGCTATTGACGGCTGCGAGATTCACTATGGCCCATAGGGCGGCCATGACCAGCAACGCCGCCATGACGGCCAAAACGATGCGAACCGTCAGCGAGGCACGCGGTTTCATGGTTGTTCTGGTCATAGCAAACTCCTCGACTGAATTATCCAAGCCCCCAATTCGCATGCGAGCAGCAGCAGCGTGACGATGGCCAGTGGCCATACGACGGGCATCGTCCTGGTGCGCTTCTTGGTGGTTTGGGTGACTCGCCACTTATCGGACGCTTCCTTGGACACGCCGTCACGCATGGTGTTGGAGGCGTTCAACACCAGCGCGGTACCGCTCAACTCGTCGGCGATGGACGCCATCTCATCCTTGTTCATGCGTGACACTCCGGGTTTGCCGGTATCAGGGTCGGTGACCCACTGGTCCGCATTTCCATCGACGCCGTCGGCGATTACGGGAATGTTGCCTCCCTGCTCGCTGCCGATGGCTACGGTGAAGGCATCGGATAGGTATCGTCGCAATGATGAGAACGTGCGCCGTGCCTTTGACGAGGTCTGTTCTCCATCGGAAAACAGGTACAGCACGATCGCATCATCGGGATGCTGATCATGAATGGACTTGCAGGTCAGCAGCAGCTGGTCGATAGGGGCATCCAACGTCGAACCGGCCGAAACGGAAGTCGCCTCGGGCGCGAGTGTATCCGCCCAATTGTCGATCGCGTTCGAATCCGGGGTCAACGGCACGTCCAACGTGCCGGAAGCTCCGAATCGCAAAGCGGCGAAACTGGAATTGGGATATAGCGCGGTGACGTCCTTCACGGCTTGTTTTGCCACGTCGAGACGGCTTGACTGTTCGGCTGAACCATATTGCGCGTCTTTGACGGCCATGGAACCGGTCACGTCAACGGCCACCACCACGTCGGTGGCGTTCACCGCACGGCTATTGGTCGGCGCCACGATACTGGGCGTCAATGCCATGACCGACACCGTCAGACAAAGCAATACGCGCCGAACGCATGCCCAAACGGTTTCGTCGCTGTCAGCGCGGCGACGAACATGCAATACGATCTGCGCAATGGCGCAGGCCAGCAGAACCACGCGACGGCTCCGCCGACAGGCCAACCAAAGCAGGGGAAAGCGTCAGATGGTTCATCTCCTCAACCTCCAAGCCAATGCCAGCCAGACCATCAAAACGATGGCCAAGGCCAGTGTCCACCATCCGGGAGCATCCACCATGGCGGCCTTGTTGCTCGACTCGTTTTCATGGTTCCGCCGAGATTCGATTTCCTTGACCAGCGAAGAGACGGATGCTCCATTCGATTGGGTGAGAAACACCCCATGATGAGCTTCGATGGCGGATTTGAATTCCTGGGTGGTCTCGTCGGCCTCGCTCTGCTTCGGTCCGGAAAACAATCCATCCACGGTGATTTGGGCCTGCTTGGTCAGGTTCAGCGCCTCGTCAAGCGTATAGGTTGGTTTTCCGGAAACGACGTTGTCCGTGGCAAGCACGATGGATGCGGCGCGCTGACGCTCGGCATTGTCGGCGCTTGCGTTCCCATAGGCGAATCCGGGAAGCATGGCCGCGCAGCTCACCACGCCATCGCCAATCAGCGAAGTGGACTCCTTACGGTTCTGCGTGCCTTCCAGCCAGTCGGAAATCGCCTGATAATCGCTGTCCTTCATCTTGTCGATATCGTCTTGGGACTCGACGCCTGCGAGGATGCTGCTGGCTTTGTCAAGCTGTTTGGACACCAGTTCGTAGTCGTCGGTCAACGGAAAAACGGTACGTGACGTCGAATTGAAGATGCTCAGGCCGATTCTCTCGCCCTTGAAGCTGTCGACGAGTTGACGGTAGGTGTCGATGACCTCGCGGTCGTAGGGGAGCGCCGAGCCGGAAACATCCAAGCACAGCACGATGTCTCGGCTGCTGGCCTTCTCCTCGCCTTCATCCACGGTGCTGGGACGTGCCACCAGAGCCGTGGCGAGTGCCAACGCGACCACTAGAAGAATCACCGCCAAACGTGAAAGAACCCTCCACTGGCGGAATAATCTCGATGCGGATTCCGTGTTGAGGTCATCATCCAGGCTGAAGGTGCGGGCACTCTCGATGTCATCGGTTTTGTGGCGCGCGGCCACCAGCAACGTGACGCCGGCAACGGCCAGCACCACGATGACGCCTGCCAGAAAGACCCAAGGCCAATGCCATGACAGTTGCATCTATCGCCACCTTTCCACAAGATTGGCCACCCATTCGCCAGCCTGCTCGACCGTGGCCTGCCTGGCGATGTGATTGCGCTCGGCATCCGCGAATTCCGGCGGATACAATGCTCGATGGTTTGCCTGAGCAAGGTGAGACCCTGCTGGTTCCCCGTGGTCCGAGGCGTCTCTTCGATGTCGGTGAGCGTCTGGTTGCGCACGTCCGTTCCGGTGGCAGTGGAAGCAAAATCCCTGGCGATTGCGGCCAGCTGTGCGAAAGCCTCCTCGCGCTCCAGCTCCCCCTGGGCATGGCGGGACACAACATCATCGATACGCTGATGCCAGACGGTTTTGCCGGCAAGCGCGTCATGTCGGCCGCGATTGACTATTTTTGCGGGCTTCCGGCTCGGCCGGGCAAGCCAGACCACAAGAGCCACCAAAACGACGGCAAGCAACAGACAGACCGCGATGACGACGGCCAAACCGTTCTCAAGATGAATCTGGTCCTTGATGACGAGGTCATCCTCGGCAAGGAAGAGCATCATGCCTTGTCTCCCAACGACAATACGGACGGGGCTCTCAATTGGTTACGTGTGGACTGGGCCAAAGCCGTGGAAACCATGCGCACGAACTCATGGAACATGCGTTCGCTGGAATCGGATCGGATTACCGTCGAGCCACAGCGATTCAGCTCATGGCGAATGGACGCAGCCAGGTATTCGCGATGCGTTCGCACTTGCCCAGCTGTGTTTCCCCTACGCAGGAACGCAGGCACGCGTCGTTTTCCAGCCCCGTCAAGCACCACGCGCGCATGGCTGACATCAAACGGATTGATGGTGGCCACATCGATGAGCACCATCGGATGTGTCCTTGCAATCGTGCGGATGGCGCTCAAATGCCGTTCCTCCAACGCATGCTCCTCGGTGGCGATGACGACCAGCGCCTCTTTGTCCCGAATGCGGCGCGCGTATTCCAGCAACGCGTCGATATTGCGGGGCCTGGTCCACTCGCGCTGCAATGCCGTATCCAAGGTTCGTTCGAACTGCGCCAGGCCACCGTTGAACGGCACCCGGGTGATGGAAGCGCTGTCGCCGAACACCATGGACACTTCGTCGCCTCGGCGCAGGCTGAGCGCGGCGAACATGCATAAGGCATTTGCCGCCACCTGATACGCCTGTTCCGAGGAAGGGCATGTGGCGGTCATCTCCTGTCCGACGTCAAGCAGCAACCATGCCTTCGAAGTGGAGGGACGCTCACGCTGCACCACCATTGGACGTCCCGCTCGGGCACTGGTCTTCCAATCGATGCGTTTCGCCTCGTCTCCCGGCTCATAGGCGTGGATATCCACGACATCGTCGGCGCCGAAGCGTTTGTTCGATGCGTGCGCGCCTTCGAGTATGCCGAGCGCCTTGCGTACCGTCGGCAGACTCAGCGTGGTTCCAAGCGTCTCGATTTTTCTGCGGATCGGATCGTCGGAACGGATCTGGTCGATCATGGAACGGGGACCGCCTGCACGATCGAATCCACCACCTGGTCGCTGGTGACGCCATCGGCAAGTGCTTCGAACGTCATCAGAATACGATGGCGCAACACTTCGTGGGCGAACGCCTTCACATCCTCAGGAATGACGTAATCTCGTCCCTGCAGGAGCGCGTTGGCCTGTCCTATGCGCACCAGCGCGATGGACGCGCGCGGCGAGGCGCCCAGCCTGACGAGCGAGGAAAGTCCTTGGACGGGCTTGGTTCCAGCGCCACGGGAGGTGGCCGCGATATTGACCGCATACTGCATGATCGCATCGGACACGTGCACACGACGTGCCGCGGAACGCAGGAATTCGACGTCGCTGATGGAAACGGTGTCACCGGTGAGCGCGTGCTGGTCTACGGTATCGGAGCCGCGGCGGGTCAGCATGGCGAGCATGCGTTGCTCTTCCTGCGCTGTCGGATAGGTCAGTACGGCCTTCATCATGAAACGGTCCATCTGCGCCTCGGGAAGATTGAAGGTGCCCTCTTCCTCGATTGGATTCTGCGTTGCGATGACCATGAATGGTTTCGGCAGCGCGATGCGTTGGCCTCCGATGGTGGTCGCGCCCTCCGCCATGGCTTCAAGCATGGCGGACTGGGTCTTCGCGTTGGAACGATTGATTTCGTCGAGCAGCACGAATTGGCGTGGATCGGGCCGATCTGCGTGGAGAATTTCTGCGTGGCGAAATCGAAGACCTGAGTGCCGACCAGGTCCGAAGGCATCAGATCGGGAGTGCATTGCACACGTTTGAACGAGCCGGACACCGAAGTGGCCAAGGTCTGCGCGGCAGTGGTTTTTGCCAGACCCGGGACGGATTCGATGAGGATATGACCGCCGGCCACCAAAGTGGTGATCAGCGATTCACGAAGATTGTCCTGTCCGACCAGGGTCTGCGCGAAACGTCCGCGAATCTGCGAACCGATGTTCCTGGCGCGTGCGATGTCTTCGGCCGACAGCGTGGTTGGTCTTGCGGCTGCGGGCATGGGGATGGGTGCCGGTGCTGGCGCCGGATTCTTTGGAGGGAATAAAGCCATGGTTGCTACTCTAACGGGTCAAGCTGACGGGAGGGTCCAATCCACCGGCTGTTCTCCTGCTTCGATTAGCGCCTGATTGGCGCGGGAGAACGGTTTCGAGCCGAAAAATCCGTAGCGGGCGGACATCGGACTTGGATGGGGGGATTTGATGATGAAAGCGTTGGTGAGCAGGGGCTCCAACGTCTGCGCCTTTCGTCCCCACAGAATCGCGACCAGAGGCTTGACGCTGCCGTCAGGCCGGCGGCGATTGTTCAATGCGCTGATGGCCGCGTCGGTGACCACTTCCCAGCCTCGCCCCTGATGGCTTCCCGGCTTTCCCGGTTCGACGGTCAGACATCTGTTGAGCAGCATGACGCCCTGTTTGGTCCAGGGTGTCAGGTCGCCGTTGGCCGGCATGGGCACGCCCAGATCGTCGGTCAGCTCGGTGTAGATGTTCGCCAGACTGCGCGGAATGGGCTTGACGTCCGGTGCCACGCAGAAGCTCAGTCCCACCGGATGGCCCGGCGTGGGGTAGGGATCCTGGCCGACGATAAGCACTTTGATGTCGTCGAATGGAATGGTAAACGCGCGCAGAATGTTCCTGCTGGCCGGAAGGTACTTACGTCCCGCCGCGATTTCCGACCTCAGAAAGTCTCCCATGAGATGTATCTGGGGTTCGACATCGGCGAGGGCCTGGGCCCATCCGGGCTCCACAAGATCCTTCAATGGTTTGATATGAGTCATACTTTCCCACTGTACGACGTGCCCTGTGGATGTCCATGCCGATTCCATGCGGAAACGTGTCGAATACGCGCAAAATCGACGATGCTGATTGTGGGCTGACTGCACGGGCCGGTACACTGGGGCGGTAAGTGTGAGAAATGAGGTTGCAGAAAATGGCTAAGCAGGACAAGGAGACCTACGAATCCTACGCCAAGGATATGTTCGACAATCCTCCGGCGGGACCGATGGGCGTGCACCGTGGCGCACGTTCCATGGCGTCCAGGCTCTGCCGTATGTGATTGTCGTGATTGTGGCTCTGCTCGCCGGCCTGCTGTTCTGGGGAGTCTATTCTGGTGAGATCAGCAACCTGAGAATGCTTGGTCGGCCAAGGAGGACTCTTCATCGTCCGTCTCCACGGCGGATAAGGCGGATAAGAAGACGGACGACACGTCCAAAGACGCCAAGACGGAGAACAAGAAGTCCGAGGACGGCAAGAAGACCAGTACTTCGGATGGCCAGTCGAAGGACGCTTCGGACGCCAACCAGAACGCGGAACAGAATAACGATCAGAACAATGGCCAGGATGCGGCTTCTGAGCAGAGCGTGAATCTGGCCACCGAGATCCGCGTGGTGAACGCCACCAGCATCACCGGTTACGCCAAGAGCAAGGCCGATGCCCTGACCCAGGCCGGATACACCAGCGTGACGCCCAGCAATCCGACCGGCAACGTTCCCAGCCAGACGGTTGTCTGGTATCAGAATGAGGCCGACAAGGCGACGGCGGAGAATGTCGCGCAGACGCTGGGAATCTCCAATGTCCAGCAGAGCAGCGGATTGGTCACGCCGATCGTTGTGGTGCTGTTGAACTGAAAAACGCCGTCCGAACCGGTTTGGAACCTCGCCCGAACATAGGCGAGGTTCTTTTATTTTCTTGGAAATCCGGCGTTTTTCAAGTTGATTCGATGCGACTGACATCTTGCTCACAGCGCAAAGAACGTCATCGGGTTTGGCACTCTCGATGTGAGAGTGCTAATCTGCGAATTAGCACTCGACGAGTGAGAGTGATAACTGGCAGCTGACGGCTGGTTCTGATTGTCGCTCCGAAGGTGGAAATAATACCGTGTAGCCATATGTGGAGGAACAATGGCAAAGATGATTGCATATGACGACGAAGCTCGTCAGGGAATGCTCGCGGGTCTCGACAAGCTCGCTGACACCGTCAAGGTAACCCTTGGTCCGAAGGGCCGCAATGTGGTGCTTGACAAGACCTACGGCGCTCCGACCATCACCAACGATGGCGTTCCATCGCAAAGGAAATCGATCTGGACGATCCGTATGAGCGTATCGGCGCCGAACTGGTCAAGGAAGTCGCCAAGAAGACCGATGACGTTGCAGGCGACGGCACCACCACCGCAACCGTGCTGGCCCAGTCCCTGGTGCACGAGGGTCTGAAGAACGTCACCGCCGGCTCCAACCCGATCGCGCTGCGTCGTGGCATCGAGAAGGCCGCCGACGCCATCGTCAAGGAACTCGTCGCAGCAGCCAAGGACGTTGAGACCAAGGATCAGATCGCTGCCACCGCAACGATCTCCGCCGCTGATCCGGAAGTCGGCGAGAAGATCGCCGAGGCTCTGGACAAGGTCGGCCAGGATGGCGTCGTGACCGTCGAGGACAACAACCGCTTCGGTCTTGACCTTGACTTCACCGAGGGCATGCGCTTCGACAAGGGCTACATCGCTCCGTACTTCGTGACCAACGCCGAGGACCAGACCGCCGTTCTCGAGGATCCGTACATCCTTCTGACCTCCGGCAAGCTGAGCTCCCAGCAGGATGTCGTCCACATCGCCGAGTTGGTTATGAGACCGGCAAGCCGCTGCTGATCATCGCTGAGGACGTTGACGGCGAGGCTCTGCGACCCTGATTCTGAACAACATCCGCGGCACCTTCAAGTCCTGCGCCGTCAAGGCTCCGGGCTTCGGCGACCGCCGTAAGGCCATGCTGCAGGATATGGCCATCCTGACCGGTGCCCAGGTGGTGTCCGATGAGCTGGGCCTGAAGCTCGACTCCGTCGACATGTCCGTGCTTGGCACCGCCAAGAAGGTCATCGTCTCCAAGGATGAGACCACCATCGTGTCCGGTGGCGGCTCCAAGGAGGACGTGGCCGCTCGCGTCGCTCAGATCCGTGGCGAGATCGCCAACACCGATTCCGATTACGATCGCGAGAAGCTGCAGGAGCGTCTGGCCAAGTTGGCCGGCGGTGTCGCCGTCATCAAGGTCGCGCTGCCACCGAGGTTGAGGCCAAGGAACGCAAGCACCGCATCGAGGATGCCGTGCGCAACGCCAAGGCCGCTATCGAGGAAGGTCTGCTGCCGGGCGGCGGTGTCGCCCTGATTCAGGCTGCCGCCAAGGCCAAGGACGACGTCAAGCTCGAAGGCGACGAGGCCACCGGTGCCGCGATCGTGTTCCGTGCCGTCGAAGCCCCGATCAAGCAGATCGCCGAAAATGCTGGCCTGTCCGGCGACGTGGTGATCGACAAGGTCCGCTCCCTGCCTGACGGCCAGGGCCTGAACGCGGCCACCAACGAGTACGAGGACCTGCTGGCCGCAGGCGTCACCGACCCGGTCAAGGTGACTCGTTCCGCTCTGCAGAACGCAGCTTCCATCGCTGGACTGTTCCTGACCACCGAAGCGTGGTGGCCAACAAGCCGGAACCGCCGGCAGCCGCTCCGGCAGCTGGCGCCGACATGGGCTACTGATCGAAAGACCGGAAGCTTCCATAAGTTCAAATAGCTGATATGAGGCCCGCTTCCCGATGGGGAGCGGGCCTTTGCTTATCTGGAAGGCGCCTTACGCGCGCTTTCTACTGCGCGAACAAACGCGACGCCTGCATTTCGGTCTCCGAATACAACGTGGAGGCCTGCATCAATGCGCGCTGGATTGATTCAAGCGACTGCTCCATCTGCTGCTGCGCGGCACGCCACTGTTCGGCGACCGCTGTGAACTGCGTCGCAGCCCCGCCGCGCCAAACGCTCTGCAGATTGTTGAGATTGCCGTACATGCCCTGCACGGCCTGTCGGATGGATTGGATGGAGGCGTTGACGGCGGCGCTCGAGGACTGAATCTGCTCGCTGTCGACTTGATACTGTGGCATGTGCCGGTCCTTTCAATGATGATTGGTGTGTTTCTCCATGCGATCGCGGTTGGCGCAACCGGACGGTACAGTGGATGCTATGTCATCAGTGAGCGTGTGCAACGAAAAAACGGAGCTGTGGTCGGAGAACATATGCATTTGGGTTCCGTCGGCGTGTCGCGAAACGGCGGCAGAACGGCAAAAGGTTGGAATATCGCGATTTGCATGTTGCTGGCGAGCGTGCTGGGTTTGTGTTTGATGCTGTGGATAACTCCGCCGGTCCATGCGGATGACAGTGCCGGATTGGGCATTACAGCCACGGACGACATCACCGACACGCAGAATCTGCTCGGTTCGAATGTCTCGGAGATCACGGACGCCATCAACCAGACGAAAAAGGAGACCGGCGTCACCGTCCGTTTGGTGTATCTGGACAGTTTCAACGCCAAGGGCAAGCCGGATAAATGGGTGAGCGCGCTGCTGGAATCGTTGAACCCGAAACCGAATACCGTGATGTTGGCGGTTGCCTCGAATGACGGCAATCTGGTGGTGGCCGTGTCTTCGAACTCGGAGGAATGGCTGAAGAAGAAGTCGACCGTCGACGCGCTGTCCGATGCCGCGCAAAAACCGTTGATGGAAAGCGATCCGGACTGGGCGAAGTCCGCGACCGACATGATGAATCAGATTTCGGTGCAGAAAAAGACCTCGACTTCGTCGCGGACCATATGGATTGGCGTGGAGGATTCGCCGGCGCGCTGCTGCTTCTGGTGGTGATTCTGGTGGTGTTCCATATCCTGCGCAAGAAGGGCGTCGTGATCGGGCATCGGCGTAAGGGCCGCCATAGCGGCCGTCATGGTGCGGTCGCCGAACGTATCCAACCGGTCAAAGCGTGGGGCGCCGAATCGGAAAACGAGGATTATGTCAATCCGGATACCGCTTCAACGCAAGATTCAGAATCCGTTCAGGAAACATCCAGTGAAGGGAGCGATGCTTAAGCCATGAGCAAGCCTATTGAAGCATCCATTGTCGTTGTCGATGACGAGCCGTCCATCCGAGAGCTGCTGGTGGCATCCCTGCATTTCGCCGGTTTCGAAGTGAACACGGCCGCTTCGGGATCCGAAGCCATCGAGGTCATCGAAAGGCTGCAGCCGGATCTGATCGTGCTTGATGTGATGCTTCCGGACATCGATGGGTTCACGGTGACCCGACGCATCAGGCAGGAAGGCATCACCACGCCGGTGCTGTACCTGACCGCTCGCGATGACACCCAAGACAAGGTCATGGGGCTTACCGTGGGAGGCGACGACTATGTGACCAAGCCGTTCAGCCTCGAAGAGTCGTGGCCCGAATCCGCGCCATCCTGCGTCGCACCCAGCAGCAGGTGGAGGACGATCCGATCATCCGTGTGGGCGATCTCGAAATCAACGAGGACTCGCACGACGTGTCCCGAGCCGGACAGCCAATCGACCTGAGCCCCACCGAATACAAGCTTCTTCGCTACCTCATGGACAATGAAGGCCGCGTGCTGTCCAAGGCGCAGATTCTCGATCACGTGTGGCAATACGATTGGGGCGGGGACGCGGCCATCGTCGAATCGTACATCTCCTATCTTCGCAAGAAGGTCGATGGCATCGTCATCGAGGATGAGAACGGCGACAAGCACAAGGTAACGCCGCTGATCGAAACCAAGCGCGGCATTGGCTATATGATTCGCGCTCCCAAGAACTAGATTCAGCCATGAGCAAGAATCCCAATTCGCCGTCCACGGGCCACGCCTCCAATCCTTCGGCCATTCCGGCCCCCATGCAGCCTCCCCGGTCGCTGCCGAAGCAGAACAAGGTATGGAGCCGTTTCACCCGCAGAATTCAAGCGATTCCGCTGAGCACGAAACTGGTCACCTGCATCATCGTGCTGTTGACCATCGGCACCATCGGCATCTCCTTTTCCATCCGTACGTTGGTGGGCAATTATCTGCTGCAGAAGACCGATACGCAGCTGATCAACCAAGCCCAGCTGATTTTCAACAGCATGGACTCGCTCAGCAGCGACACCGGCGATGACGGGCGCAGCCTCATGAACACGTATTACGTGGAGGTGCGCGACAGCGAATACAAAAGCACGGGTGCCGGATCGGTGCCCATGCTCCGTGACGGAGTGGTTTCGGAACCAAGCCTGCCGGCCGACGGCAGCATCGACGGCGTCACTCTTGGACAGCCATTCACGACACGTGCGGTGGTGCACATCACCACAAGCCGCACCCCGGATCATTCCATCATGCAGGCCGCGCAGTCGCCATGGCGTGTTGTCGCGTTGCTTGGAACGAGAAGACACGGACCGGGCAAGTCAAGGACAGTGGCGTCGTGTTCATCGGCCTGTCGTTGAGCGATCAGATCGACACGGCCAACACATTGACGCGATTCTGCGCGATGGTGGGCATCGCGGTGGTGCTGATCGGCGCGATACTCGGCACCATTCTGGTGCAAAGCACGCTCGCGCCCTTGAAGCGGATTGAAAAGACCGCCGCGAAAATCGCCGCGGGAGATCTCAGCCAACGTGTGCCAGACCTGCCGGAAAGCACGGAGGTCGGCTCTCTGTCCATGTCGCTGAACACCATGCTGACACGCATCGAGGAGAGCTTCCACGCGCAGGAAGAGACCACCGAAAAAATGAAGCGGTTCGTCTCGGACGCCAGTCACGAATTGCGTACGCCGCTCGCCGCCATTCACGGGTACGCCGAGCTGTACAAAATGCAGCGCGACATGCCTGGGGCTTTGGAGAGGGCTGACGAATCCATCGAACATATCGAGGCATCCAGCGCGCGTATGACGGTTCTGGTGGAGGACCTGCTGTCTTTGGCTCGTTTGGACGAAGGACGTGGCATCGACATCACGCAGCAGGTGAAGCTGACCTCCGTGGTGCGCGACGCAGCCGATGACCTGCATGCGCTCGACCCCGACCGCGGCATTTCCTGCGGACAGGTCGTGCTCCAACCAGGTACCGATATGGACCATCCCGCCCAATTCGCCTTCCAAAATGGCAGATGCCCCAGATTGAGTTGAAGGGTGATGCTTCGAGACTGCGTCAAGTGGTCACCAACATCGTGGGCAATATCCACCGGTATACGCCGGCGGACTCGCCTGTGGAGATCTCTATGGGTGTGCTCCCCGCGTCGATCAGTCCCGAATCCCTATCCCGTATGCCGTCCAACGAGCAGTCGCTTCGCCATCTGGTCGAAGCCATCGAAGTGGGGCAGTCCATGCAAGTGGGTATGAACTACGCGATTGTGCGATTCAGCGACCACGGTCCCGGCGTGCCGCCGGAGGCACGGTCGAAGATCTTCGAACGTTTCTACACCGCCGACCCGTCGCGTGCGCGTCAGAAGGGCGGTACGGGACTCGGCATGGCAATCGCGCAATCCGTGGTCAAGGCGCATCATGGATTCATCTGCGCATCCGGCAGCGAAGGAACGGGACTGACCCTGACGGTGGTGCTGCCGATCGCCCCGGTCGAACCCAAGCCGCAGCCGATTACGGCGAGCGAGAATCGAAAAAACGAAAAAAAGAATCGCAAATCAAAGAAATAACGCTCTTTTCCGTCGGGAAAGCAGACGCTATCGGCGCGGAAGGATGGGTGCGGCCCACCTCTTGCGCTAGACTGTATCTTTGGTTTGAAAATGGGCGAATGGTTTTACCTATTCGCGTGAAGGTATCTGATCAGCAAAATGTGAGGTGACAATGCCGAGCGGACGTGTTCGTTGGTTTGATGCGAACAAAGGCTATGGTTTCATTCAGACGGGTGAGAGCACGGATGATGTGTTCCTGCCCGCTGCCGCCCTTCCCGAGGGCGTGAAGACGCTGCGTAAGGGCGCCAAGGTCGAGTATTCCGTCATTGATGGTCGTCGTGGGCCGCAGGCGATGGGAGTGACGCTGGTTGCCTCGGCCCCGTCGCTGGTTAAAGCCACCCGTCCGAAGCCGGACGATATGGCCGCCATCGTGGAGGATCTGATCAAGCTGCTTGACTCCGCGGGCAATCAGCTTCGTCGACATCGCTATCCTTCACCGGCTGAAAGCAAGAAGCTCGCCACGCTTCTGCGCGCGGTCGCCGACAATTTCGACGTACAGGAATAGAGTTTCATGTCCGATACCACAATGGATCCCAAGGCAATCGCCCAAGCGGTCGCTGTCACAGTGTCCGACGAGGACGGTCAGGTCGGCGACTTCGTGGAAGCCATCGACCTGGGAGACAACGTCACCGATTTCCGCTTCGAATCCCGAGTACGCGGCTACGAAGGCTGGCAATGGTCGGTCACGTTATACCATGATGTCGAACTGGACCATTGGACGGTCAACGAATCATCTGGTCCCGACCGACAAGGCCCTGCGTCCGCCAAAATGGATTCCTTGGAAGGACCGTCTCGAGCCGGGCGATTTGGCGGTGACCGATTCAATCGGCACCGATCCCGATGACCCCCGCATGGAAGAGGGCTTCCGCAAGACGCAGGATGCCGAAACATCGGACGATACGGAAGACAAACCGTCAGTCGCGGATGAAACCGTACAGGAACCGGCGATGGATGGAAACGCTTCGGATGAGTCTGAGAAGACGGACGTTTCGGAGGATTCCGAACAGCCTGTGACGTCCGAAGAGGATGTCGAAGAGGCGGTCGAGGAATTCGACCTGTCCCGCAGGCACGTGTTGACTCCGCTTGGCCGGTCGCAGACCGCAAAACGTTGGTACGAAGGCCCACATGGGCCAAAATCGCTATCCACCAAGACGGCCGACGGCAATCCTTGCTCCACATGCGGATTCTTCATTCCGCTGAAGGGTGAGTTGAACCTGCTGTTCGGCGTGTGCGCCAACAAGTGGAGCCCGGATGACGGCAGGGTCGTGTCCATCGATCATGGCTGCGGAGAGCATTCCGAAATCGATCCGCCGGAGCCGTCGCATCTGTGGGTGCAGTCGAAGCCGGCGTTCGACGACATGCATATCGATATCATCGCCCAGGCGCCGCGTGACGAGCGGGGCTCCGTGGAGCTGATCGAACAGCTTTCGTCCGATGACGACCATAATCCGAATGAGGATGAGGAAGGTTCGGACGCGGACATCGAAGCCAACACCATCGACGACGACGCCAGCCAAGAGGATGTGCTTGAGCATGTGGCCTCCGACGATGCGCCTGAAGTAGAGACCACCGTCACCGTGGTCGACGAGAATAAGCCGGAAACGTCGGACGATACCGAATCGGCTGATACGGCTGAGCCGACTGAATCGGACGAGCCAGTCGAACAGACTGAACAGGTTGATTCCGCCGATTCCGTCAATTCCGCCGGGTCGGTTGAGCCGGTTGAACAGATGGATGAGACGGTAGTTGAGCCGACTGCTGAAACCACCGAGCAAACGGAAAACAAATCGATGGAAGACGAATCGGCGGAAACCGAGTCAACAGAAGCCGAGTCGGCGGAAACCAAACCGGCGGCGGCTGAAACAACGGAAAGCGAAATGACGGAAGCTGATTCGTCGGCTCAAGCCGAATCCGACGAATAATCGTCATCGTATATGAGAGGCACGTACCTGAATGTGTACGTGGCCCTCTCATATCTTGTTTTCTTTTTTATGCGGTCAGTGCACGACGGTGACGGTGCAGTCTGCGAAGTTGATGATCTGCTTGGAAACCGATCCAAGGAAATGCGCGTCCAGACCGGACAAGCCGCGCGAACCGACCACTAGATGACGTGCGTAGCGGGAAGCCGCGATAAGCCCCTTCGAGGCGGGAATATGGAAAGCGTGCGATTCGATTTGGAAATCGTCGGGAATGTTCGCTGATGAAACCTGAACCGAATCGAGCAATTCATCAAGCATGCGTTCCGCCTGCGCCTGGCCGACGGAGATGGGAGCGACGGCGTTCTCATACCCTTTGACCACGCCCAAATCTTTCAGCTGCCAGCAGAACATGACCTGCAGGGGAGCGTGATGCAGGGCCGCGAAATCGATGGCGAAACGCAAAGCGTGTTTGGAGGTCTCCGAACCATCAACGCCTACAACCACCGGACGCTGGTTCCGAGGCAGGGGAGAACCCGGCATCGTGTAGGAGACCGTTTCCTCGGTCGGCGTAAGTGCATTGGCGATGGCGTCCTGCACGGATGCCTCTTCATCATCGAGGATACGCACCACGGTGACGGGCACCTTCGCCTCCTCTGCAAGAGAAGCGGAAAGCGATCCCAGAAACCATCGTGCCACGCGTCCAAGCGAACGACGTCCGACGACGATCTGTTGGGCGTCCTTGCCGATTTCCAGAAGCGCTGCCGTTCCGGTGGCTTTGACGGAGGTGAGTTTGACGCGGTTCTCGTCAATCGTCATGCCTTGCGAGGCCTGGGCCACCCATTCGCGCAGCCGACGGGCGATATCATGACGCATCTGCGCCCATTGCTCCTCATCTTCCGGCTGGGATCCCATATCCCATGAATGGGTCCATGCGTAGACCGCATTCACCTGCTGTCCGGTCAGCGATGCTTCGCCAAGAGCCCAACGCAGGGCTGCGAAGGATTCATCGGACCCGTCGACGCCGACGACGATGTCGCCTCGGCGGGAATCCATCACATCATTCGATTGCAGGATGGTGTCGCTCATTTGGTGACCTCCTTGGTCGTTGCCATAAGTCAAGCATATCCGTTCCTTTGCGTCCATAGCGCAATTTACGCGCCGGCGGAATAAACGTCACCGCGAATCGGTAGAGTGTTGAAGGACTAACAAGAGTGGAAGGACAAGCATGTTCGAACGGTTTACCGACCGTGCGCGACGCGTGATTGTGTTGGCGCAGGAAGAAGCTCGGACCCTCCAGCACAACTACATCGGCACCGAGCATCTGCTGCTGGGCCTGATTCGTGAGGGTGAAGGCGTTGCCGCCAAGGCATTGGCCTCGAAGGGCGTGACCTTGGACGACACCCGCAAGCAGGTCGAAGAGATGATCGGCAGGGGAAATGCGTCGCCGAACGGCCACATTCCCTTCACCCGCATGCCAGGCAGGTGTTGGAGCTGTCGCTACGTGAGGCGTTGCAGCTGGGGCACAGCTATATCGGCACCGAGCATATCCTGCTCGGTCTGATTCATGAGGGCGAAGGCGTCGGCACACAGGTGCTGATCAAGATGGATGTCAACCTTGGCGAGCTGCGTAGCGCCACCATCGATCTGATCCGAGGCAATTCCAGCGACGGCAAGAACGATGGCAAGGGCGAACTCGCCAATGCCGGTGGCGTGCAGGACCGTCGCAATCAGACCGGTTCCGCGATTCTCGACCAGTTCGGCCGCAACCTTACGGCCGAGGCTGCCGCTGGGAAGCTCGATCCGGTGATCGGACGATCCAACGAGATCGAGCGTGTGATGGTGGTGTTGAGCCGCCGCACCAAGAACAACCCGGTGCTGATCGGCGAGCCTGGCGTAGGCAAGACCGCGGTGGTCGAAGGACTCGCGCAGAAGATCAACGCCGGTGATGTGCCGGAAACGCTGAAAGGCAAGCAGGTCTACTCCTTGGACCTCGGTTCCATGGTTGCTGGTTCCCGCTACCGTGGCGATTTCGAGGAACGCCTGAAGAAGGTTTTGAAGGAGATCAAGACCCGCGGCGACATCGTGCTGTTCATCGATGAGATTCACACCATCGTGGGCGCAGGCTCCGCGGATGGCGCCTTGGGCGCTTCCGATATGTTGAAGCCGATGCTGGCCCGTGGCGAACTGCAGACCATCGGCGCGACCACCACCGACGAGTACCGCAAGTACATCGAGAAGGATGCCGCGCTGGAACGTCGTTTCCAGCCGATCCAGGTGCACGAGCCGACCATCGCCGAGACCATTGAGATTCTGAAGGGCTTGCGTGAGCGTTACGAGAACCACCATCATGTGACGATCACCGATGGCGCGCTGCAGGCCGCGGCGGAACTTTCCAGCCGCTACATTCAGGACCGCCACCTGCCCGACAAGGCCATCGATCTGATCGATGAGGCCGGCGCCCGACTGCGTATCCGCAGGCTCACCGCTCCGCCGGAGCTCAAGGAATTGGACGCCAAGGCTGCCAAGCTGGCCGAGGAGAAGGACCAGGCCATCAAGGACCAGGACTTTGAGAAGGCCGCCGAGCTGCGTGACAAGCAGGAGAAGATCGAGTCCGAGCGCAAGGAGAAGGAATCCGCTTGGCGTGAGGGCGAGTCCGATGTGAAGATGGTGGTGGATGAGGACGTCATCGCTGAGGTGATTTCCCAGACCACCGGCATTCCGGTGTTCAAGCTCACCCAGGCCGAGTCCAAGAAGCTCATGGGCATGGAGAGCGAACTGCACAAGCGCATCATCGGTCAGGATGAGGCTGTGTCCGCATTGAGCCGTTCCATCCGTCGCGCACGCGTCGGATTGAAGGATCCGAAGCGTCCGGCTGGTTCGTTCATCTTCGCTGGCCCGACCGGCGTTGGTAAGACCGAGCTGGCCAAGGCCCTCGCCGAATTCCTGTTCGACGATGAGGATGCGCTGATCCGCGTGGACATGTCGGAATTCTCCGAAAAGTACGCCGCGTCGCGCCTGTTCGGTGCGCCTCCGGGATACGTCGGCTACGAAGAAGGCGGCGAACTTACCGAAAAGGTGCGTCGCAAGCCGTTCTCCGTGGTGTTGTTCGACGAAATCGAAAAAGCCCATCCGGACATCTTCAACACGCTGTTGCAGGTGCTGGACGATGGCCATCTGACCGACGGCCAGGGACGCAAGGTGGACTTCAAGAACACCATCATCATCCTGACCACCAACCTCGGCACTCGTGACATCGCCAAGGCCGCCAACACCGGTTTCAACCTGGGCACGAACACCGAATCGAGCTACCAGCGCATGAAGGAACAGGTCTCCGCCGAACTCAAGCAGCAGTTCCGTCCGGAGTTCCTGAACCGTCTGGATGACATCATCGTGTTCAAGCAGCTCACCGAACCGCAGGTGCGCCAGATCGTCGACTTGGATGTCAAGCAGCTCAACGACCGTCTGTTCGACCGTCACATGTCGCTCGAACTGACCGACGCGGCCAAGGATCTGCTCGCACAGAAGGGCTTCGACCCGCTGCTGGGCGCCCGTCCGCTGCGTCGCGTGATCCAGTGCGACATCGAGGACGCCATTTCGGAGAAGATCCTGATGGGCGACCTCGAAGATGGCCAGCGCGTGAAGGTGGACGCCGAAGGCGAAGGCATTCTGGGTGAGTTCACGTTCACCGGCGAGGCCTTCGAGGAGCCGAACCAGAAGGATAATCCGGCGGAGGCGACCGAAACGGCCGCTGAAACCGATGCCGCCACTGAACCGACGGCATCGACGGAACCGGCTGATTCCGCGCAGTCGCAGAACTGATTTCCAACGTTGCCGGGGTAAGAACCCCGGCAACGCGTATGCAAAAAGACCGGTGGGTTTCATGATGGAATGTCATGACACCGGTCTTTTACATATGCCTATTCGTCCAGCTATCCGGTCAGCTGGACGGTTGTGGTTCCGCCACTTCCAAGCGGAACCACAACCGTATCGCTCTATGGGAGCGTCATTACTTGATGGCGTTCAGCACTGTTCCTTGGTGGCCTTCTCCGCCTCAAGCTTGGCCTTCTTCTTCGGATCGGACTCAGCGGCGATCTGGGCGTCAAGTTCGGCGAGCTGTGCGTTGAGCTGCTCCTCGAAGGAGGACTTACGGGCGTCGGCTTCCGGATCGGACTGCTTCCAGGCGGCATCCTCAACAGCTTGATCTGCTTGTCGACAGCATCAAGACGGCTTTCGATGCGGTGCATGTCATCGCGCGGAACGTAACCGATCTGGTCCCATTCCTCCTGAATGGCGGCCAATGCCTGGCGAGCCTGCTTGGCGGCCTTCTCATCCTTGACCGGCACCAAAGCCTCAGCCTTGGTCAGCAGTTCTTCCTTCTTGGCGAGATTTTCCTTTTCGGACGAGCTAATCTGCTCGCGATCGGCCTGACGGGCGTTGAAGAACGTGTCCGCCGCAGCACGGAAACGTGCCCACAGCGCGTCATCATCACGACGGCCCGCACGACCGGCCTTCTTCCAACGATCCATCAGCTCGTTGAACTTGCGGGAGGTTTCCACCCAAGCGGTGGAATCCTTGATCTCCTCGCTTCGGCGATGATGGCCTCCTTCGCGCTTGGCGTTGCTGCGCTCCTCATCGCGGCCCTGGGCCCACTTGCGGCGGGCGCTGTTGAACGTAGTGCGGGCGGAGGAGAAACGGGACCACAGGGCGTCGGCGTCGGCCTTGTCGAGACGGACGCTATTGTGCTGGTGATCCTGCCACTGCTGGAACAGCGAACGGAACTTGTCCGCGGTGGAACGCCAGTTGGTGTTGTCGCCCAGGGAATTGGCCAGAGCCTCGGCCTTCTCCACAATCGCGGTACGTTCGGCCAGCGCCTTGGCGACGGCGGCCTTGTGAGCCTCGCTCAGCTCGGCCTTCTTGGCCGCTCCGGCCTCCTTCAGTGCTTCGAACTGGGACTTGAGCGCCTCAATATCTCCGACGACGGCCGGCTGCTCGATTTCGGCGGAAAGCGTCTTGATGGACTCGTCGATCTCACGGTTCTTCACATTGCTGGACTTGAGCCTGTTGGCGAACAGGTCGAGCTTTGCCTTCAGATCGAGATAGCGACGGGCATACAGTGCCAGGGCCTCTTCCTTGGAAGCGTCCGGGAACTGTCCGACCTCGCGTTCTCCCTCGCCTTCCTTCACGAACACGGTGCCGTCATCGGCGACACGGCCGAACGCTTCGGCGGCCTTGATATCGGCTTCGGAGAATCCGGTGGAGGTTGCAGGACGCTGCGGAGCCTTCTTGGCGAAGGCCGCGGGGCTCGGCGCATGCGGCTTCATGGCCGCTGGGCTCGGGACGGCCGGTTTGCTGGCCTGGGTTGCGGGCGTCGCTGCCTGCTCGTTGGTTTCAGTGGTGTTCTCGGACGCGGTGACATTCTCGTCGGCCATGGCCAGCTCCTTACGTAAGCTTCATGTAGTGCAGAGGTGACGGTCCGTGACGTGCGCTTCCACACCTTGAAAAACGCGCGGCATTTTCCGTAACCTCATTTATTATAGAGAACCGTGGCTAAAGGTGCATCTATTTCAGGATTTCCAGAGTGGCTCCCCTCTGAACGTGTTGTGGAGCAGCGTGTCATCGACACGCTCCGTAATGTATTCGAGCTCAATGGCTTCATAGGCATTGAAACCCGTGCTGTTGAGCAGGGTTCCAGCCTGCTCAAGAAAGGCGAGACCAGCAAGGAGATTTACCTGCTGAGCCGTCTTCAGGAAGTCGGACACGAGTCCGACACTCCGATTGAGGATCGTCTTGGTCTGCACTTCGATCTGACCGTTCCGCTGAGCCGTTATGTCGTCGAACATTCCGGCGATCTGGCGTTCCCGTTCAAACGTTGGCAGATTCAGAAGGTCTGGCGTGGCGAACGCCCGCAGGAAGGACGTTTCCGCGAGTTCGTGCAGGCCGACATCGACGTGATCGGCAATGGCGATCTGCCCGACCATTACGAGGTCGAATTGCCGTTGGTCATGGTGTCCGTATTGGAACGTCTGCGCGAGTTCGGTCTGCCGAAGGCCACCGTGCATGCGAACAACCGCAAACTCTCCGAAGGCTTCTACCGTGGTTTGGGCCTTACAGATATCGAAGGCGTGCTGCGTGAGATCGACAAGCTCGACAAGATCGGCGCCGATGAGGTGGCCAAGCTGCTCGTCGAAGGCTGCGGCGCCGACGAAGCCCAGGCCCGTGCCTGCCTCGAACTGGCCGAGCTGACCGCCGCCGACGGCAAGGAACTGTCCGACAAGTTCGACGCATTGTGCGCCAAGCATGACATCGCATCTGATTCCGACGCTACGTGTTGGCACGCCAGGGACTCGACACGCTGGCGATGATCGTCGACGAGGCCGCGCGCATCCGTCCGGGCTCCGTGATCGCCGATCTGAAAATCGCCCGTGGTCTTGATTACTACACCGGTTCCGTGTATGAGACGTTCCTCGACGGCGCCGCCGCTTTGGGCTCCATCTGCTCCGGCGGCCGTTACGACAACCTCGCATCGCAGGGCAACAAGAAGTACCCGGCGTGGGCCTGTCCATCGGCCTGTCCCGCCTGGTCTCCTACATGCTGCACACCGCAGGCGCGCACGCCAACCGTGTGTCTCCGGCATCCGTGCTCGTGGCGGTATGGAACGAAGCCGACCGCTCCGCGTCCAACCTGATCGCCAACCAGCTGCGCTCCCGCGGTATCGCGGCGGACGTGGCGCCGACCGCGGCCAAGCTCGGCAAGCAGATCAAATATGCAGACAAGCTCGGCATCCCGTACGTCTGGTTCCCGGCCGACGCCTCCGAAGAGGGCGCCCAGGACGAAGTCAAGAACATCATCACAGGAGACCAGCGGCCGGCTGACGCACAGTCGTGGGAGCCGGATACTGTGTATGCCCAGCAAACCGTTACCGTTGAAGCCTGAAATCGCAAGACTTCGCAACATACAAGAGGATAAGGAATAGGGGAAGCATGAGCCAGACGGCTTACAGAACACACCATGCAACCGAAGTGACCGAACAGCTCGTCGGTCAGAAGGTGACGCTCGCCGGTTGGGTCGACCGTCGCCGTGACCACGGTGGCGTGGCCTTCATCGATCTTCGCGATAACACCGGACTGGTGCAGGTCGTCATCTATGACGAGGAGATGGCCCGTCCGCTGCGCTCCGAATTCGTGATCCAGGTCGTCGGCGAGGTTCGTCTGCGTCCGGACGGCAACGAGAACGAGCATCTGGCCACCGGCAAGATCGAAGTCGTGGCCGAAAGCATCGAAGTGCTGGCCAAGTCCGATGCTCTGCCGTTCCAGGTCTCCACCGCTCTTGAGAACGAGTCCGAGAACAAGCTGCCGGGCGAGGACGTGCGTTTGAAGTACCGTTACCTCGACCTGCGTCGTCCGTCCATGCAGCGCAATCTGAAGCTGCGCGCCCAGATGTCGAAGGCCGCCCGCCATGCGCTGGAGGAAATGGGCTTCGAGGAGATCGAAACCCCGACCATGATCAAGTCCACGCCGGAAGCGCCCGTGACTTCGTCGTGCCGGCCCGTCTGGTGCCGGGTTCCTGGTACGCTCTGCCGCAGTCCCCGCAGCTGCTCAAGCAGCTGCTCATGGTCTCCGGCGTCGAGCGTTACTACCAGCTGGCCCGCTGCTATCGTGACGAGGACTTCCGCGCCGACCGCCAGCCGGAATTCACCCAGCTCGACATGGAGATGGCCTTCGTGGACCAGGAGGACGTGATGGCCATGGCCGAAAAGGTCATCGCCGCCATCTGGAAGTCCGCCGGCTACGACATCAAGCTGCCGATCCAGCGCATCACCTGGCAGGACGCCATGGACAAGTACGGTTCCGACAAGCCGGATCTGCGTTTCGGCAATCCGCTGATCGAACTGACCGATTACTTCAAGAACACGCCGTTCCGCGTGTTCCAGGCCCCATACGTCGCGCGGTGCTCTTCAAGGGTGGCGCGGCCACGCCTCGCCGTCAGTTCGACGCATGGCAGGATTGGGCCAAGCAGCGTGGCGCCAAGGGCCTCGCCTATGTGGTGTTCGCCGAGAACGGCGAACTCAAGGGCCCCGTCGCCAAGAACCTGTCCGAAGAGGAACGCAACGGTCTGAAGGAAGCCGTCGGCGCCGAAGACGGCGACGCCGTGTTCTTCGCAGCCGGTCGCCGCACCTCCTCCCAGGAACTGCTGGGCGCCGTGCGTGTCGAGCTTGCCCGCCGCGCGGGCCTGCTCAAGCCCGACGATTTCGCCTTCACTTGGGTTGTGGACTTCCCGCTGTTCAAGCCGACCGATGACCCGGACGACGACGATGTGGCAGTCGGCCACTCCAAGTGGACCTCCATGCATCACCCGTTCACCATGCCGTCCAAGGATTGGATCGACAAGTTCGACAAGGATCCGGAACACGCCATGTCCGATTCCTACGACATCGTGTGCAACGGCAACGAAATGGGTGGCGGCTCCGTGCGTATCCACCGCGATGACATTCAGGACCGTGTGCTTGACGTGCTTGGCATCACGCCGGAAGAGGCCGCAGACAAGTTCGGCTTCCTGCTTGAGGCATTCAAGTACGGCGCTCCGCCTCACGCCGGCATCGCTCTCGGCTGGGATCGTACCGCCGCAATTCTGGCTGGCGCCGACTCCATCCGCGACGTCATCGCCTTCCCGAAGGCTGGCGGCGGCCGCGATCCGCTGACCGGCGCTCCGGCTCCGATCTCCGCTGAGCAGCGCGCCGAGACCGGTGTCGATTACGATCCGGATGAGGACGAGGACTGATACGGTTTCGCCCATAGATGAATGAAAAATGTCCGAACATCAATGATGCTCGGACATTTTTTATTATTCGCGTTGTCTATTTTCCGTCGCTGTCATTACAGTGGAGCGTGTTTGATTATCCGGCAACCAGAAAGGGTTGAAGCACGGTATGAAATCGAAAACACAGGACAAGAAGCGACTGAACGCGGTCGGCATGCGCATATGCGCGCTGTTCGCCGTGCTCGCCGTGGTCTTTGCGGCATTCATGACGACCGTTCCGCATGCGCTCGCCTCCGAAACTGGCAATCCGGCCTCGGTCAAGGGCAAGACATATAAAATCGGCACCGACACCACGTTCGCACCGTTCGAATACCGTGAGAACGGCAAGATGACCGGCATCGACATGGAGCTAATCCGAGGCATCGCCAAGGAAGAGGGCTTTAAGGTCGAGATACAGTCGCTGGGATTCAACGCCGCGTTGCAGGCCCTAAGCTCCAACCAGGTGGACGTCGTCATAGCCGGCATGTCCATCACTGACGAGCGTAAAGCCTCCTATGATTTCTCGAATCCGTATTTCCAATCCGGCATCCAGATGGCCGTCGCGGCCAACAACGACGACGTCACCGGCTATAAGGACCTCAAAGGCCGGACGGTTGTGGCGAAAACCGGCTCGGAGGGCGAATCGTACGCCAAACAGCATGCCGACAAGTACGGTTACAAGGTGACTTCCGTCGACCAATCCTCAACCATGTACGAGATGGTCAAATCCGGCAATGCCGTCGCGGTGTTCGACGATTATCCGGTACTGGCATATGGCGTATCGCAGAACAACGGTCTGAAAATCGTGACTCCGAAGGTGCCGCACGGCGAATACGGCATGGCTGTGAACAAAGGCATGAACGCAGATTTGCTGGCCGCCATCAACGATGGATTGAACAAGATGATCGCTTCGGGAGAATACGAGCGAATCGTCGCACAATATCTTGGCAAGCAAGGCGCGAAAGAGCAGGCCAAATCGATTTCTGGCATGATCACCGACAATGGCGACAACAGCGCCGAACAACAGAAGGTCGGTTTCCTCGGACTGGTCAAACAGTCGATGCCGGCATTGCTGACGGGCTTGAGGAACACGCTGCTGATCACGCTGCTTTCCTTCGCGATCGCATTGGTGCTCGGCGTCGCGTTCGGCCTGATGAAGGTTTCGGAAAGCAAAATCGCCGCAGGATTGGCCAATGTGTACATCGCGGTGTTCCGCGGCACCCCGATCCTGGTGTGGGCGTTCTTCTTCTACTTCGGCGTGCCCCAGCTCATCGGACATAGCGTGAACATCTGGGTCGCCGGCGCATTGACCTTGTCGCTCAACTCCGGCGCGTACCTGGCGGAAATCGTGCGTGGCGCAGTCCAATCGGTCGATTCCGGACAGATGGAGGGCGCACGTTCGCTGGGACTCAACCACAGGCAGGCCATGCGCCGAGTGATTCTGCCGCAGGCCAGCAAAATCGCCATGCCTTCGATCATCAACCAGCTGGTCATCATGATCAAGGACTCCTCGCTGCTGCTCGCCATCGGCTTCGGTGAGCTGCTGTACCAGGCGCAGCAGCTGTACGCGGCGAACTTCCGCGTAACCGAAACGCTGCTGATCGTCGGCGTCATGTACTTCGTGGCCATCACCATCCTGACGTGGCTGGCCAACATCGTGGACAGGAAGGTGAACCGATGAACGAGAACGACGTGATCATCGACGTCAAGGATCTGCACAAAAGCTACGGGCAGACCGAGGTCATCAAAGGCGTCGACATGACCGTGCGCAAAGGCGAGGTGATCTGCATCATCGGACCGTCCGGCGCCGGCAAATCCACCATATTGCGTTGCCTGAACGGACTCGAACAGGCCACCGGCGGCAAGATCGTGGTCAACGGACACGATTTGACGGACAGCCATGTGAACATCGACCAGGTGCGCGAGCAGGTGGGCATGGTGTTCCAGCATTTCAACCTGTTCAACAACATGAGCGTGATCGACAACATCACCCTCGCACCGAAACTGGTGCATCATGAAACGGATGAGCAGGCCCGCGCGCACGCCATGGAACTGCTGAAAACCGTAGGATTGGCCGAAAAAGCCGACGCCATGCCGAAATCGCTGTCCGGCGGGCAGAAGCAGCGTGTGGCGATCGCTCGCTCGCTGGCGATGAATCCGAAGGTGATGCTGTTCGACGAGGCGACATCCGCGCTCGACCCGGAAATGGTGGGCGATGTGCTCGAAGTGATTCGCGACCTTGCCGCCAAAGGCATGACCATGGTGCTGGTGACCCATGAGATGGGCTTCGCACGCGAAGTGGCCACGAGGGTCATCTTCACCGATGCCGGCGTGATCGAGGAAGAGGGAACCCCTGACGAGATCTTCAACCATCCGAAGAGCGAACGATTGAAGACCTTCCTCTCCAAGGTGCTGTGACATTGCTCCGGCGGCGATCCGTTTGATGAATATGTTCGTCAAACGGTATGAAATGTCTCATATTCCGGACGAAATGATGTGAGCGGCAGTATAGGAAACATGAATTTCGCATTGCTTTCTTATACTGCCCTTTATGTCTGAAATGAAAGAAACCGAAGCGAAGCGTCCCATCATGCCGGACGCGGGAGCGGATAACAGGCCGCTCGTCGAACTGACCCATGTCGAGAAGCATTATGGCGATCTGCATGTGCTCAAGGACATCAACCTCACCGTACGCAAAGGCGAGGTGCTCGTCATCGTCGGACCGTCCGGCTCCGGCAAATCCACGATGTGCCGCACCATCAACCGTCTGGAAACCATCGATTCCGGCGATATCCGCATCGACGGCAAACCGCTGCCGCAGGAAGCAAGGAACTCGCCAAACTGCGTGCGGAAGTGGGCATGGTGTTCCAATCGTTCAACCTGTTCGCCAACAAAACCATTTTGGAAAACGTGACATTGGCGCCGATCAAGGTGCGCCACATGGACAAGAAGGAAGCCGAGGACCTGGCCATGGATTTGCTGGGCCGCGTCGGCGTGGCCTCGCAGGCCTCCAAAATGCCGTCGCAGCTGTCCGGCGGCCAGCAGCAGCGTGTCGCCATCGCCCGCGCCCTCGCCATGCAGCCGAAGGTCATGCTGTTCGACGAGCCAACGTCCGCTCTCGACCCGGAAATGGTCAACGAAGTGCTTGACGTCATGGTCGAACTCGCCCACGAAGCATGACCATGCTGTGCGTGACCCACGAGATGGGTTTCGCACGCAAGGTGGCCGACAAGGTCGTGTTCATGGCCGACGGACAGATTCTCGAACAGAGCACGCCGGACGACTTCTTCGAACATCCGAAGACCGATCGCGCCAAGGACTTCCTGTCGAAGATCCTCACCCACTGAAGTGACGGAACATAACGACAGAAGAAGGAACCTGATATGAAACCACTTTCGATCACGGCGAAACGCATGTTGCGCAGAGCCGTCGCGGCATTCTGCGCGTGCGCGTGCGTGTTCGCGGTATCCGCATGCGGCGCGGACGAAACCGGCAAGATCCGCATCGGCATCAAATTCGACCAGCCTGGCCTGGGCTTCAAGAAGAACGGCACCTACGTCGCTTCGACGTGGACGTGGCCAAGTACGTGGCCAAGAAACTCGGCTATTCCGAAGACGAAATCGTATGGAAGGAATCGCCGTCCAAGCAGCGTGAGGCTATGCTGCAGAACGGCGATGTCGATTACATCGTCGCATCCTATTCCATCACCGACGAACGCAAGAAGGTCGTCGATTTCGCCGGCCCGTATTTCGTGGCCGGACAGGATCTGCTGGTACGCAAGGACGAAACCGGCATTGACGGACCTAAGGATCTGAACGGCAAGCGGCTGTGCTCCATGACCGGCACCACATCCGCCGTCAACGTCAAGGAGAAGTTCGCCAAGCAGACCCAGCTGATGGAACAGCCCGGCATGGCGGAATGCGCCACCGCGTTGCTTTCCGGCATTGTGGACGCCGCCACCACCGACGACATCATTCTCGCCGGCCTCGCATCCGCCTCACGTGGACGCCTGCGCGTGGTGGGCAAGCCGTTCACCCAGGAGTATTACGGCATCGGTGTCAAGAAGGGCAACACCGAGCTGAAGAACAAAATCAACAACGCCATCACCGATATGATTCAGGACGGTTCTTGCAAAGGGCCATTTCCGACAACACCAGGGGAGTGGCCTACACGCCGAACGCCAAGTACAATCCGCCGGTGCCGAATGGAAAGGGGAATAAGTGATGGACGGATTCCTCGCGTTGTTCAGCCAATACAACATTCCCGGCGCGTTTCTGGTGAACATCGAGCTGACCCTGTGGTCGGCGTTGTTCTCCACGATTCTGGGCGTCATCCTCGTGATGATGCGCATTTCTCCGATCGCCTCGCTCCGTACCGTTTCCGGTGCCTACGTCGAACTGTTCAAGAACCTGCCGCTGACCATCATCATGGTGTTCATGGTGCTGGGTGCGTACGCGCAGCTGAAGTTCAGCCTCTCCGACACGTTCGCCACCAACTTCTTCTGGCTGGCCGTGACGGGCCTGAGCCTGTACACCGCGGCTTTCGTATGTGAATCGCTGCGCTCCGGCATCAACACCGTGCCGCTTGGTCAAGCCGAGGCCGCCCGCGCGTTGGGCCTGAACTTCATGCAGGCCGCCACTCAGATCATCCTGCCGCAGGCGTTCCGCGGTTCCGTGGCACCGTTGGGCAACACGCTGATCGCATTGCTGAAAAACTCCACCGTCGCGGCGGCGGCATCCGTGGCCACCGAAACCTCGACGATGATGAGCGAAATGATCGAATACCACGCCGACCAAATCGTACCGATCTTCCTGATCTTCGCCTTCGGCTATGTGGTTCTGATCATTCCGATCGGCATGCTGACCACGTATCTGTCCAACAAGCTCGCGGTGAGGAGGTGACGCGACATGGCAAGCAATGAAAGCGCGGTGCTGTTCGACCAGCCTGGTCCGAAGGGCCGCAAAACCATCCGTATCGTCAATTGGATCGCAGGCATCATCTTCGCGGTGGTGGTCGTGCTGATCCTCATGCGTCTGCACAATCCGCCGGACGGCGAGAACCAGCTGAGCTGGGAACTGTGGAAACCGGCGCTTGACGCCGAAGCATGGACCGACTTCTATCTGCCGGGACTGTGGGCCACGATCCGCGCGTCCGTACTGGCCGTGGTCGGAGCGTGGTGTTCGGCCTGGTCTTTGGTGTGGGCCGACTGCTGCCGAGCCTGCTGATCCGTACCATTTCCGGAGCGATCGTGGAATTCGCACGAGCCGTCCCCGTTCTGCTGCTCATGATCTTCTTCTGGCGCTGGTTCGCCTTCGCAGGTCTGCCCAGCCCCGCGTATTGGGCGGTGGTGCTCGCGCTTGTGATCTACAACGGATCCGTGGTGGCCGAGCTGGTGCGTTCCGGCGTGGGCAACCTGCCGAACGGCCAGCGTGAGGCCTCGCTCGCCTTGGGATTGACCCGCACGCAGTCGCTGTTGCAGATCGAAGTGCCGCAGGCATCTACGCCATGCTGCCGGCGGCCGTGACCCAGCTGGTCGTCGTGTTGAAGGACACCGCGCTCGGCTCGATCATCATGTACACTGACCTGCTGCAGGAATCACGTCGACTCGGCTCCATGTATTTCAACATCCTACAGACGCTGGTGGTGGCCGCGGTCGTCTATTTCATCGTCTGCTGGCTGCTAAGCAGGCTGGCCGAATGGCTGCCGTCGCGCATGCAGCAGCATACGGCTGCACCGGCCGAACCGGAACCGGTCGCGCCGATCGCCATCATGGATCCGTCGAACGTGAACCAGATCGCCGTGGCCAAGGAAGGCGTGCCGCTGGGTGGCGCGCAGCGTGTCTACCATGTGCACCATCGCGGCACCAACGCGTCCATCCACCAGTGGCGTCAGACCAGGTACGCCCAAGGCTTCGATGAGACGCATCCGGAAAGCCAGGTCAAATTCGACAAGAATGGACATCCGATCAAGGACAATCCGTTCAAGACGAAGGGCGATGGCAAGGACAAGAACAAGTCCGAAGCGACGAATAGCACCGGTATCGCATAACACGCGTAGGGGTCGTTTTTCCGCGAATACGGGGAAGCGGCCCCTTTCGTGTCTACGATGGACTGCACGCATGTGTCCGTACCAAGCAGGGAGGCTTGACATGGCGGATAAAACCAAGGATGCGAAAAAAGACGACGCCAGAATGTCGTCGATCGCGAAAGCGCTGAACAAAGTGGAAGATCGGCTGGAAAAAAGCGAGAATTGCGATTCCGTCGCCGAAGGATTGGCGAACGCCGCCAAAGCGAGCGAACTACTGAGCTCGGTATGGACGTTGCCGCCGACCCAGCTATTGCGATTCCATCACGACACGAAGGTATCGGACATAGATGGCGATTCCACTCCTGGTTTTGACGGCAACAAGGATGATGCCGAACGATTCATATCCATCAGCTCGTCGGAGATCGCCCGTTACCAGCGGCTTATGTACGCCAATGGCGTGAAAGGATCGCATCGGCGACTGCTGATCGTGCTGCAAGGCATGGACGCGTCAGGCAAAGGCGGCATCGTACGACATGTGTTCAGCCAAGGCGACCCGATGGGCATGCACTATCACGGGTGCGCGCCGAAAGGCGAAGAACTGGACCATGACTATCTGTGGCGCATCAAACGCGAGCTGCCGAACAACGGATGGATCTCCATCTTCGACAGGTCCCATTACGAGGACATCGTCATGCCGCGCATCTACAAAACGCAGCCGGAAGAAGTGTGGCAGGCACGGTACGACGAAATCAACCGATTCGAATCGCAATTGACGGCCGACGGGTGCGCCATCATCAAAATCTTCCTCGTGGTCAGCAAAGACGAGCAGAAACGCCACTTCCTGAGCCGTCTCGATGATCCGACCAAATACTGGAAGTTCGATCCGAGTGATCTTGAGGCGCGCGCCGCTGGGACGACTACATGGCCGCATGGCAGGATGTGTTCCTGCGCACCAGCACCGAGCAGCGCCGTGGTATCTGGTGCCTGCCGACAACCGCTGGTATTCGAGGGCCGTCGTCTCCGAGCTGCTGCGCAACACGCTCAAGAACATGAACATGATCTGGCCGCCGCTCGAAGTCGACGCCGACGAAATGCGCCGTCAGTTGGACACGCTGTAGTCGAAGAAGACAACCTCGCCGCTGGATTGCGTGGCGTCCAGGTCGACGGTTCCGGTGATGGCCCAATCGTGGTCGCCATCGGAATCGTCGATGATCTGCCGCACCTTCCAGGCGTGCTCGCTGTTCTCCTTGCTTTCGTCGAGGATGAACAGTTCGCCGCTGCGTGCCTTCGCGTCGATGTTGACGTATTCGTGCTCGTCGTAGTAATCGTCGAGCGTGTCCTCCCACTCGTGCACGCCGTAGCCCCAGTCCTTATCGAGCGCGCCGAGCTCGTCCGGCTTGTCGAGGTCCATGAGCTGCACGCGGCGGAACATGGCGTTGCGTACCAATACGGTGAGTCCACGGCGATCCTCCACCACGGCCTGTTTTGCGCCGGGCGCGGCAAGATTGGCGGCCGCCTCGGACGCGTCGGTATCGGTTCCGGCATGCTCCCATTCGTCCACCAGCGAGGAGTCGATGGAACGGACCACCACGCGCAGCCAGGAGATGATGTCGTCAAGCTGCTCGTCGCGCTTTTCCTGCGGAACGGTACGCGCCAACGCACGGTAGGCGTCGGACAGGTACCGCAGCAGCGTGCCTTCGGAACGGGCGATGTTGTAGCGGGCGATGTATCCGGTGAAATCGGAAGCGGTCTCCACCATGTCGCGCACCACGGATTTCGGGCTCAGCCAATAGTCGTTCGCCCACGGAACATCATGGCGGTATTCATCGAACGCGGCCTGCAGCATATCCTCCAACGGCTTCGGATAGGTGATCTCCTGAAGCCTGTCCATACGCTCGTCATAGTCGAGGCCATCCTCTTTCATGCGGATCATCGCCTCGTCGCGCGCCTGACGTTCCTGCGCGCGCAGCACCTGCTTCGGGTCCTCCAACGTGGCCTCAACCATGGATATCACATCCAACGCATACGTGTCCGACTCCGGGTCGAGCAGTTCCAACGCGGCCAGCAGGAACGGGCTTAGCGGCTGGTCGAGGGCGAAATCGTCCGGCATGTCCACGGTCATGAAATAATCCTTGCCGCCATCGTCACGGTCTTCGGTCTCGATGACGTTCGTGTCGAACAAGGTCTGGAAGATCTCGTCCGCGCGGGCGTGCAGGCGCTCCTTCTGCTCCGGAGTCTGCGCCGAATCGTCGATAAGCCGGTCGATGCGGTAGCGGGCGTCGCCGCCTTGCTCCACCTCGTTCAACACCATGGAATGGGTGATCTTCATATGCGGCACCAGTGTTTCCGGAGCCGCGTCGATAAGCTTGTCGAACGTGTTCTCGTTCCACGTTACGAAACCTTCAGGAGCCTTCTTGCGCTTGACCTTCTTCAGTTTCTTCGGATCGTTGCCTGCCTTGGCCAGAGCCTTGGCGTTCTCGATTTCGAATTCGGGGGCTTCGGCTATGACCAGACCCTCCGTGTCGAAGCCCATGCGTCCGGCGCGTCCTGCGATCTGATGGAACTCGCGGGCGCGCAGCTTGCGCATCTTCGTGCCGTCGAACTTGGTCAACGCGGTCAATACCACGGAATGAATCGGCACATTGATACCGACACCAAGCGTGTCGGTGCCGCAGATCACTGGCAGCAGTCCCTGCTGGGCGAGCTGCTCCACCAGACGACGATAGCGGGGGAGCATGCCGGATGGTGGATGCCGATGCCGGTACGCAACAGACGCTGCAGGATCTTGCCGAACGCGGTGGTGAACTTCGTGCCCTTGATGGCTTCCGCGATCGCGGCGCGCTGCTCCTTGCTGGACACGCCCGTGCTGGCCAGCGCGTTGGCGGTCTCCAACGCGGCATCCTGAGAGAAATGCACCACGTAAATCGGCGTCTCGCCCTTGCCGAACGCCAATTCCACCGTCTTCTCCAACGGGTCGAGTGTGTATTCGTACGTCAACGGTACGGGACGTGGCGCATCGGCGATGATATCCACGTCGGTGTCCGTCATGTCCTCAAGCTTGTCGGCGATTGCGTCGACATTGCCCAGCGTCGCGCTCATCAATAGGAACTGCGTATCCGGCAGCGTAAGCAGCGGCACCTGCCAAGCCCAGCCGCGCTCGGGATCGCCGTAATAGTGGAACTCGTCCATCGCCACGCAGCCGACATCGGCGTGGCGGCCCTCGCGCAACGCCTGATTGGCGAGGATCTCCGCGGTGCAGCAGATGATCGGCGCATCCGCGTTGATATGCGTGTCGCCGGTGATCATGCCGACGTTCTCGCGGCCGAAAACTTCAACCAAGTCGAAGAACTTCTCAGACACCAGAGCCTTGATCGGAGCCGTGTAATAGGAACGGCGGCCCGTGCACAACGCGGCGAAATGCATGCCGAGTGCCACCAGCGACTTGCCCGAACCGGTCGGAGTGTTCAAAATGACATGGTCGCCGGCCAGCAGATCCATGATGGCCTCCTCCTGATGTGGCCACGGTTCCACGCCTTTGACGTCCTCCACCCAGGTGAAGAAACGCTCATAGATCTCATCCGTGTCGATGTTGCGCTCGCCCTCGTCCCAATTCGGCGCCAACGCGCCCAGCGAGCCATAATTCGTATCGTCTGCCATGCTTGCCAGTCTACCGGTTGGGGCGAACGCATGCATCGAACGTGTGTTCGAATTGTTGGGTGTGTTGCGGTACAGTGGAAAGCATGACTGACGATTTGTTTGCCGCGATGGACGCGCCGGATGATGTGACGCGCCCGCTTGCCGTACGCATGCGCCAGCGAGCATCGACGATGTGGTGGGGCAATCACGGGTATTGGGGGAGGGATCGCCATTGCGCAGACTCGCCAACCCCGCTTCGAAAGGCTCGCTCACCGCACCGAGCTCCATCATCCTGTTCGGACCTCCCGGAGTCGGCAAAACCACCCTCGCCTATATCGTCGCCAAACAGTCCGGCCGTGTCTTCGAGGAACTGTCCGCGGTCACCTCCGGCGTCAAGGACGTGCGTGACGTGCTCAAACGCGCGCACGAACGTCTCGTCTCCGAAGGCAAGGAAACGGTGTTGTTCATCGACGAGGTGCACCGCTTCTCCAAATCGCAGCAGGATGCGTTGCTGCCCAGTGTGGAAAACCGCGACGTCACCTTCATCGCGGCCACCACGGAAAACCCAAGCTTCTCCGTCATCAAGCCGCTGCTCAGCCGATCCGTGGTCGTCAAACTCGAATCGCTGGAACCGGACGATCTGAAAACGCTGATCAATCGCGCCATCGCAAGCGAACACGGCCTTGACAACGAAATCAGAATCACCGACGAGGCTGTGGATGAGATCATCCGCATGGCCGGCGGCGACGCACGTAAGACACTGACCATCCTCGAAGCCGCGGCCGGCGCGCTCACTGGTGACAAAGAACGCAAAAAAGGCGCGAAACGGCCCATCATCACGCCTGATGTGGTGTCGAAGGTCATGGACGTGGCCACCGTGCGTTACGACAAGGACGGAGACGACCACTACGACGTCATCTCGGCGTTCATCAAATCCATGCGAGGCTCCGATCCGGACGCCACCATGCATTATCTGGCCCGCATGCTGCGCGCGGGGGAAGACCCGCGCTTCATCGCACGACGCATCATGATCGCCGCATCCGAGGAAGTCGGCATGGCCGCCCCGCAGTCCTGCAAGTCACCGTAGCCGCGGCGCAGGCAGTGGCCATGATCGGCATGCCCGAAGCGCGCATCATTCTTGCCGAAGCGGCGCTCGCCGTCGCCACCGCGCCCAAATCCAACGCCAGCTACAACGCCATCAACGCGGCGCTCGCCGACGTGGACGCGGGGCTTATCGGCCAAGTGCCGCTGCATCTGCGCAATGCGCCGACCGCGCTGATGAAAAGCTGGGGCAACCACGAAGGCTACCGGTACGCGCACGATTGGCGGGCGCGTGCGCCGCAGCAGTACATGCCTGACGAATTGCAGGGGCGCGAGTATTACCATCCGAACGACCGCGGTTACGAGCATGAGGTCAAGCCGAGATTGGAGCGGATTCGGAAGATTCTGCACGAAGAGGACGATAACGGTGACGGCCGTTCCGGCCAGCGCAATGCCTGATGTTCGTTTCCTGCAGGCATTGGGTCAGGGGTTCCGCTAAAATTCTTCGCTGGGGTTGACGCCTGCTTGCTTTGCAAGGCCCATGCGTCAATCGCGGCGTCGCACATGGCCGCAGGAAAAAGTGCGCGGAAAGTGATTATGAAAGAACGGAATACAACGCTCGAAACCACCGACCATAACAATCGGAACAATAGCGAAAACATCAAGGAAACGCCGGACGAACGCATTCCCGGCAAACTCATCGGCGCCATCGTGGCGGTCGGCTCGCTCGCCTTCATCGGCATCCTCACCGAAACCGTGATGACGGTGCTGTTCCCACAGCTCATGCGGGAATTCAACGTGAACACTGCTACTGTGCAGTGGATCACCACCATCTACCTGCTGACGGTCGCAGCCACCATGCCGCTGTCGTCGTATCTTAACCGCAAATTCAAGCATCGCGTCCTGTTCCTCGCCGCGGTGGCGCTTGCGGTGCTTGGCTCGCTGACCATGATCTTCGGCCATGCGTTCCCGGTGATTCTAGTAGCCCGCATCATCCAGGCATCGGCTCCGGCGTGGCCACACCGCTGATGATGAACATCATTCTCGAACAGTCCCCACGCAGCAAGGTCGGACGACTGATGGGCGTCGGTTCGCTCGTCATCACCGTGCGCCCGCCATCGGCCCGACCGTGGGTGGCGCGGTGTCGAGCATTCTGCCATGGCGTGCGATTTTCGTCATTGTCATTCCCGTGATTCTGCTGATTTCGCTGCCTGTCGGCT
>ENA-OQDF01000006-OQDF01000006.1-human-gut-metagenome-genome-assembly--contig:-NODE-6-length-61111-cov-2.041699_pt1 | contig 61111 bp, 92 predicted proteins | sample MGYA00242769_ERZ504597 | MGnify/ENA primary metagenome ERZ504597 (study PRJEB26092, sample SAMD00036305) | human gut metagenome | host: Homo sapiens | study: EMG produced TPA metagenomics assembly of the...
GGGGCGGCATGCCGGATGGCTGACTGCCGCCAGTGCACTGCCCGCAAATACGATGGAGACAATCCGCTGTTTATCTATCTTCCGGAAGTTGCTTTTGATCAGGATGTCTTCCTTAAGGATCTGGAGAAAGCATTCGAAAAGAACTGTAATCTGATCGTATGTGTCTCCGAGGGAATCCATGACGCAGATGGTACTTTTATCTGTGAATATGACAGTTCCGTAGGAACCGATACTTTCGGTCACAAAATGCTTGCAGGCTGCGGCAAATATCTCGAAAATCTGGTACGCAGCGTCTCGGTGTCAAAGCCCGTTCCGTTGAACTGAATGTCAGTCAGCGCTGCTCTGCATCTCTGATTTCTGCCACAGACCAGAAGGAAGCCATAACTGCAGGAAAGTTTGGTGTTCAGGCTGCTCTTAACGGTGAAACAGGCAAAATGGTATCTTTTATCCGCCAGACAGACTCTGAAGGTAATTATCAGATGGTATGCGGACTTGAAGATGTCAACGCAATCTGCAATGAAGAAAAAACAGTTCCACTTACATGGATCACTTCTGACGGACATGATGTCACAGAAGATTTCATCCGTTACGCCCGTCCGCTCATTCAGGGAAATATAGAGGTTCCTCTCGGCGAGGACGGTCTGCCAAAATTCGTATACCGAAAATAAAATGCATCCTCTCGGAGCGTTTGGGGCTTTATTGGAATATTACAAAGTAATTTCTTATAAAGTCCAAAATCTCCACTCCCGATTGACAGAGAGTGGAGATTTTATTATTCCTGTTCAAATTCTTCATGATCCTGCTGGATCTTTTCTTTTACTTCTTTCTTTAATTCTTTTTCGTGTTTTTTTTCATCGCGGCTCTTCGGAAGAATAATATTCAGAACAACAGCGATCAGCGTTGCAAGCACCACCGGTGATTTTCCAAAAATAGTAGTTACCCAGTCCGGGAAACTGGCAAGTGCAGCAGATGCCTGAGAGACACCAACTCCAATTGCAGCGGCAAGTCCGACAATGGAAGAATTTCTGTAATCCATTTCTGCTGATGCAACCAGCTTCATTCCTGTCATAGCTATCGAAGCAAACACAGAAACAGTTGCTCCTCCGAGTACACATTGCGGAATAGTGGTAAGAAGTGCCGAAAATTTCGGTACGATTCCGGCAACTCCAAGAATTGCTGCAGCCAGTCCAAGTACCCAGCGATTGATAACTTTAGTCGTTGTTACGATACCAACATTCTGACTGTAAGTCGCTGTCGGAAGTCCTCCGAGCAATGCCCCAGAATATTTGTCACGCCATACGCCATGATGCCGTTCTGCAGTTCTCTGTCCTCCGGAACTCTGTCCATTGCTCCAATCGTTGTCGCAGAGTAATCTCCGATGGCCTGTACAGAATTAATGGCAAACAGAAGCCCGATCGCAACGCATGCAGAAATCTCAAAATGGATTCCAAAATGCATAAACTGTGGAAGCTGAAATACTTTTGCTTCTCCGACACTTGAAAGATTTACCATCCAAAAGGAATCGACACCACATATCCTACGAGAATACCGATCAGTATCGAAGCAAGCTTCAGGATTCCCTTTCCAAAATGATTCAGTGCAGTAACAACGGCAAGAGTCAGAAAAGCAACCACCCAGTTCTGCCATGAACCATAATCAGGGTTACTTGTTCCGCCCGCCATATAGTTAATTGCTGTCGGATACAGGGAAAGTCCAATGGTAAAGACAACTGTTCCTGTGATCAGTGGTGGAAAAATACCCGGATTTTTTTTACCAGGATTCCCATAACAAAAGCAACAATGCCACCTATGATCTGCGCACCAAGAATCGAACTGATTCCATAACCTTCTGCAATTGCCTGCATACTTGGTACATAAGCAAAACTTACCCCATGATCATCGGCAGTCCTGAACCTAAAGTAAAACCATTCTTCTTTCCAATCGGAAAAAGCTGAATCAGGGTTGACAATGCGGATACAACCAGAGATGCCTGTATCAGGATGACTCTGTCTTTTGCACTCAGGCTATTTCCGCCAACAGCACCTGCACAATGATTGCCGGTGTTACACATCCTACGATCATGGCAACGACATGCTGTAGTGCTAGCGGAAGTGCTTCCTGAAACTTCGGGATACCATTCAGTTCAAAAATACTACCTCTTTTCATGATTCCTCCTGCCCGGTTTTCAATATTGTTTTCTCATCTGTGTATTGAAAATCCTTTTTCTGACTGTAATTGCTTCGAACAGTCTTATTTTTTTAGTAATTATAACAAATTTAAGGCTCAAAAACAATTCGTAAGCCTTAAATATTTTGCTGTCATAGATACTAAAGTTTACTGTCTTTTTTGTATACTTTTTCTCAATACTCAAATTAGCTAAACAATATTTAACCAATCCTATCTTCTCACGTCAGCAACTCAAACGTATGATACAAGTCTACTCTGCCATATCCCCAGTCCGGTTGGGATAGACCTCCCCAGCCTCTCGCACTGCACCTCTGCTCAGATAGTGTTTTACACTGTTTCCAGTAAAATATGGCTCATTTCCCCGGACCAGTGCCCACTCAAAAAGGAGTGCTGCGATCCCCGCCGTCTGTGCGGCTGCAAGACTTGTTCCGGTAGCCGGTGCAAACTCCTTTCCCGGACCGATTGAAGCCGTCAGAATTCCTACCCCTGGAGCAGCAAAATCGGGTTTTACGATATTTTCTGCATTGTATCCACGGCCTGCCTGAATGAACAGGCTGTTATCCCGATGCTGATATGCTGTGACGGTCATCGCATCTTCAGTATCTCCAGGAGCAGTGACCGTATAATCCGGTGATGACTGCAAAAAATAGGTTTCATCAGAAATCATCCCTCTTACCGGAAGCCATATATGAAACCTGCTTTTCCCGGTATTTTCTCTTCCACCAGAAACTTCCAGATTCCCGATGCTGGATGCTGAAATCGAATAAAGATCAGCGTGTTTCCTGTTCTTCTTTCAATTGGCACATAATTCACCAGTACTTTTGTTTCTACAAATACAAAAGACAGTTCCTGCGTTCTGTTCTTTAAAGCTGTGCTGACTGACAGTTTTTCCCCTGTCGGTGACTGAATCGTCATATAATAAGAACCGGGAGAGTCTCCCCAGAATTCTGTCATAAATCCTCTGGCACTCTCCCGGTCACCAACTCGTAGTTCTACAGTATCTTCTGTATCATTCGGTCCAAATTCTCTCAAATAATGGTGTCTGGCCGTTCCTTCATTTCCGGCAGGAACAGATACTGCGTTCTGTGTAAATGCTGCAATACTGTTTATATATTCATTCAACGGTCCCTCTCCCTGATGTGCCCCATACTTGTTCCAAGACCTATGCAAATGGAAAGTGGCATCTGCTGTTCCTGGGCGATAAACAGCACATAAGAAATTGCCAGCATAATATCATCTTCCTGAAAAATATCGATATCTCGCGGTAAAAGATAAAAATCCCGAAGATAATTTTTTGCCTGCTTCAGCTTCACAATTACAATTTCTGCCTCTGGCGCTGCCCCGCAAAAATTATCTTTTTCAATCCGATATCCGGCAGCCGTTGCTGCACTTCTCGTCCCATGTCCATTTGTATCACTGGAAGGCACAATTTCCCAGGGATTTTCTGATGCTAGAGCCTGTTCGATCTGTTGTCGGCCGAACTCTCTGCCAAACGGAATTCTGCCATCCGCTCCGCCTTCCAGTGTTTGATCCCAGATACTAAAAATCTTACTTTGCACGCCATTATGAAATGCCGGATGAAGATAATCGATTCCGGAATCAATAACCGCAACCAGAGTTCCCTTTCCCTGTAATTTGAGATATGGATGATTATGCAGCCTTGTCACCCCAGATGTACTCAATGCACCTGTATCCATATATGTATAGCACCGTGGTATGGATGAGTAGGAATAACTACTCAGTTCCAGTTCCGGCACCTCCTGCATCGGTACATACAAAATCCCGAACAGATCATTTACGATCTGAAAGGTCTCATCAGACTCATAATCAAAACCACCATGTGTATTCTGTTTATATCGGATAATAAAATTTTCATACTGTTGATTCTGTGCCGGTACAGGCATTATACTCACGCTCCGGTCATTTCGGTCTTCCCTATCAGCCTATGAATACAGATCATTTTTATGACAATCAAATGCTTTTATAGATCGGTTGCTGTTTTCTTCTTTGATCGGATCACCAGTATCAGTATTCCTGCCACCAGGATAAACAAACTGATAAACTGCGAAGTAGAAAGCATTCCTACACTTCCTCGAATCAGATCACCCCGGAAAAATTCCAGGACAAACCTGCCGATGCTGTAAAAGATCAGATAGCAGGCAGCCACCTGTCCATCCTTTTTTTTATGACGTGCAATATAAAGAAGGATTCCAAAATGCAGAAAATCCAGCACACTGGAATAAATCTGTGTCGGAATCAATGCCACATGGTTCGGTGCAAAATCCGAATTCTGGAATGTAATAGAAAATATGCTATTTGTCTCACGGCCATAGCAACAGCCTGCCAACAGACATCCAATCCTTCCAAATCCCTGTGCAAGTGCTACAGATGGCATCACCAGATCAAAATATTTCCAGAAATCTGTCTTTTTGATAAAGCAATACAGACAGCCTGCCAGAATCCCGCCGATAATACCTCCATATACAACAAATCCATCTGAAATCGTATCCAGAATATAATGTGGATCCTGTACAATACTTTTCCATTCCGTGATCCAGAATAAATCTTTGCACAGAACAGTCCTCCCAACAGGCACCAGATCACAAGAGAAAATACATGCTCATGATCCAGTTTCTGTTTCTCTGCACGTCGATTCGTAATAATCCATGCAGCGATCACGCCCACTGCAATCATGAATCCATATCCATATACCGTCAGTGGTCCTATAGTAAACAGTTCATTTCTCATATATCCTGTCTCCTCTCCCGGATCTGCGGAAAGTATTTTTTCCACAATTCAAGAAGTTTCTGATTCGCCCTGTCATTCAATAGATTTCTCTCGCATGCATCAGGATCACATTCTCCACAGATATCCATTCCCAAAATCTGCTGTTGTTGCAGCACGATTTCCAGAAACTTTTGAAGTTTCTCAAGGCTCATATCACCCTGGCTCCATGTTGTTGACGCATCTGCTGTACACAGCACATCTTTATCCACGGAAATATACATTGGAAGATCTGCACGCAGATTCCTGAAAAATGTATTCTTTTCCTCACCTGTCATTGCCAGCAACTTTTCTCTGGACAAAAACTGTACTTTCTGCTGAAATTCCGGTTCAACCTGCATATAGGCCTCTTCATCCGGTCCAACAAGAATTACCTCTTGCAGCATCGGTACTTCTTCCAAAGATGCCGCAATCCATCCACCACAGGATAAAAGGCCTCCAAAGGCCGGCAGTTGCATATCCGTATGATTATCAAATACCAGAAGCCGGAATGGATGTTCCATCTTTGACAGCCACAGCCGGCTTACATAATGATAATTTCCTGAGTCAATGAAATGTATGCCATTTCCCGTATAGTTCTTTATATCATCCAGTATCCGGTTTTTCGCTTCCTCATCACAGTAACAGTTACTTCCCGGTAAATCCTGTACCTCCAACCAGGATATATCTTCCTGCATTTCTGCATGGTTCCGGTAAAACTGCTGTTCTTTGTAAATTCCGGAAAAATTCATGATCACAATTTCATTGTTCTCTGTTCTGTTTTGTTCTTTATTAATAGTCTTATTTTCTGCCATAGAAACATCTTACCATGAAAATGCCAAAAAAGGAACCAGTGTCCGGAGACACTGATTCCTTTATTCTTTTCCACCTTATAAAAAGTGTACTTCTCAGGCTTTGTTAACGGATCCGAAAAGTTCCATTTTTTCTTTAACTGTAGCTTTGATTGCTTCAGTTCCTGGAGCAAGAAGTTTACGTGGGTCAAATCCTTTACCCTGCTCGTCCTTGCCTTCTTCGATATATTTACGTGTAGCTGCTGCGAATGCAAGCTGGCATTCTGTATTAACATTGATCTTGGATACACCAAGGTCGATTGCTTTCTTGATCATGTCTGCCGGGATACCTGTACCACCGTGAAGTACAAGTGGCATATCTCCTGTCAGCTTCTGGATAGCATCCAGTGTCTCAAAGCTCAGACCTTTCCAGTTAGCCGGGTATTTACCGTGGATGTTACCGATACCTGCTGCAAGGAAGTCGATACCAAGATCTGCAACCATCTTGCATTCCTTAGGATCTGCACATTCACCCATACCTACTACACCATCTTCTTCGCCACCGATAGAACCAACTTCTGCTTCCAGAGACATTCCATGCTCTGCAACGATCTTAACCAGTTCTTTGTTTTTTCTACGTTCTCTTCGATCGGATAATGGGAACCATCAAACATGATAGATGTGAAACCGGCTTCTACGCATTTCAGGCATCCTTCGTAGCTGCCGTGATCCAGGTGAAGTGCAACCGGAACTGTGATATTGAGTTCCTCGAGCATTCCTTTCACCATACCAACAACAGTCTTATAACCTGTCATGTATTTTCCTGCACCTTCGGATACACCAAGGATAACCGGAGAGTTGAGTTCCTGTGCTGTAAGCAGGATTGCTTTTGTCCACTCAAGGTTGTTAATGTTGAACTGACCTACTGCATAGTGACCAGCTTTTGCTTTTTCAACATTTCTGAAGCGTTTACTAACATGATAAATTCCTCCTAATCTTTTTGGGTGGTATTACCAAACCCAAATTATAAGTCTAGTTTAACAGATTAAATCTGTTTCGTCTACTATAATCGTGCAAAAAAACTGTATACATTGTTACAATTTTCACGAACCCGTACTTCTGTGATATTCTCGTGTCAGTCTGGTGAGTATTTCGTCCATATTTGTCTTATTCACCACCAGCTCCGGTGTTTTGGAAAACTCCTGAAGTCTCTCTCGGATATTCTGCAGAACTTCCTTCTCTGTCCCTATTGATTTTGCCATTTTTCATATTCTGAAGATGTTCTTGTCATTCCAAAAGCGATCAGATAAGCTTCCAGTGCCTCCCGGCTCCTGCTTCCCTCGTATGCTTTTCGAAAATACTCTGTAGCTTTTTCCATCTGAAACAGATAACTGTAAGCACAGCCAAGATTGTGGTACACTTTTCTGTCATCCCCTCACGGATTTCCTCAAGATCTTCCCTTTCCAGAAGATTCTGGTAAACCTGTATCGCATGTACATACATTTCATTCTCCATTAATGCATCTGCCTTCTGTTTCTCACGCATTGCCGGAGTTTCTTCATTCATCTTCTGCAGACGTACATTCAGTTCTTTCAGTTCTTCATATGTCAGATAATTGATTTCTTTAAATACCGGATAAACAATATCTTCCGCACTTGCAAATTTGCTGATCTTGGAACGAAGTTTGGCTGCCAGTGCCGGAAGTTCCAGTTCCTCCTGTATCCAGCTGCACAATCCTTCATTCATGATCGTCTGGTCGATCAGATACAGATTATGATACAGATAATAGCAGAGTTCTTCAATGGAATACACATTGGTACTGATATTTTCTATGAAATAAGGCAGCTTTGCCCGTTTTGTCTGACACAGTATATATCCGCTCACTTTGTCTCCTCCTGCCATCTGGTCGTTTCTGTCCACTCTTTGCCACTTGATGGAAACATCTCACCAAATCCAAAGATCCTTTTACTGTAACCCTGCATTCATCCTGTGAAGTATACTGCAGATTCACACCAAGTCTCGTTGTCCGCTCTGGTCTCTCCGGCAGCCCGGCAATGCCATTGCGATCCGTTTCTTTTTTGCCTCGCCCATTGTATCTACAATAAAAACAAGTTCCTTCGTTCCATCCAGGATCAGCTCGACATATGCATTACTTTCATACCAGTTTCTGCCTGATTCGATCAACGGATAATAAGCCGGTGCTCCCATGACACGCAGCTCCATTCCAACATCAGAAAGTACCAGCGAACTGCTCATATAACGATAGTCTTTCAGGTCATGATTGATCACCCGTTCTGCTCCTGCGCTGCAGGCTCCTCTTGCAAACAGGTTATTTCCATAAAAAACTTTTCTTCTCTGATAACATAACAGCTTCACAGATTTCTGTGCCCATTCCTGGTCAAATCCCTCTCCATTGATCTGAATACTGGAATACAATTCTTTACCAAGTGTGTTCTTGATAAATGTATAGAATTCTGCATCCCGCTCCTCTACCTTCGCACTCAGAGTCGTTGTAACAGGCTCTTCCAGATGTACCAGTACCGGTCGTGTTCCTGAATTCATGGACATGCGTCGAAAACTTACCTTCTGCTGTTCAAAGCTGTACCAGCCTACACTTCTGTTCCAGGTTTCTATCTTCTGTGTCATAACATAATAATAAAAACTCTCTTCATAATCCAGAAGAATCGTACGTTCTTCCGGGATTCCCAGTTCTCTGCATGCCCGCTGAAGATTTTCTACCTGTACAGCATTCAGACTGTCCATGGCAATCGACAGACTCCGGATGTTTTTTTTTCTACTTCCGCAATCCCTGTAAGTTTCAGCATCTCATGCAGATAATGTGCAAGAAGCTCCCATGCTTCTTTTTTTTCACCTCCAACCGCTACCGGTCCGTTCTGTGCTGATATCTCATAAAGGTTTCCAGCGAGAAATCCACCTTTTTCTCTTGCAAAATATTCTGCTTCCAATCCCGCACAATATGTCTTGCGGTCTGGGCGCAGGCAAAGACAGGTCGGCATTTCAAACTGGCTGCTTCCCACTTTTACGGGAAGTGAACGCGGTTCCTCTGCCTTGCGGTCATAATAACAGATCTGAGAATATTCTTTTCCAAAATCAATTCCTATTATCAAGTCTCTTGTTTCATTCATCTTCCGCTTTCCTTCTCTATGCTAAACATGTTTTTCACATACTGTTCCTGTCTGAGATAATCTTTCAGACTGTCTGTCACTTCCTGCATTTTGTCCAGTCTTCTTGCAGACAACATCTGATTCAGCATCTGATACTTGCTTCCAGAGGCACCCTCGACTTTTTTCATTGAAACGCTGCGTTCCGAAGTCTTCTTTGTATTGTCTTTATCGCCCTCATCGATCTGGAAATAATACTGCAGTGTCTCCCCGTAAAACAAAGTAAATGTCCTTACAAATATGCCCTGATACATTTCTTTCAAAGGTTCGCATTTATATGCTGTCTCTGCTCCAAGTCCGGTATCCAGTCTGTAAAACAACGTAACCTTTGCCCCAGGTACTGCACGACATTCCACAAATGTTTTGTCATCCAACTGATATGGACTCAAAAGTTCCGGTGAGAGTTTGCGGAAAAACGCAATTTCAGATTTTCTTTTGCACACTCTTCCAGTATGCTCTGTGCTATTCCCACATATTCCGGTTTTGGATCTTTTTCTCTGGAAATTTCCTGCAGAAGCGCCAGTCTGCAGATAAGATTAACCGGCCACTTACTGGTAAATGCATATTCCAGCCTGCTTCTGATGAACGTACTCATTGTATATTCTCTGACAAAAACGCCATAAGAAACCAGTGTAAGGTATGCTCCTGTGATTCGTTCTTTTCCGGACTGCTTCACATAAGATTCCAGTACAGCTTCCCCCTCTTTACGGTAATCTTCCGTAAAGATCAGAAGACTTAAGATTTTTTCTTCCAGATCATACGTATCCATTTCGAATCCTCTGGCACTCTTCCATATCGAAATAAGTTCATCCAGTGGTCCAAACCGATACAGCATAAGATAATGCAGGATCACTTCATCATATTTACCCTTCCGGTAAACCTCGGATGCCAGTGCCAGAAGTTCGTCATCTTCTGCCATGTCACTTTTCAGGATCATCCGGCTTGTCATCTTGAGAAGCAGCTCAGATCCAGTCCTTCATAACCAAATTCTTCTACAATCACCATTGCCTGACGAAACATTCTTCTGGTGATCAATACTTCAAGCAGTGTCGTACGGTCAACCTGTGCATACTGACGGAAATCCATTTTTTCAAGATATTTATCAAGCTTCTGATCCTGAACATTCGCAGCATAGTAATCCAGAATCTGTTTTCTTACAGAATTTCTATATCTTCTGTACAGTCCTCAAGTTCTGCCAGACTCTGAAAATACTCCAGATTATCCGCATTCAGCGTTGTCGATTCGCAATAATACAGCAGAAGTCCCCGTTCTCTGACTCCCAGTTCCAGAAGTTCCGGTACTGCCTTGCTTTCATCTGTGAGCTTTGTAAGATTGTATGGGATTGTAGAAACATAACGTCTCTGCTTATCATCCTGGAACAGGATCACCGCATCATCTGTATAAATTCTCGGATATGCAATTCCTTTATTGCAAGGGTAGATTTCTTCCTCTGCAAACTGACTGTGCCGCACGATCACCTGTCGGATTTTGCTGTCATCACAGTACAGACGATAGGTAAACATCTTCGGAGCGATTGCTTCTCCATCTTCAGCGCTTACCGGATCAAACAGGAATTCCTGATACAGGATCGCATAATTTTCATCCATCTGTCCTTCTCTGAGTTTGCGATAGGCAAACGTTCCAGATTATCCTTATAATTTTCATATGTTTTTCGGATCTTTTTCTTTAAATGCGATCACACTCGCATATACATAAGCCTTGCGTGCATCACCAAGTGAATTGTCATTGTACGCAAAATACATCAGAAGCGGCTTCGGCAGCTGTCTTCTATATGTAATATCCATGGTTTCCACATAATATTCAAATAATCTGGTGATACGTAATCCTCTGCTTACCGCAAGCGAGAACCATTTGAAATATACCGGTCTGCGTGGTTCCCCCTTCATGATATATTTGCAGACAGCCTCCAGCACATCATCTGATGAAAATTTCTCATATCCGGCTGCAAGCGCCTGATACAGACTTCCATAGAATTTTTTTTCATATCCGGAGAGATATGCCATACGCATCACAAGCTCTTCGGTAAGCAGATCATGTTTACCAGCATAGCAGAATACCTGCATCCAGAACGGGGTAAGACGATGAAGCAGAGAAACATCCTCACTGATCATCTTCCAGGCTTCTATATAAAGAAGCGGACTTGTACAGCCTTTTTCATATAGTTCTTCCATCATGAACAGTACTTTCGATGGTGTGGTACGATATGTACTGTCAAGTTGAAGCAACAGCCACAAAAGCTGGAAACTGTCCTCTTTCTGCCTGAAAAATTCTGCAATTTCCATACTGCCTGTCCCCGATCCTTATACAAACCGGTCACTGTACAGAGATAGAGATAAGTTCCGGCTGTTTCCAGTTCTTCTCTTGTAAATTCTTTACCGTGAAAATTCTTGAGGATTTTTTTTGCCACATCATCTTTTCCGTCCAGATGTGCCATATATGCCTCCAGGAACTGGTACTCCGGATATTCGCAGCCTGCTTCCCTCAGCTGATTTAATTCAAACCCTGCATTTTCTTTCCATGTCTGAAAATTGATCCTGTTTTCCTGATATTCAAGATAATCCTTCACAAGTGCAAGTTTGTGCCTTTTTTCTTCTCTGTGTACATCAATATGAATGCGCGTCCCCTCGATGCAAGGACATGATACGTCAGTTCCTGATACGGACTTCTTACAATGATCTCGCCTATGTGATTTTCTCTTTTTAACTGATCTGCATGAACAAGATAGTTGATCTGAACACTGCTTCCAATAAAATCCTCATCCGTTATCACATGACGCTCTGGCTCCAGGAACTCCCCCTTTGTCTCGATCTCAAGGCGAAGATGTCCCCATCCGCTTCTGTGTATCTCAAAAGATTCCTGCATATCTTCTTCTACATTATAAAATTCTGCTGCGGTAGTTTTTAAGGATACGGAAACAGAATCTTTTCCTTCAGACTGATCAGAAATTCCTCCAGATGCTGATAAGTTACCGGCTGTCCGGACAGACCTGCATACAACGCTTTCTGCTTTTTGTCTGCTTTCCTGAACATCATACAAAAATCTTTTTCGGTAAAAGATGATAAGCTTCTCGAAAATCTTTTCTGGCAATCTCGCAAAATGTCTGCATATCATCAACTTTTCCTACAGACTTATGATTTCTTCTTTTATTGCCTCAATTGCAAACGGAAGCTTGTACTCTCCTATACTGGAAGTCACACAGAGCCAGCCTCTGCATATATCACCAGCCTGCATTCCCACTGCGTCAATTCCATAAGGCAGCCGTACGGTTGTCCCCGAAAACCGACTGTTTCCCGGAACAAATCTTCGATCTGAGGAAGTAATATATCCCTGTATCTTATCATTGTTCTCCGTTCCAAGATACAGCTCCCCCTGTGTAGTCGTTCCTGCTTTGATCTTTATCTCCAGTTTTTCTTTTGAAAGGAGTTCCGGCTGATCATATTTGAATTTTCCATTGAGTATCTGTTCTATCTTTTTTTTCAAAATAGTTCACCTGATTATCCTTGAAAGTGTATTTTTCTCATATAAAATTTATTATACACTACATCCTGAGGATACGCAAATCATATAATTTTATGGGAAAAGCACGTTGCTCCAGCCTCTGACATATTCTATATAGAAGCCCCTTTTGAGGTGGATATTTGAAAACTTTTCAGAAACCTTTGACCGCAGCAGAGGAACGGCTCTGCCTCAGACGCTGCCAGAAGGGGATCCGGAAGCAAAACGTATTCTGATCGAACGTAATCTTCGTCTGGTTGCCCATGTTGCAAAAAAATATCAGGGAAACGGAGAAGAACTGGAAGACCTGATCTCTATCGGTACGATCGGACTGATCAAGGCTATTTCCACCTTCAATTCAGACGTTCTGCCAGGCTGTCCACTTATGCCGCCCGCTGTATTGATAACGAACTTCTTATGATGCTGCGTGCAAGAAAAAAATGTTCACGTGAAGTTTCTCTTTATGAACCGATCGGAACAGACAAAGAGGGAAATGAGATCAGTCTGCTGGATATTATCGAAGTCCGCCGGTGGATATCGTAGAAGAATATTCTACCCGTCAGGATATACGATTTCTTTTTTCTTCTATGAAGGATATCCTGACACCAAAAGAATACCAGGTCATCTGCTGTCGTTATGGACTGTTTGAAAACAACGAAATGACACAGCGTGAAATCGCCGATCAGCTTCATATCAGTCGTTCCTATGTCTCCAGAAATCGAAAAAAACGCATTAAAAAAATTAAAAACTCTCTTCGGTTGATTTTCTGTCAGAAATACTCTAAAATTAGAAACAGACTGAGATGTCTTCAGTCGGAAGGAGGTTTTCTATTCATATGACAGATACAACTGAACGATCAGGCTTTGTATATATGCACAAACTATTGAAACAACTGATGATTCTTCTGCTCTGTACTGTTTTGATCGGAACAGGTTTTGCACCCGCTTCAGTCTCTGCAGCCTCACGGCCTGTAACGATCAGCAGCTGTAAGATTTCAGGAAAAAGCAAAGTCCGCGTAACCGCTGTCACGGCAAATCCACGTAAAATATCCGGATCTCGCTGTTACCTTTTTGCACTGACTCCGGGCATGTCGGCCAGGCCAGTAGCATCCTGTAAAAAATCAAAAAAATGACATTTACCTGTAAATTAAACTCCGGTGGTGTCAACCTTCTGAATTCCGGTTTTGCTGTCGCTTCTCGGAATTCCAGTGGGAAATATACTTATATCAGCACACGCAGATTTATTTCCAACCCCGGTGCACTGGCCAAATATCGATATCGTTTTCCAAAGTCCATCTCCAAAAAGGGACTTCAGGTCAATGCTGACATGATGGAAGATGCGGAAGAACTGAATGTACGAAATTCTGTGATCAATATTGATTTCAGTCAGCTGATCGCACCACCGGCACTTCAAAATTCCAGGTACTCTTACTCCTGGAAATACCAGGGACAAACTTACTGGTTTGTAAAAGATTCTGTCTCTTATTACGACAGACAGCTGCTTGCACTGAATTCCACTTCATCTGTAATTCTGCTGTTCTGCTTCTGAGTTGGCGCAGTGACCTGACCAGCCTGATCTATCCACAGGGACGCCAGCAGGGACATGCTTTTTATGCCTGGAATACCAAAGACCGTTCTGCGAGAAAGCAGCTGCAGGCAACACTGAATTTTCTGGCCAGACGTTACAGTACTTCCACAAAAAATACGGACAGATTTCCAACTGGATTATCGGAAATGAAGTCAATAATTACAACACTTATAATTACGCCGGTTCCCAGACACTGAGACAGTATTCTCAGATTTATGCAGATCAGTTTCGTCTTGCCTATAATACACTGGTCAGTGTTTATTCTAATGCAAGAGTTTATATTTCACTTGATCATCTGTGGAATACAAATTATGTGAATGGAACCTTTGCTTCACGAAAAATGCTGGATTCTTTTGCTTCAAAGATACGTGCCGGTGGAAATCTGCAATGGAACCTTGCATATCACCCATACAGTTCTCCACTGACAGAGCCTCGTTTCTGGGCGAATACAAACGGGCAGCTCACCAAATCACTTACAACGCCTGTGATCAATATGGGAAATATCCGCCTGCTGACCAGCTATATACGTCAGAAATATGGTTCAAAAACAAGGATCATTCTGTCCGAGACCGGTTATACTTCTGTTCAGAGAAAACACAATGTTGAAAATCTGCAGGCAGCTGCGGTTGCCTACAGTTACCTTCTTGCTGAATCAGATAATATGATCGACTCACTGATCATTCATCGTCAGATCGACCACAAAGAAGAGATCAAACAGGGACTGAATCTTGGATTATGGACAACCGACGCCAGATCTGCTGATTTTGAATCTGCCAACACAAAGAAAAGATCCTGGAGTGTCTTTAAATATATGGACAGCAGTCGTTCTGCTTCCGAAACCGCATTTATTCCATCCTCGATCGGTGTCAGCAACTGGAAATCGCTGATCCCTTCATACAGTTCCAAACTCTATAACAAATCAAACTGTACCATCGGAGCACTTGAACAGGTAAATGCATATCGCCGCGGTGCTTCCATATATCAGAGCTGGTCTCCTTATGGTGCTGTTACAACTTCACATAAAACAGGAAATACCTTTACTGCTCTTCATGATATCCGACGAAACAAAAACAGTTTATGGGGATTCTCGCAAAAATGAAGCGCAGTCTTTCCTTTAAATCATATCCAAATTTCTGCACAACGCTCCGCGCAAGTGGTGCACAGAATGGATATGTACAGATCAAATTGCGCTTTTACAGTGGAAAACATATCTTCGAATGTGCCAGAACTGTACCTGCTGATCAAACTGTCCGTTTAAAACGTCTCTTGCGAATGGAAATATCGCAGTAAAGTAACTAAAATTCAGGTTATGGCAGCCCCTGTAATGGTAGTCAGTGGAACGCCAACGCTCAGCTTGTTATGAATGCCCCTGTGCGCAGTCGCTAAATTTTTCATTAAATAAAAAAGAGCAGATATCACTTCTCATGAGGATATCTGCTCTCTTTTTATTCTAAGTTCTGTTTTACAGATTCGTCTGTATTTTATGCCTCGGCCCTTCGAAGGAGATCATACTTTTCAATCTCTGTTCCAAGGTCTACGGCAAGTTTCTGCTGTGGATGCGGTGCACTTTCTACAGAATTTCCATCTTCATCATAGATTGCACGAACGGTTGCTGTGATATTTCTGCCATCCGGTTTCATGATCTCAATCATCTCACCAACAGTAAACTTATTTCTCTGCGTAATATGTGCGAAACCATTTTCATCAACTTCTTCTGCATATCCCAGATAAGTATATTCTTTTACATACGTATTGTTGTCATAAATCTGCGTATGTTCATCTGGTTTGCCATAAAAGAATCCTGTCGTAAACTGACGGTACGTACAATTGGAAATCTGTTCCTGATACCAGGACATATTTGCCTTATATTTTTCCGGAGCCTCCATATAATCATCAATTGCCTTGCGATAAGTTCTTGCAACAGTTGCCACATAAAGAGCAGTCTTCATGCGTCCTTCAATCTTCAGGCTGTCGATACCACTGTTCAGGATATCATCCATATGCTCTACCATACAGAGATCCTTGGAGTTGAAGATATAAGTTCCTCTCTCATTCTCAAATACCGGCATATATTCACCAGGACGTTTTCTTCCACAATAGAATATTTCCAACGACACGGATGTGTGCATGCCCCCTGATTCGCATCTCTTCCAACCAGATAATTGCTGAGCAGGCATCTTCCGGAATAAGAAATACACATTGCTCCATGAACAAAAGTCTCGATTTCCATATCATCCGGAATATGTTCACGGATCTCACGGATTTCTTTCAAAGAAGTTCCCTTGCCGTTACGACACGTTTCGCGCCGAGCTTATACCAGAAACGGTATGTCTCATAGTTTGTATTGTTTGCCTGTGTACTGATATGGCATTCTATTTCCGGACAAATTTCACGGGCATAGGTAAAAATTCCCGGGTCTGCAATGATCAGTGCATCCGGTTTCAGTTCTTTCAGCTCCTGCAGATATTCTCTGACTCCCGGAAGGTCATCATTATGCGCCAGAATATTTACTGTCACATAAACCTTTACTCCATGTTCATGTGCAAACGCAATTCCCTCTGCATATCTTCATGTGTAAAATTCTTGGCTTTTGCGCGGAGGCCAAATGCTTCTCCACCTATATATACCGCATCTGCACCAAATACAACGGCTATTTTCAGTACTTCAAGACTGCTTGCAGGTACCAGTAACTCTATATTTCTCATGCTTCCTCCTTAACGCTCAAAGACACGCCGTCTCCCAGCGGAATAATACTTGTCATAAGCTGTGGATGGTGTTTCAGTTCATACAAATACTCTCTCATACGCTTGTAAATTGTACGGTTTCTTCGTTCCACAAGATAATGGGATTCAATCAGCTCGCCCTCCTGAAGTACGTTATCTGACATCAGACTCCGCCCGGGGCAAGCAGCCGCACCACATCCGCAGCCAGTGAATATACTGTCCCTTGGCCGCATCCATAAAATCAGATCATATGATCCCGAAAGTCTTTCAGAATTTGCCCTGCGTCTCCTTCCAAAAGGTAATCTGCGACTCACCGGCCGGCTCTTCGGAAATTCTCCCTTGCCTTTGGAATTCTCTTTTCATAATTTTCAATCGTTGTGATATGCATTTCAGGCTGACTGTACTCACACATAAGAAGTGTGGAGAAGCCAACGGCTGTCCCCACTTCCAGAATACGCTGCGGCTTCTTAAGTGCCAGCAGTGTCTTTATAAAGCTCTGCATCTCCTTACGAATGATCGGAACTCCCTCAGACAACGCAGAACACTCCAGTTCATCAAGAAATGGAGTGTTCCCTGCATCAAGGGAATTAATAAACGTACGCATTCTCTCTTCTACGATCACGAAGTTGCTCCTTCCTGCTCTGCATCACCTGCAAGAATTCCCATGATCCTATTTGGTGTATAGGCAGTACTGAGTAGATATGTGCCTGGTTTCATTTTCCCACTGTAATTTGAAAGTTTTTCCTGTACCCAGAACACCAGCGTATCCTCGATCAGTCCTTTACTCTTTAATGTCTTTGCGATATCATAACTTGTTGCATCTTCTTTGATCACAACAGTTACTTCCTGTCCTTCTCCCGGGTTCATCGCCTGCTGGTTAAAAACGTTATACCCAACTGGTAGGTAACCTTACCGATCCAGATCACGAGGACAGCCACACAAACATACAAAGCTATTTTAAAAAATCCTCCTGCAACGATCACTCCAGCCGCACCTACCCGGTCTTTGGTATCTCCATATCTGCTCCTTTCTGTGTACTGATTATATCTCATCAAACTGCACTGCTCAGATTTCCGGCACCTTGATCTCAATTCCATCTGTCAATGTCTTACAAATCTGCTGCATCATCCTGCAAAGTGCCAGTTCCGCATCAAGATAAGCATTTACCTCCGGATTTCTTCGAAGTTCTGCTGATTCTCGTGCCAGCTGTTCCGCATCCTGAAGCAAATTTCCTCTTTCTTCATTCTGAAGCCGGAAGTTATCTGACCGGAAATGCTGCACTCTCGAGACCAGTTCCGGATTTTTTTCCAGGATTGCCTCCTGTTTCTTGTAAGTTCTGTACACATCGCTCTTCTGGATAGAATTCAGAAGAAGATGAATGTTTCTGTTTACAGCATCCATGTTATTTATGCCTCCATAATGATCGGCAGGATCATCGGACTTCTCTTTGTTCGCTTCCACAGGAAATCACTGAGTGCATCTTTTACTGTATTCTTGATCTTGCCCCAATCTGTAATGTTACGTTCCAGACAGGAATCTAACGCATTTTCTACGACTTCTTTTGCATCTTCCATCAGATCCTCGGACTCTCTTACATAGACAAATCCTCTGGATACAATATCCGGTCCGGCAAGAACCACATTGCTGTGGCGTTCAAGTGTCATAACAACAATCATGATACCATCCTCTGACAGATGCTGACGGTCACGAAGTACGATATTACCGACATCACCAACCCCCAGACCATCTACAAAGATCGCACCTGTATGAACAGAGCCGGTAACTGCTGCACTGTTTGCATCCAGCTCCAGAACATTACCGGAAGCAAGGATAAAGATATTCTCTTTCGGAATACCAAGATCTTCTACGACATGTTTCTGTGCAGTCAGATGTCTGTATTCACCATGAACCGGAATCGCATATTTTGGTCTTACCAGAGAATAGATCAGTTTGATTTCTTCCTGGCAGGCATGTCCGGATACGTGAACATCCTGGAAAATAACCTTTGCACCCTTCATGGACAGCTCATTGATAACCTTGGAAACGGCTTTCTCATTTCCAGGAATCGGATTTGAACTGAAAATGATAGTATCATTCGGTTTAATTGTAATCTTCTTGTGGATATTCGCAGCCATTCTGGAAAGAGCCGCCATGGATTCACCCTGGCTTCCTGTTGTGATCAGAACAACTTTTTCATCCGGATAATTTTTTACCTGGTCAATTTCTATCAGAGTATTTTCCGGAATACGAAGATATCCGAGTTCAGAAGCAACGGAAATGATATTGACCATGCTTCGTCCTTCTACAGCTACTTTACGTCCAAATTTATATGCGGTATTAATAATCTGCTGTACACGGTCTACATTAGATGCAAATGTCGCAATGATGATTCGTGCATTTTTGTGTTCATTAAAAAGATTATCGAATACATGTCCTACCGTACGCTCTGACATGGTAAATCCCGGACGTTCTGCATTCGTACTGTCACACATCAGTGCAAGTACACCTTTCTTACCAATCTCGGCAAAACGCTGCAGATCGATCGCATCACCAAATACCGGTGTATAATCCACCTTAAAGTCACCTGTATGGACAACAATTCCTGCAGGTGAATAAATTGCGAGTGCAGAAGCATCCTGGATACTATGATTTGTTTTGATAAATTCAATGGAAAAATCACCAAGGTTGATAACCTGTCCATGTTTTACTTCTTTTAGTTTTGTGGAACGTACAAGGTTGTGTTCCTTCAGTTTATTTGTGATCAGTCCAAGTGTAAGTTTTGTCGAATAGACCGGAACATTAACCTCTTTCAGGATATAAGGAAGCGCACCGATATGATCCTCATGTCCATGTGTGATCACAAAGCCTTTTACTTTGGAAATATTTTCTTTCAGATAAGTAACATCCGGGATGACCAGATCGATACCAAGCATATCATCTTCCGGGAAAGCAAGACCACAGTCAACAACTACAATACTATCTTCATACTCAAAAGCAGTAATGTTCATTCCAATCTGTTCCAGTCCACCTAACGGATGATCTTCAGTTTTGAAGTACCCTTACGGCCACGACGCGCATTCCCTCTTGGCTGTTGTGTTTTATTGTTTCTGGAAAACGGCTTCGTTGCTGCCTTTGGCTGCTGCACTGCTGCTAATTCTCCTGCAGCAGCTATTTCCTGTCTGTCAGAATGTTTCTCATAATGTCTGCTATTCGTTTTCTGCTGTTTATTAACGGAAATTTTTCTGTTTTCCCATCGGTTTCTTTGTATTATTATCACCTGGTTTACGATTTCGGCTGTTATATTTTCTGGTTTTATTATTTTCTCTGTGATTTTCTCTTTCTTTATTTACGCTCACATTTTCATTTATATTTTCGCTCAATCAAGCACCTCCATATTCTGTGCAATGCAGAAAACACCTGTCATGTGTCCTCTGGAATCAAACATTTTGGCACACTAATGCAGGAATGCGCTCACATTCCTTCTTAGTCTGCCTGTCACTGATTCTTACGTTCCTAGTGACGCCTGTTTCTTATAGTATGTTTCTTACATTTCAAAATCCACGTCTTCAAGCATTTGTTCAAAAACTTTATAAACAGCCTGCAGTTCGTCCTCATCTTCGAGCATTTCATAGCAGGCCTCCGGATCTGTATCCTTCGATACATCCTTCAAAATATAGGCAGACGCTTCATCTTCCATAGAATCCGATACAAGAAGATACGATACTCCTCCGATTCTTGTCTGTTCCTCAATAAAAAACTCTTCTACTGTCCCATCGGCCAGCTGAAATCTGATTTTTCCATACTATCACCTTTATGTTACATTTTAAGGGAATCCAGATATCCCTGTAAAATAAATACTGCTGCAATTCCGTCGAGATACTCTTTACGATTCTCTCTGCGCACACCAGCCTCCATCAGGTCCGATCCGCCGAAACTGTTGTCAGCCGTTCGTCCCACATGATCACTTCAAGGCCTGTACGCTTCTTAAGCATCTCCCGAATTCCAGAGCTTTCTCTGCACGCTCACCGACAGTATTGTTCATATTCTTAGGATATCCAAGAACGATCTTTTCTATTTCGTACTCTTTCACGAGTTCTTCTACTTGGGCAAGCGTCCGGCGAAGTTTATTTTCCTGTTTTCGCCAGATTGTCTCTAATCTCTGAGCAGTCACTCCCAACGGGTCACTGACTGCCACACCTACGGTCTTTGAACCATAATCTAATCCCAGGATCCGCATCACTTATCGTTCCCAGGATTTATTCTTAATGTATTCATTAAGAAGTTCTTCTACCAGCTCATCTCTCTCAACTTCATGATCATGCTTCTCGCACCCTTATGACTGGTAATATAGGTAGGATCTCCGGACATAATATAGCCGACGATCTGGTTCACCGGATTATATCCTTTTTCATCCATTGCATTGTAGACCAGATCCAGAACCTCTTTTACTTCAAGATCTGCATCCGGTTTTGTTCTGAAATACTGTGTATTTCCTAAATTGTTTTCTGCCATTTTACTCACGTCCTTAATAAGATTTCCCTTTTATTTTAATATAATTCCATATAAAATACAAGAACACATTTTCAGAACATTTTTTCTCATAGATCAAATAATATATAAGCTTACACTTCTTTTGTTTCCAAAATGTGATCTCTGACAAAAGCAACTGCTTTTACTGTAACAAGGTCATTTACCCTATGTGCATCCGTTTTGCTGATGACTGCACGCACATATTCTCTGCTGTGGCCAACATACCATGGTCTGCCATCAATCTCAATCTCTTCCTCCAGGAGAAGTTCCATTTTTTTCCGATCATCGCCTCTTCATATTCTCTGGCACGAATCTCATGCAGTTCGAGCATCCGGTCGCTGCGCTGCGCCTTTGCCGCTTCAGTCAGCTGACCATCCATGGATGCCGCTTTTGTTCCATGTCTTCTGGAATATTTAAAAATATGCGTCTCATAAAAATGAATCTTCTTTACGAATTCATAAGATTCTTCAAAATCCTCTTCTGTTTCCTGTGGAAATCCCACAATCACATCTGTTGTAAGTGCAGGTGCCGGATAAAACTTGCGGATCAGTTCACATTTTTCCGCATACTCCTGTGCACTGTAACGGCGATTCATATTTTTCAAAGTTTTATTGCATCCGCTCTGTAGGGATAAATGAAAATGTGGACACACTTTTCCTGTTTTCACAATACCTTCCAGAAATTCCTCTGTGATAATTCTTGGCTCCAATGAGCCAAGACGAATCCTGCTGATTCCTTCCACTCTGCTTACTGCCTGAATCAGTGAAAGAAGACTTTCTCTTTCTTCTTTCGGGAAATCCACTCCATAGGAACTTAAATGGATTCCGGTAAGTACAACTTCCTTGTAACCTTTTGCAGCAAGTGTTTCCACTTCACTCAGCACTTCTTCGATTTTTCTGCTGCGGACACGTCCTCTCGCAAACGGAATGATACAGTAAGTACAGAACTGATTACAGCCATCCTGTACTTTAATGTATGCGCGGACATGTTCTGCGGTAGATGATATGGAAAGTTCTTCATACTCTTTTGTATGGTTAATTTCAATCACCTGCACCTGTTTTGCATGCTCTTTTTCATATTCTTCCAAAGCTTCCACAATCTGTGTTTTCTGATTGTTTCCAAGGATCAGATTCACAGCAGTATCTTCTTTCAGTTTCTCTGTGTCAGCCTGTGCATAACAACCTGTAGCCACCACGATCGCATCCGGATTCATTTTTTTTGCTTTATGAAGCATCTGTCTGGATTTACGGTCTGCAATGTTGGTGACCGTACAGGTATTGATCACATAAACATCTGCACCTTCTTCAAAAGGAACAGTTTCATATCCTGCATTTTCCAGAAGCTGCTGCATCGCTTCTACTTCGTATGCATTTACTTTACAGCCCAGATTATGAAGGGCAACCTTTTTTTTCATATTTTACCTCTTATATTTTCTGATAGTTTCATTTTGTTTCTTATTTTAATTGTTTTTTTGTACATACAGGCAAAAGATTAACCAAAATTTCATCTCTTTTTCCCTTGACTTTTCGAGGGGGTACGGGTAAGATAAATGGCATAATAACACTAAATAGGGAGGTTCTCAAAATGAAAACATTAAAAATCTCGCTGAATTCTATCGATAAAGTGAAAGCATTTGTAAACGAGATCAGTAAATTTGACTGTGACTTTGATTTAGTATCCGGAAGATATGTAATCGATGCAAAATCCATCATGGGTATCTTCAGCCTGGATTTATCCAAACCGATCAACCTGAATATTCATGCAGAAGGAAGCACTCTTGATTCGATCATGCAATCGTTCAGCCATATGTAATTGAGTGATCTGCACCGATTTTCTTTTGAAATACCAAATATGATACAGTTATAAAACAGCTTCTTTGCTAAACGCACGAGAAGCTGTTTTATTTCTGCCTATTTCGTTTCTGTTTACTGAATCTCAATTACTTCTGTACTTGCCAGTGCCTCTTCCATCAGCTGATCGATCTTTTCGTTTAATTTTTCTTCAGATCTGTGAATCACTTTCAGATTTGGTTTGTAACCGGATGTTTGCCACAAAATAGTACAGCAGTCTTCAAATGGCTGGATGGAAGTCTCAAATGTATTGATCTTTCTGGAATCTGTACGATTTCTTCTTTATCAAATCCGATAACCGGACGATATACCGGAAGTTCACATACTTCATCTGTTGCTGCAAGACTCTGTAAAGTCTGGCTGGCCACCTGTCCAATACTCTCCCCGTAATCAGCCAAGGCATTTATCCTTGCGTGCAAAATGCTCTGCAATACGCATCATATAGCGGCGCATGATGATCGTCAGTTCTTCATGCGGGCACTGATCATAGATATACAGCTGAATATCTGTAAAGTTAACTACATGAAGACGGATCGGACCACTGTAACGTGCCACAAGTTTTGCAAGATCTACGACTTCTGTTTTGCACGTTGCTTGTATACGGCGGAGCATGGAAATAAACAGCCTCTATCTTGACTCCACGTTTGGCGATCATATAACCAGCAACCGGACTATCAATCCACCGGAAAGAAGAAGCATTGCCTTACCATTGTTCCAATCGGCATACCACCTGGTCCCGGAAGTGTCTCTGAATATACATAAATCTTATCTCGAATCTCTACTGAAGTGTCATTTCCGGATTATGCACATCTACGGATGCATCTGGGAAAGCATCCAAAATCTTTTCTCCGATTGCTGCACTTACTTCCATCGATGTGATCGGATAAGATTTCTTGGCTCTTCGTGTGTAAACCTTGAAAGAACCATTGTATCCAGGATATCTTGCTTCCATATAGGAAACGACATCTTTTGCCATCTGATCAAATCCCTGGTCTTCATAGATCACAACCGGACTGATTCCCACAATTCCAAATACACGCTGCAGTGCCTCTACTGCTTCATCAAAATCATATTTTTCCGGGCAGAAAACATATACACGCCCCTGCTCCTTAGTTACTGTAAATTCGCCTTCTACCGGCTCCAGAGCCAGTTTCATCTGTTTGACAAGTGCATCTTCAAACAGATATCTGTTTTTTCCTTTAATGGCGATTTCTGCATATTTTATCAAAAATGCATGAAATATCATATCTGGTATTTCCTCCTGTTTATTTTCTTGAATAACGTCTGAGCATCGGAACCAGAGTCTTCATGGTATCCAGGAAATAATCCGCTTCCTTGATCGTATTTTCTTCACAGAAGCTCAGTCGTACTGTACTTTCAATCTGGTCTTTTGATCATTCCCATAGCACTTAATGTAGCGCTTGGTTTTCTCTTATGGCTGGAGCATGCACTTCCTGCCGAAATGTATATACCCTTGTCCTCGAGAGAATGCAGCAATACCTCACTCCGTACTCCCATAACACTGATACTCAAGATCTGCGGTGCACCTTCACGAAGTGGCATTCCGTTGATACGGATATCTTCGATTTCAGAAAGGCCTTTCGCAATATGCTCCTTTAACTGATACATGTGTTCCACATTCTCATCCAGATTTCGGTAAATCTGTCCTGCTGCCACACCAAGCCCGGCGATTCCCGGTACATTGTCTGTTCCGGAACGCATGCCACTCTGCTGTCCGCCACCAAGAATCTGTGGAATGATCTTCACTTTTCGTTGATATACAGGAAACCGACACCCTTCGGACCGTGAATCTTGTGTCCGCTGACTGCAAGAAGATCGATCCCCATACGTTTCGGATAAATGTGGTATTTACCAAATCCCTGAATTGCATCGACATGATACAGTGCCTTTGGACTCTTCTCATGTACCATCTTCGCAATCTCTTCGACTGGCATCACAGCTCCGACTTCATTATTTACAAGCATGGTAGATACCATGATCGTATCTGGTCTTAAAACAGCTTCCAGCGCTCTCATTTTTACCCTGCCCTGCGCATCTACCGGAAGATATGTGATTTCAAATCCCTGTTCCTGCAGATATAATGCCGGCTGGCTGACTGCAGCATGCTCTACGGATGTGATAATGATGTGGTTTCCATTACGCTTATTTGCAAGTGCACCACCAATCAGCGCAAGGTTGTCTGATTCTGTACCACCTGATGTAAACAGAATTTCTTTTTCCTGCACTTTCAGAATTCCTGCAATGGTCTTTGTCGCTTCTTTTACATACTTCTCTGCTTCTACACCCTTGAGATGCATGGCAGACGGATTTCCAAAATCCTCTGTCATCGTTTTTACCACGATATCCTTTACAGAATCATAGCATCTGGTCGTTGCAGAATTGTCAAAATATACTTCCATATACTGCCTCTTTTATCTTAATCGTTTCCTGTTTTACTAATTTTCAAGCTGAAACATCAGAACTGACAAAATTGCAAGCCCTGCTGTTTCTGTGCGAAGAATACGTTTACCCAGTGTGATTGGTTTTGCCCCTTCGCTGATTGCAGCTTCTACTTCTTTTTCCTCAAAACCGCCTTCTGGGCCGATAAAAATCCCAATAGACTGTCCCTGTTCAATTGCTGCAAGGATTTCTTTTGTTTCCTGCATGCCTTTGGCAAGCTCATACGGAATCAGACGAATATCCATAGATTCCGCATACTTTAGTGCTTCTTTAAAAGAAAGTACCTGGTGCACATTTGGAATCAGCATACGCTTGGACTGTTTTGCCGCACTCTCTGCAATCTGCTGCCAACGCTCTACTTTCTTCGCAGCCTTTTTGCCATCCAGCTTCACAACACAGCGTTTCGTCTCTACTGGAATGATTTCATACGCACCAAGCTCAACTGCCTTCTGTATGATCAGTTCCATCTTATCTGCTTTTGGCAGTCCCTGAAAGAGGTAGATCCTGCTCGGCAGTTCATAATCTGGTTCCTGTGCATAAATAATGTGAAGAAGCACTTCATCTGCACTGAATGCCTCTATCGCACAGCGGTATTCTTTTTGTCCACCATCACTGATCCAGACTTCCTCTCCCTGTTTCATACGAAGAACATTGGAAATATGGTTGACATCCGTTCCAATAATATGAATCTGATGTGCCGCTTCATCGATCTGATGTGGCTCTACAAAAATCTCTGCATGAGATCAGTCCTTTCTTGCAGTTACGCATACCCACTCACCCTGTCTGGTAACTTCTACCAAGGTAAGTCCGGCTTTCTGTACTGCTTCTTTGACTACTTCCTCTTTGACATCAAGTATACCTGATGTAATGTAATATGCACCCTTCTTCATCTGGTGAACGATCACTGGTGTCAGAGGCACCAGTACATCTGCCAGAATATTAGCTGCAACAATATCGTATTTCTCATAGCCAACCTGATCCTGTACCTCTTTGTCATCAATGATATTTCCGATCATCATATCAAAAGTATCATCCACGATCTGGTTTGCTTCTTTGTTATCCTGAACTGCCGGAACCGCGCATGGATCAAGGTCTGTTCCTACAACGTGACCTGCACCAAGCTTCAACGCTGTGATTCCGAGGATACCACTTCCTGTTCCTACATCAAGAAGTTCGATACCTGGTTTAACATATTTTTTTAACTGACGGATCACAAGCTGTGTAGTTTCATGCATTCCTGTTCCAATGCAGTACCCGGATCAATATGAAGAATCATCTTGTCCTTATCTTCTTCTTTGATTTCTTCCCATGACGGAACGATCAGGATATCATCCACATAGACTGATGGAAAAATTCTTTCCAGTTGTTGATCCAGTCCTTATCCTCTGTCTGAGACTCTTCAATCGTACCCTCTCCAATATCCATAAATGTACGCAATTCTTCCAGGGCATTTCTGACGTCACGTAAAATTACATCCTTATCCGCATCTTCCTCCAGATAAAAATTCAAATATGCAACTCCATCATCTTCTGGACCTTCCGGCATGATATCTACAAACATCTGCGCCTTATCTTCCTCCGTCAAAGGCTGGTGATCCTGAATCTCTGCACCTTCGACACCTATTTCTGCCAATGTACAGATAATCATGTCTTCGGCATCTGTTTTGGTTTTAATCGTAAAACGATTCCATTTCATATATTATAATCTCCTGTCTTAACTTATACAACAATTGCAATTGCCTTATCGTGCAAGCACGAACAGCTTCTGTATTTTTAACCCTGCTATCTAATATACATGATAACCCAAAAAGAAAAGAGGGGTTTTCCCTCTTTTCCCGAAAAGTTTCTTCTATTTTATAGAATTAATCCTCAAAAGTCTCTTTGATTTTGTCCATGAAACTCTTTTTCTTCTTTTCTGATTTCTCAGAATCCGTCTTTTGGCTCAGTGGCCGGTCTGTTTCCACATGCCTCATCAAACTTACGAAGAGCTTCTTTTGCCTCTTCATTCAGCTTGGTCGGTACCTGTACCACCAAAGTACACATAAGTGATCACCGCGAATATTCTTATTTCTCAGGGACGGTTACACCTTTACCCTTCAGACGGATACGTGTGTCTGTCTGTGTTCCCGCTTCACTTCGTATGCCACATCGCCATCAACTGTATTGATATGGATTTCTCCACCTAGCGCTGCCTGCGCATAAGTAAGCGGGGCTGTGGAGAAGATATTCATATCCTGTCTCTGGAAGATTGGATGACGGGCTACATTCACTTCTACGAGCAAATCACCTCTCGGACCACCATTGGTTCCAGGTTCTCCTTTATCACGGATACGGATACTCTGTCCATTGTCAATACCGGCCGGAATAGAAACCTGAATCTTCTTTCTGGAAGAAGTATATCCTGTTCCACGGCAGGAAGTACATTTTTCTTTGATAATCTTACCGGTTCCATTACATTCCGGACAAGTCTGTACATTTCGAACCATGCCAAACATAGACTGCTGTGTATAGACGATCTGACCTTCTCCGTTACATTTCGGACAGGTAGTCGCTGTGTTCCCGGCTTTGCACCAGTCCATGACAGGTCGTACATTCATCCTTCAGAACGATCTCCAGTTCCTTGTCACATCCAAACACTGCCTCTTCAAATGTAATATTCACACGGGCGCGTAAATTTGCACCCTTCATCGGTCCATTATTGGCACGACGTCTTCCACCGCCGCCAAACAGATCTCCGAAAATATCCCCGAAGATATCTCCCATGTCTGCACCGTTGAAATCAAATCCACCAAAGCCGCCGGCACCACCGCCGCCCTGTTCAAACGCTGCATGACCAAACTGATCGTACTGGCGTCTCTTTTCTGCATCACTTAAGACACTGTATGCCTCTGTTGCTTCTTTGAACTTAGCTTCTGCTTCTTTGTCTCCCGGATTAACATCTGATGATACTTCTTGGCTAATTTTCGATATGCGCTTTTTAATTCTGAATCACTGGCAGTCTTGCTGACACCCAGGACCTCATAGTAATCTCTTTTATCAGCCATCTTTTCTCTTTCCTATATGTTAGATTTGCGTTATTGTTCTTATGCAGCTATATGCCACACAAAATATTATTATAATCCCCCAATGCCACTCATGCAAGCATGAATGGCATCTAAGGTTTTACATCTTATTTTTTACTTTATTATACTTCCTTGTAATCAGCGTCTACGACATCATCACCGTATCCAGCTTCGTTGCCGCCCTGTGCAGCACCTGCACCAGCACCAGCTCCCGGATTCGGTCCAGCCTGACCGCCTGCCTGCTGTGTCTGCTCATACATTTTTGCGAAAGTTTCTGAGCACTTTCCATCATCTTTTCCTGAGCAGCTTTGATATCAGCGATCTGTGCATCTGTCATTTCTGCATTTGCTGTCTGAGCAAGGAGATCTTTCAGTGCATTCAGATCTGTTTCAACTGCAGCTTTATCGTTTGCATCAATCTTATCGCCAGCTTCTTTCAGTGCATTCTCAACCTGGAATACCATAGAGTCTGCATTGTTTCTTGTGTCGATTCCCTCTTTACGTTTCTTATCCTGAGCTTCGAACTCAGCAGCTTCTTTAACTGCTTTGTCGATTTCAGAATCAGACATATTGGAACCAGCTGTGATTGTGATGTGCTGTTCTTTACCTGTTCCAAGGTCTTTTGCAGAAACATTTACAATACCGTTGGCATCGATATCAAATGTAACTTCGATCTGCGGAACACCACGACGTGCTGGCGGGATTCCATCCAGACGGAACTGTCCAAGGGATTTGTTGTCCTTCGCAAACTGACGCTCACCCTGTACAACGTTGATATCTACTGCTGTCTGGTTGTCTGCTGCTGTAGAAAAGATCTGGCTCTTCTTTGTCGGGATTGTAGTATTTCTCTCGATCAGACGAGTTGCGATACCACCCATTGTCTCGATAGACAGTGACAGTGGAGTAACATCCAGAAGAAGAATGTCACCGGCACCTGCATCACCAGCAAGTTTTCCACCCTGTACGGAAGCACCAAGTGCAACACATTCATCCGGGTTCAGAGATTTGCTTGGTTCTTTACCTGTGAGCTGTTTTACTTTGTCCTGTACTGCTGGGATACGTGTAGATCCACCTACCAAAAGTACCTGGCCAAGCTCAGAAGCTGTGATACCTGCATCTGACAGTGCACGGCGAACCGGTTCTGCTGTCTTTTCTACCAGATCATGTGTCAGCTCATCAAATTTAGCTCTTGTAAGGTTCATATCAAAATGCTTCGGTCCTTCTGCTGTTGCAGTAATGAACGGAAGGTTGATGTTTGTTGTTGTTGCGGAAGAAAGTTCTTTTTTAGCTTTTTCAGCTGCTTCTTTCAGTCTCTGAAGAGCCATCTTATCAGCACTTAAGTCTACGCCTTCTGCTTTCTTGAATTCTTCGATCATCCAGTCTGTAACTTTCTGGTCAAAGTCATCACCGCCAAGACGATTGTTACCAGCTGTGGAAAGAACTTCGATAACACCATCACCGATCTCGATAACAGATACATCGAATGTACCACCACCTAAGTCGTAAACCATGATTTTCTGTTCTTTTTCGTTGTCAAGTCCATATGCAAGAGCTGCTGCTGTAGGCTCGTTGATGATACGTTTTACATCAAGACCTGCAATCTTACCGGCATCCTTTGTTGCCTGACGCTGAGCATCATTGAAGTAAGCCGGAACTGTGATAACAGCTTCTGTTACGCTTTCTCCAAGATATCCTTCTGCATCTTTTTCAGTTTCTGAAGGATCATCGCGGAAATTTCCTGCGGAGAGTATTTCTTGTCATCGATTGTTACACGATAATCGGTACCCATCTCTCTCTTGATGGAAGAGATTGTTCTCTCTGCATTTGTTACTGCCTGACGTTTTGCAGGCTCACCTACCAGACGTTCTCCTGTTTTTGTGAAAGCAACTACAGACGGTGTAGTTCTTGCTCCTTCTGTATTTGCAATAACGGTTGGCTGTCCACCTTCCATTACAGCTACACAACTGTTTGTTGTACCTAAGTCAATACCAATGATTTTTCCCATGATAATATTCCTCCTGTATATATTCTAAGATTATTATATATTCTAGTTTGTCCTTCCAGAATCAAGATGCTCTACGCATCTTTCGTGCTATGCACTTATGATTCTGTCAGGATCGTGCCAGAAAAGTAAATGTCTGCTTCGCAGCCGCTTCCTTTTTCCTTGAGCACGATCAGTTTGCAACTTTTACCATGCTGTGGCGGACTACAAATCCCTTGTAGGTGTATCCTTTCTGAAGCTCCTCCACAACAATATTTTCTCCAACAGATTCATCCTCCACATGCATCACTGCATTGTGGAAATCCGGATTAAATTCTTTTCCAACAGCTTCGATCGGTTCTACTCCCATGCCTTCCATTGTAGTGGTAAACTGTTTGTAGATCTTCTGCATTCCCTCTGCAAATGGATCATCTTCCGGAGCCTGTGCAAGGCCTCTTTCAAAGTTATCTACAACCGGAAGGATCTTCTCGATGATATCCTTTGCTCCGATCACATACATGCTGGATTTTTCTTTTTCCGTACGTTTACGGAAGTTATCAAACTCAGCCATGTTACGCTTCAGCCTGTCAGTCAGATCTTCAATCTGCTGTTCCAGCTTATTGTCTTTTTTCTTTTTGCCAAAGAAAGAATTTTTTCCTTTGGTTTCTTTAATCAGAATTCCTTATCGTCTTCAGCTGCACTCTCGGTTTCCTCTGTGGTTTCCGTTCCTGCGGTTGCCTCCGGCGATTCTTCTACTGGTTCTGTAACAGGTTCTGTTTCCGGAAGGTCTTTCTCTGTTTCTTCCTGTACGCCAGCTTCTTTTTATTTGTTTCTGACACGTTCTTTCTACCGCCTTTCCAGTCTGACAGCTAACTGTCTTGATTACTTTTATTTTTTTGAATACCTCATCGAGTTCGACCTTGAGAGTCTTCAGACTATTTACTACATTTTCATAATCCATTCGTTTAGGTCCTACGATACCGATTGTTCCATGCATGCCCTCTCCCAGTTCATAAGTTGCAGTAACAACACTGCAATCTTTCATGGTAGAAATCGGAAGTTCATCTCCGATATACACCTGAACACCGGTATTGTCATCTGCCATCCGCTCCTTGACCAAATCAACCAACTGCTGTTTTTCTTCAAAAGTAGAAATCAGCTCAGTGGCTTTGGTCTTATCCGACAGTTCCGGATATTTAAAGAAGTTCGTTGCACCAGACGTATAGATTTCCAGATCGTCTTCATCGACATGAATGGTTGCTGCAACTGCATCCAACACTCTTGCTACCAGTCCACTGTGGATTCCTGCCTGTTCTTTCAGTCTGGCAATCATGCCAGATTAATGTCCTGTATCGGCAGGCCATTCAGATTGGTATTAAGAAGAAGGTTCAACTTCAGAAGTGTCTCATCATCCATTTCTTCATCCAGATCAATGATCTGATTACGGATGACATTTCCTTCGCAGACAACCACAGCTACTAACTGCAGCTCATTGACACGGGACAGCTGAATAAATTTCAATTTATTGCCGCTGTACTGAGGAACTGAAACCATCGTCGCGTAATTGGTATTGGAAGCCAGGACACGTGCTACATTCTTAAGCACTTTTTCCATTTTATCGGTCTTCTCAATCATCAGATTACGGATTTCTGCAATTTCATCTTCCTTTTCTCTCATCAATCATCCACATAAAGCCGATAGCCTTTATCAGAAGGGATTCTTCCTGCCGATGTATGTGGCTGAACGATGTAACCCATGTCTGTCAGGTCAGACATTTCATTTCGGATCGTTGCTGAGCTGACATTCAGGTCTGCATCCTTGGATATTGTCCTGGATCCTACCGGTTCGCCCGTTTCCATGTTATGTCTTGATGATCGCTTTCAGAATTCTTTTCTTACGATCTGTCAATTGTTCATCCATGTTCTCAGCTCCTTTCCTATTAGTCTGTTAGCACTCATTAACGAAGAGTGCTAACATCTATACTGTTAAGATAGCACTGTCGTAATTGTTTGTCAACATCTAATTTATATTTTTTAAAAAAATCGAAAAAATCACAGTACGGGCACAAATCGGGAAAATCTACCTTTCCACTCTGTTACTTTGTGTCAAAAGTACTGTGATTATGTGAATTTCTGTTCTTAATTTATTATGAATGCATTTTTTAATATGCTTCGTTTACTTTCTCAGATTCCGCTTTTACGGATAGCTTCTACAACTTCGCGGATTTTTTCCGGTGGCAGGACGAGAGCGAAACGTACATATCCTTCACCATGCGGTCCAAAGCTTGCACCAGGAGTCACAATAACACCGGCTTTTTCCATCAGTCCATGCAGAATGCCATACTGTCTGTACGTCCTCCCGGGATTCTTGCCCATACGAACATCGTTCCCTTGCCATTCGGAAGGTCCCATCCGATTTCACGAAGGCCATTACAGAGTGCATCTCTTCTTTCCTGATACATTCTGCACTGCTCCTGCACACTTTCCAGTGGGCCATTCAATGCTGCGATCGCTGCCTTCTGAATTGGCAGAAACATTCCAAAATCGATCTGGCTTCTCAGCTTGCGAAGTGCCGCGATCACATCTGGACGCCCAACCAGAAAACTGATTCTTGCTCCTGTCACATTGAAGGATTTCGAAAGGCTGAAAATTCCACGCCGATTTCTTTCGCTCCTTCTGTTGCAAGGAAACTTCCGCCATGCGCTCCGTCAAAGATGATATCACTGTATGCGTTGTCATGAATGATCAAAATATCATATTTCTTCGCAAAGGCAATAATTTCTTCATATAATCCCGGTGTTGCAATGCTTCCTACCGGATTGGAGGGCAGAGAAACTACCATGTATTTTGCTTTCTTTGCAACTTCTTCCGGAATATCCTTTACATATGGAAGAAAGTCGTGTTCTGCCACCAGCGGATAATAGTATGGCACTGCGCCTGCCATCAGACTGCCTGCTGCAAATACCGGATAACATGGATCTGGAAGAAGAACAACATCTCCCTCATCGCAAAGTGCCATTCCAAGATGTCCCATACCTTCCTGACTGCCGTAAACAGTCATAACCATATCCGGTGTCAGATTCACATCAAAACGTTTCTTATAATAAGTACATACTGCTTCCAGAAGTTCTGGCAGATCACGAAGACTGTACTTCCAGTTATTGTCATCCATTGCCGCAGCAGCAAGTGCCTTCTTAATGTGCTCCGGTGTCTTAAAATCCGGAGTTCCCACACTCATATTATAAATTTTCATGCCCTGTGCTTCCAGTTCCATACGTCTGTTATTCAGGGCTGCAAAGATTTCTTCTCCAAATCTGTCTAATCTTTTGGAAAACTGCATATCGATTACCTCTTTCGTTTAGTGCTTGTTACATTTTAGCACTCTCTCCATTACTGTACAAGAGTAAAGTAAAACTTTTACAGACAGGGGGAATTTCTCTTTGAGATTATAAACTTTTTCTATTCATCCATTTCATCGAGGCTTTTCTTCAATTCGATCATCTTGTCACGCAGCTCTGCCGCCTGCTCAAAGTTGAGATCTGCTGCTGCTGCACGCATCTGTTTCTCCACCTGACCTATCAGCTTCGTCAGTTCTTTTCTTGTCATGGACTCCGGATCTTTCTTAAGCTTGTCTTCCGTCTCGGCGACTGCCTTGGAAACCGTGATCAGATCACGAACTGCTTTCTTGATCGTAGTCGGCGTGATTCCATGTTCTTTATTGTAAGCCTCCTGAATCGTTCTTCTTCGTTCTGTCTCCTGAATGGCTTTTCGCATGGAATCTGTCATGACATCTGCATACATGATAACATGCCCCTCACTGTTACGGGCCGCACGTCCAATCGTCTGAATCAGAGAAACTTCTGAACGCAGGAATCCTTCTTTATCCGCATCAAGAATTGCAACCAGTGTAATCTCCGGAATATCCAGTCCCTCCCGCAAAAGATTGATACCAACCAGCACATCAAAGACATCCAGACGCATATCACGAATGATTTCTGCACGTTCCAAAGTATCAATATCCGAATGCAGATAACGAACACGGATGCCGACATCTTTCATGTAATCGGTCAGATCTTCTGCCATTCGTTTTGTCAAAGTTGTGATCAAAATCTTGTGACCTTTATCGACTTCTTTATTTACTTCACTGATCAGATCATCAATCTGTCCTTCCACCGGACGAACTTCTACTTTCGGATCCAGAAGCCCAGTCGGACGAATAATCTGTTCTGCACGAAGAAGTTCATGTTCTGCTTCATACTGTCCTGGTGTCGCCGAAACAAACATAACCTGATCGAGTTTATTTTCAAATTCCGCAAAGCTCAATGGCCGGTTATCCTTCGCTGACGGCAGGCGGAAACCATAATCTACCAGTGTCTGCTTACGGCTCTGGTCACCTGCATACATTCCTCCAACCTGTGATACAGTCTTATGAGACTCATCTATAATAAGAAGGAAGTCATCTTTAAAGTAGTCCATCAGAGTATATGGCGGCTGCCCCGGAGCAAGTCCTGTCAGATGTCTGGAGTAGTTCTCAATTCCAGAGCAGAATCCCGTCTCTTTCATCATTTCTACATCAAAATTGGTTCTCTCGGCAATTCGCTGTGCTTCGATCAACTTATCTTCACTTTTAAAATAAGAAACCTGTTCTTTCATTTCTTCAAGGATTGCGTCTGCAGCCTTCTGGATCTGGCTCTGTGGAACAACGTAATGAGATGCCGGAAAAATCGCCGCATGTTTCAGTTCATTGTGAATCTCACCGGTCAACACATCTACTTCTGTAATTCGATCAATCTCATCTCCAAAGAATTCCACACGAATTGCCCGGTCAGAATAGTTGGCCGGGAAGATTTCCAGCACATCTCCACGTACCCGGAACGTACCACGATGGAAATCCATTTCATTACGGTTATACTGAATATCGATCAGTTCTTTGATTACCTCATCCCTGTCTTTCTCCATTCCCGGACGAAGTGAGATCATCATATCAAAGAATTCTTCCGGTGCACCCAGACCATAGATACAGGATACAGAGGAAACCACAATAACATCTTTCCGTTCACAGAGAGCCGCTGTTGCAGAAAGACGGAGTTTATCGATTTCATCGTTCGTGGAAGCATCTTTTGCTATATAAGTATCCGTAGATGGAACGTATGCCTCCGGCTGGTAATAATCATAATAGGAGACAAAGTATTCCACTGCGTTCTCAGGGAAGAATTCCTTCATCTCACCGTAGAGCTGTGCTGCCAGTGTTTTATTGTGCGCAAGTACCAAAGTTGGCTTGTTTAACTGGGCGATGACGTTCGCCATGGTGAAGGTCTTACCGGAACCTGTGACACCCAGCAAAGTCTCGAACTGGTTGCCTTCTTTAAAGCCTTTGACCAGTTTTTCGATTGCCTGGGGCTGGTCACCGGTTGGTTTGTATTCGGAATGTAATTCAAAATGATCCATAGCATTCTCCTGTTTTAAACAAATTTCATTTATCTAAAATTAAGATGTGTCTCTTTTAGTATGGTTGTGTTTTCAGTATATCATTACATATAAAAAAGTACAGAGCAAACCGAATGTTTGTTCTGTACTTCTTTCTATCATTTCACATAATTTCTCCACAGTTATCCATATGCTAGAATCACATTATCTTTTTGTTCAATATATGCTGCAAGTTGTTGTCCCTTAATATAACTTGAATATGTTAACAAAATACTAAACGTCCCATCTTCATATATACATTCTTCCAGTTTCCCATAATTCATGGCTAATAGTTTGTAATCATCGTATCTTTCTTTATCCATCTTCTGGGTTGAACATATAGTTACATAATCTCCAGTTTCATCAATAATATTATTATCTTCTAAAAAGATTCCTCATGATATTTGTTCTATACTTTTAATTTTTACTTTTCCAAATGTATCAGTATATCATCTAACATAGCTTCAAAAAACTCTGCTGTTGGCTGTTCGCCTTTTTCCTTTATATGAATCAGTTCGTTTAAATCTTTATCGGATAAACATAAAATCAACTTTCCGTTTTCCCTTAAGCAACCTTTTGCTGCTAAAAGTGCATTTCTACTTGCTCCTTCTCTTGACACAATAATTGCTACACTTCTTAATGCCTTTTTATACAAATATTTTTCCGTCGTATAAATTTCTCTTTGAATTATTTTTTCTTTATAATTTTTGAATTCAAATACTATATATTTTGTATTAAAATAATTTTGTATTGTGTTAAAGAAATCCTGATCCACTCCATTTTTGATTTTACAACATAAGTCAAAACAGTATAACTCTTCATTTGAATGCTCTTGCACAGCCCATAAGCCCAAATACTCTCCAAGTATATTTTTCAAAATTTCTGTACAAATCTTTTCATATTCCTTAAAAAATTCTTTTCCAGGTTGTATATTTTTTAACCGTTCTTCCCATGTTCTCTCCCTTTTTTCGATTTGTTTTTCTTCAAATAATTGTGGCTCTGGAATTTCTAATTGTAAATCATCTATACTATATGTTAATAACGATATAAATTCATTTTTTATATCTGAAAATTCTTCAAATAACCAAAGCAAATTTTTTACATCCCAAATATGTATCCCATATACTTCAAAACAATTTGCTTTTATTTCTTTTGAAACAACGTTTCCTATAACTAAAATTAAATTATCACCTTTTAATCGCAATAATCTTTCACATGCTCGCTTTATATTTTTTTCAATTGCATAAATCACTATTGTAATTTTTTAATTCAAAGCAAATATCTTTTCCATCAACATTACATTTAAAATCACACAATTTTTTCTTCTACTATATTTTTACACTTTGCGATAAGATATCTCCTAAACAACTCTGCAAATGTTTGTTCTCTCATCATATTTGACTTTTGTAAAATATTTCTTTTCAATGTATTTCCTATTTCACTTGCTATTTGTTCCATGATTTTTGTATTAGGGGCATACATCAACTGTCTATACATCCACGCTTTATTTCTTGTATCAAGTTGATAATCATCTGGTAGATTCTTCAATCTTGCCAATTCTCTATGAGTTATCTTTCTGATTACTTTTTCATTCCTGACTAATGGAATCTTTATTAAATTTGTATCTGCCAAATCTGATTCTATGTATTTATTTTGTTTCCAACAAAAATGTATCTTTTTGTGCTTATCTCATTAACACAATTACAATTAACTTTTCGATAAAATTCTTCTACAGGCTTATTTTCCAATATTTCTTCTAGAGAAAACATTTTCTTTTCATCAAAACAAGGAAATTCAAATACATCGCCTAATGATCTATGGATTGCCACCAAATAGACTCTCTTTTCTGTTATCGGTAGTCCTGTTGCCTGTTCTGTATATATTTGTTTATACTTGTAATCATATCCTCTGTTATTTATATTCCTAACAGCTGTACAAACTTTTCCCATTTTAAACAAGCCCGGGGGGATAAAAAAGCATATAATTTTTGGCTTTCTATAATCTAAAATAAATTGAATAGCATTATTGATATCTGTAGTATTTTTGGGGTTTCGATCAACTATACTTAAATCTCTATAAAAATCACATGCTAATATATCTATATCCGGCACATCTTCCAATTGCTTGTTCCTAATTGATCCAGTTCATTTATTTCACCACTTATATTTTTCTTATAAGTTCAATTGCCCTTCTATCCCTTTCATAAGCTGCAACAACGCTACAACCCGCATTTTCAATCCCATCGTCATTGCACCTATACCAGCACCTAATATTATAACTTTATTCTCCATACATTCATCCTTCTATATAATCTTCATTTATATGTTTCGACCTGTTCTTCTTCATCTGTAGTTCTACTATTCCAATTCGTATAACTTCTTACTGGAGCCAAGGCTACTCCTCCTCTCTCGGTGCAGAAATACTTTCTGCACTGTCGCGGCAGTCGTCAGGTGTCTGTGCAAGCACATCCGTCTGACTCGTTGCTCGCGCAAAATCGAATGTTGAAAATACCGGTATCGCACCATATCTTCCTTCCAGATATGCCTTGCTCAACACTTTATCATACCTCTCCTTGAAACGATCTAAGGAATAAATAGAGCTTGCATTTTCTGCGTTACGTTCTACAAACCAGATTTCATCCCTTCTAAAAATAGCCTGATCCATAATGGATGATTCATGTGTAGTGAACAATAGCTGCATACGCTGCTCATCATGTAGCTGCATAAACAATTGCAAAAATCGTTCTGTCAACTTCGGATGTAAACTTCTCTCCAATTCATCCACAACATAAAGAACATCATCTCGTTTATTCAACAGCATATCCATCAAATCGAATAATCTTCTTGTTCCATCTGATTCTTCATCAAAGCCAAACTCATAAAACGATTTATTATGATGCAACCGGATTGTTGTGACCTTCGGTTCAGAATGTCCTTCAACTTCGATATTAAAGAAAGTTTCCTTCGACCTCATCGTCATTCTGAATGATGGTTCTTCCTGCTCTTCCATTCTATTTTTTACATGCTGCATCATCTTATCAAATACTGATTTCGGCAATGCATTTGATAACTCATCCAATGTAATTTCTTCAATTTTCACCTGGCTGATTCCCGTATCAAATGTTTTGATCAATTTGTTAATCAGCTTCAGCGAATTATCATCATAATAATATTCCAAATCAATCAATGGCGTATCCGGTGTGATAATCGAAATATGATTCTGAATCCAATCATATACATCCCGGAAAAACAATAATTTAGATCGTGTGCTATATTTTTTCCACGATTCATTTCTGTCAGGAACAAAGATGTTTCATTTCCTTCAAAATCATCTGCATAGGTTTCAAATTTATTTTTTTCTGTGTTTGTCAGCGTAATACCATCATTTAACACCGGACGTTTACTTCCTTCTCGTTCAAAGAGACATTTTGCTGAACCATTCTGATATAATTCATATAACCATTCTCCGGTTACTTTTCGTCTGCTTAAAACTGCGGAAAAACCATAGGCATAAAATTTGTCATCTACAGTAATCTGAATTTCAAAACTACTTTCTCGTTCCTTATTCTCCTGCCGATTCTTACAAAACATCTGTGTAGCTTCTATCGGAATACCATTACAGACACTATCTTTAAAAAATTTAAAGAACAATGCCAGATTGGTCTTTCCAGATGCATTTGCTCCATAAACTACTGCATATTTTAATAACTGGGTACTTTTTATCTTTAACCTGTGATTTGCATTTGTTCGTATTTTATTTGAGGAAATCATTGTCAGCTCTGCTGCTTTATCAAAAGATTTAAAATTTTCAACACTTACTTTTACTAACATTCTTATACACCTCCACCTTTATTATATGTTTTACTCTTCTCTCAGTCAATGTAAATTTCTTATTTAGAGATTTTTTCGTTATATATTGTTTCTTTTTCTATTTTTAACAATTTTATTTTGAGTTATGCATATAATATCAATGTATAAGTCAGCTTTTTGTAGCGACACTATTTTACTAATGCCGCTACATGAAATATTACAATAAATAAAAACTTCTAATTCTTTTTTCTTCTATCTCTCCCAGTCCATCCTTCCTGTCACATTCAACATCTATAATCAAAAAGCAGGCGATGAAAAGTCACAAACCCTCTTCATCCACCCGCTTTTCACCTATGCTCTCACCACTATCGCTTCCACAACATCCGGATGTTCAACCACCCACATACCACAAAATACCACCAGTTTTTCAATTGCCTGGGGCTGGTCGCCGGTGGGTTTGTATTCGGAATGAAGTTTGAAGATTTGTTGTGAATTCTGCACAAAAACACCTCCTGGTTTTTATATCAAAAAGTTCGTCTAAATTGTTATGAGCCAAACAAACTGAAAGTCATATCAATATACCGCTATTTGATTATACACGCTTATAAATTATTGGTTCATCATATCCAAAAGTTCTCTTCCCATTAACTTCCATGCTTTCAGATACTTCCAGGAAATCATCGGAAAACTTTTCCCAAAGTTTAAAGGTCATTACCGGAGAAAACTGGCTTGTACTGCCTCCCTCCCAGATTCCGTCCTTTTCATGATAAAGTGCCGGAGTAAATTTTTCAGATTTTTTTAGTTTAGCGTAATCAACCTTCTTCATAGAATCATATGAAAATGTATTTTTATCTTCTCCTTTTGGAATTTCATAAGAAGAAAGTAAAATTCCTGTTCTATTTCCGTGATAAGGAAAAGATGCGGGGATGCATGACGTTTCCCATTAATTTCATAGTAACTCTCTTCAACAACAAATATGTCTTTGAAATCTTCAGGAAGATTATTTATTTTGTCATTACAGATTGTATTTATATGTTCAGCATATGGATATGTTTTTCCTTCTTCCTGCATCTTATCAAATTGATCCTTATTATCAAAATGTCCTGTCATCATTCCTACAAAATTTTCAAGTTTCGTCATTTACTTTACCTCCCGCTATTTTCATATATATCACATTCATACAAATGTTTGTTCTGTACTTTTCATTATCTCAGACTTCTACCTCAAATGGCAGCCTGTCTATAATATCTTTCTTCATATCCACACCCGGATACACTTCGATTAATTTCAGACCTTTCGGAGTAAGGCGGAAAACACAACGTTCTGTCACATATAGAACTTCTGACCGTTTTCAATCGCACGTTTTGCTGAGAAACTGACGCTGGAGACTTTCTCTACGAATTTGGATATCTCGCCTTCTTTGTGAATCGTCACGACGCCTTTCTCCTGGGTGACTTCAAGTCCTTTGGCGTTGAATGTCATACAGAAAACAACTGTCGGAGTTTTGGCGGTGATATTGGCAAAACCGCCAATACCCGCAAATGCTCCTGTGCCTCTGTGTGCATTGATATTTCCATATTTGTCAACTTCCAGTGCACCCATAAAACAGACATCCAGTCCACCATTGTCATACAGGTCAAACTGGTTTGCCATATCATAAACAGAAGCCGCACCGATCATAGCTCCAAATGCCTCACCCGAAACAGGAAAACCTCCAATTCCGCCGGACTCTACTGTAAGTGTGATCATATCCAGCATTCCACTTTTTCTGGCAAATCTGGCAACTGTCTCCGGTATTCCAATTCCGATATTTACGATATCGTCCACACGCAGTTCCTGCGCTGCTCTTTTTCCGATGATGTTTGCCGGAATATTGTTTTTACGCTGTTTCTGAGAAAGATCATTGATTTCTCATTCCAGGTATGCCATTCTTTATATGGAATCTCAAAACTTCCGGTAAGTGCCGTATACGCTTCGTTACGCTCTTGCGGCTCTGCCACAACGATTGCATCGACCAGACATCCCGGAATAATGGCATTACGCGGACGAGACGGTGTAGCCACAAGACGATCCACCTGCACAATGACTTTTCCACGGTTTGCCTTGACAGCCTGACAGATGGACAGTGCATCACCGGACATAAACATATCATCAAATGTGATATTTCCCTTTCTGTCTGCAGCCGTTCCCTTGATCATGGCTATCGTGATCTTTGGCAATTTATAATAAAGGAATTCATCTCCGTCTACTTCCACATGCTTGACCAGCGAATCATCAATCGAAATACGATTGATTCCAGGTCCTTCTCTTCGTGGATCAACAAAAAATATCCAGTCCAACCTTCGATAAAGCTCCCGGAAGTCCTCCCGCCTGTGCACGGATTGCATGAGAAATGCATCCAAGCGGCAGGTTATATGCCTCAAATCTATCTTCCAGTACCAGTTTCTTGGTACTCATCATCGCTCCAAAATGGCCACAGATCAGCTTGTCCACCGCACCTTCACGGATATATCCTTCCGCATTGTGTTCGTCATCCCAACGCCGAAACCGGCGCTGGATACGATCGTCAGATGCGTCGGCGACTGCATTTTCTGGTATCTTCGATACAATGCCTCATGAAGTTCCGTCGGGTTCTCGATTCCTACAAATGAATTCACGCAGATACAGTCCCCGTCCCTGATCAGGCGAATAGCTTCATCTGCACTCATGATCTCATACATATTGTGTTCTCTCTTTCAAATTTCTCTTTTGTATACAACTTCATAAAAGCTTTTTTCACCTGTCGAAGCCAATGTCACCTTTTATAAACTAACTACAAAAGTTTTTTGCTCAGTATAGCATATCCATAAATATATATCCATACAAAAAAATTACAGAGCATTTCTAATCCTGCTCTGTAATTTCTGTTTACTCTGTTATTTTTATTATTCTACCTCTTCCGGTCCATGCTTAAAACATGTTCAGCATTAGCAATCACATCATACTTCTGTCTGTACTCATTGAAATATGTGTAATACTCCCAGCTGTCTGTCGGATAGATCTTGGAATCATGGATATGCGGATCCGCATCTGTATCACCGCTCTTTAAGAGTGCGGTCATTGCGCTTGCGCTGTGCGCTGCAATACGGCCAAAGCTGTTCAGGATGTCGTTAAAAACGGTTCCTTCCTCAAGTCCGCATTCTCCCTTACTGAGACGTTCTACATGGTGCATCTTTAACTCGTCACAAAGGTTTGTGATCACAGCCCCTAAAGGTGCAACTCTCTGAGCTGCTTCCTTGTCATCTTTCATAAATGCATTACAGGTGACATTGATCTCCTCTCGAACTGCCTCCATAACGATATTCAGTTCATCCAGGCTGCCTGAGAAAACTGTGTATGATTATCATGCATTTCATTTGCCATATGTGCAATATAGGAAGCATGGTCACCAATTCTCTCAAGTCATTGATCGTATGCAGATACAGAGAAACCTGTGTTGTTTGTGCTGTATTCATCTCACGTTTGGTAAGCTGAATCAGATATTCTCCCAGACGGCTCTCATACTTGTCGATCAGATCTTCTTTACGTTGAACCTTATCGTACTTATCCTGCTGATAATCATTCAGAAGATTCATGGCTCTGTTGACATTCTTGCGAAGTTTTTTGGACATGCCGTTCATCGCACGGTGACACTGAGCAATTGCAAGTGCCGGGTAATTGATCAGACGTTCTTCCAGAAGATCGAAGTCTGCCTCATCCTCCAGTTCCTCTGCACTGTTTTTCACTAGCATGCACACCAGTTTTTCAAGCTTCGGAATAAATGGAAACAGAACAACAACTGTAGCTACACGGAACACGGTATTCAGTGCTGCGATCGTTACCGGGGTCATGATCATATCCATAAATCCGAAATGCACGATAGCATTTGCGGTATAGAAGATAATAGACCACAAAATCAGACCGAATAAGTCATTCATCAGATAGATGAGTGCAGTTCTCTTACCATTCTTATTAGCTCCGATTGCAGAGATCAGAACTGGACAGGCTGCTCCAACACCGATACCAAGGACGATCGGGAATGCACTGGCAAATGTCAGGATTCCTGTTACGGAAAGTGCCTGCAGTACACCGACTGTCGCAGATGCACTCTGCAATACGGCCGTGAAAGCAATACCTACCAGAATACCTGCGATCGGATTGGAAAACATCGTCAGCATGTCAATAAAGACCGGGCTTTCTCTCAACGGTGCAACAGCACCACTCATGGTCTGCATACCCGTCATCAGAATTGCGAAACCAATCATAATGTTTCCGATATTCTTATGTACGGATCTTTTGCAGAACATACGAAGAATAATACCAATGACTGCGACTACTGCTGAAATGGTTGCAGTAGAAAGAATACTTGCAATACCACCGGAGCCCTGAATGTAGGACAGGCACAGGATCCATCCTGTAATGCTGGTTCCGATGTTTGCTCCCATGATGATACCGATCGCCTGTTTCAGTTTCATCATACCGGAGTTAACAAAACCGATGACCATAACGGTAGTTGCTGAAGAAGACTGGATAACACTGGTAACACAAGTACCAAGTGCAACTCCCTTCAGCGGAGTATTGGTCATACGGTACAGAAATGCCTCAAGCTATTACCTGCTACAAGTTTCAGGCCGTCTCCCATCAAAGACATTCCAAACAGAAATAATGCTACTCCTGAGAGCAAAGATAAGATCATTGAAAATACTGCCATTTTTTTCTCCTCTGTGGCCGTCCCGTCAGCTCTGTATTTCTTTCGGAACAGCTCCTTCTGTAAAGTATTTTTTTACATTTTCTTAACTTTGTTTTTTCTTATTTTTAACCTCATACATATTTATTATGCCATATCAATGACTCGATTACAATATTTGATTCCTTTGTATTCAAAAAATTATCTCATTCACTATCCTTATGTATCTGTTCTTCTTTATCTTACAAAAATACCATCTGCACCCATATAAGCACCATCCGGACAGATTTCTTCCTGCACATTTTTTCTTATTTCAGCTACCGCAGAATAATCTTCTTCCATCAGACAGTTCAATAATTTTCTGGAAATTCCAATACATATCTTTCTTTCATCCGGTTCTCTGTAATTTTCTGTAAAATATGGCACTTCCAGTGATACTTCCGCATAGAGATCATGTAATCTGAGGTTGCTGCCTTTATCCAGAAAAGTTCACAGATTGGTTCATAATATGCCTTATAAAAATCCTCCTCAGTGAACTTCAACTGTTCCCCTTCTGTATTGCCTTCCGGTTCTCTCAATATTCCGCAGAGATAGCCATGATCATAATAGGTCATGCAGACTGCCGCCGGATCCGGGCGCACCCCATTTACAGTGCCAATTGCCTTCAGCTGGTCAGCACCTTTCTTCAGAGCCTGCTCTCTGTAGTTGCTTCCACCTTTTGCTTCCCAGACATTCCAGGCATTAGCATCCGGTCTGTAGCCTATCATCTCTGGGCGCCATTCACTGGCAAAAAAATCAATAAATTCTTTGTGATCCGGTGTCTCAATCAGATTCAGATTTGTCAGGTACTCAGATCCATACAGTCGGCGACTGATCATCTTTGTAAAAAACATTCCCATATAGTAGGAAATCACACTCTTTTCAGAAGAATCCAGATATGCGATCTTCTTTGATTTTTCAGGCGGTCTCCCTCTGCATCAAGAGCTGTTTCTACAAGAAAAAGTTTGTATAAGTAATTCAAAACGTTTCTTCTCCGGAAATGCAGCTGTCAGTCTCTGGATCGGCATTCCACAGGTAACAATTGCATGTAATAACTCTTTGTTTGTAAATTCCAATTCTATCGTATTATTTGTTAATCCGCTGTCACGATTGACAGATTCCGTCTCCAGTGACATGGTATAGATCTTATCTTCAGTTAAAATCATTTCTTTTCTCCCTGCATTCTACAAAAAAATCTATATCATTATACCATTTTACACTTGCCATACGCAATGGATTTTCACAAAAAGAAAGGACTGATCTCTCATGCGAGATCAGCCCCTGATGTACTCTTATTATTTCATGTATGTCAGCAGCCACTGATATACTTTTGCCTGCCTTGTCTTATATGTACCTACCTGTCCACCGGAATCTGTGGCAAGTGCTCTGTACACATTGATCAGATTAACCGGCTTTGCAGTTTTCCAAGGACTCGCGTAACAGCTCCGTATCCACCTTGATGACGGATGTTGATAAACATCCCTACAGCCTGTGGATCCGATACACCAAGTTTCCGTACTTCTGCTTCATATCCGTCGATCTGCTGATACATCAGCTGGTCCTGACATTTGATTCCAGCATCTGTCTGAAGCAGTTTTACAATAACTCTTGCTCTCCAGGAGCTTTTGGGAATTCGATATTTTGTCCAGTCTTCATTACATACAGCTGTCCATACATAATGATTTCCTGTATCGATCTTATTCCACTCGTCCGCTCCCATCGTTGCATGAATCAGTTTCAGAAGACGCTGTGCTTCTGTACCATACCACTGACCTGCACCAATTGTGATCGCGTACTCTGTACTGCTGTTTGTAAAAGCCTCTGTGAAATCACCATATTTCTGATTTCCATAAACCTGTCCACCTGTTTCCACCGCATAGAGGATTTTTTCATGACATCCTTCTGTGCTGCAGTAAACCTGGTATTTGATATAACACTACTGTTTGATATGTCGCCTGACGGCGTAACCTTGGGTGCCGCTGCGTTGATGCTTTATTACTCAGCTTCACGGCTGACATATATTTTACATTACCGCCTTTTTTATATGGGCGTACTGTATACACATATTTCGTACTTGCATTCAAGCCTGTATCTGTATATGAAGTCAGATTTTTGGCCACATCAGCAACCAGAACCCATTTTCCGGCAGCAGGTCTTCTGTAAATACGGTAACCATCTGCTCTCGAGCTCTTCTTCCATGTCACTTTCATCGTTGAACTGGAAGCTGCCTTGATCGTTGTCTTCACGGTTGCAGGACGTGTAGCACCTGTTACCATAAGATATCTGCTGTATACATATCTCCCATTTTCCTTACGTATCGCACGCACTGCATACTGATACGGTTTGCTTGAGGTCAGTCTTTTATCAATATAGCTTGTCCTGCTGGCGCTGACTTTCTTTATTCTTCTGAATGCTTTTCTTGTAGATTCTCTTCTGTAGATCACATATCCCTGTGCAAGCGGGCATTTCTCCCAGCTGATCTTAAGTGCTGTATTGCTGGAAGCTTTTATCTCTGCCTTCTCGGTAACTGCACTGATGCTTGAAACAGTGGCACTGTCTGTCGTATCTGCACTTACCGGAATGTCTGTTACAAATAATGCAGCCAGTAGCATAAGAAGTGTCAGGACTCTGGCAAAGTCTCTTTTGTACTTGTCTGTGTTATTCATGAAATCATTCCCTTCCTTATACAAAATAGCCTTTATATATTTTAAGAAATAATTGAATAAAAGCAAGTATTTTTACATTTTTTTAAATTTGTTAATTTTATCTTACGTACTGATCTATTGCAGCGTTTTAAAGCCTCCTGCAGCTGGTTATCCTCCTCATGACTGATTTCCGTCTTATTCAACAGTTCTGATGCAAGTTTGACCTCGATATCCGGCTTGATTCCTACTTATTAATAGAATTTCCTTTTGGTGTATAATAGTTTGAAACAGTAAGTTTCACTGCGCTTCCATCACGAAGCTGTCTCAGCTCCTGCACAACGCCTTTTCCATAAGTTGTTGTTCCGACAATCTTTCCGATCCCATAATCCTGGACCGCACCGGCAAAAATTTCCGAAGCACTGGCACTGCTCTCATTGACAAGAACAGCCAATGGCATATGGAGTTCATTTTTGCCATCACAAGTCTCTTCTTCCCGATTTCCATCCTTATCCTCAGTATAAACAATCAGTCCTTCTGGAAGAATATCCCGCAATATCTCACATACTGACGTCAGAAGTCCACCTGGATTATCACGAAGATCTACTACCAGTTTCTGCATTCCTTTCTGTTTTAGATCCACAAAAGCATCTTTATACTGCTGTGGTGCAACGCCTGTGAACTGCGTGATCTGGATATATCCGGTCTCATCATCCAGCATTTCACTGAATACGGCTGGAAGTTCCACATCTGTTACTTCTACAGTGATCTGAAGAGGTGTCTCCTCATCTTCCCTCTGGACGGTCAGAACAATGTTTTTGTCTTTATTTTCTTTGATCAGGCTGACTACCTCAGAGAGTTCCATATCCGTAACATCGGTATCGTCAATCGCAGTGATCACATCTCCTACGATCAGTCCGGCTTTCTTACCTGAACCGCCCTCGTAGCACTCTGCAATCTGTACGCCACCGTTTTTATTTTTCTGGATAGATACCCCTATTCCTACATAAGAGCCATCTGTTGTTGCGGTCTCCTGCGCATATTCCTCCGCTGTATAATATCTGGAATACACATCTCCCAGGCCATAAATCAGTCCTGCATAAATTCCCTCTGCCAGTTTATCTTGATCAACATCCCCCAGATATTCCTGATCGATCAGTTTCTCCAGATATTCTACTTTTTCTACGTGCGCTGAGTCCGCCAGAACACTCCCACTTTGATTCTGATGTACATAATTTAACCCACCTGCTGCAAGTGCAGCAGCCAAAACTCCTGTCACAACTCCTGTCACGTATTCTTTATGCTTCATTACGACTGCCTTTCCTGTTGTATTGTTAATTTTCGTGCCTTTAACCCTGGTATTTAAATATAACATAAGCGGCACAGAACTTAAGTCCCATGCCGCTTTTCTTTTATTTACTTATATGATCCCTGATGGTTATTTCACACCTTGCACTTTCACAATTACACTCTCAGATGTTTTCTTGTTGTCATCATACTTCCAATGAAACCAATGCCAATTCCAAGAGCAAGTCCAATCGGAAGAAGTATCTGATAAATCTGCCATACCGGAATAAAAGCAACCACACCTGTAAGCACACTGAATTTATTCAGGATGTACTCAACAACACTATTGTACAGGAAATACAGTGCTACCAGTGGAATCGCTGCACCGATCACTCCAAGGACCATACCTTCAAGAAGGAACGGTGCACGGACAAATGCATCCGTTGCTCCAATGTATTTCATAATTCCAATTTCTTCTTTACGAACAGAAATACCAACAGAAATGGTATTACTGATCAGGAAAATAGAAATGATCAGAAGGAGCGCAATGATCACGATCGATGCATAGGAAACCAGCTTGTTAAAGCTTCCCAGCGTATTTGCTGCCTGTTCAGACTGCTCAACATCTCGCACATGCTCCAACCCCTGAATATAGTTTACTAACTCTGTCTGTTTCTCGATCTGATTCAGATATACATGATAGTTTGAAGAATTGACAAGCGGATTGTCATCCTTAAATCCTTCTGCCGCATCAGATCCCTGGAAATATTTATCCTTAAAGTTCTCCCATGCCTGCTCTGCTGATTCAAACTCAACTCGTTCCACTTCCGGACGTGCCTGGATCAGATTGCCGACTTCCTGCATCTGTTCTTCAGTCGTTCCCTCATCAAAAAAACAGTGACTGGAACTTCCTGCTCTACTTTCTGTGCAATATTATCTACATTTGTTACCAGTGAATAAAATACACCTACCAGAAAGATACAGGCTGCCATGGTCAGAATAGATGCAATGGAAAACATCCAGTTTCTTTTTATATTTTTGATACCCTGTTTGAGGGTATACCAGATTGTACTAGGCCTCATGATATCCTCCTTCTTTCTCATCACTGATGATCACACCGTCATGCATGGTAACCACTCGTTTCTTCATCTGATTAACGATTTCTTTGTTATGTGTTACCACAAGCACAGTCGTACCACGCTCATTGATCTGTTCCAGAAGCTTCATGATTTCTTCAGAAGTCTTCGGATCCAGGTTTCCGGTCGGCTCGTCAGCCAGAAGGATATCCGGACGATTTACAAGTGCCCTGGCAAGCGCCACTCTCTGCTGCTCACCACCAGAAAGCTCATCCGGGAAGGATTTGTATTTTTCAGCAAGTCCCACTTCCTGAAGAACCTCCGGAACACGTCTGCGGATCACTCGCGTTGGTCTCCCGATAACACGCTGTGCAAATGCAACGTTTTCGTATACATTGCGGTCTTTCAGAAGACGGAAGTCCTGAAATACTACACCAAGCTTACGACGGTATTTCGCAACTCGACGATGTTTCATCTTCTCCAGACGCTCACCGCTGACTATCATCTGTCCACTTGTACTATCAAGTTCTTTCATAAGAAGTTTGATCAGTGTAGATTTTCCTGACCCACTGCTTCCTACTACAAAAACAAATTCTCCTTTATCTACGTGCAAATTAGCATGGTTCACAGCCGGAAGGCCTTTACCATACGATTTTGTCACATCAATCAGATCGATCATCGTTTCCATAATATCCTCCTCTATCTATATCCGGTCCAAAAGTGCTGCAACTGCCTAAAACAAATATGTCTCTCTGGACTCCATAAAAAATGCTGCCAGAATCCCGGCAGCATTTCATTGCATCCTGCGGTATAGTTTATTAACATTTCGTAACAATGTTGTAACATATATTATGCTGGAATGCAAGCATTTTTATTGAATTCACAAAATTTTCATATCGACGTGCGATCAATATTCAAGCGTTTCCATGTACTTCATATAACGTACGACCATCAGTGCAATCTTGAATGTAATCGCATCTTCAAATACACGAAGATCCAATCCGGTACTCTTCTGTAACTTATCCAGACGATAGACCAGTGTATTTCTGTGGATATATAACTGTCTGGATGTTTCTGAAACATTCAGGCTGTTCTCAAAGAATTTGTCAATAGTAACCAGTGTTTCTTCGTCAAAATCATCTGGCGATTTATTCTCAAAAATTTCTTTGATAAACATTTTGCACAGCGGAATTGGAAGCTGATAGATCAGACGTCCGATTCCAAGCGAACTGTAAGCAATAACATCTTTTTCGCCAAAGAAGATCTTGCCAACATCCAGCGCCATTCTTGCCTCTTTATAGGAACGGGAAACTTCTTTCAGTTCATTTACGATCGTTCCATATGCAATATGAGTCTCTTCATTCTGGTTCAGCCCAAGGGTATCCAAAATCGCATGGGCAAGCTTATCCATCTCTGCATAACCTTCGCCATCTTCCAGTTCCTTAACAATGATGATACTCTTTTCATCGACCGCTGTGATAAAGTCTTTGCTCTTGCCGCCAAAGAAACTTTTCACACTCTCCATGGAACTGTGATCCTTTTCCTGCTGCAATTCCAGAATCATAACAACACGACGAACATCTGCATCAATATGCAGTTTCTTCGCGCGATTATAAATATCTACCAGAAGAAGGTTATCAAGAAGGAGATTCTTGATAAAGCTGTCTTTGTCAAATCTTTCTTTATATGCAACGATCAGATTCTGGATCTGAAATGCTGCAAGCTTGCCAACCATATAAGTGTCTTCATCGTCACCATGTGCCACAAGTATATATTCCAGCTGGTAGTCATCACAGACTTTAAAATACTGGAATCCCTTCACAAGCTGGCTGTCTGCCTGGGATTCCACAAATGCCTGTATATCCCCCGGCTGAATTGAAAAATCTGCAAAAGTTGTTGCAAGGACTTTCCCCTCTGTGTCAATAATGCAGAATTCTGTCCTGGATATTTCTTTTAATCCCTCTAGTGTATTCTGTAGTACCTGATTTGATATCATCTGCTTACATCCCTTCCCGCCTTTTTATGCGTATTTCTCCTTTTTCCCCATAGCTTTCCTTCGTTATCTGTTATTTTAATATAAAATTACCAAAATGAAAGACCAAAACTTAATTTTTTTGCATTTTTTTGTATTAAAATTCCTATTTTTCTATAAAACCTTCCCCATGTACCTCTCGTGCATCCCCAACAATGACAAAAGCATTCTCATCAATTTCATCAATTTTCTCTTTCAAATGTACCAGTTCCTTCTTTCCAACTACGCAGAACAGCATCAGCTTGTCCTCACCGGAATACATCCCTTTTGCAGAAATACCGGTAATTCCACGATCCAGATCTTCCATGACCATTCTGGAAACCTCATCCGGTTTGTCCGTAATAATATAAACAGATTTGGAGAACTTCAAACCTTCAATGATACCATCCGACACTTTGTAACAAGAAATACTGCAATGATCGCGTAAAGAGCACGTTCCACACCAAACACATACATACCCACAACAACTATCGCACCATCTATAAACTGCATGATCTGTGCAATAGAATAATGTCGCAGATATTTCTGGATGATTGCAGCCAGCATATCTGTTCCGCCAGTCGTTCCACCACCGAGAAATACAAATCCAATTCCAATTCCCTGCAGAAGACCGCCATATAACGCGACAAGGAGAAAATCTTCAGACAGTTTCCAGGCAGGAAGAATGGCAAGCCATATTGTAAGTGAAATATCTCCCAGCAGTGCTTTCCTTACAAAAGCAAAACCTTTTATTTTAGTAGCGAGAAGAAACAATGGAACATTCAGAATCAGGTTTGTTATCCAGAGTGGAATTCCATTTCCATACAAACCTTTTGTCCAGGCCTTTACCAGAATTGCAATACCAGAGAAGCCACCGGTTACCATTCCTGCTGCATCAAAACAGGAAGTGATCGCGGTTCCCATAAGTCCGGTTCCGACAATAATAAGAAGATATTCCAGATACCAGGTTTTTTTTCCAGCAATTTTCATAAGTACTCCTTTCTCTGTTGCTATATCTCTATATCTTAATAAAGTATCCCTTAACCTAAAAGAACGGGAATACAGCGATTCGCTGCTTCCCGTTCTTAGTCTGCCCTATTTGGAAGGCATATTTGCAAATTTAATAAAATGATAGCTCTCAACAATCTGGAAATATTTGATAATTCTTGGATAAAGCGGTTCTGCCGCTTCACCAAATTCTTCTTTTACCAGCGCCGCGATATCGGTCACCGTACGTTTTCCATCGATCAGAGGCCAGATAAAAGTACCCTGAGCATCCAGATGCACCTTGGTGTACTGCGGTTTGTTGAATACAGTCTGTGCAATCTTGTTGAACCATCCTGTATTTTCCACATCCAGAATCACGCGTCCCTTGATATCCTTGTGCCAGTGAAGCTCTTCTGATCTGACTGGAATTAAATCCAGATAATTAATCTCTATATTTTGTTTTTTGCTTTTTTTACTCTGTTTTTTCATCAGGCTTTTTTCTTTTTCCATAAGGAGAATTTCAGCAGTGTCAGGATCATGATAATCATGAGAACAACACCACCGATGTTGCCAAAGTTAACAACTCCGGATACATCCAGGCTGATACCAGCAACTGCAAGGATAGCAAGTGCGATACCTACCAGACCTTCTCCGGCGATCATACCTGCACAATACAGTGTACCATCTGTAACCTGATCGTTCTTTGTTTTTTCATCAACGTTCTTTCTGCCATCCATAAACATACGAACAACACCACCGATCATGATGGTTGCATTCAGATAAATTGGAAGGTAAAGACCGATTGCAAATGGCATTACCGGAATTCTTAAGATTTCCATACCAATTGCAAGGAATACACCGATGAATACAAGTGCCCACGGAAGATTTCCACCCATGATACCTTCAACGATCATCTTCATCAGACCTGCCTGAGGAGCCGGAACTTCTGCTCCACCATATCCCCATGCCTGCATCCAGAAGATACAGAACACCACCGATTGCAAGACCGGAAGCAACAACACCGATCAGCTCACCGATCTGCTGTGTCTTAGGAGTTGCACCAAGAAGGTATCCTGTCTTAAGGTCCTGAGAAGTATCACCGGCGATTGCTGCAATGATACAGATAACAGAACCAATTGCGATTGCTGCTTTCATACCATCGATTCCAGTCTGTCCGCTGCTCTTGATCACAATTGTAGAGATCAGAAGTGTAGCGATTGCCATACCAGAAACCGGGTTGTTAGAGCTACCGATCATACCTACCATACGGGAAGATACAGTTGCAAAGAAGAATCCGAAGATTACGATAAGGAGTGCTCCAAGCGGATTAACCGGAATAGCCGGTACTGCCCAGATAATAACTACCATTGCAACGATACCGATCAGAATGAAATTCATCGGAAGATCTCTGTCTGTTCTTGCAGTTCCTTTTACGGATCCGCCCTTCATGCTCTTCATGGAATCACGGAATGTGCTGATGATCAGTGGCATGGATTTGATCAGGGAAATGATACCACCTGTAGCGATGGCACCTGCTCCGATATATTTAACATATTTGCTCCAGATTGCTGCCGCACCGCCAGCCGCATACAGCTGTGAAATAGTCACACCCGGATCAGCCGGATACAGCCATGTGTCTGGTCCGAACAGACAAATCATGGAATGATCACGAGCCATCCGACAATGGAACCTACGAACATGAAAGATGCTACACGTGGTCCTACGATATAACCAACACCAAGAAGTGCCGGATATACTTCCATACCAATCTCACCCTTAAGGGATGTAAATGCTGCAGAAACGTCTGCCGGGATAACCTTCAGACCGTCAACAACAAATTTGAAGACTGCTGCAAGTCCCATACCGGAAAATACAGTAGAAGCGTTTGCGCCGCCCTCTTCACCTGCAAGAAGTACGTCTGCACATGCAGTTCCTTCCGGATAAAGAAGTGTCGCATGCTCTTTAACAATAAGAGCGTTACGAAGCGGTACCATGAAAAGTACACCAAGGACACCACCGCAAAGTGCGATCAGAGTGATCTCAACCAGACTCGGTTTATCACAGAGACCTTCTTCTGCCCATAAAAAAGAGCAGGCATTGTAAAATAGCACCTGCTGCAAGTGACTCACCGGCAGAACCGATCGTCTGCACCAGGTTGCTCTCCAGAATGGAGTTTTTCTTCATGATGACACGGATAACACCCATAGAAATAACTGCTGCCGGAATGGATGCGGAAACAGTCATACCGACACGAAGTCCGAGGTATGCGTTAGCTGCACCGAATACGATAGCAAGGATGACACCCATGATCACAGATGTTACCGTCATTTCTGCGGTTACTTTTTCAGCAGGAATATACGGTTTGAACTCTTTGTTTTCGTTCATTGATTTCCTCTCCCTTATTTTTTTTGGTCTATTAACCTCATACCATTATAACCGACTTCATGTTGATTATCAAGGGCGATTTTATGAATTTTTTATATTTTCGTTCGTTTTATTTAACACTTTTTGGAAATGTTGCACATTTTTGTCTATTATCCATCAATTTCCAGCTGTTTTGTCAGATATCTGCCGACAATTTTCGAAAGTTCGCAATATCACGGATGTAAGCAAAATCCTTACCAAATATCTTTTTTTCCGTTGCGAGATCTTTTTCCTCTCCTGCGAATACCCCCAGAACACTGACATCAAGATTACGCAGACGCCGCACTTCTGTTGCTGTATCCGCGATTGCAGCCTTTCCCTGATAAGGCTCCGGATTTTTTGCATTCGGTCGGTTTATGATCACATCATATGGACGTCCATCACTCAAAATGATCATAATCTTCTTTTTCTTCTTCTCTTTGAAGGAGATCATATCCGGCAGTCCTTATGGCCAATCCGTCACGATTGTTCGAAGACGTAACATAATTAAAGATGTTATCATTTTCTGACCGCGGATCATCGTATCTGCGAAACCGATGCATGATCGTATAATCCCAGAAGGTACAAAAGCTCATCACCCGATGCGGAATATCAACATTACTCAGTGCCTCGCTGATAATATAAGCCTGCAGTGCCACATCACCCTGCCGCTTCATCTGTGATCCGCTCGCATCGATCAGACATCCACAACAAAATCCGATATTTCTCCTTTCAGTTCCTGTTGAAACAGTTTTGCATCATTAGTCCGGCCAATCCGCCACAATCTGGAAGGTACGATCATTCCACGATCCGAAAGAACAGTCTGTGTCTCACTTCTGAGTACCAGAGATTTCCGGAGTGTTTCTGTCAGGACAGTAATATTATGTTTCACGATCCTGTGTTTGTCATGATAAAGCCAGATATTTTTGTTGCGCAATCGTTTTGCATACTCGTACTGATAATTGCTTTTTACCGGATTTTTGAGAATTCCCTCCGTAAAGTACAGACTGCAGTCACTGTGAATTCCCCGGCACATCTGATAATTGATCTTCTTCTCTTCTGCTTCACTTAAATAAGACTTTCCATAATTCAATTCCACATATGTGTAAGCTTTCTCCAACATCTCCGGAGTAACTACTTTGACCGAACGCTTCTTTTGACGTTTTTCTTCCATTTCTTCTGTAACTGCAGAATTTTCAAGGCCGGAAACAGAATTTGTCAACTGCTCTGCATAACTTTCCAGTACCTCTTCATACATTTCCTCTGAAAGAAAATCCTCCCAGGAATATTCCGTAAGATCTTCCATCGTCACTGCAAGCACCTGTTCCAGTGTCCCATGCATACTTCAAAATCCGGATCCATTAATCGATTATACAGTTCATCGATCACACGGATCAGTTCCAGTGTATCTGTACTGTTACCAGCTCTCTCTATCAACTCCATAAATGGCTGTAATTTTTTCTCCACATGCCATTCTCCGTTGTTCAGTCTTCTGCGAAGCACTGCAACTTCAATCTTCCCGGAATATCTCTAAGATTCGGCAGTATATCAAATTCCTGTTCCAGAATATCCTCCATACACTGTCTCTGCATATCACGGATACCCGGCCGTTCTTCACAGATCTTGTCTCCTATAGCCTCTTCAATACAGAGCTGTGCCACAACGTCAGCTCATTCTCTCCTGCCTGAAGAAATATTTTTTAACAAGATAAAGCCCGAGCATATCCTTATCATAATATCTGGCAAGAGCGCCCTGCTTGATTCCATCATACAGTGCAATTGCCTTTGATCTGAGAAAAAGCGATACGTCAGGCTTCATATCCAGTTGGTAATCTCCGCTTACTGTCCACAACAGATTACGGATCCTATTCTCCAGTTCCAGGCGATATTCATCAATTTCAACTGGTTCTGTATTATTCATATACATCTTCTCTGGTCCATTCCGATGGAATTCTGGTACTTACCACATCTTCTACGATTTCTTTTTCGAATACATCAAACGTTTTGTTAACTACTCCCATTCGGACAGCTTTTGCCGGGGAAAGTCCCACATCCACGATTTTCATTGCCGCAAGGAGTCCTCGAAGATCCAATGCTTTTGTTGAAATTTCACTGTTCAGTGCCTTCAGCTGCAAGTCCAGAAACAATCCAACAAACTGCTCTATCGCGCTTTCTCTGGCATTCGGGAACATCTGATGAAAAATAAATCCCAGCGTTTCTTCCGTCTGTGCCGGCATGTCGATAACCAAAACCTGGATACAAGTGCTTCATTTAATTCTTTTGTTCCTGCATACCCATAATTCATCGTACCGATAAATCTTGCTGCAGGATGAAGATCGATCTTGTCATATCCCGGAACATCAATGGAACGCCGATAGTCCAGCGTTGCATGAAGAACAGAGACTGCATCATTTTTGGCCATATTGATCTCATCAAGGATTCCAAATCCGCCATATTCTGCACACCGGTAAATGCTTCCCTTTCGAAGCTTTACTTCATTGTCCTCAAAAGTATCCGTACCGATCAGTCTCCACTGTTTGTATTGACATGAAAAGAAATATTATAAGAAGGCCGGTTAAAAATATATGCCAGATTTTCTGCCAAAATATTTTTGCCGGTTGCTTTTGGTCCGGTCAGAAGCAGATTCTGTTCCTGCAGGATCCCCGCGATGGCCATCTCCAGAATATCTTTTCCATAAAATGGAATTGCAGGTTTGATAATTCTGTTTTTCACCTCATCAGAAACGGGATATACTTCCCGAAACTTTACAATTTTATTTATTAAAGAGGAGGAGACACCCTGCTCCTCCAGAAATTTCAATTCATTCACTTAATTTCTCCTTCGAAGATCACACTTCAAAAATCAGATCGCCATAAGACGGCATCGGCCACATTTCTTTGTCCACCAGCATTTCCAGTTCATCCACCGGTGTACGAAGTTCTGTCATAGCCTTGCATACTTCATCTTTGCAGTACACTGCACGTTCTCTGCCTTCCGGAATCTCCGGAACCTTTGCCACGACCTTGGACAGTCTGTTCATTGCACTGTTCGTATCCTTCAGAAGTGCCGTACATTTCTCAAGAAGATCCATCTGTACACTCACATCGATCGGGCCTGCAGCTTTCACTGCATTGATGGAACCTGCCAGAACAGTCGTATATTTGATCACTGCCGGGATAATCTGTTTCGTTGCAATATCGATCATAGTCTTCGCTTCGATATTAACCGCTTTTGCATAGATTTCATATTGAATCTCTGCACGGGATTCCAGTTCAGTCTTTGTAAGACATGGAACTCCTCAAACAGCTTCACTGCCTTTGGTGTAGTCAGCGCCGGAATCGCATCTACCATAGACGGCAGATTCGGCAGTCCACGACGTTTTGCTTCTTCTGCCCATTCCGGTGCATAACCGTTGCCGTTGAACACGATTCTCTGATGATCAATTGCATATTCTTTGATCAGATCATGTACTGCCATATCAAAATCTTCGGCAGCTTCCAGACGATCACATGCTTCTTTGAACGCTTCTGCTGCAATCGTATTGAGTACAACGTTACATTCAGAAATAGAATCTCTGGATCCTACCATACGGAATTCAAATTTGTTTCCGGTAAACGCAAACGGTGAAGTACGGTTACGGTCTGTCGCATCTTTCATGAAATCAGGAAGAGTCTTAACACCTGTCTCCAGAAGGCTGCCTTTCTTACTGTGCGTAGCCGTTCCAGTGCTGATCAGCTGATCAAGCACATCTCCGAGCTGTTCTCCAAGGAATACGGAAATAACAGCCGGCGGAGCTTCGTTTCCGCCAAGTCTCTGATCATTTCCAACATCTGCTGCAGATTCACGCAGAAGATCTGCATGTGTATCGACAGCTTTAAGAATACATGTCAGCACAAGAAGAAACTGTATATTCTCATGTGGAGTCTTTCCTGGATCCAGCAGATTGATTCCGTCATCAGTAGTCAGTGACCAGTTATTGTGCTTACCGGAACCATTTACACCCGCAAACGGTTTCTCATGAAGCAGACAGCGCATGCCATGGCGGCTTGCTACTTTTTAAGAATACGCATCATGATCTGGTTATGATCTGCAGCAATATTGACCGGTGCATAGATCGGCGCAAGTTCATGCTGTGCCGGAGCAACTTCATTATGCTGTGTCTTGGCTGTTACTCCAAGTTTCCAGCACTCTTCATTTACTTCTTTCATATATGCGGAAATTCTCTGACGGATAGTTCCAAGATAATGATCATCCATCTCCTGACCTTTCGGCGGCATCGCACCAAACAAGTTCTTCCTGTATATGTAAGATCTTTTCTCTGCAGCCATTTTTCTTTATCTACAAGAAATATTCCTGTTCAGCACCAACAGATGGTGTTACCTTCTTTGAAGTTGTATTGCCAAAAAGGCGAAGAAGACGTAAAGACTGTGTATTGATTGCTTCCATAGAACGAAGAAGCGGTGTCTTCTGGTCAAGTGCTTCTCCTGTATAAGAACAGAATGCGGTCGGGATACACAGAGTTCCGCCAGCTGCATCATGACGTACAAATGCCGGTGAAGTACAATCCCATGCAGTATAACCTCTTGCTTCAAATGTTGCTCGAAGTCCACCTGACGGGAAAGAAGACGCATCTGACTCTCCCTTGATCAGTTCTTTACCCGAAAAACTCATCAGTACTTTGCCGTTTTCCTTTGGAGCTGTGATAAAAGCATCATGCTTTTCTGCAGTTACTCCTGTCAAAGGCTGAAACCAGTGGCTGTAATGTGTGGCACCTTTCTCGATTGCCCATTCTTTCATCTCATGAGCAACGACATCTGCTACTTCCAGAGAAAGTTCCTTTCCCTCTTCTATCGTCTTTTTCAGCTCTTTGTATACTTTTCGGAAGTCTTTCTTCCATGACAGCGTCATTGAATACATCACATCCGAAAAGTTCGGTTACATTCACGTAGTCTGACATCTTCTATCTCCTTTAGTTTATGCTTTGCTGTATGTTTCTCAGTTTTGATCTTATGATCATTCTTTGGTTTTGGTACTTTTTAAATAAAGGCTCAGTGCTTTATGCCCTGTTTTCAATCTCCACATAAGTGTGATCACCACCAAACTCTCCGTCCAGTGTCCACGGCACTTCTTCTTCTGTCTCTATCATAAGCTTCTTTGACTTGAATGAATAAATCATGTCCGTGTTGTCCTCAGCCATCACCAGTGCAGTCATGATTTCCTGCAGCTGAAGAGGATTCTTCGGATGTCTGATCAGTGTCACCTCAAAAAGCCCATCATTCATATCTACATTTTTGCCAGTAAGATTTTTAAATCCTCCAACAGATCTGGAATTTGTAATCATTCCTACGATAAAATCATCTTCTACCTGAATCTCTTCAGAGGTTACTTTCATATGGTAGGATTTGATATCGAACAGTCGTTTTACCCCTTCCAGAAGGTATGCCACATGTCCAAGAACATTTTTCAGATCCTGGTCTGTTTCATAGGATACATCTGTAAACAGACCAAAAGCAGCCACATATGCAAACGTCTGGCTGTTAAATCTTCCTATATCACAGTGATACAGATTTTCTTCCATGATCATCTGAGCAGCCTTCACCATGCTTTTGGGCATAAAGAGACTGTTTGCAAAATCATTGGTACTTCCTGCCGGAATATATCCAATCGGTACATTACTGTTTTTCTCTGTGATTCCGGTAACTACCTCATCCAATGTACCGTCTCCTCCGCTGCACACGATCAGATCAACAGAGTCCGCATATTCTTTTGCTTTTTCATATGCATCTTTCGGTGCCTGTGTTGCGCGGATAATGACCTCATAATCATGACTGCTGAATATATCAACAATATCCAGTAAATGCATCTTAATCCTGCCTTTTCCCGCTTTTGGATTAAACACAAAGAGCATTTTCTTTGCCACGGTCTGATGTCCCCTTTCTTTTGTTTTATTACGCAATCTATATCATACAACAAATTATTGCAAATTCCTAGATGCAAATTTTTCTGTTGCTCACGCCAAAATTTTTATGGCAGATTTGACAACAAACAAAAATACTCTC
>ENA-OQDF01000007-OQDF01000007.1-human-gut-metagenome-genome-assembly--contig:-NODE-7-length-53258-cov-7.732905_pt1 | contig 53258 bp, 66 predicted proteins | sample MGYA00242769_ERZ504597 | MGnify/ENA primary metagenome ERZ504597 (study PRJEB26092, sample SAMD00036305) | human gut metagenome | host: Homo sapiens | study: EMG produced TPA metagenomics assembly of the...
TCCAACGGCACGAAACACATATCCGCGAGTTATGGGTGCTCGACATATCGGGACTGCATCAGATCCAACTGAAATAGAAAGCCCGAAGATAACCCCCCCGACTGATGTTCCAGTCTTGAAAGCTGGTCGCGTGGGATCTTCGAGCAATCCAATTCTACCACCACGCACCGTGTTCCCCGCACATGCGGAGATGGTCCCCACGACATGCAGGACTACCAGCCACTCGGCAGGTGTCCCTCGCGCATGCGGGGATGATCCCGCGCTCGAAAACAAGCTGCGCCAGCGTTTCAAGTGTTCCCCGCACATGCGGGGATGATTGTATTTGTCAATCTATCAGTCGCATCGCATGTGCGTTAGCTACACTTATCCGCATAAGTGTAGCTAACGTTAAAATAAGCTACATTTATCTCGATAAGTGTTGCTTACGAGAGTTTTTGCGATGGATAATAATTTCGGCCATTTCGATATACATGAATCCGTAGGGGCCACAACGACTTGTGTTTCCGATTTACAAGCGTGGCTTTGCTTAAGAACGTGATTTTGTCCGGGGAACGATGCGCTTGACACATACTGGCACTACCAACGGAGGAGCACCATGAAATACGAGATTGCGATTTGCAAAAGTATGAAACGTAAGAAAGGACGCAGTCGCGCTTCGATATGTTTTTGATTGCGTAACGGCGCGACGGCATCGCTTTTGCGCATGTCGGGCGCTTCGTTGCCGCAACCGGCGTAAGATATCTGCGAATGTCAAACATAAGCGAGATATCTGAAGGAGAGAAGATGTCAACAAACGAAGCAGCATTGCCGCAGTCGACGGTCCGGGTTGCCCAGCTGATCCGGATGGAATCCTTCTGGTGATCCACGCAGGCGCTGGCAATCGCGGCAAGAAGGACACGCCGGAACGTCGCGCCAGGTGGAGCAGGATCTGAACAGGCCCTTGAAGCCGGCTATGCGCTGCTGGAACAGGCGCTCCGGCCGAAGATGCCGTCTGCGCGGCCATTCGTGTCATGGAGGATGCTCCCGAATTCAATGCTGGCCGTGGTGCCGCGTTGACGAGCGAAGGCATCGTGTCCATGGATTCCTGCCTGATGACCGGCGTTGACGGCGAAGTCGGCTCCGCATGCGGTCTGACCACGTCCAAGAACCCGATCAATGTGGCGCGCGCCATCAAGGAGAAGACCAAGCACGTCATGTTCGCCAAGCCGGGCGATAACCTGCTCAAGGAGTGGGGCATCGAACTGTGCGACAGCGAGTACTTCATCACCCCGGCCCGTCAGGAATCCCTGCGTGAGGCGCAGTCCAATGGCGACGAATGGGAGAAGCATGGCACCATCGGCGCGTCGCACGTGACGCGTCCGGCAATATCGCAGCCGGCACCTCCACTGGCGGCATCACCAACCAGATGCCGGGCCGTGTTGGCGATTCGCCACTGCCGGGTTGCGGCACTTACGCCAACAACGATTCCGTTGCGATCTCCTGCACCGGCATCGGTGAGGCGTTCGTCAAGGAAGTCGCCGCACACCAGGTTTCCGACCGCGTGCTGTACGCCAAGGAAGATCCGGTCGAGGCTGCGAAGGCCGCGCTGGACGGTGTGGCCCGTCACCACGGCGACGGTGGCATGATCGTCGTCCCCGCCCATGGCGACGGTGCGATGGTGTTCAACAGCGAGATGATGAACTGCGGTTGGAAGTCCCCGAAGGGCAGCTACGTGCAGAGCTGACGCCATAGGTTTGACGCCGTAAGCAAATAAACGAAACGGCTGTAAAACGCCGAGTGGGGGTTAATCCATTAAGGATTCGAACCCCCACTCGTTTTTCGTTGCCGATTGGCAGCGAAACGTCACAACGAAGCCGTCACTTGGTGATGGTGTTGTAGGTAGCAGGTTGGTGTAGTCGAACGACACGTTCTTCACGTTCGTCGCGGACGCGGCGGCGACGTTGTCGTTCCACAGCGGAATCACCGGAAGATCCTTGGCCAGCACTTCCTGCGCTTGGTGAAGTCCTCGGTTCGCTTCTTCACGTCGGTCTGGGCGAGCGCGGCGTTCAGGAGCTTGTCGAATTCCGCGCTCTTGTAATCACCATCGTTCGAACCATGACCGTCAGCGGAGCTGGAGGCATATAGCGGATTGAGATAATCTTCAGCGGACGGGTAATCCAGCATCCAGCCGGCACGGAACGCGGTTTTGATGGTGCGGTTGGTCACCTGGTTACGCACGTCGCTGAACGTGGCGTACGGCTCGCCAGCGGCGTCGATGTCGAGTGTGTTCTTGATCTGGTTGCACACGGCATCGACCCATTCCTTATGGCCGCCATCGGCATTATAGGCGATTCGGAAGTTGCCGGACCATGGCTTGATGGCATTGGCTTTCTTCCACAGTTCCTTGGCCTTGGAAGCGTTGTACTTCAGGTTGTCGCCGTTCTTCTCCAGCTTCTTCACATATTCGGGGACGAGCGGTGAAGTGAAATCGGTGGCCGGGGTCTTCGTGTTGTTGTAAACCTTCTTGACGATCTGGTCGCGGTTGATGGCCATGGAAATGGCCTGACGACGCAATTGGCCTTCCTCGTCGTTGCCGAAATGCTCAAGACGTTCCGGAATGACGAAGGACTGGAATGAGGATCCTGCCTGGCTGTAGGCGATCACGCTGGAATCCTGACGGAAGGTCTTCACCGCGGACTGTGGAATCTGATCCATCACGTCGAGGTTGCCGGACAGCACGTCGGAGTAAGCGGAATCCTCATTCGTATAGACGCGGTATTCGATGCCGTTGTTGGATACCTTGCGGCTGCCCTTATAATCCTTGTTCGGCACGATGATGATGTTCTTGTCATGCGACCAGGACTTGAACTTGTACGGACCATTGCCAATCGGAGCCTGACCGAACTTCTTGATGTCCTTAAACGCCACGCTTGGCAGCGGGAACATGGATTGGTGCGCGAGCTTGGTCGGGAATACGGAATCAGGCTTGTTCAGCTCGACGACCAGCGTGTAGTCGTCCGGGGTGGAAAGGCCGGAAAGCGTGGCCTTCGGATCGACGTTCGGATCCTGCAGCTCGTCATAGCCCTTGATGGTGGAGAATCGGCTTGCGGTCTTCTGTGCGTTCTTCACATTGGCGGCGAAACTCCAGGTGTCGGCGAAGGAATGGGCGGTTACTGCCTCGCCGTTGGTGAACTTCCAGCCTTTCTTCAACTTGATTGTGTACGTGGTGGCATCCTCGTTCGGGGTGATACTCTCGGCGACTTCGAGATGTTGCTTGCCCTTTGCGTCAAAGCTCACCAGACCTTCGAACAGGTAGCGGATGACCTTGCCGCCGCCCATTTCGTTGGTGTCGCTCGGAATCAGACCGTTCTGCGGCTCGCTGTTGTTCACGGAAATCAGCGAGGTGTCGCTGGAATTGCTGGTGGCGGCGTTGTCATCGGATGACGAGCCGCACGCGGCGACCGACATCAGCATGGTTCCCGCCGCGGCCATGGCGACCAGGCGGTGGAGCATGTTTCTCTTCATTGTTTTCTCCTCTGATGTTGACATTCCGTCGCTTATGACGGCGGAAAGACAATAGACGTGATTATAGGAGTTTTGTTAACCGAGCTCACTGCTCTGTCTCAATGTGAGATGGAACGTTTCCATACAAAAGGGCTAAGAGGATAATGCAGGGAGGGAAGAGGGGCGGGATGCCGCTGAGAACATCAGTCGAAGCGGACGCCTCGGGCTTGCTGGGCAGCGAGTACAGGAATGTTTGGATGATCAGCGAGATGCCGGCCATGCCGAGGCTGACATAGAACAGCGTGAGCAGCATTCCCGGGAAGCTGTTCGGGTCATGAAAGTCGAGTTTCGGTGGCTCGTGGGGGATGACCATGATCATGCCGATTTCGATGATGACCAGGCCGAACGCAATGACGACCAGCATCGCAAGGGCCAGAATGGTGCCGACGTGCCCAAGCAGAAACCACCAGCCGGTGCGGTTGGCATCATGCAGCCTTCTGAAGGAGATGGCCATGATCGGTACCATGGTGGCCAGCATCCACAGTATTCCGGACACCGTTCCGGCAGCCGGAATAAGGAATATCAGCACGCTGACCGGAATGAAGAACAGCATGGCGAGCCAGAACTCGCGTCTGCTGGAACGCCCCCGAAACTCCATGTAGCCGATGAAAAAACGTTTGACGGCATCAATGAAACCGCAGTGGTAGTCGGGCGTCCATGTGCCGTTGCCGCTGTAGGGGAATCGCATATTCGTAAAGCCTTCTTCTCAATGAAACGCATACGCTGGATTCGCGTCGCGCGTCCACCGACGGTGGTGTGCGGCCATCGTAACATGCTGCTATTCGCCCATAGCGCAACCGTTGCAATCGCATGATTCGGCGGATTTTCCCGCAATATGGCGTGTGTGGCCGCCCATAGCGTCGGTCACACACGAAAGACGGAAAACTTTAAAGCAAACCGTCCGCCTGCAACGCGTCATGCATACGGTTGAGGCAATCCACCAGCAGCGGATACGGCATCGCCATGTTCACGCGCACGCAGCCGGCTCCCGCGCGGCCGCACGAACGGCCGTCGGTCAGCGCCACCTTCGCCTTCTCAAGGAAATACGCGGCCGGATCGTCAATGCCAAGCGGGCCGAAATCCAGCCATGCGATATACGTGCCGCGCGGGCGAATATAGCCAACGCCCGAGAACCGCGTGCGCATCTGCTTGTCGAACAACCCAAGATTGCGTCGCACGTAGGAAAGCGCGTCCTGGAACCACGGATCGCCCTCGTTGTAGGCGGTGGTGGTGGCGATCGCACCGATCGTGGCGGTCTGATGCTCGCTCCACTCCGCACGTTCCGCCCACATCTCACGGTCCGCCGGATTCGTCAGCAGCACCTGCGCGCACTTCGTACCCGGAATGTTGAACGACTTCGACGCGCTGGTAGCGGTCATAGACTGCCGCGCGGCCGCCTCGCTGATGGTCGGATACGGAATATGACGCCCCTCGAACACGAACGGCGCGTGAATCTCATCATTGAAAATACGCACGTCGTACCGTTCCGCTAGCTCGCACAGCCGCTGCTCCTCGGCCAACGTAAGCACCTTGCCGATCGGATTGTGCGGATTGCACAGCACGAACGCATGGCAGCCAGCCGCGAACGCGCGTTCGATGGCGTCGAAATCGAACAGCCATTCGCGCTCGCCGGTCGTTTCGTCGGTTCCCTGAAGCATTTCGATTTCGATCACGTCGACGTCGTACAGCTTCGGCACGCTCAGGAACGGCATGTACGCGGCGTCGGCACGACCACGGCATTGCCGGCGCCGACCAGCTCGCGCAGGAAGATTTCGTACGCTTCCAACACGTCCGGCACCACGCGGATGATGTCCGGATCCACGTCCCAGCCGTAGTGGCTTTTCTGCCAGCCGGCGCACGCCTCGGCCACGCGGCGCTTCCACGGTTCGGGAATGTAACCGAGTTTGCAATGGTCGCAGGCGCTGTCGATGGCCTGCTGGATGCACGGCGCCAGGCCGTAGTCCATTTCCGCGATGAACGCGCCGATACAGCCGGGGTAGCGGGTCCACTTGTCGGAACCGACTTCGGCCAGATCTGCGGCGGTGGTGCGATCGATGGCATCGGCATCAAAGCCGGAAAAATACGATTCTGCTTTTCCATGCGTTCCAGCATAGCCGCCGCCCGGTTACGCGTGTTGCGATGCCGTAACGTACATAACCGCTGCCATATGATTGCATTATGCGATTGCTGTCATGCGGTTGCCGTTAGAACCGTTGGAAACGCATGACAGCGCTGCGGAAGAACGGATTTCAGCTTTCCAGGAACGCTGGAATCGCGGCCGCCGCCGCATAGCCGGCGCGGTACATGCGTTCCAGACCTTCGAACGACTTGCTCAGCGTGTTCAAGCCGTACAGGCTTTCCGGCGCGAGGATGAGCACACGGCCATCCTTCTCGTATTCCTTGGCCAGCGCCACTTCGTCGTTGTACGTCTGATAGCGGTTCATCAGCTTTTCCGCGGCCTCCGGGTGCGTGCGCTTCAGGATCGTGGCCGGGCCGATGTCCTTCTTCTGTTCGCGTACGGTGTCTTTCGGACGGGTGAGAATCACCACGATGCGGTCGTGGCCGTCGTCGATGGCCTTCTGCACCGGAATCGGATCAGCGATGCCTCCGTCGTAATACGGGACGCCGTCGATCACATACGGTTCGCACGCCACCGGCACCGCCGATGACGCCTTCATGATGTCGTAATTGTCGAAGCCGACGTCCGACTTGTCGAAATACTTCGTGGAACCATCGTCCGCATTGCAGGCCACCACGGTGAATTCGGTCGGATTCGCCGCAAACGCCTCGTAATCCACCGGATTCTCGCCATCGTGGTTGCTCAGCGTGCTGTACACATAATCGAGGTTCGCGTAATTGTGGTTCTTCACATAGCTGTCGAAGCTCGCGTATTCCTTACGGAACGCGTACTGCGTGTAGAACGTGTGGTTTCGCCCGTGCTGTCCGGAAATGTAGGAAACCATATTGGCGCTGCCGGCGGAAACACCATAGCAATGGTCGACATGTATGCCGTCCTCCAGCATGCGGTCCATCACGCCCGCGCCGTAAATCGCGCGGAAACCGCCGCCGACGTCGATCATCGCTGTCCTGTTGGCCATATGCGCCCGTCCTTTCGCAAGTCCGTCCCTTTTGCCGGGTTTCATTCGACTTACGCGGTCTGTCGGGACATTCGCGCTCAGCGATCAAGCAGCGACTGCGCCAACTGCGCGATTCGTGCGGAAGTGTCGGAATTGGCCAGATCGATGCTGCCTTCCGCGTCTTCCGGAGCGAGCTTGCCCAACGATTCGAGCACCACGCCAAGGTGACGCACGGTGCCTTCATTGCCGTCGATGATCGCCGCCGTATCGGGCAGCAGTTCGCGGAAATAGTCGCGGTAGAACACGAAATGCGTGCAGCCGAGCACAACGGAGTCGATCGTGGACAGATCGTATTGGTCGAAATACTGGTGCAGCGTGCGCATCACCACATCATGGTCGTCAAGCTGCCCATGCTCCACGATCTCCACCAAACCGGGGCAGGGCTCCGGAAAAATCGTATGGTCGGCCTTGAAACGGTCCATCAGCACAGCGAACTTGCGTTCACGCAACGTCAGGGGAGTGGCGGCCACGATGACGCGCTGACGCTTGCCGTGACCACGGTCGCAAGCCACCTTCAATGCCGGCTCCATGCCGATGATCGGAATGTCGTATGTGTCGCGCAGTTCGTTGGCTGCGGCGGAAGTGGCGGTATTGCAGGCGATCACGACCGCTTTCACGCCTTGTTCCACGAATCGTTTCACAATGACGTCGGACAGTTCGCGCACCTGTTCGGGCGATTTCGTGCCGTACGGAGCGTTCGCGGAGTCGCCGAAATACAGCACATGCTCGTTCGGCATGTCGCGGCGGATCTCACGCGCCACGGAAATACCCCCCAAACCGGAATCGAAAACGCCGATAGGTGCCGTTGAAGCCATACGTCCTCCTTTGCCATCGCGCGCATGCCCGCAGGCGCATACGCCAAACGCTTTCAATAGCCTACCGCGTGTAGAGTGAACTGGTATGAGCATTCCAAGCATTGTTTACAAAGCGCACGCCACCGGCAACGATTTCGTGGTGTATCTCGACGAAGACGGTACGCACGAGCCGACCGCCGATGAAGTGCGATTCCTGTGCGACCGCCATTTCGGCATCGGCGGCGACGGCCTGATCCGTCTGGCGCATCCGCAGGCGGTGTCCGATGTGAACGAAAGGCAGATCGCCGATTGCGCGGCGGGCGATGCGGACTGGTTCATGGACTACCGCAACGCGGACGGCTCGCTGGCCGAGATGTGCGGCAACGGCACACGTGCGATCACCTTGTTCGCGCAGCGGCAGGGCATCGCCGACCAGCCGGGCGGCAAGCCATTCCATCTCGGCACCCGCGCCGGCGTGAAGGTCCTGACTTCGCTCGGCGATGTGCCGGGCCTTGGCAAGGACGTGTTCCAAGTGGAGATGGGCGCATGGAAGCGTGGCGACGTCGACGGTTACGAAGTGACCATTCCGGGCACGTCCGGTTCCGCGCGCGGCACGTTCGTGGACATGGGCAATCCGCACGTCGTGGCCGTGCTTGAAGACGCGTTCGCCAGCCTGCCGAACGTCGAAGACCTTGATCTGGTCACCAAGCCGGTCGTCGCGCCCGAGATTCCGTCGGACCAGAACGTGGAGTTCGTGCGCATCGACGAGCAAAGCGAAGGCGACGATGCGGGCGAGGCCACCATGCGCGTCAACGAACGCGGTTGCGGCGAAACCCTGTCGTGCGGCACGGGCCTATGCGCCACCGCCATCACGTTGCGCGCCAAAACCGGCATCGACCATTGGACCATCACCGTACGTGGCGGCACCTTGCGCGTCGACGTGACCGACGAAGACGTGAAGCTTACCGGCAGCGCCACCATCGTAGGCAAAATCGAACTGCTGTAACCGCTGCGGCAGCAAACGAAAAGCGGATAGGCAAAAGGCCGGCCCCGCAGGGTCGGCCTTCATCGTAAAAGGCTCGATGCAAACCGTATCAGGCGAACAGCATCGGGCCGTCCTTGACGAGAATGACCACGATCAGCGCCACAATCCACACCACATCGACCATCAGATCGAAATTCAGCCGGTAATACTTGCGCAATCCAGCATGGCCGGACGGCATGTCCTGCACGGCCACCGTGGCATGCGACAACGCCATGAACTGCACGGTGGTGGAGAACATCAGCACCAGGCACCACGGGCACATCGCGTTGATGACGAACAGCGACTGCGTGGTCAGCCAATACGAATACGCCAACGCGGCAAGGCCTCCAAGCCATGTGCACAGCGCGAACCAACGCGGCACGGCCACCTTGGCCAGTCCGATCACCGCGATCGTCACGAACACCGATTCGGCGGCAATGCCGAAGAACGCGTTCGGAAAGCTCAATCCGGCGAACTTCACGATCTCCGCCTGCCAGGATTCGGCCACCGTGGAACAGGACAGCACGGCGTTCACATCGCAGTTGAGCTTCTGCGGGATTGCGTGCCATTTTCAGCGTGTCCGCCGACAGAATGAACGATACGAGCAATGCCACCGCCGAAGCGAGCAGCATGATCAGATACGTCCACGTTGCGCCGTGACGCCACCCGCGCGGCTTCGTGTAGTCGTCGTCCATGGCGACGGCTGTGCCGACGCTCGTTTCGTCATCGGCTGCGTCCACAGCGGCCTGGCCTTCAAAATCGCTCATCGTCAATCCTTGGAAAATCAAAATACAAACGTTGTCATGTCTCAGTCTACGCGAAAAACCGCGGATTCGAGCTTACGATAGTCATATGAGTCACGTGAGTTACGCGGAACCACCCGCACAAGGTTGGGATATTCATTGCCATACCGTCTTTTCCGACGGTACGGAGACGCCGCGCACGCTGGTGGAGCAGGCAAGGAAGCTTGGCTTGCATGGTGTGGCGATTGCCGACCATGACACCACCGCCGGCTGGGGCGAGGCGACGGAAGCCTCGGAGGAAATCGGTTTGCCGTTGCTGCTGGGCACGGAAATCACCGCCGTCGACGAAGATGTGTCCGTGCACATGCTCGCCTTCCAATACGATCCGTCCAACGAGCATATTTCCAGCATGTTCGCCAACACGCGTGCGGCGCGATTGCGGCGTACGAAACGCATGGTTGAGCGGCTGTCGCAGGATTTTCCGATTACGTGGGACGATGTGCTCGCCCAAGTGAAGGAAGGGGAGCGCACCACAATCGGCCGTCCGCACATCGCCGACGCGCTGGTCGCGGCGGGCGTATACGAGACGCGTTCCGACGCGTTCGCCGACGCGGTGAGCGCCAAATCCAAGTATTACATTCCCACGCCGTCGCCGTCGACGCACGAGGTCATCGCCGCCGTCAAGGGGGCGGGCGGTGTGGTGGTCGCCGCGCATGCGGGCGATCCGCAACGCAACCGCCGGCTGCTGTCCGACGAGCAGCTTGACGCGATGATCGCCGACGGCTTGGACGGCTTGGAAATATGGCATCGCGGCAATCCTCCGGAACAGCGCGAACGATTGCTGACGATTGCCGCACGGCACGATCTGCTGGTGACCGGCGGCTCGGACTGGCATGGCAAAGGCAAGCCGAACGGTCTGGGCGAGAACCTTACCGACGACGACACCGTACGCGAAATCCTGCATCGGGGTGTGGATTTGATCGGTCGCGTCGGCAGCTCACATGCCGCATGAAATCCGGATATGGAATTTCCAAGCGTGAACCGGATACATGAATCGAATATGAAAAAGGCGCCGAACCTGATATGGTCCGACGTCTTTTTCATTTGGAACGTGTCCAACGCGTTTGCAGGTGACGATCAGAGATTGCCGAAGCCGACGGCGTGCTTGGTTTCGGAACCGATGATGCATAGCCGAGAGAACCGGCCGGCACCACGATGCGACGGCCCTTGTCGTCGGTCAGGTTGATGGTCTTGCCATTCTCCACGGCCTCGGCGATGACGTTGTTCACCTCGTCGGCGCTCTGCTCGGTGCTGAAGGTGACGGTGCGTGCCACGTTCTGAATGCCCAGTTCGATATCCATGATGCTCCTTGTAAGGGTGTTCGTGTGCAAAGTCGTTTGCAATGTATGCGCTTATTCTACGCGCGGTTTCTCATCGGTGGCGTCCTCGGCCTGCAGCCGGTCGACCTCCGCTTTGGCCTTCTGCATAGTGGCCTCATCGCGTTCGAGCAGCGGAATGAGCATGGTCGCCGCTTCGCTATGGGCTTGAGGAATTTCCTCCTCGTTCGTGTCGTCGCTGCCATCGGCGGTCTGCAACGTGCTGATCACAATGGTCGAACTGGACGGCAACGACTCGTGACGCTCCCTCGCGGACTGCTCCGGAACGAACGTGCTGACGGGGGATTCCTCACGTTCGCTCGTATCGTCCGAATCGGCACTGCCGGAAACCGTGCCGGCGGAGGCGATATGTTCGGCGGCAGTCACATCGAACGCTTCCGTGGCGTCATCGACGATCTGCTTCGTCTTACGGACGGGCTGGGAGCCGGTGACGTCGAAATCGCCGGTCCTGTCATCATCCATATCGGTCGCGTCGATATGACGTTCGCCGGTCGCGTCGGCATCGTTATTCTGCTGCGCCGCCGCCTGCCTGCGACGTTCCGATTCGTCCAGCAACGTGCCCACGGTGATGGTGCTCGGCGGACGGTTGCCGGCCTTCTGCTCGTCCTGACGCGTCTCGCTCGGCCTGTGGTTCTTCGCGGTGAGCATACCCAACTGGTGAGCCAAACGCTCCACCTGCGCCTTGAACTGCATGATCTTGACGCTATCGGCCTGATTCAACGCGCTGATGAAATCGCCCACCTGTTCCATCTGCAGCCACAGGTTGGCGCGCAGCATGATCAGATCGTCCAAACGATTGCCCAGCATGCGTCCATACGCGCTGAGCAACGCATTACGGTGGTTCTCGTCAAGCTTGGAGAAAATCCACGCCAAATCACGTGCCGGATCATTGACCTGCATATCCTGCCAGTTCGTGATGGCGGTGATCGACGAGCCCGAGAACAGCACATCGCCGTCGGACAGGCCACCATGCACCGGACAGGTGGCGAACGACCACAGGCCGTCCGTTTCAAGAACGTCGGACCAGCTCGTCGTGATTTCCTGCGGCACATGGCCAGCCTGACGCAAACGCTTGATCCATGCGGTCAGCTGCGCGCGAATCTGCCCCGTGGAGAACACCGGATAGCCGGCCTCCTGCAGAAAATCCGGACGAAGACGGTGTATCGCGCCCAACGCGGTGCCCACGCTGGCACAGTCGTCCAACGTCAGCAGCGTCAGCGGACGTGCCTGACCATCATGATGCGTGGCGATCATCACGGAAACGTCTCCTGTGACGGACCTCTCCTGTTCGCCGTTGGAGAACGCCAGAACGCGATCGACGTCGAACCCCAATCCGCCCAACTCGCGGTTGCCCATCAACGTCTGCGCGGCACGCACGCGACCAGCGAGACGCTTGCGTCCCTTCGGCGTGTTCGAAGCGAACGTGTCATACAACTTGCCCGCGGCGTCCTGCACCACGGCATGATCAATGCCATACCCCTTGTCGGTGGCGTTGACCTGCTCGCTGTCACGCGTGCCAGCATGGTGGCGTTCGGCATCGCCGCGCTCGCCAAGGCGGCCATCATAAATCTGCTTCGTTCGGTCACAATTCCAACCTTAATACACACTGAAGGCTAATAAGGGCGCGACTTGCCACGAATTCACGGTTAATCGCGCCGATGACGTCCGTCTCGTCACGCAATCTGCCACAATGGAGCATATGGATGCAACAGCGGAAGCGATTCTCGACGGACTGGACGATGCGCAGCGCATGGCGGCGACCGCCGTGCGCGGACCCGTCCGTATCATCGCCGGCGCAGGTGCCGGCAAAACGCGGACCGTCACCCGAAGAATCGCCTACGCATGCGCCATCAAGGCATGGGATCCGCACGCCACGCTCGCCGTGACCTTCTCCGTCAAAGCGGCCGCGGAAATGCGCAACAGACTATCCCAACTCGACGTCGCATCCGACGTCAAAGCCGCCACCTTCCACTCCGCGGCACTACAGCAACTCCGTCGGATCTGGCCAGACGTATGCGAAGGGCCCATGCCGTTCATCTCACGCAATCCGCGCGAAATCGTGGAACATTCCCTACGCCGAGTCACCACCCAGCAGGTGGACGACGACACCGTGCGCAACCTGCAAGCCGAAATCAACTGGTGCAAAATCTCGCTCATCGCGCCGGAAGACTATGAACGCGTCTGCGCGGCCATCCACCACCAGCCGCCGGCAGGACTGGAACCAAGCCAATTCGTGGATGTCTACAAAGCCTACGAAACCGAAAAACCAATCGCAACGAAATCGACTTCGACGACATCCTGCTCATCACCTGCCACCTCATCGAAAGCGACGAAGACGTGGCGGCCAGCATCCGCTCCGGCATCACATGGCTCACCGTCGACGAATACCAAGACGTCTCGCCCCTGCAGCATCGGCTGCTCACCCGATGGCTCGGTGACAACCGCAACATCTGCGTGGTCGGCGACCCGGCACAGACCATCTACTCGTTCGCCGGAGCCAGCAGCTACAACCTGCTCAACTTCGCCTCCGAATTCGACCCCTCACCGCCGACGTCAGACTCAACAACGACTACCGTTCCACCCCGCAGATCGTCAACTACGCCAACCGCGTGCTCGAAGCCTCACCGCAACGCGCCGACTATCTCAAACTCAACTCCAAGCGAGACCAAGGCCGCCGAGTCGCGCAAACCGTCTACAACAGCGATCTCGAAGAAGCCCGGGGCGTGGCTGCACGCATCCGCAGACTCGTGGACGAGGGAGCATCTCCGGGCGACTGCGCCATCCTCACCCGAGTCAACGCGCAGCAGAAAATCCTCTGCCGGGCACTGGGCGAACAACACCTGCGCTACCGCGTCAAACGAGACAGCGGATGGCAGAACTCCGCGCTCGCGGATGACGCTCAGACCCGCTTGGCCATGTTGGAAGCACTTGGCGCAGGCGGCGACGTTAAAGGCGTGACCATCTCCACCATCCATGCCTCCAAGGGCCTGGAATTCAAACACGTGTTCCTGATCGGGTGCTCCGAAGGGCTGATTCCATACGGTTCACCGCCCGAAGGCGACCTTCTGGAAGAGGAACGGCGATTGATGTACGTGGCGGTCACGCGTGCCGAAGACACACTCGACGTGTCCTATGCGCGCGCGCGAAGACGATGGGTCCGATCGCGGGCGCAGGAAATCACGCTTCTTCCGGTGACTGCGGGTCGCCGGAAGCGTTCGTATCGCCGGCGTCATCTGTACCGTCGGCGTCGTTCGTGCCATCGGCGTCATCGCCCTTGTGCTCTTCCTCGTCGAGCAGCTTGGACAGTTCGGCATCCCAATCGATGCTGTCCGGAATATCCTGTTGCGCCGTGGTCTGTTCCGTACCGGTAGTGGCGGATGCGGCGCCGTTCTCTTCGTTGGAGTTATCCTCGGACTGTTCGTCCGGCAGTTGCGGCAGCAGATCCGGATGCGACCATTTCGCGTCGCGCGCCTCGGGGCCTTCCTGCGCGCCGATGCTTTCCCACAGCGCGGCCGCCTCACGCATGCGCTTGGGGCGCAATTGCATGCCCATCAGGCTTTCGAACGTGCGTTCCGCAGGGCCTCCGATGGCGCGTTCGCGGCGCAACATCTCACGAAGCTGTTCGATATGCGGAATATGCGCCATGCCCGCACGCCACACGACGGCATCCACCCAGCCCTCCACCAAGGCAAGCAGATTCTCCAACGCCTTCATGGCCTGCTTCTGCTCCGGAGTGTCCGGGAACGCCACCTTGGTGATGTTCACCGCGCTGGCCATGGAATCCGGATCGATGGAATCCGCCTCACGGATCTGCTCCTCCATGGCATCCATGTCGATGGTGATGCCACGCGCGTATTTGCCCAGCAGCGCCTCGAAGCGGGCATCAGCCACGGCACGGAGGCGAACAGCCTGGCATGCGCAAGCTCCTGCAGCGCAAGATAGCCCATCACTTCGTTCACGTCGATGTCCAGCGACTTCGCGTATTCGGTCACGTTCTGCACGATCAGTCCGCCGGCGGGATTCTTCAGCAGCGCGATGCCCTGATCGAAGCTGCCGCGCACCTCATGGGACAGGTCGCCGGCGGCACGCCCCAACTGCATGGCGAACGACGTGTTGCCGACGAATCGCATCAGCTTCGCCGGATTCTTCATCTCGTCCGGAATCGGAATTTCGATGGGGCCTGCGAAAACCCCGGAAATCTCGGTCTGGATTTCGCCGTCGCCGAAACGCTGCGACAGAATCGAAGCCAGAGCGTCGTTCATCGATTCGGCCACGGGGGAGGCGAACTGCGCCCACGCGTCGATTGTGTCCTCCACCCAGCCGGCGCGGGTGAGCAGCTGCGTCTCGCCTTGCGCCGGGTTGAACTCGCAAGCGGTATCAAGCCACAGGTTCGCCTCGCTGATGGCACGTCTTGCGATTTCGCCGGTTTCGGCGTTCACGCTGCTGTCCGATCCGGCACCATTCGCCTGCTGCAACGCGAGCGATTTCGCCAGTTTGATGTTGATCGGCCCCTGTTCCACGGCCTGCTGCATATCTCCCATGGTGTTGAGTCCGCCGGCGGTGAACGCCTGCATCATGGACTTGACCTCTTCGGGCTTGGGCAGCGTGCTCGGATCCTGACTCATCAGCTGGTCGCGTACGGCTTCCGGCATGTTGGAAAGCTGGTTCCATGCCATCTCGCCCTGAATCGGTCCGAAGCAATCGATAAGCCACTGGCGGATCGCATTCTCATCCATACCGTTTCCTGCCTTTGTTCCACGCGATTGTTAAGTTCGTTGCCTTCCATAGTATGGGAGGCATGGCCGATATGCAGGAAACACAGCGAGTTCACGCCAAAAGCACACGTAACGGGTCGTCTCAAGGCCTTCTGCCACGTATCAGACGACGTTGGCGTCAGGTCGGACGGTGGTTCGATGTTCGCCCTTGGCGATATCTCGCCGGACCGATCGTGGCTGTGCTCTGCGTGCTGGTGCTTATTGCGCCCAGCGCGTACGTGGTGCAGGAGCCGGGACCGACCCAGGACGTGCTCGGAAAAGTCGAAGGCAAGCAGGTCATCGACGTGTCCGGCGTGAAGACGCATAAGGACTCCGGCAAACTACTGCTCGTCACCGTCAACGCCTCAGGCGTTCCCGGATATCCTGTGACCAACGCGCAGGCGTTGCTGGCATGGGCCAATCCGAAGGCCACGGTGATTCCGCAGGAGGCCGTGTTCCCCGTCGGACAAAGCGCCAAGGACTATGCGAAGGAAAGCAACAAGGAGATGTCCTCATCGCAGAACGCCGCGGCCACGGCCGCGAAGCGGTTCCTCAAGGCGCACGGTTATGACGTGTCCGGTATGAAGGTGTCCATGCACGTCGACGACATCGGCGGCCCGTCCGCGGGCATGATGTACACGCTCGGTCTGATCGACAAGGTGACCGGAGAGCAGCTTTCCGGCGGGAAGACCATCGCGGGTACCGGCACGATGAACGCCAAAGGCAAGGTTGGCGCGATCGGCGGCATCCGGTTGAAGATGATCGGCGCGAAGCGTGACGGGGCCACGTGGTTCCTTGCCCCGGAATCCAACTGCTCCGACGTGGTTGGGCACGTGCCACAGGGCCTCCACGTGGTGAAGGTGGGCACGTTGGACGAGGCGTACGACGCGCTGGTCGCCATCCGCGATGGTAAAGGCGGTTCACTGCCGCAATGCACCGTCAAGCAATGAGCGTGCGGCGGAAGGAGATAGGCGTGATACAGGCGGAAATCGCCGTTTCATCTCGAAAAGTGGGCGATTCCGGCGTTCGTAACGTATATGTTCGAGCAGTGTTGGTATATTGACGAACGTGAATCAAACGGCATCTGATAACGCTGAAGAATTCGGTTTCCACGCCGGCGACCTGGTACAGGAATGGCTGTGGGACGATGATGTGGATGACTCGATCCGCGCCAAGATCGAGGAACTGACCGGTGAGGAGCTGGTCGACGAGGATTATGACTCCGCAGTCGACGGTGTGATCATCTGGTGGCGTGATGGCGATGACGAGGACGAACTGGCCGACACCATTGTCGATGCTTATGCGGTTCTCGGCGATGACGGCCCGCTGTGGGTGCTCACCCCGAAGCCGGGACGTCCGGGTGCCGCAAGCTCCAGCACCGTGCAGTCCGCGGCCAAGACCGCCGGCATGAACGCCGCCACTCCGCTGACCGTCAGCTCCGATTGGAACGGTATTCACCTGCGCGCGTTCGGCAAGGGCAAGTAAACCAAGACTTTTCGCGATTTTTCTCGCGTATACGAAAATCCCCCGGGCCATTGGGCTTGGGGGATTTCGCTATTACGTGGACTTTCCGGCAAAACACAAACAAAACGTGGGCGGAATGTGGGCAAAACACGGGTGCGCGCGTTGATATTACGCGGGATGATATGCGATTCCTTGATTTTTCACGGCGTTGCGAAAAGTGGGCGATGAGGGATTCGAACCCCCGACATCCACCGTGTAAAGGTGGCGCTCTAACCAACTGAGCTAATCGCCCGCAACGAACTACTGTACCGTATCCGCGCGATGAGCCGCACTCGTGTGTCGGCATGGCGGATATGATGCCGCTTGATCGGTACGAAACCGCCGTGTGAGCGATGAGCCGCACGTGTCGATTCACTGAATTTTCATCTTTTGCGGCGTCTGCGTCGAATCAATCACGTAAAGTAGTGACGTTAATACGTGTAGCAGGAGGTCGAACGCCAATGGCACAGGAACCTGAAACCGAGAAGAACGCATCGGGAATCGCTCATGCCGCGAAGCGAAAGTGGGGCTACGATGCGGAACAGGTGGATGCTTTCCTTGAACGTGCGCACATGCTGTATGAAGGTGAGGGCGCGCAACTCACCCAGCATGATATTCAGAACGTCTCCTTCGAACTGGTCAAGGGCGGCTATGTGATCGCCCAAGTGGATGCCGCGCTTGCCCGTCTGGAACGTGCCGTGGTCGACAAGCAGACCACGTGGGAAATCTCCCAGCATGGCCGTGTGGCATGGAAGGCGCAGACCGAGGACCTGTTCAAGAAGCTCGACGCGCATGCCGAACGCGAGCACGGCCAACGGTTCAAGCCGGGCGAGGGCAAGAATCCGAGCTACGACCGCAAGCAGGTCGACAGCGTGATCGACAAGTGCCTGACGAAAGCCGCCGGCGAGCTGGGTGTTGAGGAAGTCAGTGAAGCGGACGCCAAGGCGATCGCCGACACGAATTCCCAGACCTTGAGCAACGTGATCTTCACTCAGCGCAAAGGCAAGAGGGGATACGACGAACGTCAGGTGGATTACTATCTGGCCGCCTGCGCGCAGTTGCTGACCCGACTCGAATCGTATGCGCGCGTCGCGGATTTCGTCGGTGAACCCTCCGAAGAGGCGATGGCCGCGGCCGCACCGTCCGTTGCCCCGGCTTCCAGTGATTCCGCAGCTGGCGAAACCCAGATGATCGCACCGCTGTTCGCAGCTCCTTCCGCCACGGTTCCGGCTGCTCCGGTTCCTCCTACTGTGCCAACCGTCACGCCGGGCGAAGAGGATTCCTTCGACGCGCTGAACAAGGCCGAGCATGAGATCTTCACGTCCGCGGTCACCTCCCCGGTGAGCGTGCCTGCCACGCCGACGAACACTCCGCCTGCGGCTCCGGTGGTTCCTCCGGTGTTCCAGCCGCAGACCGATTCCGCTTCTTCCGCGCCGAGCGCCGTTGAAGAGACCCAGGCGTTCGATCCGCTTGCCGATGATGCGATGGAAGATGCCGCGCCAAAGACTCCGGCTCCGACCACGACCGATTCGCAGGCTCCAGCCGCTCCGGCATTCCCGCCGGCTCCGGTTGAACCCGAGCCGCAGCAGGATCCGTCTTTGGCCGCGTTGGCGCATCTGGCCCACACCATCAATGAGACGAACCAGACGGAAAACACGTTCACGCCGCAGGTTCCGAGCCTGTCCGCGTCCGACTTGCCTCAGGTCACCACCGGTTCGACGAGCCTGAGCTCCCTCGCAGCCTCGGTGCCGCCATCCTTCACGCCTGAACCGTCCGCTCCGGCTGAACCTGCCGTAGAACCGGCAGTTGTCCCGGCAACTGAACCGTCCGCCGAACCCGACGCGGACAAGCAGCAGGAGGACAAAAAGCCGGAACCAAGCCCGGCTTTCAGGTCGATTTTCCCGGCGTCGGCAACGACGACAATCTCGATATTCCGGATCTGTCGTTCCCGTCCTTCGAGTGAACCAACGGTAATAAACAGGCTGGCGGAATCGTCAGCCTGTTCTCGCGTTTACACAATCCCAACTACACAGCCTCGACTACACAGTCCCAACTTACATAGTCCAAACTTACATAGTCCAAACCAATGCCGGAACATCGGCATATCATACGGAGAGCAGCGCATAACCCATGCAACCATCAACCGTAGTAATTCTGGGCTCCACCGGATCCATCGGCACCCAAGGCCTTGACGTCATCTCACGTCATCTCGACCGCTTCACCGTGACGGGTCTCGCCGCGGGCGGAGCACATGTCGAACTGCTTGCGCAGCAGGCGGCGAAATTCCATGTGCCAACCGTCGCGATCTTCTACAAGGAAGCCGTCCCCGCGCTACGTGAGGCGTTGGAACAGGTCGGCGCAGGCAACGTCAACATCACAGCCGGCCCTGACGCGGTGATCGCCATGGCAGGCTCCGGCGCCGACGTGGTGCTTAACGGCATCACCGGCTCCATCGGCCTCGAACCGTCCATCGCGGCACTGCAGGCAGGCTCCCAGCTGGCATTGGCCAACAAGGAATCCGTGGTGGCCGGCGGACACCTGCTGTTTAGCGCGCAGGTACGCGACAAGCAGATCAATCCGGTCGATTCCGAACATTCCGCCATCTGGCAGTCGTTGCGTTCCGGCACGCACGGCGAAGTGTCCAAGCTCGTCGTCACCGCGTCCGGCGGTCCGTTCCGCGGCTGGAAGCGCGACCAAATGACCGACATCACGCCGGAACAGGCCTTGAACCACCCCACATGGAACATGGGGCCGGTCGTGACCATCAACTCGTCCACGCTGATGAACAAAGGTCTTGAAGTCATCGAAGCAAGCCGACTGTTCGATGTGCCACCGAGCCGCATCGACGTGACCGTGCATCCGCAATCCATCGTGCATTCCATGGTGGAATTCCGCGACGGCGCCACCATCGCGCAGCTTCGCCGCCGGACATGCGCCTGCCGATCGCCCTCGGCCTGTCCGCGCCGGAACGTCTCGGAAACGTCGCCGCCGCATGCGATTGGACGAAGGCGGCCACGTGGACGTTCGAGCCGCTCGACAACGAGGCGTTCCCCGCGGTGAACCTGGCCCGGCACTGCCTCGAATCGTCCGAAAAGCATACGGCCGTGCTCAACGCGGCCAACGAGCAGGCCGTCCACGCGTTCCTCGAACACCGTCTGCCATACCTCGGCATCGTCGACACCGTGCGCGAAGTGCTTGACGAGATGGACGCCGAACTGCGCGGCAACCCGCTGTTCGCTTCCGTGGAGGAAATGAGCCGACTCGAGCAGGAGCTCGCGCCCGCGCCGACAAGCTGATAAACAAGTAAAGAGCACAAGCCGTAAGAACCATCGCGGGGCGCATAACGCGCCTCGCACATGCAAGGATCACGTATGCCAGAAATCGAAAAACCGTTCCGCAAAACCGGTGACGCGGCCATCAGCGAAAGCCCGCTGCATCCGCGCCGCAAGTCCCGCCGCATCATGGTCGGCCCGGTGCCGGTCGGCGGGGGAGCGCCGATTTCAGTGCAATCCATGACCAATACGCTGACGGCTGACGTGCCGGCCACCCTGCAGCAGATCGCGGAACTGACCGCGGCCGGCTGCGATATCGTGCGTGTGGCCGTGCCAAGCCAGGATGATGCCGACGCATTGCCGGAAATCGTCAAAAAATCGCCGATTCCGGTGATTGCGGACATCCACTTCCAAAGCAAGTACGTGTTCCAGGCCATCGACGCCGGCTGCGCGGCCGTGCGCGTGAACCCCGGCAACATTCGCAAATTCGACGAGGTCGGCCCTTCGATCTGCAAGGCCGCCACGGATGCGGGCATTTCCCTGCGCATCGGCGTGAACGCCGGTTCGCTCGATAAGGAGCTGTACGCCAAATACGGCGGCCCGACACCGGAGGCGCTGGTGGCGTCCGCGATGAAGGAAGCGCGCATGTTCGAAGACGTCGGCTTCCACGATTTCAAGATTTCCGTCAAGCACCATGATGTGGTCACCATGGTGCAGACGTACCGTCTGTTGGCTTCCAAGGGCGATTGGCCGCTGCATTTGGGCGTCACCGAAGCCGGCCCGACCTGGCAGGGCACAATCAAAAGCTGCCTGGCATTCGGCGCGCTGCTGGCCGAAGGCATCGGCGATACGATCCGCGTTTCACTGTCCGCGCCTCCCGTGGAGGAAGTGAAGGTGGGCTGCAAGCTGCTGGAATACATGGGATTGCGCCCGCGTAAGTTCGACATCATCTCCTGCCCGTCCTGCGGCCGTTCCCAGGTGGACGTGATTCAGCTGGCCAACGCGGTGACCGAAGGGTTGAAGGACGTGACCGCGCCGATTCGCGTGGCCGTCATGGGCTGCATCGTCAACGGTCCGGGCGAGGCTCGCGAAGCGATTTGGGCGTGGCCTCCGGCAACGGCAAGGGCAGATTTTCATCAAGGGCAAGGTCATCCAGACCGTGCCGGAAGACCAGATCGTGGAAACCCTGCTCGCCAAGCGCAGGAGATCGCCGCGCAGATGGAGGCCGACGGCCAGTTGCCTGCCACCGCCACCGGTCCGGTGGTCGTGCCGGTGACGCAAAACGCAACTGCTGAAAGCCATGTTCCAGCGTGCCGTCGGTAGCATGCAATCGCAGGCTTCTCAGCAAAGGCCGGTAGAATGAGCGGCGTGTCAGAGCAGGAACGTCAATCATCAGCCGCCAGCCAGTCATTACGGCAAGAATCGGCTTCATCGCCCGCGCGTCCGCAACCGCAACATCAACCGTGGACGCGCGGGCGGCGACTCATGGTCAACCTGCCTATTTTCATCATGCTGCTGGGCATTCTGGTGTCCGTGGCCAATTTGACGGCATCCACATGGAACTACGAGCCGACCGAGCAGACCATCGAAACGCTTGACGCCAACACCGCCGTGACCTTCGCCAATCCATCCGGCGAAAAACTGGCGAAAAAAGGCGATTACGAGGTGGCGAAACGGTACGTCACCATCAAAGCGAAACGGCCTTCCACCGGTGAGATACAGAACATCAAAGTGCTGATCCGCAAACCGAAAGGGGCTGGGAACGGACGTCCCGGTGTGGTTTTCATGCACGGCGCCGGCTATGGCACCTGCGACAATTCCTTCGGCGACATGGCCTCCGACCTGTCTTCGGCGGGATTCGTGACGGCGGTGCTTGACAAGCCGGTCTGGTCCACCAACGACGCCAATCGCGACTACCCGGGTTCCGCCGCCATCTACGACCAGGTCATCAACCTCCTGCGGAAAATGGATACGGTGGACGCCTCCAAAGTGGGCATCTACGCCACTTCCGAAAGCACATGGATCTCATCGTATCTGCTGCAGCGCGATCCGGACGTCGCTTTTCAGGTGCTGCTCAGTCCGATGGTCTACGAGCCGCGGTATTCGCTGGGCTTCCTCGCCGCACAGGACTTCGCGCTCGTCGGCGCGCATGACGGCTACCAGTCGATCGTCCGCCGCGTATTCAATATCGACGCGTCCCTGTTCGGACTCACCAACCTCGACATCGACACGTTGACGCCGAAAGCGTATGCCATTCCGACATTGGTGGCGTATGGCACGAAAGACGTCATGACCGCGCAGGTGGAAGGCACGGAGAAAATCGTCGATCTGGCTCACCAGGCCGGCAACTGGGACGTCACCATACGCACGTACCCCATCGCCAACCATGTGCTGAGGCTCGGCGACGAAGCCAATTCCGGAACCCCGTTCGCCGACGCGTACGTGGACGATGTGGTCGACTGGGCCGTCGGCACCACGCACGGACTCAAACAGACCAGCGAACGCGTGGCCGGCACCAGAATGTACCAGTCAATCGCAGTGCCATTGGACCTCAAAGCCAATCGCGGCCTGACCATCTACCTGGTCGCGTTGCATGCCAGCATGCTGGTGCTGCTGCTTGCCGCAGGCGTGCTGTGCTCGCCGTGCTGATGCGTAAGATCTGGGCGCGTGCCCACGGACGACGGTATCGGCTGGGGCTTGCGCAAGGGTTCAAAAACTCGCTGGTCACGTTGACTATCGCCACTATGGCCACGTTCGTGCTGTTCTGCGCCGGCCTTGGCGATGTGATCATGGGTGTGGTCAAACTGGCATGGGGCAGTGCCCCAGTGGAGAATCCGGGCGTGATGTATTGGAGCTGGCCGGTGATCCAGATCGTGTGCGTCGCCGTGGTGTGGGCATGGTCCGCGTGTTTATGCGGCTGATCGAAGAGGCAACCCATCGAGCATCGCGCAGTGGCCGCCACGTAAGGGTGCTATCGGCGAAATCGTCAGCGGACGCAGCCGGTGCTGGCTTCCACGCGGTTCGGACGCGTGATGTTCTGGCTGACCGTGGCCGCCATGTTCTGCGTATTGCTGGTGTTCGCGTTCTGGGGGCTGTTCATCTACTGACGGGGCGAATGTATCTCGGAACGCGCACGTGCGGCGAGCGTATGCATAACAGGATGCGATGAACGGCAAGAAAAGGAGGTGCGATGCCGCTGTATCAAGACGAAGGCGTGGTGCTGCGCACCGCCAAACTCGGCGAAGCCGACCGCATACTCACCTTGCTCACACGTGACCATGGCAAAGTACGCGCCGTCGCGAAAGGCGTGCGCCGTACCAAATCGCGTTTCGGAGGCCGACTCGAACCGTTCATGCGCGTGGCGCTGCTCATTGCGGAAGGTCGTTCACTCGACGTCGTGTCCCAAGCCGAATCGATCGCCGCGTATGCAGGGCCGATTTGCGCCGATTTTCAAGCGTATACGGCGGCGAACGTGATCTGCGAAACCGCCGACAATCTGGTCGCCACGGAAAAGGAGCCTGCGGTCGCACAATACCGGCTTGTATTGGGCGCGTTGAACGCGCTTGCCAAACATGCGCACGAGCCATCCACGATTGGCGATTCGTACGTGCTGCGCGCACTGGCGATCGCTGGTTGGACACCCCGTCTGCGCGTCTGCGTGGTGTGCGGCGAGCCGATTTCGTCCACGCTGTCCTGGTATTTTTCGATTCCCGCCGGCGGCCTGATGTGCGCCGCCGACCATACCCCCGAATCGGAAGCGGTGTCGTGGGATGCGATTTGCCGGCTTTCGGCGCTTGTCGATGGCGATTGGGGGGAGCTGGACGGTGTTCCGGCGGCCGCGTCGATTCAACGGGAAACCCACCAAATAGTGGAAGAATGGGGCGAATACTATCTGGAGCGGCCGATTCGTTCCATGCGCTTGCTAGATTAGCGGGTATGGCTTTTGAGAACGTGGATTACAAATCCCTTGACATTCCGGCGGCACCATTTTCCGATCCGTCGATCATTCCCGATTTTCCCAAGAACAAGGTTCCGCGACATGTGGGCGTGATCATGGACGGCAACGGCCGTTGGGCACAGCAGCGCGGACTCATCCGCACCGACGGCCATCAGGCGGCCGAACCGGTGGTGTTCGATACCATCGCAGGTGCCATCGAAGCGGGCGTACGGTACCTGTCCCTATACACGTTCTCCACGGAGAATTGGAAGCGTTCGCCGCAGGAAGTGCGTTTCCTTATGGGCTTCTCGCGTGACATCATCCACCGTCGTGTCGATCAGATGAACGAGTGGGGCGTGCGCGTGCGCTGGTCCGGCCGCCGTCCGAAGCTGTGGAAATCCGTCATCGACGAGCTGGAAGTGGCGCAGGAGAAAACCAAGAACAACAAGACCATCGACGTGGTGTTCTGCCTGAACTACGGTGGCCGCGCCGAAATCGCGGACGCCTGCGCGGCCATCGCACGTGAGGTGCGTGACGGCAAGATCTCCGGCGATCGTGTGACGGAGAAGATGATCGCCGAGCACCTGTACAACCCGGATATTCCCGATTGCGATCTGGTGATCCGCACGTCCGGCGAGCAGCGCACGTCCAACTTCCTGCCGTGGGAAGCCGCCTACGCGGAACTCGACTTCGTGCCGGAACTGTTCCCGGATTGCGGCCGTGATGTGCTGTGGCGCTCCATCGACCACTACATCCACCGCGATCGTCGTTTCGGTGGCGTGAAGAAGTAGGGGGTATTTGTTCCCGTCAATGTGTGCTTATTCCCCAACATCCGCTAAACTGCACGGATGGGCGAAAAGGAAACTCATTGTTCTCTGAATCTTCTGATTGCGAAGGCGCAGCGGGATCGGTGTTGCATGCGTCCTTTCTGGGATACGGACATCAAGGTGGTCGTACGTCGAGTCAAGCAGGGGAGCATTGTCCGGGTGCATCGTGGTCTGTATGCAGGCAAGGAATATTGGGATCGGCTCGACCCGCATGAGCGGCTTCGGCACATTCTCCGTTCGCTATCCCAATGGCATGAGCGATGGGCGTTCTGCGGCGCGAGCGCGGCGGTCATGCATGGTTTGGATTGCTCGTACCGGCAGTTGCATCCGATTCATGTCGCGGTTGGCAGAAACAGCCGTCCGAGGAATCAGAGGTATGTGAGGTTCCATGTGTTGGATGATGCGGAAACGGTGGCTGTGGATGGTGCGCGCGTGACCTCTATCCTTCGTACGCTTGTCGATTGCGCTGCGATGATGCCGCGTCGCTATGCGATGGCGCCGATTGATTCCGCTTTGCGGCAGGGGAAAACCACCGTGGAGCAGATGTTGGAATATGTGGATGCGATTCCCATGCTTCGGGACAGGGAACGCATTCGTGCCGTACTTGCCCAAGGTGATGGAAGGGTTGAAAACGGTGGTGAGTCGGAGTGCCGTGCCGTTTTGGACGAATTGGGGTTTCCTGTGCATAGGGTTCAGGTCGAGTTCCCCTGCCTGAGCCATCCAGGCCGTGTGCATCGGGTGGATTTTCTCTGGGAACGAGATGACGGCACCCTGATCGCGGGGGAGTTCGACGGGGTTCAGAAGTACGTGGATCCGTTGATGACTGCGGGGTGGACCATTCGGCAGGTCGTCGATGATGAACGCGATCGACAGCAGTGCCTAAGTAGGCGCGGTGTAGATATGGTGCGCATGTTCTACAGGGATTTGGACAACGCCCAGGTTTTGGCATATCGATTGGAGCAGGCACGTGTGCCGCGGCGTTGATGTGTGTTGTTTTGGACGAAATCAAACCGGATTTCGTCCAAACAACACACATCAACGCCGGATGCCGGCGATTCTACGGGTGAAGTCGGCCACGAAACGGTTATGATCGACGGTCAGTGCGACGTGTACGCGGGGCACGGCCGGGTCGATGAGGCCGGCCGGATCGCCGACGGTGCGGCCGCGTGTGCCGTGGAAATCGCCCGTTTGCGTCTCGACCTTCATCGGCAGATCGAAGCATTCCACCAAACTTGGATCCAATGCGACGGCCGCGGCAAGGGGATCATGCAATGGCATGCCTGCCGAGAAGAGACGCGCATCCGCATGAAGATTCGCTGCGATCGAGAAATCGGCGATATCGGCAAGGAACGTCCGTACGCCGGTCGGCGCAGCCTGCTGGCGCCACTGTGCGGTCGCGTCGCTTCCCAGCAGACACTGGTGTGTGACGTCCAGTCCTACCATGGTCACGTCCGCGCCGGAATGGAACACACGATCCGCCGCTTCCGGATCCTGGATGATGTTCGTTTCGGCGGTCGCATCCCAGCAGTTTCCCTCTTGGGTGAGCGTCCCTCCCATCATCACCAGCCGTAATCCGTCCGCGATATCCGGCGCTGCGGTGAGCGCCGCGTCGATGTCGCTCAGCGGTCCGGTCGCCGCCACTGTGACGTCCCTGCCGTACCGGCGGACCATGTCGATGATGAATCGTACGCCTTCCGGCGAGGCAGGCGTGCTTTCTGTACGGTCGCATGCGGTGAATGAAAGCGTGAGCGAATCGGTGGAAGGATTCGCATGGCGGTCGTGCACGTTGTAGCCGCCTACGGAAATCAGCCTACGCGATGTTAGCGTGAACGCTCCCGCCGAATCGGATGTAGACGGGTCCGCTGCCGGCCCGAATCCACCCAGCCGTCCGTTCCATGGAATTGCGCGCATCCCGCGTCCACGATGAAGGAATCGGCCCATGATGGATGCGTGGAGCCCGCGAGAACCGGCACATGCCGCAATCCCAGCCAATCCAGCACATATCGCGTGTTCCGCACGGCCGTATCGGCTGTCACGTTGCCATAGGTGCCGATGGATCCCAGCAACTCGACGTCGTCGAACGTGGAGACATACGCCAGAGCCAGCGCGTCGTCGATGCCGGTATCGACATCGAGAATCAGCTTGCGTTTGACGGACATCAGACTCACTTCAGGAATTCGTCGGTCGAGATGTTCTTGGCCACCGGCACGGTGTGTACTGTCTTGCCATGCGAATCGGTGTAGGCGTCCTCTTTGGCGAGAAAATCGAAATACTGTTGCGCGCCCTTGGTGTCGTTCGTGCCGAACACGAACGAGCCATCCTTGATCTTCGCCGGATCGCCCCAATACTGGCCGTCCACGATGGTCTTCATGCTCTTCTTGACGAAAGCGAGCTTGAGATTCGCGTCGGGGGCTTCTTTGACGAGAATCGCGGCCGCATCATCGGGATGCGAGTAGGCGTATTCATACCCCTTCTTGGTGGCCTGCACGAACTTCCTTACGAGAGTCGGATTGGAGGATATGGTCTTGTCGCTGGTGATAATGCCGATGGTGTCGGCGTTGCCTGGCACGCCATAATCCGGCTCGGTGAAGCAGTTGAGCTTCGGGCCGTACATATCGGCCTGCACCCCTTCCCAAGTGGCGTAGAAGCCGCCAAAATCGGCTTTGCCGCTGGACAGCGTCTGGAATGTGGATGTGCCCACGGTCACTTTGTCGAACGTGCCTTTGCCGCCGTCCGTCTGGATCATGCGGCGGATCACCGCGTCGGATTCGTTCGAGCCGAACGTGGCGAAGGTCTTGCCATCGAAATCCTTCGGGGATTTGATCGCCTTGTTCGAGGCGAGCGAACACCAGATGGCGCTCGGCTTCTGCTGCACCTGCATAACCTGTTTGATCTTCGCGCCCTTGGTGGTGTACATGCCCACGTTGGTCAGATTCGACAGCGCGAAATCGGCCTGGCCGTTGTTCGCCGCCTGTTCGGCGCCGGCCTGTGCCACCGCCACGATGTCCACATCAAGGCCGACCTGCTTGAAGTACCCCTTGTTCTTCGCCACGTAGACGCCGATGTGGTTGGTGTCTGGCGCCCATGACAGCATGAACGTCACTTTTTTAGACCATTTCCCGATTCGTCGGCATTGTTGCTGTGACCACATGCGGCGACGCCGGCAAGCATGGTGATTGCGCCGAGAAGTGCGATTGCTTTGTGGAGGACTGTCTTCTTCATTCCTTGCGATTTCCCTTGAATCCTGTTGCTTTACCGTTTTCTAGGGATTGATGCTGCGGACGGAGTTCGGGCAGAAAACGATACGAAGGGCCCAGCCCCCGTTCGTCCAATGCCCCCGACGTTCCTTGTGGTGTCCTATCGTTCGTATGACTTCCCATACGACGCCGAGACGTGGAACATTGCCGGTTTGCCACACATTGGCTTGACAGCGCATCTTATTATACGGGTCGGCCTGACGTGCGGGTCATGTTTTTCAAAGATGGTGTGCACGATGGTTTTGCGGATATTTGCCGGACGGAGGAGACGAAGGGTGCATGTAAAGTGATGGAGGTTTGAGAGCGCCGGAAGAGATTCGACATGGATTGAGGTAAGGGGATCAGGTAAATGAATGTGGGCGTATGCGGGGCCGGGATATTCGCGTTGCTCGATTGTCTGCCCGGCATGGCATTCACGCTGACGCTGTTCCGCAAACGCCTCCGCTTAGGCGTACGCGCCACCGTTGCTGTATGCGCATTGCTTGTGGTGATTCAGGTGGTAGCCGGCTCATTGCGCTATCGCCATGTCGATGACAACGCGTACATGGCGTTGATGGCGATACTGTTGCCGGTGTTATGGGGATTTCCTGTGATCGGTTTGATTCGTGATTCTTGGCGCAAGATTGTGTTTGTTCTGATGTTGTTCATGAACCTGTCGGGCACGGTTACTGTCATGGGCAACGCCGTCGATCGTCATCTGTTTCCTGGGGGGGGGTATATGATTGGCGATATTTGCTCACGGTCTTGCTGGTTGGGATTGCACTGATCTGCGTACTATTCGTATTCTTCGGAAGAACGTTGCTGGATTTGTTCGATGTTGAGGATGCGGATTATATCTGGCGGTACTTGTGGTTGGTTCCGGCTGGATTCAGCGCCATCGCATTGTGGATGCGATTCGGCACGCCTGAACCTGAATACATCAGCACTGCGAAGCCGGCTAATTTTATGATGCTGATGCTGTTGTTCATAACGAAACTTGGAACGTATCTTATCATTGCCAAAATCATTCTCGTCCAACGTCAACGGAATGAGCTGAGTATCGTCAATCGCCAATATGAATTGCATGAACGCGCTTACCGTATCTACCGGGAGCATAGTGATGCCGAACGGCGGCTACGGCATGATTTTCGTCATGAGCTTGCGGTGCTGTCGGTGCTGGCTGAGAAGAACGAGCTTGGCGAATTGCGTGATTACATCGCCAAGATGGTACGAACCGTTCCTCCAAGTACGCGGTACCGTCTTGCCAGTAATCCGGAATTGGATGCACTGTTGCAGTATTACGCGTATGAGGCGGAACGCGCTGGGGTCCGGTTCACGTCACGAATCGAGACTCCAGTGGACCACTTTGCCAAGTCGGTCGATCTGACGGTTGTTCTTGGCAACCTGCTGGAGAACGCGGTTCAGGCCGCAGGGTGTTGCGCAGGCGAACGATATGCGGATTTGCGGATCGGCAAGGTTCCGGGCGTCTGCATGATTCAGGTGCGGAACAGTTATGACGGCTTGATCGACGAGCGGAACGGCAAGTTTTGGCGCTATTGCTGTTTTCGTGGATGTCAGTTCGTCGTCGAGCCGTTGGTTCCGTAAGCGTAAGGGGCGTTCCCGCGTATTCTGTTTTCCGACCAAAGAAATGAATCACGAAGAACGCCTGAGCAAAAGCTTATTCACCAGATTTCTGCATATCGCGTGGAGGATCGCGGGAGACATCGCCCATAGGGTCGCCGAACGGCTCGGAACGGCGATGCCCCCGCCGTTCGACGGCCTGCACGCGATCGGCGTGGACGAGACCAGCCACCGCAAGGGCCACACGTACCTGACCGTGGTCGTCGACCACGAGCGGCATAGGGTCATCTGGGCTCACGGCGGGTACGGCGGGGACGTGTTCGACCTGTTCTTCAAGGCGTTGACGCCCGGACAGCGCGAATCCATCAGGGTCGTCACCGGCGACGGGACCCACTGGATCGACCCGTGCACCGGCCGGTGGTGCCCGGCCGCCGAACGCGTGCTCGACGGGTTCCACATCGTCTCTTGGATGACCGATGCGCTCGACGGCATCAGGAACACGGACCCGAGGGCCGGCTCTACCGTTCATGGCAACTCAAGGAACTATTGAGGACCCTGCTCAAGCACCCGCTCGAACAGGCCAGGGGCGAGTTGAGACACTGGGTGTTCCTGGCCTCGCATTCACGCATGCCCGAGATCGTCGAACTGGCGAAGAGGATCCGGCGGCGCCGACCGGACATCCTCAGGACCATCGAGCTGGGCTATTCGAGCGCGAGGCTCAAGGCGTTCGACAACAGGATCAAGGTCACCATCCGCATGGCCTACGCTTCCGCCATGTGAACAACCTCATTGCCCTGGTCATGCTCAGATGCGATGGACTCGACATCCGACTACCACAACCCACGATCTAATCCACGAAAACAGCAGAAGCCTCGGAAAATACCTAAGAAACGAACGTCACGGCATCGGCGCCGGCTCTGGCGTCAGCCGAGCAGGGTGTCGCGGCGCGCGATCAGCGCGTCGATCGCTCGGCGCCTTCGATGAGGTGAAGGTCAGCGATTTGCGCTCGGTGCCCTGCGGGGCCAGCGTATGCAGGTCGCCGCGCTGCTCGTGCCAGCCGCGGCCTTGGACGCTGGAGTTCGAGGGTTCGAGGCCGACCACGTAGTCGCCCGCACCCATCGACTTCCATTCCATGAAGTATGGGAAGAGGCTGGCGTCGAAGTCGATGACGACTCCAAGTCCGAGCTTGCGGTTGACCACGGCGGCGAAGCTGCGGCCGTGGTCGTCGGCGGCGAGCTCGTGCAGGTACACGCTTTCGGGGCGGTTCGCCTCGGGTGCTTGGATTTCGTTCCACGGCGTGGTATCGGCGGCGGTGGTCTCGTCGCGCGGGGTGGCCTTGCGGCTGGGGATCACGACTTCGGCGCCTTCGGCGAGCAACGGCCAGCCGAAGTTGCAGTGGTACATCCACATCAGCGGCTCGTCGCGGAAGGATTCGTTGGTCACCTCATCCTCGACCGTGATCGACGGCTGGCCGTACACGCTGGTGATCTTGCGGCGCATCACCAGATTTTCGCCGAACAGTTCGGCCTCGCGCATTTCGCCGGAGACCTCGAGCACGTAGTCGCCTTCGGCGGTCCAGTGGGCGTCGGAGCTCACATGTTCGGCCGGCGTGGTGCGGATGCGGCCGTGCATCGGGAAGCTGCCGGCCGGGTACTTGCCGCCCTCAGGCGTGACGTACGGCGCGCAGATGTTCTCGAAACCGCAAGTGAAGAACAGCCCGCCCATGATAGAGCGCTGCGCTTCCAGCCCGTTGGTGTCGAACTGGTTGCGGCCGTTCAGGCCCGGCTTGGACAGGAAGGTGAGGTTTTCGCCGCGGTACTCGAACTGGCAGACGTCGAGGGCCCGGTCGGCCATGGACACGAAGCGCAGCGGGCCGTTCTTCACCTCGATGGCCTTGAGGCCGTGGGCGCGGCCCTCCTGGTACTCGATCGGGCGCGTGTAGGCGGCCTGCTGGAGGCTGCCCATATGGGCCAGCATATCGGCACGCGCGCCGCCCACACCGGTTTCATTGGTTTCATTGGTTTCATTGACGCTCATTGATTCATTCTCCTTGCGATTATCGGTCCGGCGCCGGGCCTCCGACGCCGATCGTCGGCGGCCCATCGCCCTTCGATGCCGTCCGGCACCGTCATGCCCGCATGTCCTCCAGCGCCACGCCCTTGGTCTCATGCATGCATTTGAGCGCAAAGAAGAACGAGACGAAGGCGAAGAAGGCGAACAGGCCGTAGACCAGCCCCACGTTGATGCCGAGCAGCACCGGGAAAGAGACAGTCACCACGAAGTTGGACAGCCACTGTGTGGCGGTGCCGACCGCCATGCCCGCGCCGCGCATCGTGTTCGGGAACATCTCGGAGAGCATCACCCACGAGGTGGTGCCCCAGGTCACGCCGAACGCGACGACGAACAGATTGGCGCACACCAGCGCCAGAGGCCCGGAGACCGGTCCCAACACGGGAGAGCCGCCGACCATCGGTGCGGTGCCGAAGAGCACCGTGAGCCCGCCCTGAGCCACGACCATGCCGACGGATCCGGCGAGCAGCATGGGCTTGCGGCCCACGCGGTCGATGATCGTCATGCCGATGACGGTGGCCGCGATGTTGATCAGCGAGGTGATGGCGGTGATGGTGAAGGAGTCCTTTTCGCTGAAGCCCACGGCGCTCCACAGCGAGTTCGAATAGTAGAAAATGACGTTGATGCCGGTGAACTGGTTGAGAATCATGAAACCGATGGCAGCCAGGACCACTGGCTTCAGGCGCCCGTTCGAGCCGATGAGATCGCGGAACGAGGGCTTGCGGTCGGCGCTGAGGGACGCGCGGATCGCCGCGAGCTGGCCGTTCACGTCGATTTCGGCGTCGTCGATCTTCGCCAACACCCCGGCCGCCTCGTCCATGCGTCCCTGCGCCACCAGATAACGGGGCGACTCGGGGATGGTGAACGCGAGCACTCCGTAGATCAGAGCGGGCACGCACATGCACAGGAACATCCACTGCCAGGTCATCATGGGGCCCATCATCGTGCCGGCGCCGCCGCTGACGTGCACGAGCAGCGCGTTGACCAGCAGGGAGACGAAGATGCCGAGCACGATGCCGAGCTGCTGCAGCGAGCCGAGCACGCCACGTTGCCTGGTCGGGGATATTTCGGTGATATACATCGGCGCGACCACGGAGGCGACGCCCGCCGCGAATCCGCCGAACACGCGGAACGCCACGAGGATTTCGATGTTCGCGCGAACGCGCAGCCGATTCCGCATACCAGGAAGCAAACGGCGGCGATCTTCATCATCGGCACGCGGCCGACCTTGTCGGCGATGCGCCCGGACAGCAGCGCGCCGATGCACCCGGTGATCAGCGCCGAACCGACGGCGAGGCCAAGCACGGCGTCGCCGGTGTGAAAATGTTCCTTGATGACCGCGGTGGCGCCATTGATGACGGCGGTGTCGTAACCGTAGAGCAATCCGCCGAGCGCGGCGCTGGCAGCAAGACGGGGAACGATATTGCGTTGTGACATGATGGGTCCTTCTTCGTTGAAGATGAGATGGGTGGCGGAGGCCCCGGCCTGTGCGAGAACGCCCGCCAAGGCCGGAACCGCAGGATGAGGGACTGCGGGATCACCGTTCCCGCAGCGCCGCAGGGTATTGCGGCCAGGCGCCGGACCGTCCGCACACGAACGCGGAGACCTCGACCGCGCGCTGGTGTGCGGTCGGAATCGAGAAGCCTCGCAGCAGGTAGGCGAGGAACGCTCCGGAAAACGAATCGCCGGCGCGACCGTATCGACGACATCGACCTTCGGCGTGGGCAGGATCGAGGTCTCGTCACGTCCCATTACGATGCTGTAGGCGTCGCCGGCGGTCAGAATCGTCACGTCCAGATCGAACATGCCGGCGAGCGCCTCCATCACGCGCTGTCGAGAGGCGATGTCGTCCCCGGGCGAGTCAAGTCCGAACAGGTTGGCCACGATGGGCAGCTCCTCGTCGTTGATTTTGAGGATGGTGGCGCCCTCGAGGAATCGGGTGATGACTTCCTTGTTGACGAATCCGGAGCGGATGTTGATGTCGAACAGGCGGATGGCGTCGGGGCTCGCGGCGTCGATCATCCGGTAGATGGTGTCGCGGGTGCCCACGCCTCGCGGGCGGCGATGGTGCCGTAGCAGATCGCGTCGGCGCCGCGTACGAGGCCGCGCACCTCGTCGGTGAATTCGATGTGGTCCCAGGCGACGCCCTTGACGACGTCGTATTCGGGGATGCCACCGTCATCCAGTCGGACGGCGGTGATGCCGGTGGGATAGTCGTTGACCTGCGCGGCCACGTTGACGTCGTTGTCGGCGAGGATGGAACGAGGTCGCGCCCGAGTTCGTCTCGCCCACAGCGGTGACGGCGGTGCCTCTGACGCCGTTCTGGGCGACGTGGTAGATGAAGTTGGCGGGTGCGCCGCCCGGCTTTCTGCCGTCGGGGAGCATATCCCACAGCAGTTCGCCGATGGCGACCACGGATGGCGTGGTGGTATTGGACATGATGGATCCTGGGTTGAAACTGGTTTTGAAACTGGTTTTGGACATAGTGAGCCAAGGCCGGAATGAAAAAGGGAAATGTAGCCTCCGCCGGCGGGAGGCGATGCGCAGCGCTGGAGGGCGGTCTCGCGAAATCGCCGCCGGACCGCCCTCAGGCTCGCCTCGCGGACCGGCGTCTTGCGACGATTGCGGACGGGCTTCGCCGGCTCAGTCCTCTTTGGCCGCCGGGTATTCGTTGCATAGCAGGCGGTAGGCGGGTTCGTCCTCCTCGATTTCGGGGAAGCGGCCGACCGGCTCGTAGAAGCGGTTGTCGATGTTGTCGTCGTTGCACATGGACACCTCGCCGACAAGGGTCGGCACGGAGTCCTCCTTGATGTAGTACTCGTGGTAGGTGTACGGGTAGAAGGTCAGGGACTCGCCTTCGCTGAGTTCGATGTCCTCGCCGGCGGGCACGTAGTAGCGGCGGCCGTCACGGCACACGAGCACCGGGGTGTCGAGACGCTCCTCGGTCTTCGGATCAGCGTTGTACAGGTGGAAGACAGCGGTGCCGCCGCCGCGCACGATGATATCCTCCATCTTGTTCCAGTGGAAATGCATCGGGGAGACCTGTCCGGGCATGCTCATCATGATCTTCTCGGCGTATACCTTGGTGTACTTCGGTCCTTCACGTTGCCGTTGCGCAGGGTGATGAGCGCCAGCCCCTTGTGTTCGAAGTCGCCTTCGCCGTAGTCGGTGATGTCCCAGCCGAGCATGTTGTCGCGGATCTCGTCCCACTCATGGTTTTTGTCGGCCCATTCCTCCGGGGTAAAGGACAGGTAGGGCGGGATGCGGAACCGGTACTGATCAAGCAGGGCCTCGAACTGCTTGATGGTGGCGTTGATTTCGGAGCGCTTCATGGTGTACTTCCTTGTCTGAACTGCTGTGTTCGGTTGTTTTCATTATGGGGTTATCGGCCAGCGTTTCGCCGTCAAGCGATCAGCGTGTCGACAAACCATCCAAGCATTTCGAAATTTTTCGTTTTAGTTCTGAAGTCTTTCGCTTTGCTTGTTGACAAAGTTATAACACAAGGTTACGATAGTTGTCAACGCAGAAACGAAAGGAATCGAAATGAAAATGTACTCATAATCGATAAATAACGAAAACTCTCTGTTATGATGAGACACGGAAGCCGACACGCCGAATGCGATCATCGCCCGGCCACCGCATACACCAGCCGAAGGAGCCCAGCATGATGAAGCAGAACGTCAGGAGCTCATCCTCAAGCGCGTCGCCGACAGCGGCCGCGTGGTCGTCACCGACCTCGCCAAGGAGATGGGCGTCACCGAGACCACCCTGCGCAAGGACCTCAGGAACTGGACGACAGGGGCGCGTGCAGCGCGTGCACGGCGGCGCGATCAAGCCGGACACGGAACTGAGCCGTTTCGAAAACCGCGTCGACCTTGGCGCGGACGTCAAAAAGCGGCTCGCTGAACTGGCCATGGATGAGATCTGCGAGAACCGCGTGATCTTCATCGACGGCGGCTCGACCAACTATCTGGCCGCCCAGGCCTTCCCGCGCGACTGGGAGGCACGGTGATCACCAACAGCCCGGCCGTCGCGCTGTGGATGTCCGACTACGACCATGTCGAAGTGAACATGCTGCCCGGTACCATAAACCACAAATCCAAGGAGACCGTGGGATCGGCCGCCCTGACGGCGCTGCAGCAGCTGCATTGCGATCTGGTGCTGCTCGGCGTCTCCTCCATCGACCCGGAGCACGGCATCACCACCCCGTATCTGGAATCCGCGGAGACCAAGCGCGTGATCATCAAGGCCGGCGCCAAGGTCATGAGCCTCATCACACCGGAGAAATTCGGCCGCATCTCCACCTATCGAATCGCCGGCTGCAACGAGCTGGACGTCATCGTGACCGAAGGCACGCCGGACTGCGCCGGCGCGCTCGCCGCCATGGGCGTGGCCGTGCGCACCGACAGGCAGTAGCGACTCCATTCCCTGAAACAGCCAGGTGGGCGAAGGACGATTCGCCGCACCCTTGGCCAGTCGCGCCCAAAACGCGACCAACAACACATTCATCTTTTTCCCGTACCCCAAAGGAACACCAATGACGGCTCCATTCTCAGCACCCCATTTCGCGATTTCGCTCTATTGCAGCGATTTCCGCAATCCCGCCCCGCAGGTCGAATACCTTAACACGGTGGCTGACTCCTACCATGTGGATATCATGGACGGCCACTTCTCTCCCAGTATGGTCTGTGCACCTCCTGGATCGAGCAGATGCTGCCGCTGAGCACACTGCGCAACGAAGTGCACATGATGGTCACCGACCCCGACCATTGGATCGACCAGTTGGTCGTCGCCGGCGCCACGATGCTCACCCCGCACGTCGAATCGCTGGGCGCGCACGCCTTCCGCACGCTGCGCATCATCCACGAGAACGGCTGCGGCGCGGGCGTGGCCATCAACCCGCTCACCCCGTTCGCCGACGTGGAGAACCTGCTGGAACGCATCGACCTCATCACCGTGATGACCGTCGAAATCGGCTACAGCGGTGAGCCGCTCATCCCCGAGATCCTGAAGAAAATCGAACGGCTTGCACGATTCCGCGACGAGCAAGGACTGAACTACGAGATCCAGATCGACGGATCCTGCAACGAAAAGAACTTCAAGGCCATGCGCGAGGCCGGCGCGAACACCTTCGTGCTCGGCAACACTGGCATCTTCAAGCGCTCCCCCGATATCCGCGAGGCCTGGCGCCTCACCATGGACGCCTACGAACACTCCACCGGCGAGACCACGGCCAACCCTCGCTGATTTTTCTTCTCAGTCCCCCTCGAAGCCATCGGCCCAGCTCGAAAACACATCCTCCACGCCGAGCCCCGGGCTCCCTTCCCCGAGGAGAGCCGTCAGCGAAGCCGACCGGAGGAGCAATCAACCACAGGCATCTCCGCCTGCCGCAATCCCACACTCAAGAAAGCATCATCATGACCATCACAACTACCGCCGCAACCGAAGCCGCCACCCAATTCCCCTCATCATTCCGCGACTGCGAGCGGATCATCGTGCAAGAGCTCGCCGACGTGCTCGACCATATGGACGAGACGCAGATCGACGCACTTGTGAATCTCATCGCTAACGCCCGCAAGGTCTTCTTCGTCGCGTCGGCCGCGTCGAACTCGCATTGGAAGCCATCGCCAAACGTCTCGCCCACCTCGGCGTGGACACGGTGATGGTCGGCCAGATCACCGAACCGGCCATCTGCGGGCAGGACCTGCTTATCGTCGGATCCGGTTCCGGCAAAACCGGATTCCCGCTGTTCATCGCCGGCAAGGCCAAGTCCTTCGGCGCCAAGGTGGCGCGCATCGGCATCGTCGAGGACTGCCCGATGAAGCAGTACACCGATCTGTTTGTCCATGTGCCGGCCGCCGGCAAGCCCGGCAGCGGCACCAAGCCGAGCCAGCAGCCGATGACCAGCCTGTTCGAGCAGTCGTTGCTGCTGGTCGGAGACGCCATCGCCATGTCCATGGTGCGCAAACGCGATATCGACCTCGATTCCCTGTGGGAGTACCACGCGAATCTGGAGTAGAAAAGCGGCGCTATTGCTGTTTTCGTGGGTGCGGGTTCGTTGTTGAACCGTTGTGGGAGTAAGAAAGAGCGCTTTTTGAGTAGGATGTTTAACGACCAAGAAAAACACAGCCAAAAAGCGCCTGATGAACAGCATGTTCAACCAGCTTCTCAACGTCAAAGGCACGGTGGTCGAGGGCGTGCGCATCGCCGACTCCCCATTGCGTCCCGAACCCGTGCTCGAGATCCGCGTGCGTCCGCGCAGGGGCATGCTCAGATGCTCCCGATGCGGTGGACTCGACATACGCCTACCACAGCCGAGAACCTAACCCACGAAAACAGCAGAAGCCTCAAAAATAACATATTGGTTTTCTCCGAAATCTTGGCGCATGGCGGCGTTTGCCCTTGTGTATTTCATTCTTGTAATAAAGCGCGGTACTGCCGGACGAGTTCATGTAAACGTCAGAAAAGTCAGGGTAAACGTCGCATGATGCCAGTTTTGGAAGTTCCTCCGTCCGTTGTGCCGCAGATGGTGGTCTGCTCACTGTCCGGCGTCTGGATCCTCGTCATCGCTGGCAGGGCCGAGCAGCATACGCTCGCTCAGGTTCACTAGGCACATGAGCACGCAGGTGATGGCGATGATCACCAGTGTGGCCGAGAAGATGAGCGGCGTACGGAACGAGTTGTAGGCGGCCTGCAGCCAGATGCCGAGGCCCTTGCGCGCGCCCAGGTATTCCGCCGTGGCGGCGGTGGCGAAGATATAGGCGGCGGAGACGCGGATGCCTCCGTAGATCTGCCGCGCGGCCACGCGCAGCTTCACGTGCCACAGCGTCCACGTACGGGTTGCGCCACATGTCAGCGCCACATCCGAATAGAACTGGGGGACTGCCTCGAGTCCGCGAATCGTCTGCACCGCAATCGGAAACAGGCCGAATACGGCCACGATTACGATTTTGCCGGAAATCTCGAAACCGAACCAGATTAGGAACAGTGGTGCGATCGAAATCAACGGCATCGTCTGCGCGGCCGACAGTAACGGGAACAGCGCCGCATTCGCAACACGGGAGCAATACAGCAGAATCCCAATTAAAATGCCGCATGCCACGGCAAGCAGGAAACCGACGGTACCTTCCAGCAATGTGACCTGTGTCGCGGGCCAGAGTGTCGGCCAGGTTTCGACGGTCGCCTGAGCAATCTCACTGGGGGAGGCGATCATCGTGGACGGCACATGCCCTATTCGTACCCATGCCTCCCATACCGCCAGCAGCAACACGATGGCGATCACTGTCGGAATACGACGTTTCATCATGTCAAGCAGTTTGCGTTGAACGTGCGATTCCGCCATCGTTCACCTTGCTTTCTGCGTCAAAGTGGACGCGCACGTGACCGACTGCGGGAAATCAGTAAGGTGAGGAGCCTGCCCGCCAATCGGCCAGAAAAGATTATTACCGGCTCGCCAGTATAGACGGTGGGGCGGAACGTAGGCAAACCCGCACAGCAAGTACGGCAGTAACGAGAGATAACGTGCGTTGGATACCATTCCAGATATCACTTTAGATATAGAGAGACAGATATAGAAAGGCCTCCGCACCCTTCCGATGCGGAGGCCTTCCCATATACCCCTTGCTACTGTCTTATGGTTGTTTGCCTGTCAACCATGACAGACGTCTATCATTCCAGTCCGATGGACTTCATGTGGTGAAGCACCAGGGACTTGACCTTGAGCGTGCCGGATTCGGCCACGAGCTTGATGGCGCGCGGACCTTCGGACGCGTAGCTGTACGAGCTGAGCACCTGACGGCCGTCGTTGACGTACACCTCCACGCAGCCACGGTCCACGTACACGCGCAGCTTGAGTTCGCCGGCGGCAAGTTCGGCTTCGGACAGCGGTGCCGTACGGTAGCCGCGATCGCCCTGAGCGTTGGCCTGCCGGTCGACCACCACGCGGCCGATCTGATCGTCATACGCAACGGACGTGTAGGCGCCATCCTCGGTGGCGTGGACACGCAGGCCGGCACGCTCGGCGGTGGAGTTGGCCAGGTCGATGGTCATTTCGATTTCCACGGCTTCGGCATCGTCCACAATGGTCTTCTCGCCGCTGACGTCCAGATCGATCGCACCGAAATCGACGGTATCCTCGCGCAGGCCTTCCATTTCGGCCACCGGCGCGGTGTGCAGGTCGCCGTCGGCGCCCAGCGTGATCTCACGCGGCAGGGTGAGGTTGCCGCACCAGCCGTCGTCCTGCATCGGAATCGGCTCAACGAACGGGCTCATCCAGCCGTATACAATCTGACGCTCGCCGTCATTGAACGATTGCGGAGCATAATAGTTGTGGCCGCAATCCCACAGACGGAACTCGGTTTCCGGCTGGAATGCCTCTCCCGGAGTCCACGTGCCAATCATGTAGCCGGCGTTGGAAACGTTGCGGTTCATAAAGCCGGAAGCCTTGGCACCCATGGCGGAGAAGCCGATAACCCACTTCTCGTTGCCTTCGGCGTCCTTGATCGGGAAGAAGTCCGGGCATTCAAGCATAAACACGTCCGGATCCGGATGCTCGAACAGCACCTGCTCATAGGTCCACTTGACCATGTCGTCGGAGGAGAACAGCCACATCTGGCCGCGCTTCTCGGCAGAGGAGACACCGAAGGTCATGTACCACTTGTCGCCGGTCTTCCAGACTTCGGGTCGCGGTAGTGGTGGTTCACCTTGTCGGTCGGGCAATCAATGACCATACCGCGCTTAGTGGCGCTGGTCAGCTCATCGTTGTCTGGTTCGGCGAGCATCTGTACCTGCCAGTCGCCGCCGGTGTTGTCCTTGCCGTTGGCCCAACGGTGGCCGGTGTAGTAGAACTTGAGCTTGCCATCGTCGCCGATCACTGCGGAGCCAGAGAAGACGCCGTCCTTTTCTTCTTCCAGAGACGGGGCGAACATAATCGGCTCACGCTTCCAATTGACCATATCGGCGGAGGAGACGTGACCCCAATGCATCGGACCCCACTGGGTGCCATACGGGTGCAGCTGGTAGAAGACGTGCCAACGGCCCTTGTAGAAGCACAGGCCGTTCGGATCGTTGATCCAACCGCCATTGGATGCGATGTGGAACTTCGGATACCAGCGGTTGTTACGCTTGGCTGCGAAGGCCGCGACACCGGCCTCTGCCTTGGTGAGTTCCTCGCTGTGGTTCTTGATTTCGTGAAGGACAGGTGCGTCCGGAGTAAAGCCAGTCATCGTTGAATGCCTTTCTGAATCTGGGTTATGAATTGTTGGATAAAAAGCTTTTTGAAGATGGTGCCCAAAGCGGAAAAAGGGGAACGCTTCGGACACCACGATTGTTGTTATGATGCGTACGGTACCGATGATGATCGCGGGAGAAGGGATGTAGGTTGCGACCACCATCGCCGCCGTACGCCGACTTAGTACGGGCTGAGACTCAGGCCTTCACTTCCGCATCAGCGGCCTTCATGGCCTTGAGCTGCTTGTCAGTGTAGAACGGATCGCCGCCGACTTCCTGATCATCCTTCTTGATGACGAAGAAGCCGTAGACCAGAGCCGCAAACACGATGGCAGAGATGGTGAAGAAGGTCGGACGGTCGCCCATGGCATCATGCAGAGCACCCATCGGGGTGGAGAAAATCACCTGGCCGACCTGGGAAGCGATCTGGAAACCAACCATGTACAGGGTGGCAGACAGCTTCGTGTCGAAGTGCAGGGTGAAGTAACGGAACGCCGGCAGGCAGAACAGCGGTACCTCGATGGAGTGGAACAGCTTGACGATGGAGACGGAGACCGGGTCATGGAACACGCCGCACAGACCGATACGGGCGAACATCACGGTGGCGCCGAGCAGCAGGGAGTTGCGCACGCCGATCTTCTTCATGATGATCGGGACGACGCCCATCATGGCGGACTCAAGGAACACCTGGAAGGAGTTCAGGGTACCGTAGGTGGCGTTGCCGATTTCAGTGGTCGGGAACAGGGAGGCGTAGTAGTTCGGGAACATCTGCTGATCGAACACGGTGTAGAAGGTGTTGGTGAACAGCATGAAGACGATGAGCACCCACAGAGTCGGCATCTTCAGGACGGAGACCATTTCCTTGAAGGACGGGTTGGTCGGAGCCGCGTTCGGATCGGCCTCCTTCTTGAGTTCTTCCTTTTGCTCGGCCGGAACCCAGAAGGCGTAGACGCACAGCATGCCGAGGCCGCAGATGGAACCAACCCAGAAGTTCAGCATCGGTTGATGTTGAACAGGAAGCCTGCGCACAGCGCCACGACAGCGTAGCCGAAGGAGCCCCAAGCGCGGGACTGACCATATTCGAAGCCGAACTTACGGGAGTAACGTTCGGTGATGGCTTCGAACAGGGAGCAGCCGGCCATGAAACCCGCGGACAGCACGATGGAGCCGAGAAGCACGCCGATGAATCGGGTGGTGCCGCCGGCGGTCAGCATCGGCTGGTACACGAACTGCACGAACGGGCCAACGCATGCAGCGACCGCAGAGATGAAGATCACGAGCTTGCGCTTGATGCCCAGCTGGTCCTGAATGGTGCCGTAAACGAACATGATGACCAGGGTGGCCAAGGAGTTGATGGAGTAGATCTGGCCCTGTTCCGCGGAGCTCATGCCCAGACCGTGGGTCGGGTCAGTGAGCCAGCGGGAGAAGAAGGACCACCAGATGCCCCAGGAACAGAAGAACATGAAAATGCCGAAGGAGCTCTGCAGATAGGAAGGATTCTTCCATACAGAACGTGTTTTACTTGCCATTTTGATTCTCTTTTTCTCTTCGCGGTGCCGCTGCCGCGCGGCATCGATCGCTTCCGATGTTGTTTTGGCTTGCGCCTGCTCGGATTTCAGCTGCCGTGCCGAAAAGCGAACATGGCTTCAAGATAGCATATGGCAACTGCTTCGTCAAACGTGACGTCAATCGTTTGACGTCAAACGTTTGTAAGGATTTGCGGATAGTTGAAATTAAGCCTGAATCAACTGCTGGCGGACTGTTGGCACGATTGCTTTATTCGGCGTGTCGTGAACAAACGCACAATTTTCATGTATAGAAAATGGCTGTGCGAACAATCGTAAGCATTTGAATCGTTGTAAAAACAGAAAAATCAGGATATGACGGAATCTTTTTCCAACAATGCGCAGTGGATCTTCGCCGGAATCGGCGCATCAAGCGGCGGCAGGGAAGCTCTGGCGGATGGACATGAACTGGTATCCACATCCTTGCCTTCAATCATGGAAATCAGCTTGCAGGCTGACCAATAGCCCATTTCGTAATGTGGCAGTTCGACGGTGGTCAGCTGCGGTTCAAGTGTCTCTGCGAACACGCGGTGGTTGTCCACGCCGACCACGGAGATATCCTTGCCTACCGTAAGCCCTCTTCTTGCCGCGCATTCGTACACATACCAGGCGCGCGCATCATTGAAGCAGAAGAAGCCGTCCGGATGCTCGTCGTCGAACAACTTGTTCACGGCGCGTAAAGCTGGACCGTTGTGCACTACGTTGCATACCAGCGATGGGTTGAACGCACGTTCGGCCTCCTGCAACGCGGTGCGGTAGCCGGCAAGACGACCGTCCTGCGCGATCATGTTTTCCGCGCAACCCACGTATGCGATGCGTTTGCATCCGGCCTGGATCAGCCGATTCGTGGCGTCGTAGCCGATCATGAACTCGTCCGGCTCGATGCTGGGCACTTTGTTCTCGTGGTCGGTGGCGTCCACCATCACCACGGGGTATTCGTTCAACGATTCGGGAACATGTGCGATGCGGTTCGACATCTTCGAATAGAAGAATCCGTCCACGCCGTACCGTTTCAATGTGGCGATTTCGTTCTCCTCGCTCGCCTTGCCGTCGGTGCTGACTGTGAACAGCATGTAGCCGTAGGCACTGGCTGCATCCTGTGCGCCCAGAATGATGCCGCCTGCGTATGGTGTGGTGGCAACTTCCTCGCTGATGAAGCCGAGGATTCGGGTTTTGTTGGTACGCAGCTTCGCGCCAACGGATTGATTTTGTACCCGAGCTCGGTCGCTTTGTTGCGTACGAGTTTGGCGAGCGCGGGATTTACCCTGCCTTCGTCGCGTCCGTTGAGCACCAGGGATACAGTGGAGATGGATACCCCCGTTTGTTTGGCGATTTCCTTCATTGTCGTCATAATCGCAACACTATACCCAAATAAACGCGAAAAGCGCGCTTTTGCCAAGAAAAAGCGCGCTTTTTACATGGAATGGTTTCGTTTCACCACTGTAAAGGGGGTTATTTCGACAGAATCTCGTTTACCAGTTTCTGCTTGGCGTGGATCTGTCCTTCGAAACCGGGGCGGATGTCGAGACGGATCACCACGTCGGTGCGGTATCCCTGGCCGGCGAGCTTCATGGTAGCGTCGCGGATCACCTTGAGCACATCGTCGATGTCTCCTTCGATGTTGGTGAACATGGCGTTCGTCTCGTTTGGCAGGCCGGATTCACGGATTACGTCCACGGCCTGCGCACGTACGTGGACTTCTCCGGCTGGCGCCGGCGGGGGAGATGGCTACTGCGGCAAGCGTGTTGATATATGGTTTGCCGGTTTCCGGATTGACGGGCACTTCCTGCTTTTCTGCGTTGCGATCGAGCGTCATGATTACCTTTCTCAGCGTTGTCTCGTGTGTTTTCGTGCGATTACTTGTTGTACTGTTCCAGTACGGTTGCCGTGGTTCGCGTGGTTTGCGTGGCTTGGTTCAACGCCACTTCCACGCGTGGTCCATCGGACCGGAACCATGTCCAAGATCGAGCTGCGCTTCCAAAGCGCCGGTCAGGTACAGCTTGGCATGGTCGACGGCCGTCGGCAGCGCCTCGCCAAGAGCCAAATGGCTGGCGATGGCGGAAGACAGCGTGCAGCCGGTGCCGTGCGTGTTCGGGTTGTTGATGCGACGGGAACGGAACCAGGTGATCTTGCCATCCGGCTCGACAAGCACGTCACTCGCGTCATGCGTGCCGTGGCCGCCCTTGACGAGCACCGCGCAGCCGAAATGGCCGGCGAGCAGATGACCTGCGGTCACCATGTCGTTCTCGGTGGAGATGGATTCGCCGTTCTCATAGTCGATTGCGCCCGCACCTTGCTCTACGGCCAAGTCGCACAGTACCTGGGTCTCCGGCATGTTCGGCGTGATCACGGTGGCCAGCGGGAACAGTTTGGACGTCAGCGCCGCGATGGCATCATCCTCGATGAGCTTCGCGCCGGACGTGGCCACCATCACCGGGTCGAGCACCACGTTCTTCGCGTTGTGCGCGGTCAGACGGTCGGCGATCACGGTGATGAGCTCGGCGCTGGACACCATGCCGATCTTCACCGCCACCGGCGGAATGTCTTCGAACACCGCGTCGATCTGCGCCGCAAGCATTTCCGGGGGAGTGTTGGTGACCATCGTCACGCCGGTGGTGTTCTGCGCGGTCAGCGCCGCGATCGCGGTCATGCCGAACACGCCGTTGGCGAGCATGGTCTTCAAATCCGCCTGAATGCCGGCACCGCCGGACGAATCCGATCCTGCGATACTCAATACCGGTGGCAATGTGCTAGTCATGGTAACTCTCCTTATTAGGCTCACTGATTCATTGATTATCTTCACTGAGCTCACTGATACAGTGTAGAACCACCCTTGCGGAACTTCTCGCTCATCTCAGCGGGCTTGTCGATTTCCTGTACGACGGACTACTTCACACGCGGCGCATAGCGTGCTTCGCGTCGCCGCGCACCGCCTTCCAGCGCGTCACCATTTCGCGGGTGGCCGCTTCCGGATCGTCGGCACCGGCGATCGCGGACACCACGAACCAGCCGGCCGCCTTCGAACGGGCCAGCATCTCCATATCGTCGGCATGTACGCCGCCGCCGACCACTACGGGGAATTCGCTTGCCGTGCAGATCGTGTTGATCTGTTCCTCATCAAGCGTGTGGCCGGAACCATCGTTGCCTCCCACGGAAGCCTCCGGCTTGGTGGTGGACACATGTAGCGGGCCGGCGCCGATGTAGTCGATGCAGCCGTTCGGCAGCTCGTTGATGAGCTTCACCAGGCTTTCGGTTTCGGCGGACAGTCCGACAATGGCGTCCTCACCAAGCAGCGCGCGGGCTTCGCGCGGCTCCATATCGGTCTGGCCGATATGCACGCCATCCACCTTGATTCCCTTGTTGCGGGCCTGCCATACCACGTCCGTGCGGTCGTCGATCACGAACGCCACGGAATCGGACTTGCCGTTGTCTTCGATGATCTGCGCGATGTCGCGGGCCATCTCGGTGATATCCTTCGCGTCGGCGTCCTTGGCTCGAAGCTGGATGAACGTCGCGCCCCCACGCAACGCGTCATCCACCACATCCGTCACCGGACGACCTTTGCAATCCTGCGGACCGACCACGAAATACGCGCTCATATCAAAGCAGTCGCGCATCGAGGCGAATGGATAATTATTCATTGGTTTCCCCTTTGTTGTTCTTTGGGTAAGTGCTCCAGAAGAAGTCTTGTTATTTTCCGTTTATTTTCCGTCGCACCGCACTGAACGTATATATTCCGTATATACGATTGCGATGGTGCGAAACCATCCACGGAACGTTGCGGTCAGTTGGTTTCGATGATGTCGGACGCGGCCACCTGGTCGGCGGTGACGTTCCACAGCGCGTCGAGCAGCGCCACCTGGAACGAACCGGGGCCATCGGATTTGACTTCGGCGATTTCGGACGCACGATCATACAGCAGCGACGCGGCAAGGGCGGCGACCAGCGGCTCGGCCACGGCAAGATACGTTGCGGTCACGCCGCCGAGCGAACAGCCGGCGCCGGTGATCTTCGTCATCATCGCGCTGCCTCCGGGCAGGCGGAACGTGCGCTCGCCGTCGGTCACCAGATCAACCGCGCCGGACACCGCAACCGCGCCCTTGCCGACGGGGGAGTGCTTCGCCAAATGGCGGGCCACACGTTTGGCCGCGTCGATGGCCGCGTCGACCTCGTCAACGGCCTCCACTCCAGCCGGACGCGTGGTCGGATCAGTGCTGTCGGCGTCGGCCAGCCCCCACATCGCATCAAGCGCGATGACCTCGCTCGCATTGCCGCGCACAATGGTCGGAGGCGCGTCACGGAACGATTCAAGAATGAACGTGCGTGTTTCGCCAATGCCCGCAGCAACCGGGTCTAGCACCCACGTCTTGCCGTTTTCGTGCAGTTTGCGCGCGATTTCCGGCAGCGCGTCCTTGAAGAACGGCAGCAACGTGCCCACGTTGATGTAGTTCGATCCGGCGATTTCGGCGGTGGCGATCACATCATCCGGCAGATAGCTCATGGCCGCGGTGCCGCCCGCCGCAAGCTGTGCGTTGGCAACGAGATTGATGGTCACGAAATTGGTGAACGACTGCGCCAGTGGTGTCTGCTCATGCACGTCCGTGACGGCTTGTTTGATGGCGGCACGCAATGTGCCGAGTGCGTCATTGGCGGATGAGTCATCGCTCATGATCTGCTCCCTACGTTGGTCCTAACCAACAGGTTCAAAGGGTCAGGCGTTCATGCCTATCTCAGCTTGATGGACTTGGCCATCAAGCACCCCCGCATGTTTACAACAGTGCTTAATCTATCTGCGTCCCTTGACAGGCGCGATTCCGTAGGTGATTTTGGGCTTCCGTAGGTGGTTGCTGCCGGATAAGCATCGGCGAGATGCCTGGAATTAGGCGTTTGCTCGTGTCCGGATTCGAAGCTGACCGCCTACGGAACGCAAAAATCACCTACGGAACGCAGTCAGTCGCTTTGCGTCGTGTCGATGACGTTGCTGCAGTATGCCGTCCTGCCGGCAGTCACGTCGGCGTAGAAGCGCTGTTTTCATCGATGTAGGCGATGGCTTTACGCAGTTCCTCCAGTTGCGTCTCCAGATGCTCGCGTTTTTCGGCAAGGATTTCCTGACGTTCCGGTATCGATGACTCACCTTCAAGACAGAGCTGCGTGTAGTGCCGCATCTCCTTGATGCCCAGACCGCAGCGTTTGAGGCATGTCAGGTCGTTGATCCATGCGATGCATCGCTCGTCGAAGACGCGTCGGTTGTTCTGGTCTCGTTTGAGACCGGGCACGAGTCCTGAATTGCAATAGAACTTCAATGCTTCGTAATTCATGCCGGTTAGTTTGCAGGCCTGCTTCATCGTATAGGTTTTCATGTTCTTATGGAGTGGCACTGCCGTGATTGCCATACGTGGCTCCTTTCGGACGCTGCGCGGCAGGACGTTCGGCGGGTGCCGCCGGATGGGGTCGGGCTTGAGGCGCATTGTTCTTTTTGTTTGTACCTATCATGTCACATTTCCGGTTATTAATACCGTAGATAGTACCGGCGTGCCGTAATTTGACCGGTAGCGGCTACCGGATTTTATCTTGAGGGTCAGAACGGCATACATGCCGGCACTGAATACCGACGAATTTATGGAAGGAAAAACAGTGGAATACGTGAAACTTGCCAACGGTGTTGAGATTCCGAAGATCGGATACGGCGTCTTCCAGATCAGCAAGGACGATGCTCCTCGCTGCGTGCGCGAGGCCATCGAGACCGGGTACCGCCATATCGACACCGCACAGTCGTACTTCAACGAGGCCGAAGTCGGCCAAGGAATCAAGGATTCCGGTATCGATCGTAAGGATCTGTTCCTCACTACCAAGATCTGGATCAGCAATTACGGCTATGAGAACACGCTGAGGTCCGTCGATGTGTCCTTGAAGAAGCTTGGCACCGACTATCTCGATCTGGTGTTACTGCACCAGCCGTTTTCCGATACCTACGGCGCGTGGCGTGCACTCGAAAAGCTCTACAAGGACGGCGTGATCCGCGCCATCGGCGTGAGTAACTTCTATCCGGATCGTCTGGCCGATATGGTCGCCTTCAATGAGATCGCCCCGATGGTCGATCAGGTCGAGACTAATCCGCTCAACCAGCAGATCGAAGCTCGCAAGAACATGGTCAAGCGGGGCGTGGCTCAGGAAGCATGGGCTCCGTTCGGGGAGGGCATGCAGAACATGTTCTCCAATCCCACCCTGGCCAAGATTGGCGAGGTACATGGCAAGTCCGTCGCGCAGGTGATCCTGCGTTGGCTCACCCAGCGCGACATCGTCGCTCTGCCCAAGTCCACGCACAAGGAGCGCATGGAAGAAAACCTGAACATCTTCGATTTCCGGCTCTCCGACAGCGAGATGACAACCATCGCGGGCCTTGACACCAAGACCAGCATGTTCTTTCGCCACGACACCCCTGAGGCGGTCGACCGCTTCGTCGGTTATGTCAAGGAACGTGCCGGCCGCGAATGATTCCGGCCCATGACATGGTCTGTGCCGGCAGCACTGTGTATCTGGGCTTCCCGATTTGGTGGATGGCACCTGTTTGGCTGGTGAACGATTCCGTCAAATCCAACGATTTCGCAGGTAAGACGATCATTCCGTTCTGCACTTCCGCCAGCTCCGATATCGGCAACAGTGCATCCACGCTCCAGAAAATGGCAGGCAGCGGTACATGGCTTACCGGGCACCGTTTCTCGGAATCTGTTTCCGAGGAGGACGTGACCGATTGGCTGATTTAGTCCAAAAACGGCATCGTCGAATAGCGAAGACATGGGGCGACCATTGTACGTTCGGCTGCAGCATTTCGTGTGCTGAATAGCAGGTCGCCTCTTCCACGCTCTTTTGAGTATCCCATCCGAATGTTTAAGCCGGCGTGGAAGTAGTAAGTGGTATGTGTGCTGTCCTGCCTTGCAGGAAGACATGGCGGGCATTTTCATTATGATGAAACGTCATCAAATATCGGATTATTTCCGATAATCATTCCACGAGATGGGCTTCCCCGTATTATTTCCTGAGACGTTTGTGACGCCCCTATGTATTTGCATGCGGGGATAGAATTGTTGACGGAAGAGAACCGTGAAAGGAATGTGCGTTGGCGAGAAATGACGGGAGTCGAAGGAGGCGGGGCGGTCTTTGCGATAGGTTGTTCGGCGATCTCAGTGCAAAAAGTTGCGTAAGGTGTTGTTTGGCGCTGTTGCGGCAATTGTCACTGTTACAGTTGTCCTGTTTGTGTGGAACGGTGTCGTTAAACCTGTTTTTGACAATGCAAGGACCGAATCTACCATCAGTGTGGAAAGCCAGTTGCAGGCGGCTGTGAATATCGACGATCTATCGACCGCGAAATTCCATTATGGCGGTGTTGCTGTAAAGAAAGACAATGCTGGTAAGGACAAGTGGCATGTTGCATATGAGGCGACGGTGACTGCTGGCGTCAAGATGAGCGATATCACGTTCGAAGTGGACGATACCGCGAAGACCGTCACTCCGATTCTGCCGAAGCCGACTATTGGGGACGTCGTGGTTGATAGCGGCAGCCTCGACTTTTTCGAGAACAATCCGTCCGTTGAAATTGATGAGGTGATCAAGCTTTGCAAGCAGGATGCGCAACAGGAAACCAAGACAAACGGAGACATTATTTCTATTGCTGCCAGCAATCTTGAACAAACTGTGGATGCGTTGACCAAGGATCTCGTGGAAGCAAAAGGATACAAATTGCAGAAGGCCGAGACCGTAAAGCTCACTAAGGAGACCGCGCATGCTGACGAATAATCGTTCCATGAAACGTGCGATTGCCGCATTATGTGTTGCTACGCTTGCATGTTCTGCTGTAGGGTGCGGCGAGGAAAAGAAAGAAGCTATCCCAACTTTCTCGAATGCCACGTATATCGCACAGATGGCCACATTAAAATGTTATTACCACAACACGGCCAAGCTCAGTCATGAGGATCGTGGTTCTTCAATAATGGCTACAAACGTATGTGGATGGAATACAGTGGCATCGTGAAGTACGGTATTGATGCCGATAAAGTAACAATTAGTCCAGATGCCAACGGTCATAAAGTAATCATTACCGTGCCTCCAGCTCACGTGTTGGATGATCCGGACGTAAATGAGAAGTCGTTCAGCAAACCGCTGGTGAGCACTGGTTTCGCCACTTCGATTACCGCCGAAGAGAAAACGGAAATGTTTGATAAGGCCCAGCAAAGCATGCTGAAGCAGGCGAAAACCGATTCGGCGTTGCTTGCCCAAGCCGAAGCTCGCGCGCGGACTATTCTAGAGCAGTATGTGCGCAATGTGCTTGGTGATGACGCGAAGAACTGGACTATCGAATTCAAGGATGTGCAATAGTCGCTAAGCGAGAACTGGCTTACCTCACCCGCAATTGCCATCGTGGATGGCTGTGGCCAGCTGGTCGCTGTGCGCATCCATCGCGTATTCGGCGACGCCCTGCTGCTGGTCGGCGATGCGGTTGCGATCGGCCCCGAAAAACAGCACCGAATAGGAATTCGTCACCGCCTCCGTGCGGTCGGACGCAATCTTCGGCTGTGTGGTGCCGCAGGAGATCATGATCGAACGGTGCGAAGTTCGTGCTTGACCATGTCCACCAGCCAGGGGCTTCGCGCGGTCTGCGTCCAATCCGGGTGTGTGGTGAGGATATGCATGATATCCCGCTGCGAGCGGTCGGGCATCTGGCAGTAATATGCCGCCACGAATCCATTCGGATTCTCGCCTGACTGGCCGCCGCAGTTGAATTCCATGGTCTGCTCGATCTGCACGCCCATCGTTGATACCACGTTCGTGGCGAGCGTGTACCATCCGGCCGATCGAGATCGCCGTTGCGCTCAGGTACGGCGATCGCAGCCGCCGAGGCTTCCTCGCTGTGCAGATTGTTGACCGCGGACGAGACCTGCTGCTTCACGTCCGAGCGCAGCTTGTGCAATGATTCCAGTCCGGTGAGCATCTCCCGCATCGACGAATACTCACGCTGTTTGCCGTATCGGTCGATGAGCTCGTTCACCTGCGTCGGATCGTCCACCTGCAGCAGCCATTGCGCCGCATGCTGGCTGAAATCGTCCGCCATGGCCGCGTCGACCGCGCTGAGCAGCTCCTTGGTCTGTGCGTCGAGATTATGGGCCGCCACACGCATGCTGTCGATGATGGTGCGCTGCTGGTTGCGGTACAACAGCCCGATGATGCGTTCCTGCAGATTGTCCGACAGCAGATACTTGATCTGCTTGGTGTCGGCAAGCCGGTCGTAATCGTCCATATACTGTTGCACGGTTTCGATGTGCGCGGCGAATTGATCCGGATCATCCAGGCTCTGCGCGAACGTGATGCTGTCCTGCGCGGTCTGCCGGATGTCCTGCATCGTTTCGATCTGCGGCTTGACGTTGCCGGCCGCTTCGCTGGTGGTGGCGTGCAGGAAATTGGCGACGCCGGCGATGACGGCAAGCACGACGAGCACGCCCACGATGCGTAGGACATTCCGCCGGCTGCGTGAATTCGGGTTGTGGTACGGCATATTCTCAGACTACCTTGCTCGTGTGATGCACCGATGCTCCCATCTACCGCCGTTTGGCTCCATCCGGCCATGCGATGCCGGTGTCAGGGGAGTGCAGGACGTTCTTGTAGATGTCGTTGCGTACGTAGATTTCCACGGAACCGCGCGATCGCTGGTCTTTCCATGGCGTGACGGTTTCGGCGATGCGTATTTTCGTGTAGTCGTTCCGGTCATAGCCGAGGGCGCTGAAGAAGAACGGCTGATAGATGGTGTCGTAGAATTCGGGTTCGCCCCATGATCTCCAGGTTTCGATGTCTTGTTTGCCGGCATAGGGTCTATGCACCATTCCCAAGAGATGTAGCTGCGCCCTTTGTAGGCATTGGACATGAGCGTACGCTTGAAGTACGGGTCGGCGGTGACCAGTGTTCCGCTCACCCACGATGTGTAGTCGATGCAGTCCTTGCCATCGGCGCAGTAGCCGCCTTGATTGATTCGTTCCTTGACATCCGGGGACGCATTCGTGGAATTGATGCGAGTCCAGCCAGCCATCCAACGGTATTGCTCCAGATGATTGGTCTTGATGAACGAGGCCACCGTCCGGGATGAGGAATACTCGTATCGTATGTCGCATATGCTGGCGTTGATCGTCCAATACACGCTGATGAGCATGGCACCTAAAGCGAGGGCCTTCAGCGTGATGAGATAGTTGCGCGCTTTCCTCGCTCCAAGCTTGCCGATGAATCGGTCGGCCATGGTGATGCACCAGGCCGGCCAGTCGTCCGTGCTGATACGTCGCTCGTCGCAGTCAATCGCGAGCACCGCGATGAAAAATCCCAGCAGGATGCCCAGATGGTGCATGGAGAAATGCTGCGCGAACACCAAGCACATCACTGTGTATGAACTCAGCAGCAGCATTGCGTTGTGCCGGCGTCGGCTGATGTGGATGAGCGGGGCCCACATGAGCATGACACGGTTCCCGTGTACAGCAGTGTCGACGACAGGCCGATGAATACCAGATTCGTATCCGACACCGTCGAGGTGAATAATGCTTCGGCCGGCAGCAGCAGCCAGGAATTGCAATTGCATCCATAGTGGTGCCGGCTGCGTCATGCCGGAGATGT
>ENA-OQDF01000008-OQDF01000008.1-human-gut-metagenome-genome-assembly--contig:-NODE-8-length-53214-cov-10.700473_pt1 | contig 53214 bp, 77 predicted proteins | sample MGYA00242769_ERZ504597 | MGnify/ENA primary metagenome ERZ504597 (study PRJEB26092, sample SAMD00036305) | human gut metagenome | host: Homo sapiens | study: EMG produced TPA metagenomics assembly of...
TTTTTCCCCATGCTGTTCTCCTAACTAAATAAAAAAGTCACTTCCACGATACCGTGAAGAAGTGGCTGGTTGGTGGTTGTGTCCGGCAATATTCTCTGATTTAAGTCCTGCACGGACCAGGAAAAGTTGCCGGTATGTTCCAGATGTCTGCAAACCTGCTTGATCTGCAGAAGCATCTGCGAAACTGTGCCGCGCTGCCGCGGATTGTCGTGCCAAACGTGGATTGTCTGACTTACAGTGCCGAATACAGCCGTTTTGTTGGCCCGATCATTCAAGTCACTGTCCGCCAGATAGATAAACGGGTATGGCGTACCTTCCGGCGGTAAAAACGTGTCATACACACCGTCTGGATACTGTTTTTTTAATTCCAGAAGCAACGCACTGAATAATTCCTGCTGTGGGTCCATGATGTCACCTCGTAAGCTTTTTCAAATCGGATTTGAACTTCTCTTTCTGCGCTGTGTAGGAAGGACGCATATATGGCTGTGCACTCATGTACCGAGTTCCATACTCCACGTATGCCGCATATTCTGCTGTTGGCTCCACTTCAGCCGTAAGACCGCCATCTCGGATCTCAAGACCAATACTCCGTTTCAGTGTACCGGTATCCACTGGCGCTTTTCTCTGTGACGCCTCCTGCAAAGCTTTTCCGTTTTCCTTTACCACCCGCTTAATATCACTCATCTGCACGTTTTTCTTCAATTTGACCTGCAGTTTCTCCATTCCTTCCAGCTTGATTTTCGGCATCAGACCACCTCCGACAGAATAAAAGTCTGTTTCACGCGAAGTTTCCGCGTATAGTCCACTCTATAGGTTGTGTTCCCGATCCGGATCCGGTCAAACGGCTTCTGGTAATGATTTTGAAGCTGTACGGTCACGCTGCCCTGACGGATTCCTCCGTATACGATCTGCATGATCTCTGCCCTCGTATCCATCACAGAAGCCATTTTCTGCACCTCTGTGACCTGGTCTGCAGCATAGTTTCCGGTTTTCGAATCATATTCGCCCGGCAGGACCCGTTGGAAGAAAACTGGTGTATCATATCTCACAGAAACTTACCTTTCCCTTTCTTGCCTCCCGCTGGCTGTCCAGATAGGACTGAATATCATCCATGTACCCGGCAAAATCATTTTCTGACCAGGAAAGCTTTCGCCCTCAACACTGTGAGAGGAGAGCCCTTCCGAGCCGATCCGGTTGAATCGAATGACTGAAACATCCAATATGATGTATTCCATCTCTTCCGGCGGCTCCAGACCGCCAAGAAGAAATTTCAGCCGCTGTTTTGTGGCATTCAGAATCAGCTGTAACTGCTGTTCTGTCTTTTTGTCTGTATCTTCCAGTCCAAGAAGCAGTTTCAGATCTTCGATCATAGCTGCCTCCTACTCTGCCAAGGAATCTACTGCCTTATTCTTGCTTTTCCCTTTGCCTGCCTTTTCCGGCTCCACCAGCTCGATCAGCGGGATACCACGCAGATTTTCAGCAGATGCAAGCTCTGCCAGTCGGGCTTCGGATACCTTAAGCCCCTCACGCGGGAAGATATCGCCTGTTCTGTATTCATGGTCATCGTCCTGCAAATCAGTAAAATACTCGATTACTCTGTACATATACCATCACCCTTTCTCAGCTTTTCACAGCTACTGTTACGTCGCCAGAACGAACTGCTTTGTAGTTCTGGTCGCACTCAACCAATGTGATATGATGGCCAGCGGTAGATGCGATCTCGGATTCTCCATCCCATTTGCTCCAGTTTTTCACATCATCGCCGTATTTTACCGCGGTCGCAGATGCTGCATCTTTGTACTTCCAGCAGTTTTTCATAGACATCAGCTGCTCTTTTACGGAAATCTTTGTTTTTCCTGTCTCAGATCCTTCTGCCGCCGTTACGGTCAGTTTTCCGAGAGTCTGTGTATCTGCTCCACCGACGGAAATATAGGCGATAGCGTCCAGGTATTCGCAGAATAAGCGCAGACCCATAATGGCGTACAGATCCGAAATGGCTCTCTCATAGGTGCCTGTGCATGGAAGCCGATGAAGTGAGTGGTTGGGTCTGTCGTGTAGCTGAGGCCTGCCTTTACGAACTCAGAATCGCCCGGATCGATATAATATCCGACGATGTTGTTGAGTGGAGTAGCGATGACGACGTTTTCCGGAATTTCAGAGCTTACGAACACGACATCAGCGCCAAGAAATTTCTTCATGTACTCAAAGCCGAACGCCGTCTGCAGTGTGATGTCCGCAGCGCCGACGTATTTGTATACATCCAGTGTATTCACCCACACTGCTACGCCCGTAGCCGTTCTTCTCATCTTTTTGAATTTATCTTTGACTTTTCCAATTGCCATAGCAACTGCCATCTGCCAGGTACTTTCATGGCCGGTCAGAGAACCTGCTTTCAGCTGTGCATACAGCTTGTCCATAACAACGTTCTGCAGATCAGTTTTAAACTCTTCATCAGTGTCCTGTACTGCGGCATCGTATCCCTTTTCTGCGATTGCCTCCAGGGTAACACCTTTGCGGTATTTGCTGATCTTGATGGTGTCGAACGGGATCTCTTCCACAGCGTACTGAGAGTACGGGATTTCTTCGCCCTCTGCGACCTCACCGGACTGCAGGGTTCCTGTTACCTTTTTTGTCTTTAAAACAGTATTGTTATCTTTCTTGATCATTCGGATAATGCCCAGGACATCAAGCAGCGCCTGAATGTTTTTGCCGAAAGATGTTACAAAGTCAATCTCGCGGGCCTTTACCTGGATCTGTGCCTGCCCCGTCATGTTATCCGGTGCTGCAAACACCTGCAGCCCTAATTTTCCAATTTTATGCATGTGTATTCCTCCTACTGAAATAATGCGATGTTTTCCGCAATCAGCCGCTGCCGCTCAATCGGGTTGCTGATTGCAAGAATCTGTTCTTTTGTCACAGCGCCCTTTCCGCCGGATCCGCCCTTTGGTGCATTTCCTTTCAGGGCGTCTTTTACGGCAGCCTGTACTGCATCCTTGTACATCTTCGCGAAAGCTTCAACTGCCGTCTTGGTGTCTTCAGCGCTTTCTGATACCAGATGTGCCAGAAGTTCATCCGGGATGTTGATTTCCTCATCTGCCAGCATCTTTCTGGCTGTCTTTGACATCTCCGAAAGTGCGTTCTGCCGTTTCAGATCCGCCAGTTCTTTCTCCAGCTTTCGGGTTTTGTACTCCGATTTCTCTTCTTTTGTCATCTTTGCGAGCTTTTCCGCCTCTGAAAGCTTGTCATCAGTCAGTGCCTGCCACTTTTCCTGTGCTTTGGTCACTGCTGTGTTTACCGCTTTCTGGACCTGCGGTCGAACTCTGCTTGATTCTCTGCCTGCCCAAGAAATCGTCAAATGACATCTCATTGCCGCCATCTCCAGAACCTGCTCCAGCTCCGTCCTCGTTTCCGTCTCCGGCTCCGCTACCGTCTCCTTCGCCGTCTGCAAATAACTGCAGGTTAATCATTGGGATTCTCCAATGATAATGGTTGTTTTTGTACTTCATTATTTTTCGGTCCTTTCTGCCCCGTCCCGTTCTGTAATAGCCCCGTGCCGTTGCTCCAGAATCATAGTTTAACGACATTTCGGTCACATCGGTTACACGATCCGGACATGCTCCGGAAATTCATCGGCCATCAGGCAGATGCCGACAAAAAAGGAATCCACCAGAGTTCTTGCTCTCTCTGATAGATTCCCATACTGTATATCAACCCAGCCGGGCGATACTTCGTATTCTATTTCATCCCTTGTCAGATCCTCGATCGAGCGGATCAGCGTCCGCACGAGGCTGGAAACGCCTGCGCAGACAATGTCCTGCCCGTGCGGTGCATACATTGCATGGCCGGATACAGTCAATCGGTCTTTTCTTACCGTTACATCAATCAACAGTCATCACATCCTTTCATTCCGGCTGTTCCCTGCCGGTGGGAGATGTATGGATCACCGCTTTTCTACTCTGCTGTGTAATCTTCAATGACCGGAATACCGTACTCAATAGCACATGTATTTTCGATCTTGCACCCTCTGGCATCCTGCCAGCCTTTCGCAAAGTAGGCAATGTCAGCACCAGCCAGAAGTTCCAGGGATTTTCCAAGGAACCAGAGTGGCTTTGCATCCACCGGAGCTTCCTGGAAGAAAGAATCAATAACCTCTACTTGCTCTCCAATCACGTCTTCTGCACTCTTGATTGCTTTCTTACGTTCTGCAAGGATATCTTCATCAGACTTTCCTTTCATTGGCTGTGAAATAAACAATTTCTTCATGATTAATCCTCCTAATCTGCAAACACCCAATCATCTGCAAGCATATCTGCCTGACTTGCGAGCCATCCCATCTGTACTCCTGATGTTCCGACAAATGCGATAGCCATGTTTCCGATAGCATCATGCTCGCAATTCACGATCTCCCCATCCGGCGTCTTATAAGAAATCCCAGTGGCGAGCTGAATGTACTGCTTTTTGCCGTTCCATCCTTTACGAGCCACCTTAAGTCCTCTTTTCAGATAACGGATAGCATCTCCAAAGCCAAATGTTGACTGACCGCCAAGAACACCACAATTCTTTTCATCAGCAATCATCCAATCATCTCTGTGTGTGCATGAAAGTATATTCCACTCTCTGTGTTTCACGGATATCAAGAACTTCTCCCTGTCCTTTGTCGGAATCTTTTGATCTGCAATGAATCATAATTGTCTGCTTATCAATGTCCCAACACCAGTAACCATTCCAACCAGGAAGTTTCACCTTTTCTCCATGTTTCATTGCTTCAAATGCTTCTTTGAAATTCATGATTTACTACCTCCTATTCTTCTGTATGACATGTATTTGTTATTTTACCATATACATCCTCATAAAGTTCCTGCTTGTCACCGTTGTAGGTGTATTCGGCATAGATACCATCTCCGCTGATAGTGGTTGATGCAAGGCACTTATAATTCTGAAGTGTTTTGCATGACCATACCACGAATACATTTCCAAGGTCGATCTGAACTTCCGGTCTGTTCTTGTGGTACCATTCAACGAGTTTCTTCTGTGCTACACTCTCGAAATGTGCCATTCCTGTGATAATCATATTTCACCTTGTCCTTTCTTAAAAATGTGTATAAAAATACCACCGGCCTCTCGACTGGTGGTTAATTATACAAATGGAACCATTTCTTTTACGTCTTTCAATGTCCTTTTTGCCTTTTCGATCAATGAATTCTCAAACAGATATGAAATACCTTTGGGCGTGATAATAGCATCCGGCAGATCGCCTAAAAGAACGCCATCTTTCGTATGATTAACAGCAATGCCTTTTACATATTCTTCTGTAATCAGGCTTAAAATGATATATTGCCAATAATTCTCAGGAATATTATAAGCTGATGCTGTAAGGTAACACGCTTCTGGTTTTTCACCCTTTTTCAAGCATTCATACAGATATTTCAGTACCTGGTATACAATCACGAAATAATCATTCTGAGCCATTTGTCCTGTCTCCTTATCATCAGTTGATAATTAACTGATTCTTGCAAGAATCACAGTAAAAAGTATTGGTTTTTTCACGGTCGCCAACAGGAATCATGATTCCTGTTTTACATTTTTTGCACAAAACTTTTTCGCCTTTCCTCAAGAGCTTTACTCTCTCATGAGGCGGAATATTCAGAGTATTCGTCATAAACAATCACTCCCATTTCAGATTCGGATATTTATCATTTATATGATTAATTATATCCTGGAGCACTTTCTCTGTCAATTCAATGTTTTGATGCCTGTACTCGTTCACATAGCATTGCAGTTCTTGACTTTTGGTATTTGGCTTGTTGATTTTGGCATGCGTGGCCTCGTGAATCACCGTAATAGCCGTTTCACGAACCGTTTTGGTATTATCAGCATAAATGTTGATTTCTCCATCTTCGAAAAGTCCGTCCAGTCCTTCATCAACATCAACTCCGTACCATACCTTTATTTGAATATCATTTTCCTGAAGATATTCCAACATTTCCGTTCCGATGCTGGACTTTTTCATTTCTTTCATGATATTTCGAGGTTTGATAACGTCTCGCCCCTTTGATCTGCCATCCAATGTTTGGAATATTCCTTCGTTGTCTTTATATCTTGCCTTTCTGTTTTTCGATGCTTCCCATTCTTCTGTGGTACCACCCTGTTCCAGAAGTCCAACCATTTCTCATATTCTGCACTGTCTTCATAGGCTGCCGTGGAGCAGTGACACCGCGGATGCATCGGCGGCGCGTTCGTCCCCGGCATCATATCCTGCACTTTGAAATGCTTACCATCCAACGCCTGGCACCGCTCGCAGACATCTGCATTCCCGCAGGCAACGTATGTATATTCTTCGAATCCATTTCGAATATAGGACTGCTTCTGCGCTTCTGTCTGGACTCTGGCAAGCTCCGTGACCATGAGCCGCTCTGCATCCTCCCGGCTTGCACCGAAGCGTTTCTGCAGGTGCACCGCAAGCTCCCGCGGTTCTTGCCCTGGATTAGCCCTGTTTTCAGCAGCTTGTCCAGCTCTGCTTTCAGCATATCCTGATACATCCAGATTCGATCGGAATAAGTGGCGTTATGGAATGACGCATCGACAATTGCCCGCGCCATTTTCCCATTTTCCTGCACGGAATTGCCAAGAATACCCGCCTGCCTGCGAAATTCTTCTATTGTCTGCTGTGTCAGCGTCTGATCAAAGTATTTCTGCAGTTCGTCGAAGCCGGATACCATTTCCAGCCCGATATTGGCTTTCAGCAGCTCCAGGCGATTGATTTTCATGGTCGCATTGTACAACCGCATCTCTTCATTCGCCTGATCAGAAAAATCTTTTTCTTTGACGTATTTTGCGGCTTTCCTTCCATATTCTTCGATGTCAAGCTTGGAAACTCTCCTTTTTGCCTCCGCCAGCGAGATTCCCTCTTTTGTGGCGTACTTTGCATAAAATCCATCGATCTCCTTCTGGATCTGGTCTGCCATATATGCATAGGTCTTCCGGATCTCTTCTGCATAGGCCTGCTCCGCCATCTTATTCTTCTTAGCATGCTCCGTCTCACGCTTCTGCCAGTATTCCTTACTCGTCATCCTGTCCACCGCCGCCAAACATCTGCTCCATCACAGGATCCGCTCTCATCTTATCCTGATCAGCATCGATTTTCTTAATCTCGTCCTGTGCATTATCCACGATAGACAGCACGCCCAGCTGTGTTTCCTGGCTGACAACGCTTCCAGATTCTTCGCGATCTCTGCCTCTTCCTGCAGGTTTGCCGGGAAGTTCGGCGTAAGTGTGGATGGATCTTCACCCAGTCATCTTTTTTCATCCCCGAGACCGGATTTGAGAAGATCAGACGGTACCGCCGGTTCATACCGCTGGTAAATTTCCGTTCCTTCGTCTTTTCCAGGTTGCTCATCGCCTGCAGCTTATACTTCATGGCGATACCGGAGCTGGTACCAAAATTCTCATCCGAGATATTGGCTACCATGCTGATATGGAAGATGAGCTTTTCCAGTCGATCGATCAGATGCTCCTGTGTAGTGTCTCCATCTGGCTTCTGAAGAAATTCAACGATCAACCGCTCGGTATCTCCATCAAAGTTAATGATTCTGTCGTCCCGGATATGCGCCACATCATCTTCTTCCAGCTTGGATCCAAGAACTTCAGATAAGCATCCGCGAAATAGTCAACATCATTGGCCTTCTCGCTGATCGCCTTATTGTATGCGTTGATCATCGTAAGCACCGGTTCGAAGATTCCCATCCGCTCCTTGTTTTCTACGTACTCAGATGCCGGAACGCCATCAAAGCCGTGTATCTTCTCGTCTGCATCCCAGATCAGCTTTCCCTTTATTGTGAACCATCGAACCTTCGTCTCATCTGAAACGCTGCCATGAAGGATCTGATTCGAATCGTAATACAGCCGCACGAAATACCGTTCCCTTTCCAGCACGGAATCATCGTAAATCATGAATGCATCCAACGGGCTTAGATAGGTAATGCCGATGTTTCCGTTCTCATCGACATAATACATTTCATAGCCCTTGCCGAAAATGCTGCAGATTTTGGACAGCTCAGCATTGTTATCGTCCTGATCGTTGTACTGGTCCAGAAATTCAACATACTTCGCAACTGCTTCGTTCCCATTGTCGACCTGCATTTTGATGGCATTTCCGATAAAAACCGTTCATCGTATCCACGATGTATTTGGCAAAATTAACCATAATCCGGTTGTCTGGCTTCCATTTCGGCTTTAACGGCTCATGCAGGATCGGATACTCCGTCTCGTAGGCCTCCTGCAGTCTACTGTAACGAAATGCGCACTCTCCGGAATGCCGTATAATAAATTCGTTCAGTTTGGCATCCGTCAGCGTCTCTTCCGACGGCAGCCTGTACAAATTCGTCCACACCTCTATATCCCTCCTTTCACTTTTCTGTTAAGCCGCGCTTCGCTTTACGTTCTTCCTCAATGGAATACCGAAGCATCGCCATGGCATCATCAAAAATGGAACTGGCTCTTCGAGATAAGTGTTGGTATGCTCATCCTTCTTCCACTTCCATTGCTGAATTTCTTTTATTGTATTGACGCAGGACGGGTAGATATGGATCCTGTGCTGTTTCAAATAGTCTATCTGGGCATGCACGCTGTTCGGCTCTTTCTGCACACCTTTTGCGCGGTATCCCGCCTTCTGCCACATCTTGATACGGTCCGGCTCCGCAGAATCGCACCACATACGCAGGCGCTTGCTGAACTGCCCTTCCGCCAGCCGGATGATCTCATCCGTATCCATCGCATACACGTACAGCTCCCGACATAGATACAGCTCTCCGTCCTTGAAACCGACCTCGCCGATGCAGTTTGCATGGTTGAATCCGAAGTCCTGTGCATTGACCATGTAGTCGAATCGTTCCGGCGAGCGGTCAAATTCTTCAACAACATAGTTTTTGAGGATCAGTCCGGCGACCTCTCCCCATTCCCCCAGGCCATATACCCGATACCCTTCTGGATCCACTTCCTTACGCCGCATCATACGTCTTCGGTAGGCATCATCGATAAAGCGGTTCTGCTCGTAGGTTGACTGATGTGTCAGAACATCCGGATCTGACCGGTCAAAGAACACACGCTTAATCCAGTGGTACGCCGATACCGGGTTGAACGTCATCCGGATCTGATAGAACTGTCCATCCGGCAGTTCACCACGGAGACGGTCATCAATGATCTCGAAGTCCGCCTGCGTAATTTCCGTGGCTTCTTCGATCCAGACATCCGTCAGCTTGCCACGTTTGAATGTAATGGATTTCAGTTTTTCACGCTGCTTTTCATCGTTGACGCCTCGGAAATGATCTGATTGCGGTTGATTTTACACTCCACAATCATGTTGGAGCTGTTAATATGCCAATATTTCTTGTACTGCTCCCCAAACATGCGAAAAATAGCACCTTGCAATTCTGCAAAAGTGCTATCCCTGTTGGTCACGTCCGCCTTTCGAACGCATAGAAGATTTCTTCCCGGATCCTGCATCAGCCGCAGGATATAATTCTGCGCCGTATCAACACTCTTTCCTGATCCAGCAGAGCCTTTCATAACGATATATCTTTTCCTGGAACGGTCAACTTCTTTGAAGCCCGGATTCATCTGGACGTTTATATTCATCCGGAATCGTCCTCCCCGTAGTCAATCGTGATGTTGAGATCCATATCTGCATCCAGCTCAACTTTCTCAGTAAACATTCCAAGGTGTTTACCTAACTGTTCCAACGCTTTCATCTTGTCATTCAGCTTAACTTCCCGCTCCATCGACGTTCCTTTCGGTCCATCCGTCGTCTTGACCTTTACGGACTGGATACACGCCAGATCATCTTCTGTAACATCCGGTCGAACAGATGCATCTTCAAAATCGATTATGTTTTTCGGATTCACAAAAGCTATTCTTGCCAGTTCCTGAATCACCCTATCTTGACTGATTCCCGTTCGCCTTGATCTTTCAGCCATTGCCTTTGCAATAGCCTCTTGAACACTAGCATTTGCTAACAGCCGCGCTCCTTGTTCATTTGCTGTTTTCGGCGAATATCCTGCTCTAATAGCGGCCTGTGTTGCGTTCAGGTCGATCAGATACTCTTCCACAAATCTCTGCTGCTTTGCAGTCAATTTTGCCATCCGGCAACACCACCTTTCTTTCCAAATTTCTGCATACAAAAATTCCCCGCATCTCTGCAGGAATCCTTGGAATAAAAGTAACAAATCGGAGAATCTCCATCCACTGGAGAGTTGGAACGGCAGGATTCGAACCTGCGGCCTTGTCGACTCATGCGACTGCTCTTTCCAACCGAGCTACGTTCCAATAGGTGCAGGGATCTGCCTGTCACTGCACCATGCATCATTTGGACTTTTCCATGGGGTGATGCCTGCCCGATTCAACAGCCAGGCTGTGACACCTGGCCGCCGCTCAAAACACATTCACAAGGAGGTAAAGAAAAGATGAAACCCTTCCTGCCGTTCTCTCCATGATACAATATAACATTTTAAAAACGAACATTGCGAACAAAACGAACAAACTTTCATTTTCTCTCAAATTTTTCTATGCCGCCTCCATGAATCTCAGATATTCCATCCGCACACTGTCTGCAGTTGCCTTTCTTCCGAGTTTGGCCGCCACCTGGCTCCAGCTCATCTCCTCGAAGACTCTGTACTTGATAATGCGCTGCATTCTCTGCGGGATGTGGTTCATCCACTGCTCCACCTCCACTTTCAGCCGCTGGGCGTTCTCCCGACGCTCCTCCAGAATCTTCTCCTCGTGCCGCAATCTGGCATCCTCCTCATAAGTGAACGCTGTCCCTGCGATCTTGAAGTGCTGCGGATTGTACGGAAAATCGGGATTGCTCCCGGACACGTTCGTCTGCACGATGGTCTGCCGCTTCTTTTTCAGCCGTCTAATGTCCTTTTCCGTCTCTTTGATCAGCTCGCATGCGTCTATGTACTGCTCCAGAACCTTTTTCTCCATTGGTATCACCTCCCCACTTATGTTCTCTTCCGGTTGTTCTGTCTCTCATTCTGATCTCGACCAATTCCAGGTGCGACACGTTCAAAACCTCCCGTACAGCCTTGACCACACTCCAGATCTGTCTCGGCAGGTGGGTAGCGTTTCGAATTGCCCTGTCCGCGGTCGGATCACGATATCCTTCACCATTCATTGTTTTTCACCTCATCCAAACTCCAGCTGTCCGTCATCGACGAATTTTGTTTTTTTCAAGCTTAACTTATCCCCCTGCTGTTTTAACCGATCGACACGTGCCTGCTGTTTCAGGTTTGCCATATAATTATCGTCTACTTCCGGCGGAATCTTCAAAAATATTCTTCCGGAAGTGACATTCCAGCTTTTTCACATAACTCTGCAATATCTCTCTTGTAAGAAATAATATGATTTCTCGTCAGATTCATATTGCAGCCATCCGGCCAGAACGGATCATTACAGCCATTTTCGTTTATGTAGTTCCAATGATCGCGTTCGCGGATTATCTGACTACAAAGCAAATCTAACTGCTGTTCCGGTGTATTTTCTTTCATAACATCACCTCTGGACGATCAAATAATTTATACCGTCATTTTTGAACCACATTTCGGGCAATATTTCCACTTTACCTTCGTGTATTCTGCGCTGCATCTACCCGTTTCAACCGCTTCGATACTCTCGACCTGGAATCCGCACTTAGAGCATTCGGCGTGGATGTAATCGTTATGTTCTGCCCTGTTCTTCCACCTTGCGGGATATTCAAAACTCTTTCTCTTCATCGTAAGCGCATACTCTTCATCCAGGAACTCAAGTGTGTACTGACCATCCGCCGGGCATACATCTTCAAATTTTTCTACAAACCACTCGAATACGGCTCTGACAGCCGTCTCTGTCACATCCTCTTTGCCGCCGATCCATTCATCCCCGCGGAGGTTTCCGTAATAGATCCGGCCGGTAACCGGGCTTACGCCCATTGCTTTTTTAATCTCTTTTTTCATGCTTTCTTCTCCATTCTGTAAGATATTCTTCCTGCTCCCGGTCCTCTTCCGGATCCTTCGGACGCTCTGGCCGGTTCAGTAACCAGGCAAACAGGCCAACCAACACACCGCAGAACACGATAATTCCAACTACTGCCATCTACTCCTCCTCTCTGCCCTTCCAGCAGCGTTCCAGTTCTTCCAGGACTGCATGCATACCTGGTTTACAAACTCTCCATTTCCGAACGTTTTCGCAAGCTGAGAGCATTCCCGAACACTCTCCTCATAATCCTGTTCTTTTCCTGGCCGATTATAATACTTCTTGAAAAATCGCCAGACCTCTGTGAAGAATTTAAAATAATTCATCATGACAGCTCCTCAATCCGGATATAGATACCAGGCTTCTCCGCCAGAACTTTTCAGTGATCTCAGATGCTACCAGCGCATCATCCTTCCAAAAGCCTACCAACGTCATGCAGTCTTTTAACATCTTCTGCAGGTTATCGGTGTCAGGCTTTGTGATCCTGTACTCTCCGTCCTTATGTCCATTCTTCGGGAAACACCACTTGGTAATCAGCCTTACGCCCGTTCTGTACGGTGCCATAATGCGATACTTGTACAGGTTGCCAATCAATTTCTCCTTAGCAGCTTTCAGTTCCGGCGGATCATAGAACACAGGTCTGCCATTCACGATTGTGACCTTGTGCTCCTGGTGTGTTATTGTTGGCGGTTCCATCGCCATAAAAAACTCTGTCATTTTTCATCTTTCCTTTCCTGCGCATCTGTGCTGGGTGGGTATGCTCCTAACCGTTGTGGGGGCGTACTCAATCGCCCCACACTTAGGGTGGGCATGCCCGCACATTCCCGCCCGATTAGGGTATATATTTATATACAGGTGCCGGGCGGGCATTCCTGCCACCTAAAAACAAGGTGTCGGGCAACTTCTGCCCGATGCCGTTACCATGATTACGGGCATTCCCGTGACCTATGTTATTTTAGGTGTCGGGCATTGCCCATGACCTAAAATGTTTCAGGTATCGGGCAAATACAACGCGTATCTTTATTTACCATAAATCCGATTTCTTTTAATGAATTTCGAACCGTTTTTTCCTCCGGATATTTCTCGCCGGTTGCTTCTGCATCCGATTTCAGGACTTCATACAGCTCCTTTACCGTCGGATATTTGTCCTCATGCGTAAACCGGAAATTTTCTATAGCCATCTTATATTTCTCCTTTTTGGCTTTACGTGCTTGCTCTCCCTGTTTCTTTCTGGCTTCTCTACCTTTCTGCCATGCCGGTTTGTCTGCTTCCAGCTCAAGATCTTTCAGCACGCCGATCTGATCCAGGCAGTGAACCGGATACTCAAACCACATGTTGACCGGTTCGAACTTTGGAAATTCCCGAAGTGTCCCTTCGATTCTCCATGCCGTATGGGCCTGTACTGCCGCTTTTGCCTCGGTGATCTGCTTATCCAGGGCTATCTTCTGCCACCGGTCCAGATGCGCCTCGCAGTAGCTCATCATCTGCGCACTGCTCAGTAAATCGTCCTGGGAAAGATCTTCCTCCCACTTGAAATGCGCATCCAGATAGTCCGTACACACCTTGCAGATCGCTTTATTTTCTTCCTGCTTCATCAGCGCTTCTGTAGGCTCCAGCTCGATCAGATCCAGCAGAGCATCCGGATCACGGGCAAATACACCGGAACCAGAAGCACGGTCCATAGATTTCTTCCCTCCTTGATTTCCTTTGCTGTGATGATGGCAATAAATCACCGCGCATCCGAGTTCCGTGCAGACTTTGTCGAACTGGTTACAGAAATTTGCCATCTGATCCGCGCTGTTTTCATCTCCTGTGATTACCTTATAAATCGGGTCAATGATAATAGCCACATAGTTCTTCTTCGCAGCACGCCGGATCAGCTTTGGTGCCAGCTTATCCATAGGGACTGACTTTCCACGCAGGTTCCAGATATCAATGTTCTGCAGATTATCCGGTGTAAAGCCCATTGCTTCGTATACATCTTTAAAACGGTGCAGACAGCTTGCCCGGTCAAGCTCCAGATTGACGTACATGACACGTCCCTGTGCGCAATGCCACTGCAGCCACTTCTTTCCTTCTGCAATGGCAATACACAGTTCGATCTGCAGGAATGACTTACCTGCCTTAGACGGACCGGAAATAAGCATTTTATGCCCTTTTCTCAGGATCCCATCAATCAGACACGGCGACAGCTCGGGGAGGTTATCCCATACGCTTTCCAGCCCTTCCGGTTCCGGCAGATCATCGTTGACACCCTCAATCCACTCGTACCATTCATTCCAGGACTGTTTTCCGATGTTGGTATCTACGATGAACTGTTTCTTTTCACCACGCTGCACTCCTGGCATTCTGGAAAGTCTCGATGGATTCCGGTTCTGTGTATCCACGTCGATTCCGTTTTTCTGGCAGACTTCATACAGATAATCAACCCGTTTTCGATACTCGTTGTAATCTGCCGCATCTACCCGCACAATAGCATGCAGGCTCTTTTTCCGGAATATACCAGGCAGGCGATCGGAAGTTCTAGCTCCCGCAGGATAGCATTCTGCTGTTCCAGCTCCATATGATCTGACTCTACTAAAGCATACCGGTACTCTGTTACATTTTCATTTTTACAGCCGTTTCCGTCCAACGGATTGAAGCGGATCCACGCTCCGGCTTCCGGATTGTAGTCACCAAGTACTGCGCCAATGTCCCCTTTACAGTCGTTCAGCAATTCAATCAACTGTCCGGCAGTACGGTCCCAGCTGCCTTTTTGTGGCAGCCAGCGCGTACCTTTTTCATCTGTCTTTTCCCAACTTCCGGTAACATAACCTACGTTTTCTCCTGCTTCAAACAGTGTTTCCAGATACGTGATCAGCTGCTCCGCCGGATTCCAGTTGGAAGGCTCCTGTATCTCTTTCCCTTCCAACCAGTTTTATCCACAACAACACGGTCACTGTCCACCGCGATACTGTCGTTCCAATCCAGTTCATGGCCCTTCTCCGGAACCCATCCATGATCCAGGGCAAGCTGTACGATCGTGCCGCCGGTTACCGGTGAGGATGAGCCGGAAAAGGTTCTCCATTTTTTCTCACATTCATTTGCATGATATCTGCCGTAATCTTTTTGGCTCCAGGCATCCCATACAGATACCGGATACCCTTCCTGTTTCAGAGCCATCCCAACAGAACACCATTCCTGATAAGTAAGCTCGGATGGATTGATATGTTCTATAATTTCTGTAAGGCTCGTCCTCTGTTCCATAATTTTTAAGCTCCTTTATACTCTCTTGGATTAATGTCCATTGGAACCCGCCATCCATTTGCCGCAATCCGGTCAATCAGATTCTTTGCTGTCTCGAACTGCCAGGTTCCTACATGCTCAAATCCCCTGCTTTCCAGAAAACGGATCTGTTTTGGTGTCGTCAGCCCTTCTGTACGCCGTTTATTCAGTCGATCCAGAATCTTTTCTGCCTTTCCTGCATTTTCGATTTCATCCGGCATAATGCCCAGCTTTTCCAGTGTCTTTTTCTGCTTCTCAGATGGCGGTCCCATTTCCCACCCAAAAGAGGAACATAGCTGGACAGGTCTTCTGCCTGGATGGACATTTCAAACTGCAGCGGATCCACCAGTTTCTTTTTGCGCTTCTTCATTTCTGCAAGCTGCTTTGCTAAAGCTTCTTCTCTTTGTGCTACGACATCCTCCGATGCTTTCTGTTCCGCTTCTTCGAGATCAACCGGCATGCCTGCTTCTTTTTCCAAATTTTCTGTCATCTGCTGGGCTACTTCTTCATTTTCGCAGATCAGGCTCGCCGGATGGCACAACTCATGCCGCTCTGTGTGCCACAAAAAATCAAGCAACAGTAGATGGTCTTTTCCTGTTTCCGGAGACAATCGGGTACCGCGCCCTACCATCTGGCAATACAGACTCCGCACTTTTGTCGGCCGGAGAACCACGATACAATTCACCGACGGGCAATCCCAGCCCTCTGTCAGAAGCATTGAATTACACAAAACGTTATACTTTCCAGCATCAAAGTCTTTCAAAATTTCAGCTCTGTCCTGGCTGTCTCCATTTACCTCTGCAGCCCGGAATCCATACTGATTCAGCAAGTCACGGAATTTCTGGCTGGTCTTTACCAGCGGAAGGAATACCACTGTTTTCTTATCCATGCAGTATTTCTGCATTTCTTCTGCGATCCCCTGCAGATATGGATCCAGTGCGGTGCCGATTTCGCTTGCTTTAAAATCTCCAGCCTGCACTGATACACTACTCATATCAATTTTGAGTGGAATAGTCAGTGCCTTGATTGGGGACAGATACCCTTCTTTGATTGCTTTTGGAAGCGTATATTCATAGGCCAGCGATTCAAAATAAACTCCAAGATTCCGCATATCGCCGCGGTCCGGTGTCGCTGTTACTCCCAATACATGCGCATGCGGGAAATGCTGCAGCACTCTCTGGTAGCTGTCCGAAATACAGTGATGGGCTTCGTCGATGATGATTGTATTAAAATAAAAAGGATCAAAGCTGTTCAGGCGTTTTTCTCTCATCAGTGTCTGCACAGAGCCAACTACCACGCGGAACCAGCTCCCCTGACAGGAACTCTCTGCCTTTTCAAGCGCACAGCCAAGACCGGTTGTCTTCATCAGCTTATCTGCCGCCTGTTCCAGCAGTTCCCCTCTGTGTGCCAGGATCAGGACACGATCACCCTGCCGGACACACTCTTCTGTTACTTTAGCAAAAACTACTGTCTTTCCACATCCAGTAGGAAGGACCAGCAGGGTTTTTAACACCCCGCTGTCCCACTGTTCAAAAATAGCTTCTTTTGCTTCTTTCTGATACGGTCTCAGTTCCATTTAAAATCTCCCTGGCGTAAATGCTGGCTTATCCGAGTCTTTCGGATACAGCTTTTCGATGTAATTGAACTTCTTATTTGGATCTTTGATTCCCGGCTTCACGCCGATTTTTGCTCTTGCCGTTTTTCCCGGAAGTGAATTCCAGTCCATTCTGAGCTCTTCGCCCTCTTTTTTCAGGCCAACACCACGGAACAACTCCGACAGCTTCCATTCCAGACTGCTATGTAAGATATAGTTCTCGCGAATTGTAATCTCACGGTCTTGTCCGTGTACAATAAAGTACACGACTGCCATATTGCATGGCGGGAGCTTTCCTTCTCCTTTGGATCTGCTGCGGTCATATTTCTCGATGGTTACGTTGTAATCCCCCTCCGGGATTGGATCAAAGTTCTGGGAATCCTGTTTAATAGAATCATCCCATCCAAGTTCTCTTCCTTCTACTGACATAATCGTTTTCCTCCTTAATTAAATGGAATTTCCTGTTTTTCTTTCATTTCTTTGATTGCAGCATAGACCTGGTCCCAGCAGGCTACCAGAAGCCCCTCGATAATGCCAGGATTTACGACATCGTAATCTTTGATCTTTGTGCCGACCGGAACATACCCTTTCGCTTCTACGACGTTCTCCACGTCCCATTCATCTACGTGATAAGTTTCCATCAGGTCTCGCAGTGCCTTCGGGATTTCCGGATCCAGACTGTTCTCCCCTGCAGGATCCGGCGTTTTAGGCGGCTCATCCAGTGGAAGATTCATCTGTTCCCCAGTTACTTCTTCTGGCGTTGTCGGCTTCGGAGCTTCCGGAACGGGCTCAGGAGCTGACGCGTTTTAGGTACTTCTGCAGCTTTGTACGGTTTCATATCTGCGGAAGCTTTTCCCTGTTCTATAATGCTCTGAATGACTTTGTAGTCAAACGGAACCTCATCCGGCAGACCGAAACGGTTCTTTGCATCCCAGCAGGCGTTATGTGACGTGTACATGACACGCTCACCGCCCTGCGCTTTCCTCTTCTTTCCCTTGTCATCAACTGCAATGGAAAACGTTTTGTAGTTGGCAAACAGCAGCATGTCCGCCCATTCCTTGATCAGCGGCGATGTCTGGGATGTTGTTTTCTTTCCAAGCTTCAGTTCCCATCGGTCATAAGCTCCCAGCTCATCCGGCTGTTCAAATTTTTTAATCTGCGCATGTGCTGTAAGAACCACGTTGACGCCCGCTTCCACAACTTCTGAAAGCCGATTCAGGAACCGGCCAATCTCCTCTTTTACATAGGTATAGCCGTTTCCATACCCGAAATCCTCGATTCCAAACTTCCGATGCTTATCGCAGATAAACTGGATGCACATAGACTCCGCCCAGTCGATCGTGTCAACCACAAGCGTTTTACACACGTCCGGATGCGTCCGGATGTAGTCCACCTGGTCAAGAAGGTTCTGCCAGCTTGTAGCTTTTGGCAACCGGGCAACATCCATTGAGTTCGTGCTACCCTCAGTATCAATGAACACCGGATCCGGGAATTTACTGGCAAACGTAGATTTGCCAATTCCTTCCGGACCATAAACCACAACTTTTTTGCACAGGGAATTACACCTTTGATAATTTCCATTAAAATACACCTGCCTTCCATGATTTTTGCTGTGGCTGTTCAGCCTGCGCCTGTCCAACCACATAACCGTCTTCGATTATGATGCTGCACTCATCACCGGTACTTACCCTGGTAGCGATCGCCTGCAGCCCTTCGCCCTCCAGCCAGGAACCAAACTCCTGCAGTGTCTGCAGATCCATCTGCTCCAGCTTGTCCAGAAGAACAAAGCCACACTCCGGATTTAATTTCCGGACAATGGCTGTAGATACCATCAGCCGCTCAGAGCCGGACATGTTGTCCCATTTCTGCCCTTTATACACCAGCTCACCTTCCTTTACAGACAGATCTGGAAGAGGCAGCTCTGCAGAAGAAAGCAGGTTTGCTTTCTTTTCCCGGACAGAAGTAATTTTCTCTGAAAGTTGATCATACTGACGACGGTATTCTTTTGCATCATCCTCCGCCTTCTCCTTGTCCAGATTTGCGCGTACCATTCGATTGATTTCCTCAATATTGGAAATGCTGTCTTCCAGCTCCTTGGTAGACTGATCGACCAGATCAGCGGCCGACTTTTCAGCAGTTTCCAGATCTTTTACCAGCTGCAGATGATGCTGCTTTGCCGCCTCCAGCTGTTCCGACAACCGTTTCACTTCGTCGTAGGCGCGTTTGGTCTCTTCCCGGATCTTTCCGGCCTGTTCTCTTTTCCGTTGATTCTCGCCGTTCTGAGCGAGGATGTCCTGCTGCTGCCGAATCAGTGCAGATGGGGAAACCAGATCCTTTGGAGCATCCGGATAATACGGCTGTTCTTTGGCGAACTTTTCTTTCTGATCCGCAGTCCGGCCGATGTACAGCCGATCCTGATACAGCTCTTTTTCTTCTTTCTCTAACTCCGCCAGCTGGTTACCAACGCCGATGATCTGCAGCAACGTCTGTGCTTTTTCCTTCCCGGAGCTCTCCATGAACTTCGGAAGATTCAATGCCAGAGACTCGACAAAAGTGTTTAACAACGACTGTCCGGCCTTCTGACCGCTTGGATCCGTTACCTTCAACGCACTGTTCTTGCCTTTACGTTCAACGATCAGACCGTTGTTCAATACTATTTTTAAGTTTGGCGGGATGATGGATCCATCACGCGTTGCATCTGATGGTCTGAAATTTTCGCCACCCAATGCCCACGCAATGGAATCCAGCACCGACGTCTTACCCTGGTTGTTTCTGCCACCAATGACGGTCAGGCCGTTTGCCGTCGGTTCCAGTTTCACTGCTTTGATTCGCTTGACATTTTCAATTTCAAGCTTATTGATTTTCACTGACATCTTTCTTATCCTCCTTGTCTTTGTTAAAGTAATTCCAAACCGTCCCCGCACTGCAGCCCATTTCGTCTGCAATCTTTTCATAGGACCATCCTGCGTTTCGAAGCGCCGTCATCTTTCCAGTGTCCAGCTTCCTTTTCCTGCCCTGTCCAGCAGGGCTTTTCGGGGGGGGCGTTGGTTTTACCTCTTCTTTCGTTTCCGGCTCTTTCTGTGGCTGTTTCATGACCGCAAACACAGCCCCGGCTTCTGCGGCCGCCCGCACATCCTGCATGGTCATACTGCTGATGGCAACCGGATGCATGACGTAGATATCATCATGCATGCCGTGCATTGTCAGATCCACGGCCTCCGTATATTCAACAATCTGCATCATTCTCACCCTTCTTTCAACGACCCTGAGCGGATCCACGCCGCAAACACCTCGTCCCGGCGCTCTTCTTCCCGCTCTTCCTGCTCCTCGCGGCACTCTTCGACGTAATCGCCGATCTTCTTTGCCACGAGCGCCAGAAGGAACATTCCAGCTCCCAGGGCGGCGCGTCCCCACAGGTCGGAATCCACGCCGCGATGTAGATCCATGTACCAACCGCGCCGATTGCCAACGCAGCTCTATCTGATGCTTTCATTCCTTACTCCTTTCATACCCCATCGACTCCACCGCGGCTTCCATCCGCTGGCGAACGATCTCTTTTGCTTTCTCTTCTCCGAGTTCCTCTGCTGTATACTGCTGTCCTCCGATTGTGATCCGAGTAACAACCATGATTTCTTTCATAAGGCACCACCTCTTCCTTATCGTATGCAACCCGTCTCCGTAATGATTTTCTATTGATTCATAACCATTTTTGAGCTATTATGTAGTTGCAAATTGTTTTTTTGTATTCGTCCCATGGGAATTGGTCCTTCCTGTGGGACTTTTTCTTTTTATTGACTTTTTACTGCTCCACTCCTATTCTGGTTATACAAGGCACTGCCATGCCCGAGTATTTCAGAAAGGAGATCATCGTGAATAGCTCTGTTATTGTTTCTGTAATCACTGTAATTGGGTCGTTTACCCTTGTTTATCTAAACTCGATAAAAGACTCATCCGACAGAAAATACAACGTCAGAAAAGAACAGCTTTTAAAATTTTATGTCCCGTTTTATCAGAGATATCGCATGGGATTCTTCCCTCAAAATCAGTTGAGCACTATGTCTATTGAAGTACGTTCCACATTTTTGGATATAATGACTCAAAACATCCATCTCATGGAACCACTATCTCAGGCAATGTATTCTGATTTCTATTTTGCATTCCTAAACTTGGCGGAAGCTGAAAATGGCAATCCAGAATATCCATATGAAAAATGTGCTCAAAAAATGGACGAGGTTTTTGAGGACCTGTCAAAAGCAATCTTCATCGAGTACAGACAAATATTAAAGAAATGCCATCTGCCAGTGCCTTTAAAATAAGGCCTGTGCGTTTCTTTTCTTTTGAATAGCACAATGCGGAAAGCATATTCATTCCAAGTACAATAATTACTATTGCTATTTCGAACATCAGCATCACTTAACGCTTGCCTCTCCAAAATGTGAGCGGATAAATTTCGCCGTTTCTCCAGAAGAGACCTGCATATCTTTTCCAGCTCTCTTCTGGAAAATCAAACTGCATATTAATTCCTTCTCTCAGCTTTACCCACTGCGGATACGTGATCCCGTCCAGAGCATCGATGTACTCACTCAGTTTCTTCTGGCTCATACTGCCTCCTTGTTCTTCAAATATTTATTCAGGAAATACTGCTGGCCTTTCCCAGTCACCTTTGTTGTTTTGGTCATCCGCACGCTGCCGTCCGGATTGGAAATCACAGTCTCTTTGATCTGGAAAAATCCATTTGCCACGTATTTCTGCTTCGGCATGTTCCGACTGGATCCAGTCTTCATAAGGTAACCTTCATTACGAAGCTGTTCGAACAATCTTTTCTGTCCAGTGTCCACGCCGTTTTGGCGCAGGAGCTTTGCGAGATCTCCGATCAGGATGGAACTGGTGCTTGCTTTCACCGCATCCGCGAAGATTTCCTTCGGACGCATGCGCTCGACATCTTCCAGCAGACCGGCGTTGGTTTCTTTCAGCTTCTCGATCTTCTGATCTGCCATTTTCAGGGCGCGGGCGAAGATCTGCTCCGGGGTGTTCCAGGCTTTTTCCAGGTCAATGAAGTATTGACGGTACTGCTTGCCTTTCTCGGATCGCTGGATCATACAGATCTGTTTTGCCATGTCTACGGAAATCTGGTAGTCCATAATATCTCTTTTGACCTCTCGATTTCCCTCTAATCGAACCTTCTCATTTTTGAGTAAGTTGAAATCAACCCCATTTTCAAATCCATATTCCGCCATTCTCGAGAACCAATCATTGAATCTCGTATTGATTTCCAATGCTTCATGTAAATCTCTTGCTGATACGGTCGGCTGTTCTGCCTCGTAGTTAATTTTTAACAACTCGTTCATCTAATTCCTTCTTTCTATCTTTATTTTTGATTTTGTGTTATACTTCTTTCAAAATATTTTGAAAAGGAGAATTGCCATGAATAGTGATGTAACCATTATCCAATCTCGCTTTCACTACACCGAAAAAGCATATGTGCCAAACACTTCGAACATCGTAGTTATCATTGACGAGCTGATCAAATTGATGGAACCGTATTTTCACAAACAAGCCCCTACATTCCGACTTATAAATGATATTCGCTTTGAACACCCAGAAACCGCTTCTACTTACGATAAAATTCATATCTGCTGTATGGACACTTCTTGGTCTCAAATAGCCTATCAATTTTCCCATGAATTCTGTCACCTTTTAATTGGAAATCCAGTTCCACAAAAGATGCGATGGTTTGAAGAAAGCATTTGCGAACTTTCCTCTTTGTTTTTCATGGAACAGCTGGCCATTGTTTGGGCGAAAAGTGGAATCCTCGGTCATCCCGAATACGCGGGATCTTTTATCTCCTACTGCGATAATCGCATGAATTCCGTATCTAATCTTCAAAATCTTTTGGATGTCTCCGATCCATCTTCTAATATTTGGGTTCATGCTGTTTCCGAATGCTATGACAGAAATTTCAATTTGCAAATTGCCAAATTACTTCTACCAATTTTTCGCAAATACCCTGCATTATGGGAAACTGTTCCCCTTTTAAGCAGGTTACCAGAAGATGAACGCTCACTTACTCGGTATTTAAGTTATTGGAGCATCCTTTCTGGAGAATCATTCCGGCAGCCTTTTGTAGAACTCGCTGAAACTCTTCATTGTTCCATATAAGACCAATTTACCCACTGATTCTCACGCCATAACCAAAACTCAGCCGCGCCACCGTTGTAATAGATATAAACTTTATATCCTGTTACCTCTGGTGGCTCTGGTTTCCCGCCAAGCAAGATCTCTTCTCTTTTCGCCATGACTGATGCATAGCAAAAGAAATTGTTTTTTCAAGCTGTGCATAGTCAACGCCCATAGCTCCCGGTGCTCCCTTAGGGCATCCGTAATTCTTGAACGTGTTCATGTAATTCACCTTCTTTCTTTTTTTGTCATCCTGCTTCTGGCTTACCATGGCTTCTCCCATACCCAAGAGATAACCCTTGTCAAAATCAGACATTTTAGAAATTGCCGTTGCGATGGTTTCCAGAATCTAAAAATTTGTTTACGAAATAAGTCTGTCCTCTCCCCGTCACTTTGGTCGTGCGGTTGATCCTTACAGATCCGTCCGGGTTGTTGACCGTAGACTCTTTTACCTCAAAAAGCTTCATGTTCATGGCTTTCTGGGTCGGCATGTTCCAATCAGATCCCTTTCTTTTGATCAGATAGCCTTTTTCTCTCATCCAATCAAAGAGACGTTTCTGACCGGTTTCAACGCCGTTCTGTTTTAAGAGCTTCGCCAGGTCACCGATCAGAATCGACGTGTGGCTTGTTTCTACCGCGTTGGCAAAAATCACCTTCGGTTTCATTCGTTCGATTGCCTTGCTCTGCTCCTCAATCGTCTTCTGTGCTTCCAGCACTGCCAGCGCAAGCAGTTCTTTTCCCTGCGGTGCCTGATAGCTACCAGTTTTCCGGATGGCTGGAAGAACCTCGGATGTCACCCAGTGCTTAAACCGCTGGGCGCTTTTTAATCTGCTTCCAAAAACCAACGCATAAAGCCCTGACTCATTAATTACCGTCATTTTTTGCTTTCCACCAAGGGTGTCGATACTTTCTACTCCCTTATCTTCATCGAAAACATGCGTTGAAATTGCATCCCTTGGATTTGTAAATCCTAATGCCGCTGCAACATCTTTTCCAACGAACCACGGATCTCCATTAATAGTTACCGTTCGGACATCGCCGAATTCTTCTGAATTGAAAATTTTTACTTTGTTCATTCTTCCTCCTATTATTTCTCTTGTAATATTTTTGTTACAGTGTTAGAATTAGTCTGTACCCTTATATGGGCAATGAAAGGAGCTGGTTATATTGACCAAACTTTTGACTTTGCCCTGTTCCCTTTATGAGCTATCATAGTCTTTCTCGTATTCGTCAGCTAATGGGCTAATCTTTTATTTGCAGAACTAAGACTGCGTAAGTGACGAAATATTTTATAGAAGCATTTGGCACTACAGATGTGATTGAACATGTATGCAACGGATCGGGGCTTCGGCAACGGTTGGGGGCTTAAGTGAACAGTCTGCAAAATATATAGGGTAAACAAAATTAGGCAAAAAACTGATAGAATAGTGCTTCTGTCAGTTTTTGTTCGCTTATCAGTGTCTTTTTAAGACACTTTTGAATCAAAAAAATTGCATCCACATCCTGTGCCGTTAAATTATATCTCTCCTTCATCATTCGTATTTCGCCCTGCGTAAACTCTGCACCTCTTGTTTCATTTAGCTTATTTGAAAAAGTAGGCCGCGCAATACCAAGATACTCTGCCAATGTCTGCCCCGTATCATCAAACAGTTTCATTACAGACTCTAATTTTTTCTTATTCATTTTTTCACCTCTTTCTGTTTCTTGAATTGTGTCTTTTTAAGACACTCAAATAATATCATAGCTACAGCTGCCTGTCAATACACTTTTTCGTCTTTTCAAGACACTTTTTAAGATTTTTATTGCATTGTCATTAAAAATGTAGTAAAATTAAGACACTTCAAGGAGGTGCTATATATGTGTACAATGGCAATCAGAATCAAAAAATGTCGTTTGGAAAATAATTTAACGCAGGAAGAACTCGCTGAAAAGTTGGGATTAAAAAATCCGCTGTTGCAAAATACGAAAATGGGCGTGTTGAAAATATAAAACGTTCCACCATCGAGGAAATGGCTCGCATATTCGATTGTACACCATCTTACTTAATGGGCTGGGATAATATGAACACTACCGTTGCCGCACATAAAGATGGGGATAATTTTACACCAGAAGAATTGCAAAAAATTGAAGAATACAAAAAATTGCTTATTGCAGCACGGCCGAAGGAGTGATTCTTTTGACTTATGAAGAAATGCAAAAATCACATAATGATTTGAATATTGTAGAGCTTGATCTATCAGAGGTGTCTGGACTAAAAGGATTTTATTATGCAGGAAATATAGCTATAGAGAAAAAACTTTCATCTATCGAAAAATCTTGTGTTCTTGCTGAGGAACTTGGTCATCATTATACAAGCTATGGAGATATTATGGATCAGGATATTGTTCAGAACAGAAAACAGGAACTCCGTGCCCGTCTCCGCGGATATGACATGCAGATCGGTCTGATCGGCATCATAGAATGTTATAAACACCACTGCCGTTCACTCTATGAGATGGCTGAATATCTGCAGGTGACAGAAGAATATTTACAGGAAGCTTTGGAATGCTACAGTAGAAAATATGGAGAGAATCTTGTTACAATAGATAACTATGCAATCCGGTTTGTTCCATCTTTACAGGTGATGGAATTCTGGAAATAAAATTTAACATGGAGCTAAAAATATGGGTAGAAAAATATCTCAAGAAGCTTTACGCAAACACAAAGAAGAATCTTTAAAAACTCTCGAAACTTATATTGACTCTTTAATTAATGATGAAAATCCCAAAATTCAATCTAAAGCAGATAAATTAAGCTTTTGGCTTGAACATTGGACTACATTTCTTTCATTTGAATCAAAATTTCGCTCAACTTCTCTTCGTAGATACAAACGTGGGGAAATCATAAAAGTTCATCTCGGCTATAATATCGGAAGCGAGGAGGGAGGCTTGCATTACTGTGTCGTTGTTGAAAAAATAATTCTATTAATTCTCCTGTGATAACTGTAGTCCCGTTGACTTCTGTTAAACCTGCCACTGATGTAGAACATTTAAAACCAGGATGCGTATATCTTGGGAATGAACTTTTTACCAGCTTAAATTCTAAAATTATTACGACTCAAAAACATCTTAGCTCTAATATTGCAAATGCTCAGGAACGTCTTGAGCATCTTAAGCAAATTGCACCATCTGATTATTCTTCTGAAAATTTTTCAGAATTGGATTCTTTGCAAAAAGATCTTGCAAATATGCGCAGGGAAAGTTCTCTTCACTCAAGAATGCAAACTGAAATCAACAAAATGAAAAAAGGTAGTATTGCTTTGGTTGGGCAAATAACAACCATTAGTAAGATACGAATTTATGATCCTAAAACCAATTATGATATTTTAAGTAATGTTAAATTATCAAATGAGATGCTTGATCGCATTGATAACGAAATCATAAAAAAATTCACAGGTTTAAAAAAAATATAAATTTTTTTGCATATTTTATTGACATTTACATATATTTGGGTATAATGAATAGGAAAACAAAGCCGATATCCGGCAGTATAGAAGACATCGCCCTCAGGCAACTGACGGGCAACTATTCATTAGGAAGACCCTGTAGAAATACAGGGTCTTTTCCGTATTTGATTTTCAAAAAAGAAAAACCGCCTTGGTGTTCACAGCACCAAGACGGCTCAGTAACATTCCGAAGAATGATACCGTTTCTCAACAAAACATATTGTATCATCTTCGGAAACGCCAGACAAGCAGAACGTTTGTTTTGGTGTTTTTCTTATACCCAAAATTAAAGAAGGTGATATTATGTCAGCACTTAAAAATGGTGCTCTCTACATCCGCGTCAGCACCGCGGATCAGACCGAACTCTCTCCGGATGCGCAGCAGCGTCTGCTCCTGGACTACGCGAAGAAGAACGGGATTGTCATCGCAAAAGAGTTCATCTTCGAGGAATCCGTCTCCGGCCGGCATGCGGACCGGCGGCCGAAGTTTCAGGAGATGATCGCGCTTGCCAAACAGGAGTCCCACCCGATCGACGTGATCCTGGTCTGGAAATACAGCCGGTTTGCCCGTAATCAGGAAGAATCCATCGTCTACAAATCACTGCTGAAAAAGAGCAATGTAGATGTGATCAGTATCTCAGAGCCACTGATCGACGGTCCGTTCGGTACGCTGATCGAGCGTATTATCGAATGGATGGACGAATACTATTCTATCCGTCTCTCTGGCGAGGTTCTGCGCGGCATGAAGGAAAAGGCTCTGCAGCACGGCTACCAGACAACGCCATGTCTTGGATACCAGGCGGCAGGCGGCGGCAAACCGTTTGTGATCGATGAAGCGGAATACCAGATTGTCAAATACATCATGGACCAATATGATCTTGAGCATCTGGATCCGACGGCGATCGCCCGCAAATGCAATGATCTTGGATACCGCACCAGACGCGGAAACCGGATGGAACGCCGCTCCATCGAGCGTGTGCTGCGCAATCCGTTCTATGCCGGTACTGTGATCTGGAATGGCATTTCCTTCGACGGTACCCACGAGACGCGGCTGGATCCGGCACGCTATCAGGAGCGTATCAAGCGCATGGATGCCCGCAGACGCTCTCCTAAGAGCCGCAACCCATCAACCTGCCGCCACTGGCTCTCCGGTCTCTTAAAGTGTCCAATTTGCGGCGCTACGATGACGGTAACAGCCGGAAACACATCTTGTCCATACTTTCAATGCTGGAAATACGCAAAAGGTTTCCATAAAGGCTCCAATTCAATCACCGTTGCCAAGGCAGAGCGAACCGTCTACCGCTACTTCGATGATATCCTCGCCGGTGCGGATTTCTCCTTCACTGTCCGCGACCGGAAGCAGGAACAGGAAGACGATGAGACCATCCAGCGGCTGCAGCATGCCCTGGACCATCTGGCTGTCCGCGAAGCCCGCGTGAAGATGGCTTATGAAAATGGGATTGATACGCTGGAGGAATACGGTGCCAACAAAAAAAGGCTCGCCGAAGAACGGCAGAGCCTGCAGGAAGAACTGAACCGCGTGCTTACGCCCGCCGCCCCGCCGGAAACAATCTCGAAAGAAGATTTCCGGAAAGAGATAAAAAACATTAATGATATTCTGAAAAATCCAGAGGAGCCAACCGAGAAGAAGGGACTTCTGCTCCGCTCCATCGTGGATCGTATCGTCTATGAAAAATCTTCTGGAACGATGTATTTTGACTTTTTTGTTTCTTGATTTTCCATCCCGAAAAGCTCGCAAACCCGCATAAATACTGGCTTTTCTGCTTATCATCTGGTATTGAACTCCGGGCCACCATACTGACTCATGATAATTTGGGCGATTTTGGGGTTTGGTGTCGTAATGTTTACAGGATACTCGAGGCGTTTTTCATAATTCCACATCCGTCAGCACCCTCCTTTCCGGTTGACTTCCCACGGCCATGGCTGCATAACCCATTCGAAAGAACGGCTCATGCGGTCGTTGGCGGTATCAATCGTGAGCGGGCCGTACTGTTCGGCGTACTGTTTCAATGCTTCTTTTCGAAGCTCCACTTTTTCCCGGAAAAAGGCAAGTGCATCTTCATCCTCCGGGTGGGTGTCGAGGTAAAGGTTCATTTCAACAACAGCAAAGCTGACCTGATCAATCCAGGCGAGCAGCTTTTCGCGGGATGGCATCTGCGGCATCATAGGCACTCTCCTCCTCCCTTTCCACAGAATGGTTTACAGAGTTCCGGGAATAAGGTTCCATTTTTTAATGCAGCGGAAAGATCATAGATCTGTTCAAACCGCTGCATCGGAACGTACGCCATTGCAGGTATCATATGATCTACATGCTGCATTTTCCGCGGGAAATTCCTTGGTTCCATCTTCAGTTCCATATTGTTTGAAGCGGCGCGGCGGTTCTGCATATTGTTCGCACCGCAGCAGCCGCGATTCATACGGGATGAATCCATACCATGTTCCTCTTTCATTTTCTGTTCTTTATAGAGTATGAAGAAAATAAGAAAGTGTCAAAAAAGGCAGCGGTTTCTCTTCCGCTGCCTTTCTGTCATACTAATGAAATTTTCATCAAAACTGCATCTCATACAAATGCGCATAAATCCCGCCTTTCGCGAGCAGTTCCTTATGTGTGCCTTCCTCCGCAATTCCATTCTCCGTCAGCACCAGAATCCGCTTTGCATTCCGGATTGTGGACAGCCGGTGCGCAATCACGAAGGTTGTCCTGTCTTTCGCCAGAAGTTCCAAAGATTTCTGGACGACTTTTTCGCTTTCGTTGTCGAGCGCTGAGGTTGCCTCGTCGAAAATCAGAATCGGCGGGTTTTTGAGGAATACGCGGGCGATGGAAAGCCGTTGTTTCTGGCCACCGGAAAGTTTTACGCCGCGCTGGCCGATATCGGTGTCGTAGCCGTCCGCCAGCTCCATGATAAATTCATGTGCATTGGCCGCTTTCGCTGCGCGGATGACCTCCTCGTCGGTCGCATCCGGTCTGCCATAGCGGATGTTGTCGATGATCGTTCCCGCAAACAGGTACACATCCTGCTGCACAATACCGATCTCATCGCGCAGATCCTTTAACTTCACATCGCGGATGTCCTTTCCATCCAGCAGAATCCGTCCTTCCGTCACATCGTAAAAACGCGGAATCAGCGAGCAAAGCGTCGTCTTTCCGGCGCCGGAGCTGCCGACCAGTGCCACATAGTCGCCGGCCGGGACATGCAGATTCACATTGCTTAACACGTTTTCCTTCGACTCCTCATAGTGAAACGAAACGTTTTCAAAGGTTACTTCTCCCTGCACATTCTTCAGTGGCAGTGCATCCGGCTTGTCCTGGATGTCCGGTGCGATGCTCATAATTTCCAGGAAACGTTCATAACCGGAATAACCATTCTGGAACTGCTCCGTAAAGTTCACCAGCTTTTTCACCGGATCTGTGCAGTTGTTGATGTACAGAAGAAAGGTAACCAGATCCGCTGCCCCAAGCTTCCCACCTGTCATCAGCAATGCGCCGACAATCAGCGAAATAACGGTAATCAGCGTCGAAAAGGCTCCCATTCCCGAATTGTAAATTCCCATATAGCGGTAGCTGACCTTCTTCGAATCGACAAAACGGTCATTTCCCGCATTGAACTTACGCATCTCCTCTGTCTCATTTCCAAACGATTTGACAACACGGATCCCCGAAAGGCTGTCCTCGATCTGACTGTTGATATCCGCAATTCTACGACGGTTTTCCTTGAATGCACTCTTCATGCGGCTGTTCATTACCAAGGCAAACAGCAGCATCACCACAATAACCACAAGCGGCACACATGCCAGCATCGGATTTACCACAAACAGGATGATCATCGCACCGATCAGTTTGATAAACGAAATGACAATATCCTCCGGCCCATGATGTAAAAGCTCACTGATATCGAACAGATCGCTTGTGATGCGCGACAACAGATGGCCGACCTTCTGGTTATCGAAAAAGCAAACGAAAGCTTCTGATAATGGCCGAAGATCTCGTTCCGCATATCATGCTCAATCCGCGCCCCCATCACATGGCCGTAATAGGCAATATAAAAGTTACAGTACATTTCAACCAGAACCATAGCAATCATCAGAATACCGAGGCGGATAATCTCACCCGTTGCCTGCTCCAGCGGCTTTTCCACAACCGTACTCGTAATATACCGTACAATCAGCGGAATCACCAGTGTAATGGCTGCTCCGAGCATTGCAAAAAACATGTCGGTAAAAAACAGGCCCTTATATGGAATGTAATACCGCGCCAGCTGGCGAATTTTTCCCTTCTCTTTTCTGGATTCTTTTTCCTTACTCATCCTTTCCTCCCTTTCCGTTGGAAACCATTTTGTAATCTTTTCGGAACTCAGACGGTGATACGCCGCATGCCGTTTTAAATGATTTCATGAAATGCTTATCATTTTCAAATCCAACCTGTTTGGCAATTTCCGTAATTTTATCTTCTGTTTGAATCAACAGACGCTTTGCCTCCGCAATGCGGATCTCCTTCAGATAGTTCACAAAATTCACACCGGTATGTTCTTTAAACGCTGCTGAAAACAGCGAATAATTCATGCAAATATGGTTAGATACCATTGCCATATTCAGATCTTTTGCATAATTTTCCCGAATATATGAAATTGCCTCTTCCATTTTTTCTTTTCCGGCTGTCTGACTTTTCAGGCTTTCCCTGTAAACGTGTATCCATTCTTCAAAAGCATCCAGAAACAGATCTGCATCACGGTACTGCAGAGGGCGCGGACATTTTTCCTGTTTTTCCGCCACTCGATGAAAAAGATCCAGCTCTTTACAGATTGCTTCTGTTACTGCCAGAAGCTGATAGGGGGAAACCCTCTGATGTGCTGCCTCAAAATACCAGTTTCGCATTTTTCGCAGCACAGTATCTGCCCGGTCCGTTGGCACCTGCAGAATAAATTTTTCCTGAAACTGTGCCAGCTCCGGCTTTTCCTCAAAACATTTTTTCTGATATTCTTCCACAGGATTTTTCTGTATAAATGCCATTTCCCGGGCCAGCAGTGCTTCCTGGTATGCCTCTGGAATTTCCATCACAGAACGATGTTCTTTTCCCACTCCGAGACAAAATCTCTCATCTTTTTCTTTCATGATCCGCTCTGCCTCCGGTTCCGGCAGAAGATAAAGAACTCCTCCTTCTACGCCTTCCAGCAGAATTCCGCTGCATTTCGAAAACCGTTCCCCATTTGCCTTGCTGGTCAGCAGGATCCGGAAGCTGTCGTTTCCGATGTATCGCCGGATCCTGCTTTCCATATCCATCCATTCGTTTTCTTCGGCCATTTCTGCATTCATCATCAGATAACGGAGCTGATTTAAAAAGCACCGTTCTTCCTCTTCTTCCGTTTCCCGGGTCTCCGAAAGCTCTCGTTCCAGATTTTCCAGAAGCTGTTCTATCGTCTCCCGCTTGATCGGTTTTAAAATATAGTCCCGAACTCCATGTTTCATCATTTCAACCGCATAGGAAAATTCATCATAGCCGCTTAAAACAATAACAACAGGTTTCTGTGACAACTCCTCCATTTTGTTGACCAGTGTCAGACCATCCATTTTGGGCATACGGATATCAGTGAACATGACGTCCACCCTCTGTTTTCTCAAAATCTCCAATGCCTCTTCTCCGTTTCGACACTCCAGAATCTCCTCCACCGGCACGCTGCTTCGCCGGATCATCGCCACGATTCCCTGTCGAATTAATTTTTCATCTTCTACAACCAGCAGTGTATTCATTTTCTTTTTCTTCCTCTTTCTCGTCACCCTCTTGATCCATCAGAGAATATTTCCCCCTCGTGATGGGAAGATGAATACTCACCTTCGTATAGCAATGCTCTTTTGTATAGACCGACAGCCCATACTCTGTTCCAAATTGAATGTGGATTCTGTCCTGTACATTCCGAAGCCCGATTCCATGTTTCGGCTGTGTATCTGAATTCAGGCGCATCCTTAGTTTACGTCTCAGAATTGCAAGCTGCTTTTCTGACATGCCTGTTCCGGAATCTGTGATTTCAATCTCAAAGCTCTTTTCATGCTCTATTCCTTTGATTTCAATGACGCGTCTGCATCCAGCTCCTCAATTCCATGTGTGATTGCATTTTCCACAATCGGCTGAAGAGACATCTTGGGGATATCCTGCCGATACAAATTTTCCGGTATCTGAACAGATAATGTAATTGTGAAATCATACCGCAGATTCATCAGTTCCACATAGTTCTGAATATAATTCATCTCATCCTGAACTGTCACCAGAAATTTATTCCAGCGCATATTGTAGTGCAGCATTTCACCAAGTGCTGTTACCGCATCGGAAATCGTATACTCTTCATCAATCTCAGCCATCATCTTAATGGATTCCAGAACATTATAAATAAAATGAGCGTTAATCTGGTTCTGCATTGCCCGGATTGCCGTATCTTTCAGCGCTGCCTCCCTTTTGATGCTTTCCTCGTTCTGTTTCTGAATTCTCTCCAGCATTCCGTTGATACCATAGCTCATTTCCCGCATCTCTTCTGCGCTGTAACAAACCTTTATCTTTGTTGTTCCATTGTCAATCTGACGCATCTCACACAGGACGTCATAAAACTCCTTCAGCAGGCCACGCACAATCAGATTGACCACCACAATCAGAAGCAGCCCGAAGCCGGCAAATTCAAGCAGCATTCTCTGCTGCTGTTTGATCATGTTTCCGGTTGCATCATCCAAATTGGTCAGTGTTACAAACATTCCATTGAGTTTATCGACTTTCCGAAGCACAATTGCAACGTTTTTCCGGTCAATCACCGCGCTCTGCTGACTCTCTTTTCTGTCACGGATTCCTGCCCGGAACAGAATCAGCCCCCGATAGGACTGCCATTTGCAGGCTGCCGCTGTTTTTCCGCAGTCATATAAATTCCAATTTTCATCAACAAAGCAGGCCCAGCTGCTATCACCGGATCGATAAATTTCGGGAAATATGTCTGCCATACGCATGGATACCTCGATCACGCCAAGCCTTCCTCCGCTTTGATCCCGCAGTTCCCGTACATAAGTCATCAAATGGGAACCTTCTTTTTTGTACCGGAGATAATATTTTTTCCTGTATGTCAAAAAACCACTGTCCTCCGCCCTGATAGCTTCGGTACCAGGCGCAGTTTTTCATCTTTTCCTTCTGGTACAGGATCGGCTGCTGCTCCAGAAAACCATCTGCCATGGCAAAAATATGGATCTGGTACAGATCTGGCATTGCCTCCTGCATTTTATCGATTATGCTGATGCTGTTGTTTCGAAATTGCTGATAATAGCTCTCCGAGATCTCCTCTCCCCTCCTGAGATGAAGAAGATATTTTTCCAACGGTTCATACTCCTGCAGCGTATCTACAACCATTGAGCAGGCATTCGCTTTTGCATTCACCTCCGCACAGGTAAGATCTATTGCCGTTACTGCTTCATTTACCCCATGATCTATGGCATTCTTTTTGATACTCCTAAACCCAAAGCACATCATGCCAAAAAGCGGAATAAAAATAAAGATCAACGTTGTTACGGTAAATTTTTGGTTCAGTTTCAGTCCGCGAAACCAGTTTCGCATTTTTCATCCCCCAGTTTTCTTTTCGGTTCTGTAACCTTACTAATTTTACCAGTTTTTTCTTTAAAAAGCAATTTTTTCAGAAAAATTATTGACAAAAAGAGAAGACGGTACACTTTTTTTCCGTGCACCGTCTCTCTTTTCGCAAGACTCATATATGACGCAAAGCATGATTCCAGGGAAACAGCTTTCGTACCATTGTTATACTGTTGTCAGATCCCACGGTTCATAAATCTTTGGAACATCGCTGATCAGACGTTTGGTATACGCTGCTGTCGGGTGAAGAATTACTTCTTCTGCCGGTCCCGATTCCACAAATTTTCCATGCTCCATAATATAAACATTATCGGATACATAGTAAGCAAGACCAATATCGTGGGTGATGAAGATAATCGTCATATTGATCTCATCACGCAACTTCAGCAGCATATCCAGGATCGTTGCACGTGAGCAGGCATCAATCATAGACGTCGGCTCATCGGCAAGCAGAATCTTTGGTTTCAGAAGGAAAATACGTGCAATCATCAGTCGCTGCATCTGGCCTCCTGACAGCTCAAATGGATATTTGTTTGTCAGTTCTGCGTATTTTAAGTTTACAAAGCTGCAGGCCTCTGTCATCAGACGTTCTTTTTCTTCTTTCGGCAGATTCTTGTCACCGCGCATATTAATGCAATCCAGCAGAACAGAATCTACACGTTTAAACATATTGTAGGAAGCAAACGGATCCTGGAAAATCGCCTGAATTCCCTTCCAGTACTCTTTTTTCTTCTTTCCGTTCGAGATGTCTCTTGGTTTACCCTGGAAATCAATTTCACCTTCCGTTACGCTGATCAGCCCGAGCAACATCTTCGAAAGGGTTGTTTTCCGGATCCGGATTCTCCTACGATAGAAACAAATTCACCTTCATGAAAATCGAAATCAACATGGTCTACAGCGACCGTTTTTGCATCGCCAAAGCCAAACACTTTCGTTACGCCTCTTCCGGAGAGGCATGGTTTTAATTCTTTACCATCACGCATTTGCATACACCTCCCGAACCTTTCTCTCAGACATCAGGCAGCGGTACTCTCTTCCGTTCGGCAGTTCGATGACCTCTGGTTTCATACCGCGGCAGGTTGGCTGTGCATAAGGACAGCGGTCTGCGAAACGGCAGCCCTCCGGCGGATGCTTCAGGTTTGGCGGAGTTCCCGGAATTGCAGTCAGCTTCTGTTCTCTTACACCTTCCTCCGGAACGATGATCGATCCCATCAGACCTTTGGAATATGGATGCAGCGGATCGAATACCATTTCTTTTGCGGTACCTTTTTCTACAATCTGTCCAGCATACATAACCATAATATCATCGGTTACGTTGTAAAGAAGCGGCAGCTCGTGTGTGATGAAGATCATGGATTTGATAAATCCTTTTTCCATCAGATCACGCATCATTTTAATAACCATTTTCTGGGAAGTTACATCCAGCGCGGACGATGGCTCATCGGCGATCAGTACCTTCGGAGAAAGAATGGTCGAAATTGCGATAACGGTTCTCTGTTTCATACCTCCGGAAAGCTCAACCGCATGCTTCTGCAGTACCTCCTCCGGCAGGCCTAAGATCTGAAAACGTTCTTTTGCCAGATCATAAATATCCTTTCTCGGCATTTTCGGATCATGCGCATGAATAACGTCTTCTACAAATCGGATGATTTTCTGTGTCGGGTTCAGAGCATTCATTGCTGCCTGCGGAATGTAGGCGATCTCATTGCCCAGAATATTTTTCCGGACATCGTCTGGTTTCATTCCGGAATTTTTCTTCCATCTACGATAATATCGCCGCTGATGTAGTGAAGCGGTGCGAAATAATAGCCCATCAGGGACAGTGCCAGCGTCGATTTACCACAGCCGGACTCACCTGCTACACCGAGGGATTTTCCCTCCTCAATCTTCAGGGAGACTCCGTCTACGGCGTATACATCTTCATGAAAACGAGTTACATATTTCGTTTTCAGATTGTTTACTTCCAGCATTACTTTTCCCATAGCTGCCTCCTTAGTCTCTTAACTGCGGGTTGAATACCTGGTCAAGACCGGTGTTCATCAGGTTAAGAGAGAATGAAATAAGTGCGATTACAAGAATAACCGGGAAATATGCCACCATGCACGTTTAAGTGTGCATTGTACTGGGTTGCCCATTGCATCATAAGACCAAGTGTTGCAGTCTTTGTGGTTGCCGGTCCAAGTCCGATCATAGAAAGCTGTGCCTCTGCCAGAATTCCGGAGGAAATCTGGAGAATGAAGGCCATAACAACGTAGGATGCAACGTACGGAAGGATGTCGGTAAGGACAATCCGCAGCATGCTGTGGCCGGACAGTTTGGAAAGGTTTACATGGTCACGGTTTCGAAGAGAAATAACCTGGGAACGTACAGAACGTGTTGTCCACGGCCATGCGGTAATTCCGATCAGGAGTGCCACCATCATGATTCCCCTCTGAGACTCACCTACGCTGTAGGAGATGAGGATCAGGAGAACGAAGGATGGGATAACGGTGAACAAGTTGGTAAAGAACAGAATCAGGTTGTCCACAAAACCTCCAAGGTAACCTGCAAGAAGTCCGAGGAACAGTCCGATCACAGTTGCAATGATTCCCGCAACCAGACCAATTTTCAGGGATGAACCTGTTGCAGAGATCAGCTCAGTCAAAACATCACGACCAAAGTTATCTGTACCAAGAACAAAGTTCTGACGGTTAATGACATCTTTTTCATTGATGTACTGCTTGCTGTCGATGCTCTGAACCTCTTCCAGCTCACCGGTCTCTTCATTTTTCTCGGCAATAATGGTTGGAACATCCTCTAAAATACCGTCGATTTCGTTGTCAAGACGCTGATATTTTTTCTTTTTTGCTGCGATAAGGCCTTTCTGTTCTGCATTTGGGTCATATTTTTCCTCCCAGAGAGCAATCAGACCTTCTGCATCGGTAACATCGATTTCACTGGCATCTACACCGCCGTATTTTTCCAGCCATTCTGCCATCATAGAACGGTTGTCCATTGTCAGTTTGCTTTCAACGATGGATGCGGTTGCATCAACATTCATCTTATACGTTTTGCCGGAATTTACGGTGTCCTGAATCGAAAGATAGGTACCCGGTTTGAAAAAGTTTCCGTTTCCGATCATTGCCAGCGGATCTTTTGCCACAACAAGCGGATAGATGATAATAGTCAGGAGAATTGCCAAGAAGATTACAAATCCTGTCACGAATTTTCCTGAATGAAAAATCTGTTTGATTGTATTTTTCATAGCGTATTCTCCTTTCTAATCCTGCTGGGATGCTTTGACACGTGGGTCAATGACTGCATACAGAAGTTCAACAAGCAGGTTGGCCAGCAGAACCATGATAGTAATGATTAACGTACAGGCAGAAAGCAACGGATAATCCTGGCCGGTAACTGCTGAGAGCATCGTTGTTCCAAGTCCCGGATAACTGAATACCATCTCAGCTACCAGGTTACCGCCTATCATGGTACCAAGGGACATTGCAAGACCGGTGATCTGCGGAAGCATTGCGTTACGGAACACATATTTCACAATCGTATGATCCTTGATTCCAAGGAAACGACTGTATTTTACATAGTCGGCATTCAATTCATAAATTGACATTGAACGCATACCAATAGCCTGGCCGCCGATCGTGATGATTACGATAGACCAGAACGGCAACTGGTAATGTGAAAGCACAGATTTCATAAAAGCAAGGCTCATATGCGGAATCATACTGCTCGCATAGCCGCCTGCTGCAGGTGCAATATGTAATTTCAGTGAGAAAACAAATAAAAGTACGGTTGCCATACCAAAGGCAGGTACGTTACTGATAAACAGGAATGCCGGAAGGATTGCCTTGTCGAAAACACCTTTCATGTAAGCTGCAATTGCACCAAGCAGGTTACCAAGAATCCATCCAACAATAATGGCCGGAAGCTGTAAACATATGGTCCACAGAACCGAACTGGAAATAATATCGGATACGGTACGCGGATACTGGCTGAAAGAAATGCCGAAATCACCGCGAAGTGCATTTTTTACCCAAGTAAAAACTGGACATACATTGGTTTGTTAATACCAAATTTCGCTGCATAGTCTTCATATACTTTCTGAATTGCAGTCGCATCGGTCATACCTTCTACCGATTTGGACGCAATAGTTGAAACCGGATCGCCCGGCATCAGACGCGGAAGAATGAAGTTCAGCAGCACTGCAAAGACTAACGTCAAAAGATACCACATGATCTTCTGCGTATAATACTTTTTCATTCCTTTCATAGAGGAACCCTCCTTCTGATTTTGTAAAAGCGGCCGGAGCACCCCGGCTCCGGCGCCTCTGTTACAATTCAGTGTGTGCTTTCTTTCTGTTTGGCAAATCAGCGTCAATCAGTTCCAGATTGTACAGTGCTGCTACGCCATAACCATCGGTGCAGTCCATCGGAGGAACATTGGTTCCATCGTCTTTCTGCGGATAGTTGGTCCATACGGACTCGTTTACTTCGTGGAATACCTGCGGTCTGTACATCAGCGGTACACACGGGCAATCTTCCAGCATAATCTTGGAAAGTTCTGTATAGTAATCTTTCAGTTTTGCATCATCGGTCTCATGAGGAATTGCTGCAAGGATTTCATCTACACGGTCGTTCTGATAATGACCGAAGTTACCACTGAAGTTAACCTCAAGATCGTTGTAATCAGAGCTCATGAAGAAACGGCATCTCATGTACGGGTTGGCAACCGATGTACCAGGGCCGGACTGCATGGTGATTTCGAAGTTTCCGGTACTGTAATCCGTGCTGTAGTTTGCTGCTTCCGGGAAGTAGGTCTCAATGTTGATACCAATATTCTTTCCTGCTGCTGCTACGATTTCAAGGGTTGCATTCCAGTCAGACCATCCTGTCGGGCACTCAGCCTTATAGGAAAGGTTCTTTCCGTTGTACTCACGGATTCCGTCTCCGTCGGTGTCTACGATTCCGGCATCGTCCAGAAGCTTCTTAGCACCTTCTACATCGGCATTGGACCACTGATACTCTTTTAAGGCATCCTGATCCACCATAGCCTGCTCAGCATCGGTCGGGTTCATGACAGAACGCGGAACATCTGCGAAGGTAGGAGACTGTCCGGACATTGCTGAAGAAATAACCTGATCGTAGTCAACTGCCATAGCGATTGCCTTACGAACAGCTACCTGATCCAGTCCTTCTACTTCTGTATTAAAGAACAGGGTAGGCATTGTCATACACAGCTGATACGGTGCTTCATCAACATAGGTAGAAATCGGAAGATCCTGCTCTAACCACAATTTCTGAAGGTCTGTGATGAATATCTGTGCCACATCAATATCACCATTCTGGAATGCGGTGGTAGCTGCTGCGTTATCTTTAAAGATCGGGTGAGAAATATATTTCGGAACCGGAAGCTTACCCCACATGGAATCTGCCTGTCCCCAATAATTATCATCGCGGATCAGAACTACGTTCTGGTCATTGTCAAAGTATTTTTTGTACGGTCCGGAAGTTACCAGATCGTCCATCTTATCCATTTTAATTGCTTCAGCATCGTTGTTGTTTCTGTCAGCTACGGTCTTCAGATAGTTTTCCTGCATGATATAAAGCATTGGAAGATATCTTTCCGCAAGAACCGGGTTAACTGCTTCGCCGGAGTCATCGGTTGTCAGTTTGAAGACTACGGTACTGTCATCCTGTGCAACAACATCTGCAATGTAGCTCTTCATTTCAGCGCCGGTAGAAGAATTGTAATCTACATGTGCATGATAGGTAGCTGCTACATCTTTTGCAGTAACCGGTGTGCCGTCATTCCATTTTGCGTCAGCTTTGATTTTCACTGTGATCTCGGTACGATTGTCGTTCCACACTGGATCTCCGTCTGCAAGCAACGGATACATTTTTGCATCCAATGGATTCCACATATAAAGAGTTTCATAAACAAGTACACGTGAAGCATCGCCCTGTGCTATAACCATTGCATTGTTTGAGTTTGCGGACATTGGGTTGTAATCGTTGACGGTACCCCACTGCTGTCCTGCGAAGTAAAGAGTTTCATTTCTTGGAAGCTCTCCTACCACATCATCTGAACCTGTGGTATCTTCGCTGGAAGCATCTGCTGTGCTGGAAGATGCTGCTGTGGCATCGCTTGATGCATCTGCTGTTCCGCTGGAGGATGCTGTTGCTCCTCCGCTTGACTGGTGCTTGTGCTTCCGCTGTCTCCACATCCGGCAAGCATCGTTCCTGCCATTGTCACTGTCATTAACAGTGCAAGGACTTTCATGTTACGCTTTTTCATACTTTTTACCTCCTTAAGGTTTTCGTTCTTGCTTGATGAGTTCATTATACACAAAGGCTGTTAGAAAAGCAGTGTCTATTTTTTGTTTTTGGTGTTCTTTTTTTGTTTTGCGTTGGTTGAATTGCTCGTTTTTCCCTTTTTAATCTCCTTTGTTCTGCTCATTTTTCACATATCCATTTTCGCAATATCTGCACTGTTTCGTCATTATGATTATTTGTGCCTTTTTTCCGTCTTTTCCGCCATTTTTCCGTTCGCTTTTTCCATCTGTTTGTGCTATGATGAATATCGTATCAATTTCAGGAGGTTTTTTCTATTATGAATACTGTTTCTCATAAGTACCGACAGTCAGCGCTTCTGCTTCTGACCGCTGCGATCTGGGGTTCTGCCTTTGTCGCACAGCAGACCGGTATGGATTATGTCGGACCTTTTACGTTCAACGCGGCACGAAACCTGCTCGGCGGACTTACGCTTCTTCCGCTGATTGTCTTTTTCTCCTCGCGTAAAAAGCGAACCCTACCGCCAGATGCTTCGTCAGAAAATGGCACACAGCCAAAAACACTCTGGGCGGGCGGTATTCTCTGCGGCATCGCACTGTTTGTCGCCTCGACCCTGCAGCAGATCGGCATCCAGTACACAACCGTCGGAAAGGCCGGTTTTATCACTGCACTTACATCGTCCTTGTTCCGGTCTGCGGCCTGTTCCTCCGAAAACGAGTACAACCGAAGGTCTGGCTCGCAGTTCTCATTGCCGTTGCCGGTCTCTATCTGCTCTGCATGACAGACGGATCCTTCTCTTTGCAGAAGGGTGATCTTCTTGTGCTTGCCTGTGCGCTCGGATTTACCATACATATTCTGGTTATTGATCATTTTTCTCCGCTTGTCGACGGCATCAAAATGTCCTGCATTCAGTTTTTTACCTGTTCGATCCTGTCAGCTGTCTGTATGGCCCTCTTTGAAACCGTAAACGTTTCCAACCTTCTGCACGCCTGGATACCGATTCTCTATGCCGGAATTCTCTCTTCTGGTGTCGGCTATACCCTGCAGATTATCGGGCAGAAAGGATTAAATCCCACCATGCTTCTCTGCTGATGAGCCTGGAATCCGTTTTTTCCGTTCTCGCCGGTTGGATTTTCCTTCATCAGGCACTCTCCGGTCGCGAGCTCTCCGGCTGTATTCTGATGTTTGCAGCGATCGTGCTGGTACAGCTTCCGGGATTTTCCAAAACCAGCGCTGTTTCCTGATGCATTCCTTTTTCAGTGCAAGAAAGATTCCTGTTTTGCGAGCTTCTTTCTTACGACAGCTTGCTTTGATGACATAATTTCCCTCCGCCGCAGTGTGATCCTGCCCGGAGGGCTTTTTATGCCTTCCGAAAATTTAACCGAATCTAGTAAGTCCCCTGCTTCCATTTCGAATATCCGCTTGCCCAATATTTTCATAGCATAAAAATACAAATTCCTGCATATTGATTGCAGGATTTTTTAATTCGTGCTACACTGTTTTTATTGTACCAATAAGCACTTATTTTATTAGGAGGTTCTGTCATGCCCGTTTTTGATTTCAGCAATTCCCCGGAAAAAGCAAAAGTTTCCGAATGTACGTATACTGTTTTCCGCACAAACGCACCGTTTACTTCTCCGGATCAGCCGATCCTAATTCTGGATACAAAAGAGAAGGCTTTCCCGCATCATCCCTGTGGTATTTTCACAAACCCATCCAAACGGACCTCGTTTGAATTTAAAGAGGAAGAAGAAACCTTTATTGCCGACATTCTTCAGATCGATGCCCGTTTTGTCAGCCTTTTAAAATGGCTCGGTGAAAACCATATCAATGTCCGCCTTTCCGGTACACAAACATCCGACGGTTATGCAGTTTACAAAATCCGCGAGATCGCTTTCGGTGGCGGCGCAAAGCTTTCGGCTGAGGATGGATTTTTACAGTTTATGATTGAGCGTCTCCTCGCCAGCAATGCACCGGAAGAAGAAATTGAGGATGAGGATCAGGAGGAAACCGGTGACAGTATGAAGCTCACCAGTATCCAATCCATCACTGATTTTATGAACTGTGCCGGAAGAACGCTGCCGGACAATATCCGCCTTTGGGCTCGTCGAAACCTCGCTGTTGCCCGTTCCCACGAAGTCTCTCCCGAAGAACGTCGTCACGCACAGCGCGCCCTCTCCATGATGATGAATATTCAATGGAAAAGCAACTATTTTGAAGCCATTGATCCAGTGGAAGCACGCCGGATCCTCGATGAAGAACTGTATGGCATGGAACGCGTGAAGCAGAGAATTATCGAAACCATCATTCAGATTAACCGGACTCATACGCTGCCGGCCTATGGTCTGTTACTGATCGGTCCTGCCGGAACCGGAAAATCGCAGATTGCTTATGCCGTTGCGCGTATCTTAAAATTACCGTGGACAACACTCGATATGAGTTCGATTAATGACCCGGAACAGCTGACCGGAAGTTCCCGCATCTACGCAAACGCAAAACCGGGAATCATCATGGATGCTTTTTCCATGGCTGGTGAATCCAACCTCGTCTTTATCATCAATGAGCTCGACAAGGCTGCCTCCGGCAAAGGAAACGGAAACCCGGCAGATGTTCTGCTGACCCTTCTTGATAATCTTGGTTTTACCGATAACTATATCGAATGTATGATCCCGACCGTCGGTGTATACCCGATTGCAACCGCAAACGACAAGAACCAGATCAGTGCTCCGCTGATGTCCCGCTTCGCTGTGATTGAAATTCCGGACTACACACCGGAAGAAAAGAAAATCATTTTCTCCCGCTATGCACTTCCAAAGGTATTAAAACGCATCGGTATGAAAGAAAATGAATGCATTCTGACACCGGAAGGACTCGATGCCGTAATCTCCTGCCACGAAAACACAAGCGGTATTCGTGATCTTGAGCAGGCTGCTGAGCATATCGCAGCAAATGCGTTATATCAGATAGAAGTCAACCATGTTTCCTCTGTTACCTTTGATGCAGAAATGGTACGTGAACTGCTCTTGTCCTGCTGATCTGCCTTATTTTCTATTTTGAAGGCGTATCAGGGTACGGCGAAAACCAGTGACGCAACAATTCACGCTCTGTGGTGCTGAAATTTTTTGCATTATTTTGGAGTGTGCTGTAAAATAGTTTCCTGTCCCATCAGTCTGTACTTCGGGCCGGGAACTATTTTATTTCTCCAGATATTTTCATAAAAGAAAGCCCCTGACACTTTCATGTCAGGGGCTTCCTTTCGATCAATTCAGAAAATTTATTTCTGCGGGCCAGCGGAAACAAGTGCTTTACCAGCAGCGTTTCCTTCATATTTTGCAAAGTTCTTGATGAATCTTTCAGCCAGATCCAGTGCTTTGGTCTCCCACTCGGAAGCATCAGCATAGGTATCGCGAGGATCCAGGATAGCCGGATCAACGCCCGGAAGTTCAGTCGGAACTTCGAAGTTGAAGTACGGAATAGTCTTCGTCGGAGCTTCGTTGATAGCACCGCTTAAGATTGCATCGATGATTCCACGGGTATCACGGATGGAGATACGTTTTCCGGTTCCGTTCCAGCCTGTGTTAACCAGGTATGCTTTTGCTCCGCTCTTCTCCATTTTCTTAACAAGCTCTTCTGCATATTTGGTTGGGTGCAGCTCCAGGAATGCCTGGCCGAAGCATGCAGAGAAGGTAGGAGTCGGCTCGGTAATTCCGCGCTCGGTTCCTGCAAGTTTTGCAGTAAATCCGGACAGGAAGTAGTACTGAGTCTGCTCTGGTGTCAGAATAGATACTGGTGGAAGTACGCCGAATGCATCTGCGGACAGGAAGATAACATTCTTAGCTGCCGGTGCAGAAGAAATCGGGCGAACGATGTTCTCAATGTGGTTGATCGGATAAGATACACGAGTATTCTCGGTTACGCTCTTATCATTGAAGTCGATCTTGCCTGCTGCATCAACGGTAACGTTCTCAAGCAGAGCGTCACGTCTGATTGCATTGTAGATGTCCGGCTCAGACTCTTTGTCCAGGTTGATGACTTTTGCATAGCAGCCGCCCTCGAAGTTGAATACTCCGTTGTCGTCCCAGCCGTGCTCATCATCACCGATCAGAAGACGTTTCGGGTCTGTGGAAAGAGTTGTTTTTCCTGTTCCGGAAAGTCCGAAGAAGATTGCGGTGTTCTCACCGTTCAGGTCTGTGTTTGCAGAGCAGTGCATGGAAGCGATGCCCTTCAGCGGCAGATAGTAGTTCATCATGGAGAACATACCTTTCTTCATCTCTCCGCCGTACCATGTGTTGACGATAACCTGCTCACGGCTTGTGATGTTGAATACTACTGCTGTCTCAGAGTTCAGACCCAGCTCTTTGTAGTTCTCAACTTTTGCTTTGGATGCGTTGTAAACAACGAAATCCGGCTCGAAGTTCTCAAGCTCTTCTGCTGTAGGTTTGATGAACATGTTAGTTACGAAATGTGCCTGCCAAGCTACCTCAACGATGAAGCGGATAGCCATACGGGTATCTTTATTTGCGCCGCAGAATGCATCTACAACGAACAGTCTTTTGTTGGAGAGCTCTTTTTTGGCGATCTCTTTTACTGCTGCCCATGCTTCCTGGGTTGCCGGATGGTTATCGTTTTTGTACTCATCAGAAGTCCACCATACAGTATCTTTCGAGTTCTCGTCCACAACGATGTATTTGTCTTTCGGTGAACGGCCTGTATAGATACCGGTCATAACGTTAACTGCACCAAGCTCTGTCTCCCGGCCTTTTTCATAGCCTTCCAGCTCTGGTTTTGTCTCTTCCTCAAATAACTGCTCATAAGAAGGGTTGTACACAATTTCTGTGGTACCGGTGATGCCATACTTTGTTAAATCGATCTGTGCCATCTTGTAATTAACCTCTTTCCTTTGATAGTAATACTGCTTCATTCTGCAAAATGCAGAAATTTGAAGGTATCCTTTAGAAGAAACCGGACCAGCCGGCCTCTTCTACTCTAATTATACATAAAAGGCCAAAAAAATCAACTGAAAATCTTCCGTTTTTTTACAGAACGTGTCCCAAAATCTGTAATTTTATAAACTTCGATTTTTCGAAGTTTTCTGACAATTGCATTTTTGTACACTTCATCCTGCAAATTGACATTTTTTGATTTTTTATGTTATAATATTAATAATTATGTTCGGAAAGAAGTTTCTTTATGTATTACGATCTGACCCGCGGGAAAATCTCCCGCTCTCTTATCCTGTTTGCCCTGCCGATGATCGCAGGAAATCTGTTGCAGCAGTTTTACAACATTGCCGACACCCTGATCGTCGGACGCGTTCTCGGAAGCAATGCGCTCGCCGCCGTCGGCTCCTCCTATACGCTGATGACGTTTCTGACTTCCATTTTTCTCGGCCTGTCGATGGGCGCCGGTGCGCTCTTTTCGATTTATCAGGGACGAAAAGATCTTTCTTCTTTAAAACTTTCGATTCTCCACGCGTTTCTGCTGATCCTTGCCGTTACGCTCGTGCTGAATCTCGCTGTTTATGCAGGCATCGAGCCGATCCTTACGTTTCTTCGCGTCCCGGATGAAGTCCGTCCCGGCATGCGGACGTATCTTCTGATTATCTTTGCCGGCCTTATTGCAACATCCGTATACAATTTCTTTTCCTGTATGCTGCGCGCGCTCGGAAACTCTTCTGTGCCGCTGATTTTTCTCGCTGTCTCTGCTGTGCTGAACATTGCACTGGATCTGCTCTTTGTCGCTGTACTGCCGTTCGGCATCGCAGGCGCGGCGCTCGCTACGGTTCTTGCGCAGTATGTGTCCGCCGTCGGTATTCTGCTCTATGTGCTGCTCCGCTGCCGCATGTGGCTGCCGTCAAAAAAAGAATGGCGTTTCAGCATTCCATTTTAAAAGAGATTCTGAATCTTTCTTCGATGACCTGCATTCAGCAGTCGGTCATGAATTTCGGCATTCTAATGGTACAGGGGCTCGTCAACAGCTTCGGTCCGGCGGTCATGGCGGCATTTGCGGCCGCGGTGAAAATTGATACCTTTGCCTATCTGCCGGTGCAGGATTTCGGAAATGCCTACTCCACTTTCACCGCACAGAATTACGGGGCCGGAAATCACGAGCGGATCCGGCGCGGCACGAAAGATGCTTTTGCACTGAGCGCTGCTTTTTCCATCGTCATTTCTCTGCTTGTCAATCTGTTCGCGCATCCGCTGATGCAGATTTTCGTGAAAGCATCAGAAATGGAGGTCATCGCGATCGGCGTACAGTACCTGCGGCTGGAAGGCTCGTTCTATCTCGGCATCGGATGGCTGTTTCTGCTGTACGGGTATTACCGCGCTGTCAAACGCGCCGAGATGTCGGTTGTTCTGACCGTCATTTCGCTTGGCATGCGTGTGGCGCTGGCATACCTTTTCTCCGCCACGGCGCTTGGCGCTGCCGGAATCTGGATCGCTATTCCGATCGGCTGGGCACTGGCTGATATGACCGGACTTTTCTTCCTGCGGCGTGCATTCCGATCGCAGAAGCCTGCATAAGTTCCGAATCTTATATCGCAGTACGGTTTTCTGCGGATAAACTGCGGAACTGCCCCGGCGTCTGGTGCATGCGTTCCTGGAAGACGCGGTTAAAATAGCTGATATTTCGGAATCCGCAGTCGCTCGCAATCTTGCTGATCGCCTCCTCGGTGGAAAGCAGCAGCCGGCAGCTCTCGGCAATCCGCAGGTTATTGACATACGTCACGGCGGAAATATGCATAATCGACTTAAAGAAGCGGCAGAAAGCGCTCTCACTCATATGAAACTGGCTCGCCAGTTCCGCGATTTCGAGATCCTCACAGAAATGAGCATTCATGTATGTGAGGATCTCTTTCATTCTGCTGACACGGTAATTCGTCGAGGCATCCGTTTTTCCGCCGTTCTTTTCTGCCGCACTGTAATATCCCTACCAGATTTTCAGAAGTTCCGCTTTTAACAGCAGCTCCCAGCCCGGTTCTTTTCTTTCCTGCAGATTTCGGATCTCCTGCATGGCCTGTGCCGTTTTTTCTGCAAGGCGTGTCCCCCGCTCTGTCTTGGATGGAAAACGGATCTCGGAGGACAGCACTGGTTCGATATACTGCTGCTGGATCCGGTCAAGCGATGTGCCGGACAGAAAACGCGGCTGGAATACAACGGCAAGAAACGTAAATTCCTGTCCGTCGATTCCCTCTACCTCATGCAGACGGTTTGCATTGACAAAGGCGGTCTCCCCTTCCCGCAGGAGAAAGGTCTCGGTATCCATATGAAAAACAGCTTCGCCCTTTACTGCATAAAAGAGCTCCACTTCCTCATGCCAGTGGCAGTACACCCGCACGGTACTCTGCAGGTCTGTCTCGAAAACGTGAATGCTCAGCGGAAAAAGCTCATCACCGTGGGGCTGTGTTTCTTTTCGGTAATTCATCTGTGAGAGCATATTTTTGTCTCCTCTCTTGTTTTGCTCTGCTGTCCCAATTGTAACACGAACTTTGCGATTCCGGCAAGTTTCCATGTTCTGCCGGCGAATCGCCCTTCCATGACCGTATTTTTCCTTCTTAAATGATAATAATTATCATATTTTATCAGCTTATTGACATTTCTTTTCATCCGCGCTATATTTTAGATACCCCGATAGGGTATGTGATTTCAAATTTTTCATCAAACTCCAGGAATACCGTCCGGCACGCTTTCGTTTCGCTGTATTCCCGGAAGAAAGCAGGTATTGTATGATTAAAACAGTCTTAAAAATTGATGGTATGATGTGCGGCATGTGCGAATCCCATATGAACGATGTAGTCCGCAAGAGCTGCTCTCCAAAGAAAGTAAACTCTTCTGCAAAAAACGGCGAGACCGTTGTCATCAGCGAAGCGCCGCTCGATATTCCGTATCTGAAACAGCAGATCAAGGACATCGGATATGAGCTGGTTTCGTATACGAGTGAGCCGTATGAGAAAAAGGGATTTTTCCATTTCGGACGATAAGCGGATTTCATGCCTTTCCTTTTGCAGTTTGTGCGTCGGAAAAAAAGCACCTTTTCAGAAGTTTATTTCCTTTTGGAAATCTGCCTCTGAAACGGTGTTTTCTATTTTTTATCTATGATTTGATCAGCCGCAGCAGCATCCGCAGGACGGCGGCGTTTCTTTCTCCTCTTTTTTCGGAGATTCTGCGCCCAGATCGTACCAGGTCGGGTCGATGTCGAATCTGCGGTTGTTTCCAAGATAGATCGGATGGGTCGGGTCTGAGGACAGGTAGGCGCGCTCGGTCGAAACCTTCCACTGTGCATCCCAGTCAATCTTCGGAAGTGCCAGATCGTAGTGTGTGCTGGCGCGGAAGCCGTCTTCCTCTCCCTCAATTCTTCCCTGGCGGATGATGGCTGCAAAATCTGTGTGATGTGCAAATGCCGGAATCTGGTACAGATCTTTTAAGTAATCCGAAACATTTTTCAGATCCTGCACACGGTATTTCACCGGTCCGAGGTAACGGGAATATAAGAGGTCAAAGCGCACAAGGGTAACATAAAGCGCTGCGTCTGCCTCGGTCACAAAGTCTCCTGCCAGGAAACGGGTGGCTCCAAGTGCTGTTTCGAGCTCTTCGAGGGCTCCGTAGAACTGTTTTGCACTTTCTACGTACTGTGCCAGTTCTACGGCATTCAGCATCGTATCCAGCGGCCCGGCGATCTTTTTCTTTACTTCTTCAGCGGCTGCTGTGGACGATTTTGCATTTGCTGTTGGTGACAGCTCCGGTCCGTCCGGCAGTTCGCGGATTTCGGCAAGAATCGTCTGATAATCTTCTTCTCTAGTATCAGCCAGCGGCGGAAGGCTTGCCGGATCTATTCATCTTGTCAATCTCTTCCCGCAACTCCACCGGATACAGCTCCGGCGCGCCTTTTTTGTGCCATGGGCGGAAGTTGACCTCGAAATAAGTGGTCAGCCAGTTGTAATCGTTGTTGACTACCTTTCCCGTCGTTGTGTCGATCAGCGCCGGAACGGTCGTTCTTCCCTGGTAATCATCATCAGCACGGTAATACGCCTCAGAGAGGAACTGATCACCGAGCACCGGTCGATGTTGTTTTCATTGTAAACGTATTCCCAGCCAAGGTTTTTCTCATGCGGGGCATGTTCTACCATATTGACGGAAATCTGATCTTCCAGGCCCTCCAGCTCTCTTACGATCGCCGCGCGGTTGGACCAGTGGCACAGCTTTGCCCAGACGAGACGGTATCTCTTATTACCTTCTGCCTTCAGATCGTTTTCACCGTCGCCGAACGGAGTCGTGAAGTGATTCGGCTGTCTGCGGAAATAGCCGTTTTTGTCGATCTCCGATACGGTTTCTTTTGGTCTTACGCGGATTTTTCTTCCATTTACAATCTCATAATCATAATTCGCCATTGATTTTCTGCCTCTCTTTCGCATGTTCTATCGAATGAATTTTCAAATAAGAAAGCTTTTATTTTCCTATTATTTCGCTATGTTTTCGTAAACGGTAGAATACGAGTACCTTGACAAATAGCAGACCGCTTTTGCGGTCTGTTTATTTTCCGCTGGCTTTTTGCGGCTTTCTAATGTTTTCGGGCAACATATCTGACCATGGCAGAAGTTCTGCAAGAAAATCTATGTTTTTGTCATCTACATGTTTGGGAATCTCCGTAAGCAGATATTCGAAATAATCGAAAGGTTTCAGGTTATTCGCCTTTGCAGTTTCTGCGATACTGTAGATGATCGCTGAACTATTGGCTCCATTGACCGTATCGATCATCTCCCAGTTTTTCTTCCCTATACAGAATCCACGGATCGCACGTTCGCTGGCATTGTTGTCTATTGGAACATCCCCATCTTCCAGAAAGACTTTCAGGTAGCTTTCCTGGTTCAGTGCATATGTAAATGCTTCCCGTATTTTACCGTTCTTTGGAATCTTAGGTTCATTCTGTTTCAGGTACGCAAAGAAAGCATCCACCAGTGGTTTTACCACAAGCTGACGCTGCATGAGCCTGTCTTCCGTAGAAAAATCAGACAGTTTTCCCTCTTCCCGGTAAATGGCCTGTATCTGTTTCATGATCAGATGCAGGATCGATTCCTTTCGGTGTGCTTTTGGTATCACTTCCAGTGCATCGTTAAACCTGCGCCTGCAGTGAACCCAGCAGCCTGCAATCTTCAGATCCTCACGCTCCTTTTCCAATGTATGATATACCTGGTACCCATCCGTAACACAGATCCCGGTGTAATCCCTCAGGAATTCCCGGGGATGGGATGCATTACGCGTTTTCTGGTATTCATAAAGGATGATCTGACGATCCCGGTACATAAAGCCGGACCGGTACACCCACATGTAACTCTGGCTGCCGGCAGGACGCCCGTCCTTATTTACAAGTACAGGAGTCTCATCTGCCTGTATCACATGATAATCATACAGAAGTTTATGCAGATGATCATACATGGTTCCCAGATATTCTTCTCCAAGACGGATCATCCAGTTCGCCATGTTCTGTCTGGTAATGGCAAGCCCGTACCTTTCGAATTCTTTTTCAAGACGGTAGAGAGGTACCGCATTTACATACTTACCATTTATGACTGCAGCAGCAAGGGACGGGGATACAAGGCTTCCATGAAGCAGATTTCTGGGATGGGGTGCCTTTATCATGTGTTCATCCAGTTTACTGGAATAAACGCCGATATGATGTTCCTCTATCACGACACTGGCCGGAATGAACTGATAACATCGGGAAATGGCATCCGGAAGCTGTTTCCATCCGTTTTCACCAAACTCAGCCGTCAGTTCTTCCTCTTTCAGATAGTGATCAATACGTTTTACTGTCAGCCCTGCTATATCAGCCGCTTTTTTCCCTGGCTGTTTTTTCTTTTTGGGTGCTTTCAGTTCCAGGTCATCAGGTTCCGGTGCATCCAGGTCGCAGACTGCCTCTGCTTCATTAAAGAATACGATAGTCCCGTCTACTTCCATGAAACGTATCTGTTCAGGATCCGCCATTTTTTCGCTGGATCTGCCAAAACGGTTCTTCTGGAAAAGGACCATCTGTTCCATCATCAGCTGCATCCTGTCATTTAAGGCCTGCGTTTGCCTGGACAATTCTTCCATCTGTCCCTGCATCCCAAGAAAAAGCTCTATCAGCAGATCCTTATCAAACTTATTCAGTTGTTCTTTTGTGTACTTGATCGTCATAACCGGAACTCCTGTCTTTATACTGATTCCGATTATAACAGGATTTTTGTATTTCCGCCAATCCTTCAGATATGGGCTTTCGTCATAATGACGGTGGATAATACATCTGGAAAGCCGTTGTTTTACAGCTTTTCAGATGTATTATCCACAACAGTTTTTCTATTCACACGATAACAAATGGAATGAGAAGAGACTGTTTGTGGATAACCTTTTTCATCCGGTTGATACACATCATTTTTACAGTTTTGGTACTTTTTTATTTTCGGCATTTTGCACAGGCTACATAATGCGGGGTGTCTCTTTCAGCTCAGAGATCGGATGGCGTGCAACGATCTCCAGTCCCTGCATCAGCATACGGTACTGGTCGTCTGTGATCGCCATTGCCTCATCTGCCGAGCGGGGCCACCGGAATGCACCATTATCGAGTCTCTTGTACATAAGGAGAAAACCATCACCTTCCCAGAGCAGTGCTTTGATCCGGTCACATCTTCTTCCACAGAAAAGAAACAGTGTATTTTTGTCGTAAGGATCAAGCTTAAACTGAAAGCGTACGATCGTTGCCAGTCCATCGATCCCACGACGGAGATCCGTAAATCCCATCGCCAGATACACCTTTTTAAACCCGGAAGCATCTGCATCATTCAGCATGGGTAAAAGCCTTTATGAAATGGCAGAGCATTTCCGGTGAAGTACCGGAAAATATCTCAGCTGACAGTCCCCTGGTATTTTTAATACGGATCATTGGCAGAGTTCCTGCCGAAATGCATGTACCGGATTCTTTTGGAGTATCTGTTTTCTTTGGATCTGGTGCAGGTGCGGGCAGTTCCACAAAAGCAGTGGTTTCTGTGTCCTGCATCTGATCCAGGCATATCTGCCTGACACGCCGGAGACGGTAATAATAGTTGGCTTTTGTAAGATTATTTTGGGTACACCAGGTTTCAACATCCATCCCTTTGGGACGGTTCTGACAATTCCGGATCTGTTCTGCCCATTGTCTGATCCTCACCTGCTGAGCTACAAGGCTGGTTTGCGTAGCCATAAGATTCCTCCTCTGAATCATAGTCAGTTAAAAAAGTTAAGTACTAAACTTTTTTGACTATGTTATTTTGTTGAGTATGATTATGGCATAACTTGAAGTGAATAAAAAGGTACTCAGGTTCTACCGTTTACCTTTATCGAGTGACTCTCTTATAAAGATTCCAACCTCTCGAGTTTGCGCAATCGCAACATTTTTCCTACCACAATAACAGCAGTTTCCTATTCTTCGTCTATTATTAATATACTCTCTAATATTCTTTTGTAGAAAGCATTGCTCACAACACTGGTGCATATTCAATACTCCTTTTCTAAAATACTTCTGAACATGTTACAATTATACACCTGATAACTTAAACCAACTAGTCCCTTTTATTTTGCTAAACTATATGGTACAAGGATAAAAATTTTGTACCATATAGTTAAATAGTCTTATTTACTATAAATGAGCAAATCCAAAATATTGCACAAAAGAAAGACACCCTCTGTAGAAGGATGTATAATTGAAGTACCAACAAACAACATACTCACTCAAACAAGGGGGTGTCCGTTGCAAACAGTATA
>ENA-OQDF01000009-OQDF01000009.1-human-gut-metagenome-genome-assembly--contig:-NODE-9-length-52430-cov-1.911936_pt1 | contig 52430 bp, 59 predicted proteins | sample MGYA00242769_ERZ504597 | MGnify/ENA primary metagenome ERZ504597 (study PRJEB26092, sample SAMD00036305) | human gut metagenome | host: Homo sapiens | study: EMG produced TPA metagenomics assembly of the...
AAGATATGATTGAGTTTCCGGCACATTATTATTTCCGTTTATTGTATAACCAAGGCTATTATATCGCCTCTGTGGATAAAAAACGGGAAAGACACTCGTGGAAAAATGCGAGATGCCGGGGTCTATCTATGAACTGGCGGACGCGAACCTTCAACATGGCATGCAGGGTACGAGAAGTTATCGGAATTTCCCGGTCTGGGGGAGGGTCATAAAAGATGAGTTGGTACAAGTAGTGACCCCGTATGAGCTAAACTTATATAAGTCGCTTCACTCGATCACGATTCCGCAGGAGTTGGACTTAAAAGGAGAGGAGGGCAATCCGGTTTTTGTGTTCTATTCGCTTATTTGACTTCGATATGTATCGCTCGGTTGTACTTCTTGTAATAATCTAGCGATAGAAGCTATGTTCTTTTATCTTTTCTATGTCTTTGATGGCTATTAGTGTTATTTAACATATTGTTATATTTATATTACGAATATTTCGTATGTTTGCGAAACCGACGTAATATCCGGGTATGCTTAGAGGTTGGTAAGTATGTGTAATAACGGTATAAATAACATTAAAACTGATTGAAAATGAAAAAGGCGATTATGAACACAATGATCATCCTGTTCGCTTTGGCGATGTGCGTAGGATGCGGACAGTCTTCGGAACAAAAAGAAGAAAGTGTTCCGACAGATGTAACAAAGGCAGAAAAACAAGAGCAAGTACAGGTGGAAGCGGAGGACGAAGATACGCTGGAAAATGGAGAGCAGGTATTAGGGTAGTAGAGGTGATGCCGAAGTTTCCCGGCGGTGATGCGGAGCTTTTGAAATTTATAGCCAAGAATGTAAAGTATCCACAAGAAAGCCAAAACAAAGGAGAGCAAGGCCGTGTGATTTGTTCGTTTGTGGTAACGAAGGATGGAACACTTACGAATTACAAGGTCATTAGAGGAATCTCCCGGCATTAGACCAAGAGGCGGTTCGAGTTTTGCAAATGATGCCTCGTTGGACACCGGGCACGCAAAGAGGCGAGCCGGTAGCCGTGAAATATACGGTGCCGATCACATTTAAGTTGCAATAATTCACGATTGCAGGTCTTGTGATTCTTATTTAATGTTAATTAACGTGCCTTCCGCATGCCGTTTACGACTATTTCGTAGCTTTGTGGATATACATTAATAAAAGGATAAGATTTATGGAGAAGCTAACGATGCAGGAAGAAGAGGCGATGCGCTGGATTTGGCGGATCGGTCCTTGTTTTGTGAAAGATGTGCTGGCCAAATACGAGGACCCGAAACCTCCTTATACGACGCTCGCTTCCGTGATCAAGAATCTGGAGCGAAAGAAGTACGTGAAGGCGAAACGTTATGGAAATACGTATGAATACCGTCCTTTGATAGAGGAAACGGAATATAAACGTACGTTCCTTGGCGGCGTGGTAACGAATTATTTCGCTAACTCGTATAAAGAAATGGTTTCTTTCTTTGCGAAAGATCAGAAAATCTCTACGGATGATCTAAAGGATATCATCGATTTGATTGAGAAAGGAAAGAATAACCTAAATCCCACATACCATGACACCGGAATTTGCCTACTTATTGAAGGTAAATGTAGCCTTTGTACTCTTTTACGCCTTCTACCGGTTGTTCTTCTATAAGGACACGTTCTTCAAGCTACGTCGTGCGATATTGCTGGCGTTCTTTGGCTTGGCTCTGTTTTATCCTTTGCTGAACATCCAAGATTGGGTAAGGCAACAAGAGCCTATAGCAGATGTGATTTATATGTATTCCGCTATGTTGCCTGAGGCGACGGCGAAAGCGGATGCCGCGGCGTCCGTGGATTGGTATGGATGGTTGCTGGGATCTTTGGGTTTATTTATTGGGGATCGTAGCGTTCTTATGCGGACGTTTTCTCGTGCAATTAAGCAGTATCTTATGGTTGGCTCATACCAGTGAGCGTGTTGTTATTCATGAAACTCCGGTTTATGCGTTGCGGAAGGCCGCCGGGCCATTCTCCTTTTTCCGTATGGTCTTCTTGCATCCGGAGAGTCATTCGGATAAGGAAACGGATGAGATATTGACACATGAATGTACGCACGTATCCCAATGGCACTCGATTGACGTGATCTTGAGCGAGATGATGTGTATGGCTTGCTGGTTTAATCCTTTTGTATGGTTATTGAAGCGTGAGGTTAGGCATAATCTGGAGTATCTGGCGGATAACACGGTGATCCAGTCTGGTTACGATAGTAAGAGCTATCAATACCATTTATTGGGATTGGCTCATCATCAGTCCGTTACTACTTTGTATAATAGTTTCAATGTGCTGCATCTGAAGAACCGGATTATGATGATGAACAAGAAGCGGAGCCCGGGTATCGTACGTACGAAATATCTGATATTTATTCCATTGGTAGGGATCTTGATGCTGTTAAGTAATATCGAGGCGGTAGCCGTTTGACTGTCCGTCTGGCGAATGAGGCTACGGTCTCGAACGCTATGGTGACGGCTACGGGCATTCTGGTTGATGAGACCGGGCAGCCTTTGATCGGGGCATCAGTGTGGTGAAGGGCGGTAAAGAGAGGACTATCACGGATAAGAAAGGGGCTTTCTCTTTGGAGGTCCCTGCGAATGCGATTTTGCGATGCAGCTATCAAGGAAGGGAGTCTCAAGAGGTCTTGGCTGCTGATATGACAAATAATACCCATTTGTCCTTATCTTCCAAATCCCGTGAGATGAACGAGCAAGTATTTACCGTGGTAGAGAAGATGCCTAGTTTTCCGGGTGGGGATGCGGAGTTGTTGAAATACATAGCCACGAATATAAAGTATCCGAAAGAGAGTCAGGATAACGGGGAGCAAGGGCGTGTAATCTGCTCGTTTATCGTTGGGCGTGATGGTTCCGTCAATAATCCGGAGGTGCTTCGGGGAGTGACTCCTTTATTGAATGAGGAGGCCGTAAGGGTAATAAACACTATGCCTCGTTGGAATCCGGGAATGCAACGTGGAAAGGCGGTCGCCGTGAAATATACGGTCCCGATTACGTTCCGTTTGAAAAGTCCGGTAGAAGAAGCGAAGGAAGAGACTTTGACGGTAGTGGACGTGATGCCGCAATATCCCGGAGGGGATCGTGAATTATTGAAGTTTATCGCTCAAAGCATAAAGTATCCGACAGATGCGCAGGAAGCGGGAGTGCAAGGTCGTGTGATCTGTTCGTTTGTGGTAGATAAGAAAGGAAATATCGTGGAACCTAAAATCATACGGGGGATAGATCCCTCCTTGGATGCGGAAGCTTTGCGAGTCATCGGAATGATGCCCCGGTGGACTCCCGGTCGTCAGGACGGAAAGGCGGTCCGCGTCTTATATACGGTGCCTATTACTTTCCGGTTACAGTGAAATAAGAATAGAGGCTGTGTTGGTCGCTTAATCAGTAATCTTAAAAACATACAGATATGAATGAGAAATGTAATTTAGTTACAGTTCTGTTACTTTGTTGCCTTATTTTTCCCGGGAATGCTCAAGAGTTTAATTGGCAAGACTTGGTGAACCGTAAGCAATATGCGGCTGTGATCGCTCATGCTGATAGCCTTACATTAGCCGATTCTTCGAATTATGAGATTATGAACGCTATCGGGCAGGCTTATGAGGGTATGCTTCGGTATCAGAAGGCTTATGACTATTACCGTCTTTGCTTTTCTATGGATACGACGAACTTGGATATCTTAAACATCTTGGCTCGGACGGCGACGAACTTAGGCCGTGCGGAGGATGCCGAGCGATATTTTCATCAGGTCTTATCCGCCGATAGCTCGAACTTCTACGCTAATTATCAGTTGGCACGTCTGTATTTCCAATTGGGGGAGTATGAGAAAGCAGTTGATGCCTATGAGAAATTGCAAGCTCAGAATGAGGATAATACTGTCTTATACCGTGCGATTGGCGATTGCTATACTCGAATGGAACAATATCCTTCCGCTACGACCGCTTATTTTCAGGCGTATAACTTGAATCGTGAGAATGCGGGGTTGGCGGTTGCGTTAGTGAATTCATTGTATCGGATGGGGCTAGTAGCCGGATTATATATCGGAAGGAATAGCGATTTGCGATACCGCCTTGTTTTATAATCCCGGGAATCGTCAATTATTGCGTAGTAAAGGATTGGGGCTATATATCGTGAAACAATTTGTTCAGGCGGATTCTGTCTATTCCAGTTTGTTGGCTGATGGTGATTCCACCTACCTTACCTTGAAATATGGGGGAGCCTCGAAGTATTATGCCGGTCTGTATATGCCCTCGGTAGATATCTTGGATATGGCATATGAGCAGGATACGACCTCGGTCGAGGTATGCCTCTTATTGGGTTCCGCCTTGGGTAAGACGTATGACCGGAAGCGGGCTTACGACTTATTTGACCGGGCGGAAAAGGGATTGGAACCCAATCGTTTCTTGGTAAATCAATTATTGGCCTTCCGTGCGGAGACTTACCAAAAAGACGGGAGATATAAGGAAGCGTCCCGTCTCTACTATGAGGCATGGAAGAAGAATCCGGAACGACTGGATTTCCTGGCGGCGATCTCGCATATGTATAGTGAGATTGACGTGTCTAAATTCCAGAGTGAGGAGGATCGCCAGCGAGGGCTTTTTATCTTGGTACTTTATATGAATGAGAGCTTAAAGAAAAAAGCGGACGAGAGGACGATGGTGTTTAGCCGGGCGCTTCTGCAATCCTTCTATGAGGATATGTTTTTCCGTAATGTGGAGGAGGAGACTATGATAGACCCGGATGGGAAAAAGAGCAAGATCTCTATCGTGGATTTGCGTAACCTGATCAATCAATTGCCGGAGGAATCGGAGATGGTCATGGAGATTCGTGCCATGAGCGCCAGAAGCTCGGGTAAGATAGAGGAGGCGGCCCGTCTGCTTTATCGGGCGTGGAAGGTGAAGGGTACTCGTGTAGAATTGCTTCGTGAGATCGCGAACCTATATAGCCATCCGGATATCTCCGGATTCAAGAATGCGGAGGAGCTACAGAGAGGTGTATTCGCTCAAGTGACTTACGCAAAGGAACTGTTGAAAAACGAGTCGGATCTGAGTAACTTGACTTTTACCCGGCCTTTCTTGGAGTCATTAAATTCGGATATGTCCAAACGGGGTATCACGGAGCAAACCATGCTGGCTCCAGATAATCGGAAAAGCCAGCTTTCTATAGATGAACTCCAATCTCTGATCCAACAACTGCCGGAGACATCCGATGAGGTAAAAGAGATGATACGAATGATGGACCGGGAGAAAATGCTAAAGAGCAAGAAATGACATTGAACGAAAGACTTTAAACATCATAAAAATGAGAAAATTAACTACGAACGCAGTGGCTATGCTACTCGCTTTAGTCGGATGTATGGGATGTGGCAATCGGTCCGCTTCCTCTGTCGATAACCTTATAAGGGTTGATGTCATGGCCGATTATCCGGAAAAGGAATTGATACTTCAAGATCTTATGGACGTGGAATACATTGCGTTGGAAACCACGGATGATTTTATAACTAAAGGTGCCGTGAAAGCGATCGGAAAGGATATCATGCTGGTGACGAATCGGGGCAGTGATGGGGAGATTCTTGTTTTCGATAAAAACGGAAAGGGACTTAGGAAGATAAACCGTTTAGGGCAAAGCGGTGAGGAATACACGCAGCTTACAGGGCTTGTCTTGGATGAGGATAACGATGAGATATTCGTCAAGGATAATCCGGCGAGAAAAATAGGTGTCTATGACTTATTGGGAAACTATAAAAGGAGTTTTAAGTTCACGGATACCAGTTATTATAATTATATATTTAATTATGATCGTGATCATTTGATTTGCTATAAGAGTTATCCATCGGAAAAAGGCAAGCGGGAGTGCCATTTGATTATTTCCAAACAAGATGGCCGTATCACCCATGAGATCCAGATTCCCTCTAAGGTATTGAGACTCCGGTTGTGACAGAAGGGGAGTTTGTCATTACGCCGGAATTTTATCTTACGTTCCCGGATCGGGATAAATGGATACTTGTCAATACATCGTCTGATACCATATTCCATTACTTGCCGGATGGTAATCTGAGTCCTTTTATCGTAAGAAGCCCTTCCATATCCTCCATGGATACGAAAGTATTTCTTTTTCCAACCGTTATCACCGATCGCTACTGTTTTATGAGAACCATGAGAAAAGAGGTTGACTTTACGACGTTTAAAGGTTTCCTTGGTGAAGATCTGGTGTATGATAAACAAGAAAATGCCTTATTCAGCTATATTCTATACAATGATGATTTCATCAATAAGGAAGAAGTCTCTCTAACATCAGAGCCAAGAAACCCCGAAATAGCTATCTGCCAAACTCTAGATGCCCCGGACTTAGTTGAGGCTTACGAGAAAGGCCAGCTAAAAGGAAAGTTGAAGGAGATCGCCGCAAACTTGAGTGAGGAGTCGAATCCTGTGGTCATGCTGCTGAAAAAGAAAAAGTAATATATTGCTCCGGCTGCTACCTTGCTGGAAAAAGTAAGTTGATGGCTATATTATTTTTTGATAAACACGTACATACTTGATTCCGATCATGTATGTACATGTTTTCTGTGAGACATTATACCGCTGCACCAGTTGAAAAAATGGAAATCGTTGATGAAATTATGACCCTGATTTATAAGAAGCTTTATTCTGGTCGTGTGTTCTTAAATCGATTTGAGCGAGAAATGCCTATTAATTTTAGGGAGGCCGTATCAAATACTATCGATTGCCCACTTATGTTCCGGAAATAAAATGTTCCTCTCCTATTGAAATAGCTCTCCGATAACCTATGCATTCCATAGCGAATAAGTATTTATTCTTAAATCAGCGCCGTGAACTGTATAAACCACGCCGTGGAATGTGCAGACCACGCCTTGGTTTATACAGTTCACGGCATGGTTTATAGAATAGATGAGATAGCGATAAACTTTATATATAGGTAAACATACGTTTTATTCTAGATGAATCCGTTTGCGTTTTCGAGTAAACCAGCTACATTTGCCGGAAAGAATATCTAGATGAGGAAGTTCCTTTTATTGTGGTTGGTTGGGTTGATGTTGGTGCCTTCTGTGATGGCTGAGCGGAAAAAGGTTGGCTTGGTGCTGGGAGGCGGTGGGGCGAAAGGTGTCGCTCATATCGGGGTGTTGAAGGTATTGGAGGAGGCCGGCATCCCGATTGATTATATTGCCGGCACTAGTATGGGAGCTATCGTGGGGGGCTTATATTCCGTTGGATATAATGCTGCGGAAATCGATAGCATGGTGAGATTGCAGGACTGGAGTATGTTATTGAGCGACCGGGTGAAACGTAGTAGCCTTACTTTTCCGGAGAAAGAGAATTCCGAGCGTTATGTATTCTCACTCCCTTTTGGGCGGAGTAAAAAAGAGATAGCGATCCAAGGGATGATAAAAGGGCAAAATCTCCAGAACCTGTTCTCGAATCTAACGATCGGCTATCATGATTCCGTGGACTTCAATCAATTGAATATACCTTTCGCTTGTGTGGCGTTGAATGTGGTGGACGGCCAAGAATATGTTTTCCATCATGGAAGTCTTCCGTTGGCTATGCGTGCCAGTATGGCGATTCCTGCCGTGTTCGCACCGGTACGTTTGGATAGCATGGTGTTGGTAGATGGTGGGATCAAGAATAACTATCCGGCGGATGTCGCACGGGATATGGGGGCGGATATTATTATTGGCGTAGATCTGGGTACTAGCGACTTGAAACAGTTGGAGCGGATAAATACCCCTTGGGATATCGTAGGCAGATCGTCGCCTTGCATGGTTATGAGAAATACGGACCGAATAAGGAACAGACCGATCTGTTGTTCCGCCCGAATACAGACCCTTATAATTCCGCTAGTTTTGGGGAGACGGCCTTGGATACCTTGATTGACCGGGGTGAGCAAGTCGCCCGCAAGCAATGGGATGAGATTCTTGCCTTAAAGAAGAAGATTGGTTTATCCGATAGTTCGGATATGCACCGAAAGAGATTAGTACATTCCTATCCGGTAGCCCCTACCGATACGTTTCATATCCGGCGTGTCTTGTTTGAAGGTATAGATCCTCGTGATGAGAAATGGTTGACGCAAATCAGCGGCTTGAAAGAGAATAGCTTGCTTACCGTGAAGAAATTGCAGGAAGCCATGTCTATTGTGATCGGTACAAACCTTTACTCGAATGTAAGCTATAAATTAGTCGGCGAGAGGCAGGAGGATTTGGTGCTTACGGTACAGGAAAAATCAAATAGCGCGATTAATGTGGGCCTGAATTTCAATAGCGAGGATATCGTCGCCCTATTGCTGAATGTGACTTTTGACAATCGGGCCCGTTACCATTCGAAGTTCTCCGTAACCGGGAGGATCGGGAAACGTATGTATGGGCGGGTGGACTATGCGATAGAGCGTAATCCATTGCGTAATATTAACCTGTCTTACATGTTCACGTACCATGACCTCGACGTGTATAACAGGGGAGATAAGATCGTAAATACGACGTATCGCCATCATTTCGTGGAACTCGGGTATTCGGATATGAACTGGCTGAATTTCAAGTTGAAGCTAGGAGCCCGTTATGAGTATTTCGATTATAACTCATTCCTTTATACGGCGGAAAACCAAAAGTATCAAGTAAAACCGGAAGGCTTTATCAGCTATTTCGCTCAAGCCCATCTGGAGACGTTGGATCGTCGTTACTTCCCGAGTAAAGGCGTTTCTCTGCAAGCGGATTATTCCATTTATACGGATAACTTCGTGACCTATAAAGGACATACATTCTTCTCCGCCTTGAAGCTCAGCTTCCTGTCGGTATTGCCGCTGACTTCCCATTTGAGCCTGTTACCTTCCATCGATGGGCGTGTGTTGATCGGGAAAGATCCGGCTTATCCCTTTTTGAATGTGGTGGGAGGCGATATGCCGGAACGGTATCTTCCCCAGCAACTCCCTTTCGCTGGGATCAACCATATGGAGATATTCGATAATTCCGTGGCGATTGTCCGCTTAAACTTGCGTCAGCGTATCGGGCAACGGCATTATATCTCTTTGATCGCTAATTATGCGATCCATGAGAATAATTTCTTCGATCTCTTCAAGGGAGAAAGCGTTTGGGGAGGTAGCATCGGTTATGCTTATAACAGTATAGTCGGTCCGATGAATACGAACTTTGGATTGTCGAACCGGAATAATAACCTGCAATTTTATCTGAATCTGGGTTACAGTTTCTAATATTTCTTACATTTGTAAGGATTAAAAATAGAAAGTTATGAATGAACAGATCATAGAGTTCTTGACAGAGTTGAGGAGCCATAACAATCGGGAATGGTTCCAAGACAATAAAAATCGTTACGATGCGCTACGTAAGGTTTTTATCGATGAGGTACAGGATTTAATCGGTCGTATCTCTTTATTCGATCCCGAGGTAGCCGGGTTGGAGGCGAAAGATTGTTTGTTCCGGATATACAGGGATATCCGTTTCTCTCCGGATAAGACTCCTTATAAATGTCATTTCGCCGCTTACATCTCCCAAGGTGGTCGTGCCAGCGAACGGGGTGGTTATTATATCCATCTGGAGCCGGGAGGTTGCTTGCTTTCCGGTGGTGTATGGTGCCCGCCACCTGCGCTATTAAAGAAACTTCGTCAGGATATATACGATCATATCGAGGAATTTACGGCTATTATCGAGGAACCTACATTTAAGAAAACATTTCCGGTGTTAGAGGGGGAGATGCTGAAACGCATGCCTGCCGGCTATCCAATGGATTCCCCTTATGGTTATATCATGAAGCATAAGGATTTCAGCGTGGTGTCTTATAAGCCGGATAATTTCTTTTACGCTAAGAATTGGATGGATAAGGCGGTGGATGACTTTAAATTGTTATTACCATTCAATCGTTTCTTAAACTATACGGTAGATGAATATCTAGGGAGAGTTTAAATCTCCCTAGCCTAAGGAAGTAGGGCTGTTAGTTTCTCCAGCTGCGTCTTTAACTCTTCTTGGGTCGCCTTATCGGTTTCTGTCCGGTAGGCCGCCTGTAAGTTGGGTAAGAAAGGTAAGTAATGGGTATCCGCTATATACCGGGCTGCCGGATACGGACGGCGGGTGAAGCGTCATAAAGCAATCCTTGTACCCATCGTTTGGCGTCCCATGAATGGTGTGCTTCCAGCCAATCCAAGGCGGCAACCTTTTGCTCGCTTTCTCCGCTTAAAAGGATTTGAAAGGCTTTTTCTTCCTGCTTTAAATCATCGGTAGCCATTAATGATTCATGATTGAACAGGTCTGGACGTACGGCGGAGGATTGATAAGGGATAAAAGGCTTATTCAAGGTCCAACGTACCATCCGGGGGATCATCCACATCATGCCGGGAGTACCTTCGGGGTGGGCGATGGAACTAAAAACACGCCCTTTCCCGTAGTTATTGGCTACGAAGAATGGCTTACCGTTTGTCATATTAGCCGGGGCGTTTCCTTCCTCATGCACATCGCTTTCCATGATGGCAAGCGTGTTGCTTTGGATCGTATCAGCCGGATTGTTTATAAATACCGGTCCCTCATAGTAAATGACGAAACTCGTATCGCGGTCGGCTAATTCGGGGAATATCTTCTTACCCTCCTCGCATAAGGTGAATTTCGCTAATCCATGCCCTCGGTTGTCATGCTCGATGTCGATCGCTTGCTGTCCATTTAGCTGTATACAGGTGTAATCGGGAGTATTCGAGAATAGATAGCTCCGGCACAGATCCCGACAGCCCTTTACCTTTAGAGATGAAGTCCTTGATACGTTGTTGATTTAAGGTCCCTAGGTTTAAGTACTGACTTTTGCCACTTCCTCCCGGGATAATAATAGCGTCGATCGAATCGAGCACATTATTAGCTATATCTGCTGTAGTAATGGTACATACCTCCATTTCCGGGTCCAGCCGGATAGCGGCGACAGTTTCCCAAATACAGGTCTGTGCTCCTCCATGCCCATCGAATACACCACCTTTATCGGTTGAGTACTAATCTCTTTTTTCGTGCTCTTGTTTTCCGGCACTGAGCACTGAACGCATAAAGCCAGATAGGCAAGAAATAAGATGGCGGTCGTTTTCATTTTACGGAGGATTTTAGGTTGTTATTGTTCTCGGGTATAAATCCACTTATCAACCGTATTCTTACTTTTATACCATTGTACATGTTTGCTATCTCCACTTACCCATTTCAATAGATCCGGATAGGCATCACCAATAAAAGCATGTTCCACAGGGTATTTGAAATCATCCGGTATCATTAAGGCCCATATGCAATTATCATTTGAGTAATAACGGTATCTGACCCCTTTGGGGGTATAGCTATAATTACGTTGGTGGATTTCCGTGCGTAAGACCTCTCCTTCCCGCTTTAATACGGTCGTGAAAAGATCGATGTCATCAATGGTCAAATCTTTTAAGGCACCGGCTGCGAACGAAAAGGTGATCAAACGTTCTTGCTTTCCCCTATATGGAAGGTCATTATCTGTATTAATCATTTCATGAAAAGAGAATAATCCATGTATATCATCCGATAGGGCATAAACCGGAGTCTCGGTTTCCGATTCTGGAGTCGTGGTCCAGCCATTTAACTCGGCTTTTTGGATGTCTTTGGACTTTATGCCGGGGAGATGGATGAAAGCTCCGGCCCGCTTAGTTCCGCCTAATGCACGGAAAGTCAGTTTTATATTGGCGAATTGTACATAATCGTCTTTCATGGAAGTTTCCATCTGGACTTTTATCACGGCATCATTAAAATCATAATCTCCGTAATTAGGGAAAGAGTCTTCTATTATAAATGTATAGGTGGAAGACACGCTTCGGGTCGGGGTACGGCTAACCGGAGTAGCGGTTGTTTCCTGCGATACGGCTAACGAATCGAAATCACAGACATTATCATTACCCGGTGTTAAGGTGACAGGAGCGGTAACTTGATATCCGGTAGGGGTCGTCAATTGTATGTAAACTTGATCCGACTCTCCCTTTGGATAGATAATTTTCTTATCGAAAAGCGTTTTCTTTGAGCAAACCCCGGTAGCGAGAAGATTCGCGTCTTGATCTTCCGGACTTTTATCAAATACTTCTACCAGATAATTATAGGTGCCATCATAGGGGTCGAAAGATTGTACGGTAAGGTGGGATATTTGTATCATCGACCAATCGAAATTAGAGGAAATTGTTACCTTTGAGAATGGATTAGTACCTTCTCCCGGAATTTTATCGGAAGGATCATATACATCCTTTGTACATCCTGAGAATAGGATAAAAAGAAAGGATGTGATAAATAGTTTCATTATTTGTCGCATGTCAAGAAATCAATTTGCATTCTACCTTCGCAAAGGTAAGGATATATTTATTAATCAATAGATTTTTAATTTATTAAAAAGCGATGTTTAAAGTTTTCTTTTGAAGTTACATCCGGCTGGTGGTAAATAATAGATATTTAAAAATCGGGAGAACTTACGATTTGGTTTACAATATGTCAGTAAACATGGGGGAATCGAAGGGAATGAAGGTCTTGAATGTGTTAAATATTGTGATATCGCTAACGATTTGTCACTTTACTTTTGGTGATTGTTGGGAAACTTCCTTACTTCGCGGTACAAAATGATAGTAACCTTATAAATTAAAATTAGTATGAAGACATTCAGTTGGGGTAAAAGTATTCTTGCGCTAGTTTTTACTTCATGTGTAGTTTAGCGATAAGCGCAGCGTCTCCTAAAGATTATCTATATGATACAAAAGAGGAGAATGGTAAGATTATCTCTAAGTGGTATTCTTACAGGAAAACGGACTGTTGAACAAACAGGTAAGATATGAGTTCCTGTACAACGAGAACGGCAAGGTTTCCGAGAAGAAAGCGTTTCGTTGGGATCGGACAAACGACGAATGGGTTCCATTCTATCAGATCACTTATCAATATGATGATCAAAGTGGAGAGATAAAGACAAATTACGGTATGTGGGATAAGAAGAAGAAAAACTTTAGCTTAAATGTCCAGAACATGATTATCCCGAGTACTAATTACGAAGAAATTTTCTCATAATACATACTTTAAATTAAGACTTCATAGACAAATAAGGGAAAGGGGCGATTTGGTATCGCCCCTTTTCTTGTTTTTATCAGATGATTTTCTCCAAATCTTTCAAATTGTTAGCTACTTCCTCATCCGTTACCTCATAGTTTGTTAGATCGCCGGATAGATATTGGTCGTAAGCGGCCATATCGATCAAGCCGTGGCCCGATAAGTTGAACAAGATCGTACGAGGTTTACCTTCGATTTTGGCTTGCTCTGCCTCATGGATAGCCGCGGCGATAGCGTGGGATGATTCCGGGGCCGGTATGATTCCTTCCGCTTGTGCGAATAAGGTAGCGGCCTTGAAGGTATCCAATTGCTTGATATCCACGCGCTCATCAATTCGTCTTTCATCAACTGGCTGACGATGGAGCCGGCGCCATGATAACGCAAACCTCCCGCATGGATATTCGCTGGAGAGAAATTATGTCCCAACGTGAACATCGGGATTAATGGGGTATAGCCTGCCTCATCTCCGAAGTCATATTGGAATTGCCCTCTTGTAAGTTTCGGGCAAGATGCCGGTTCCGCCGCTATAACCCGGATATCCTTACCTTCCGTTAGTTTATGGCGCAGGAATGGGAATGTGATACCGGAGAAGTTGGAACCACCACCGAAACAACCGATAACGACATCGGGGTACTCGCCAGCCATTTCCATTTGTTTCTCAGCTTCCAGTCCGATAACGGTCTGATGCAGCATAACGTGGTTTAATACGCTACCTAATGTATATTTACAGTTCGGTGTCTGCATGGCCAGCTCTACCGCCTCGGAGATGGCGGTACCTAGACTACCTTGATAATTAGGATGGTCTGTCAAGATCTTACGTCCGGCTTTCGTACTCATACTCGGGGAGGCAACAACTTGTGCTCCGAAAGTCTGCATGATCGAACGACGGTAGGGCTTCTGGTGGTAACTAACCTTTACCATATAAACGGCAAGTTCCAAGCCGAAAGCTTTTGCCGCATAAGAAAGAGCGGCACCCCATTGTCCGGCGCCTGTCTCGGTCGTGATATTTGTCGTACCCTCTTGTTTACAATAATAAGCCTGAGCCAAGGCCGAATTCAACTTATGTGAACCGATCGGGCTTACACTCTCGTTCTTGAAATAGATATGAGCGGGCGTATCCAGCGCTTTTTCCAATCCGGTGGCACGAACCAACGGAGTCGGTCGCCATACCTTATAAAGCTCGCGTACTTCATCGGGGATCTCGATCCATGTGTCTGTCGTGTTCATTTCTTGATGAGAGACGCCTTTCGAGAATAGAGGATATAAATCTTCCTCCTTTAAGGGCTGTTTAGTTTGTGGATTTAAGATCGGCAGCGGTTTGTTCTTCATATCCGCTACGATATTATACCATGCCGTAGGTATATCTTTTTCTTCTAGCAAAACTTTTAGTACTCATTTTCTTTATCTGGTGTTTACAATATTAATCTAATTTGACCTTTAAGGCTTACAACTTGGAAGCAAAGGAACAAATAATATTTCGTTTCTTCAAATTGAATCCGTAAAAATATATACATTCGCGGCTTATAAGGTAAGAAAAATAACAAACTGAATTATAATGAGACGGATTACCCTGTTGCTCGTGGGGATGCTAGCCTTATTTTCTACGACAGCGCAAAGAAAAAACTTCACTTACAAATTCTACGGCTTCGTCCGTGGAGATCTTTTCTACAATTCCCGGGCTAATATGGCTCCGATCGATGGGAACTTTTATCTCTATCCTTTGGATAAGAGTTTTGATGCGGATGGCAAGGATTTGAACGCCACGCCGAATGGCAGTTTCTATACGTTCACTTCCCGCTTGGGCTTGGACGTGACGGGTCCCGATATCGGCAAGGCTCGTTCCTCCGCTAAGATAGAGACGGACTTTGGCGGTTTTTCCGGTAGTAATACGATGTTACGTATCCGGCAGGCATACGTAACTTGGATTGGGGAAAATCGGCGGTATTAGTAGGGATCACGTGGCATCCCTTGTTTGGCGCCGTGATGCCGGATGTCTTGAATCTTTCCACCGGAGCGCCGTTCCAGCCTTTCAACCGTAGCCTCAGATCCGTTACCAGTATAAGGCGAATAGCGGGTACAATTGACGGCTTCCGTGTTGTGGCAATTACAATACCTTTCCAGCGGACCGAAAGGCATGAGCGAGGATTATATTAAGAATAGCTGCATTCCGGAGATGTTCGTGGGGGCGGATTTTACCCCTGCGGATGGTTGGTTGATGGGGCTCGGCGCTCATATGATCTCCTTGAAACCCCGTACTTCCACGGAATGGAAGGAGCAACTTTTAAGGTGAACGAGCGAATGACCGCATTCTCTTACGAGGCACATTTGAAGTATAGCGGAAGAAACTATACCTTTGCGGCGAAAACCTTGATGGCCTCAGCCTTGGATCATACCGCTTTATTGGGCGGTTACGGGGTGAGCTCGGTGGACTCCCGTACGGGCGAGCAGGGATATACGCCTTTTCGCCATTCTACGACATGGGTGAATTTCGCCTACGGAACGAAATGGAGACCGGGAGTTTTCGTCGGATATACGAAGAATTTGGGAACCGGGAAGTCCTTGGTCTCAGCGGATAAGGTGTATGGTATGGGATGGATATCGATCAATTAATAACCGTCAGCTTAAACGTATCGTATAATTTACCGCATTGGAAGTTCGGTTTCGAGTATTGTCCGGCGACAGCTTATTATGGCACGACCGACTTAGAGAGCGGACGTATCGAGCAAACACATGCGATAACGAATCATCGTATATTAGGTTTGATGATGTATTATTTTTAAAGATAGATTGACCGGAATGGAAATGAAACGCAACTTGCTTCTTTTGATCGGCCTATGTATGGCGGTATGCGTACAGGCGCAAAAGAAAAACTTCTCTTACAAATTTTACGGACAGGTACGTGGAGACTTGTTCTATAATTCCCGTGCGAATGCCGAGATCGTGGATGGTTTGTTCCACCTATATCCGAAGGACGTGGCGTTGGATGCGGATGGCAAGGACTTGAACGCTAGTCCGAACGGTAGTTTTTACCTGCTTTACTCCCGTTTGGGAATCGATGTACAAGGACCGAAGGTTGGTTCGGCCAAGACTTCCTTGAAACTGGAGGCCGATTTCCGGGGTTCGGGTAGCAATTGGGCGGTGCTCCGTATCCGTCATGCCTATGTGAATCTGGATTGGGGCAAGTCCGCTGTCTTGATCGGACAGACATGGCATCCGCTATTTGGCGAGGTCTTTCCACAGATGTTGAATCTTTCTACCGGCGCCCCGTTCCAGCCCTTTAACCGCAGCCCGCAAATTCGTTATCGTTATACGGACAATGGGTGGCAATTGACCGGGTCGGTTCTATGGCAGTTGCAATATCTATCGGCTGGACCGAACGGAAAGAGCGAGGAATATATCAAGAATAGTTGCGTGCCGGAAGTCTATCTCGGGGTGGATTATAAGAAACCCGGTTGGCAGGTAGGAGCCGGTATGGAAATCTTGTCGTTAGTGCCGAGAACGCAGAACGAGGTGGATGGCAAGATTTATAAAGTCAGCGAGCGGGTTTCTTCCGTATCCGGCGAGGCGCACGTGAAATATCAGGACGCGAATTGGTTGGTGATGGCGAAAACCTTGCTGGCTTCTAACTTGACGCAGACTTGTATGTTGGGTGGTTACGGCGTCACCTCTATCGACCCACGTACCGGCGAACAGGAATATTCGCCGTATCTCTTCTCTACTTCTTGGTTGAATATCGTGTACGGAAAGAAATGGAAACCGGGTTTGTTCTTAGGCTATTTGAAGAACTTGGGAGCGAATGAGGCACTGGTAGGCAAAACCTATGGCGTAGGTCTGGACGTAGATCAGGTATTTACGACCAACCTGCAACTTTCGTATAATCTTCCGCACTGGAAATTAGGTGTTGAATATAGCCCTTCCATCGCATGGTATGGCAATGTGGATTTGCAAGATGGCGGACGGATTCATGACACACATTCGATAACCAACCATCGGGTATTGGGCGTATTGATTTATACGTTTTGAGAAGGCATGGAGGAATTACGCTAAGCATAAAAAGCGGGATAAGAGTATTCTCTTGATCCCGCTTCCACGTATATAGAATTTACAAAGTTGTCTGTTATTTGATATTACCCACCTTTAGCAAGTACTCGGCGATTTGTACGGCGTTCAAAGCGGCGCCTTTCTTGATCTGGTCGCTCACGGTCCAGAATGTCAAACCATTCGGGTTGCTGATATCCTTACGGATACGGCCTACGTAAACCGGATCGTGATCCGCTACGAACAACGGCATCGGATAATCCTTGTTTGCCGGTTCATCCTGCAATACCACACCCTCAGCCTCGGCGAAAGCCTTGCGAGCCTCTTCCACGCTGATCGGACGCTCTGTCTCTACCCAAGTAGATTCGCTATGCGCGCGCATAACCGGTACGCGAACACAAGTAGCGCTCACCTCGATATCCGAGTGCATGATCTTACGGGTCTCGTTATACATCTTCATCTCCTCTTTCGTATAGCCATTTTCCGTGAATACGTCTACGTGAGGGATTACGTTATATGCCAATTGATAAGCGAATTTCTCCACTGTACTCCTCGCCCTTTAATAATTGCTCATATTGTTTTACCAACTCAGCCATAGCGGTAGCGCCTGCTCCACTGGCAGCTTGATAAGTAGATACGTGAACACGCTTGATATGAGATAAGTTCTCGATCGCCTTCAACGCTACAACCATCTGGATCGTGGTACAATTCGGGTTAGCGATCACTCCACGAGGACGATTCAAGGCATCCTCCGGGTTTACTTCCGGTACGACCAATGGAACATCCTCGTCCATACGGAACGCGCTGGAGTTATCGATCATCACCGTACCATGTTTCGTGATCGTCTTCTCAAATTCCTTGGAAGTACCACCTCCGGCTGAAACAAAAGCAACATCGATTCCCTTAAAGTCGTCGTTATGCTTCAGTTCCTTAACGGTATACTGTTTACCTCGAAAGGTATAAACACGTCCGGCACTACGAGATGAGCCAAAAAGTACCAGCTCATCCATCGGGAAGTTTCTCTGGTCGAGTACACGCAGGAACTCCTGTCCTACGGCTCCACTTACACCAACAATTGCTACTTTCATTTTGAGCACTGATTTAATTTGAATAATGTAAAATAGTTATAACTTTGCTGTCTGTAAAGGGCTTTCATATTTTTGCCTTTTGCGCCCTATTATTTACAGTTGTAACTTATTAGGGTGCAAAGATAGAGAAATTTATAACTAAAACGATATAGCTATGAAACAATTATTATTAATTCTTGCGTTTTTACTTCCGCTTTGCGCTTATCCCCAGTTAAAAGAACCGTTTAATGGACCGGAGATTACATCGGATAACCCTTGGACGGGTGATTTAGATTGCTTTGTGATTGAGAACGGATGGCTGGTCTCACGTGCGGATCCTACCCGGAAAAGTGTTTCCATAGAAACTCCTCTCGTTTATTCCGCTACAATGGAATGGGAATTTGAGATTCGGATGGATTTCAAACCAAGCGATCAAAACCATATCCGGCTACATGTTTATTTAGATGATCAGAGGATGCTTGGATTAAAAAACGATTATTATGTCCAAATCGGCAGTAATAAGAAAACGATAACTTTTCGGAAACATACCGCAACAGAGAAGAATCCAAAGATATTAATAGAGAAAGCGCTCGATGTCTTGTTGGGAGCCGTGGATTTGAAAGTGAAACTTACTTTAAGAAAATCATAAGATATGGAACTTATATGTGCTAGAGAAGGGTAGGTTTGTCTTGATAGGGAGTTGTGAATCTGAAGTTTCTTCTTCATGTAAAGGGGGACAACTACGTTTTGAATGCCGCTATTCTAAAACTCGAGTAAATGATTTTGCGTGTAACTACATCATTATATCCGATAATATCTCGATCGAACCAGAGAAGCCGGATACTCCCGAAAAGCCAGAAGAACCCAATGAGCCCGATGAGCCGTTGGTTCTTCCGCGGCTTCTTGCTATCCAACCGATCACCGAGTCTGTTTTCCAATTACAATATAATCTTCCGGTGGATATCCGTGAGGCGATATTCTCTATATCGGGTATCGGTAATGCTTCTCGTATGACCTATGCGGATGATATGCGGATCTATGTGAATATCAGCTTTGATAAGGAGTTGAAGGTTGGTATGGGTTATGATTTGTTGTGCTCGGGGTTAATGGATCTTGAGGGAAATAAGATTCCGGAGAGTTCTACCGAGATTCGGTTAGAATATGAAGAAGAGCCCGACGTTCCGGAGGAACCGGAAGTGCCGGATACTCCTTCTTTCCCCGCCGGTAGTATCCGTATTAATGAGGTGATGGCTGATCCGAAAGGACAAAAGGCTTTTCCGGAAACGGAGTATGTGGAACTTTATAATACGACGGATAAGGCTATAGAGTTAATGGTTGGTCATTCTTATATGGTAGTAAGCCAACGGTATTGACAGCTTTGCTCTTGGATGCGGATGGGTATGTCGTGCTTTATCGGTCCGGTAGGGATATACATATTGATGATGCGGGGCTGGATCTGCCCTTGGATAAATTCCCGGCGTCGTTGGTAAACACGGGGAAGGAGCTTGCTTTATTCGATCCTTCCGGTAAGGAGATCGACCGGATTGCCTATGAGAAAGCGAAAGTCGGTATCGCTTGGGAACGTTCTGAAACCGGCTTTCATTTATCAACGGATGAGCGAGGAGGCACGCCGGGTTCCGCGAACTCTTCTCCTGACGATGAACCAGAAGATCCAGATCGTCCGGACACTCCCCATAAACCGGGTATCCCCACGGACATTATAGTCTTACCCAATGAGATCGTTTTTAATGAGTTGTTGCCGAATCCTTACCCGGAAGGGAGTGAGTATATCGAGCTTTATAATCGTTCGGACCGGACATTGCCTTTGGCCGGACTGTCTGTTGCTACTCGTAAATCCGATGGTACATTGAGTTCGCATTATCCTTTATCTTCTATAGTCTCTCCGGTAGAACCACAAGATTATGTGTTGCTGACTAAAAGTATGGGAGGAGTGAGCGATTTTTATCTGATATCTTCGCCGGATGCTTTGCATGAATTAAACTTCCGGTCTTGGCAAATACCTCCGCTACGTTAGTCCTGTTTCGTACAGAAGATGAGGTTATGATCGATGAGATTCGTTATTCCTCTAAATGGCATGCCCCATCCGTGAAAAACGAGAAGGGGATTGCTTGGAGCGGATTAATCCTGATAGCGATACGCAGGATGAGATGAATTGGACCTCGGCTTCGGCCACGGCGGGATACGGTACGCCCGGCTATCGGAATTCCCAATATGGAAAGCAAGATGAAGGCGAGGTCACGGGCATAGAGTCTCCCGTTTATTCTGAGGCAACGAAGGAATATACGATCTCCTACCATCTTGATGAATCCGGCTATACCTGTCGAGCCTGGATATTTGATATCTCCGGAAGGCATATCAGTGAGGTGGTAAATCATGACTTATTAGGGATAGAAGGTGAATTGGCTTGGAACGGCCTTGCGGTGAATGGTTCCAAGGTGAGAACCGGCGTTTATATTTTCTATGCGGAACTTGTTCATCCTCAAGGACAGGTAAAACGATATAAGGAAGTGTTTTTAGTGAAATAAGTTCATTTGTGAAATAATATTAGTATTTTTGCTATGAGTAACTATAACGGTAACATTGAAAAAAGAAAAGCGGCTCAGGATTTAATGAAGAACAGAAGAGAAAATACTTCAAAGTATTTCTTCGATTTGTCAAAATTAACTTTTGCCGCTCTTGTATTGGGAGTAGGAAGCGCATTATTAAAATAGAGAAATATGTTATTAGCAGTATTCTTTACGGTTATTTCTATAATGGCGGCAGGTTTCTTGATATTCCTGTATACCCCTCGTGGTAAACGCTGGCTAAGAGATGAGTTTTAATCATTGATATACATCTTTATACCACTCAAGATCCTTGTACCACTCATTTAGTTTGGGCAAGGCTTCTTGGGGGACATAGATAGATAGGCCGCTATATTTATTGACCGGCAGATAGCTTCCATACGGATACGGATAAGCGTAAACCGCCTTGAGTGTAGTAGCCTTGTAAATAACCGCCTTTTCCATGCTCCGCTTGAATGCGTTATATTGCTCTTCCGTGGCCAGACGGCTCACGTAATCATCAAAATCATATAAGGCATGATAATTCGGCGTCAAATACTCCATGATCTGCAATTCGCTAACGGGTACGGCGAAAGATCACTTTCCGTCTTATCATGGAATAGGGTACGGCAAGTAGCGGCCAATTCATCCAACTCATCGCTTTTCATGACCGAGATCGTTCCTGCCTCACTTTGATAATACGTATAAAACTTTGTCGCTATCCCCACCACATCAGCTTCTTTCTTGAACATATCCCCCATTATCGATTGATAAGGGAAGCCGTTCGCCAATATCTCCGTTGGCGAGCCGATAATATAATCCGCACATTCCCGGAAAGCGTAAGCTACCTCGGCACACGACATATAACAAGCGTCGAACAAAATAAAATCAAAATGATACTTCGATAAAGCGGAGGCCAAATCATTGATCTCCATGAAATTATTCTTCCCATCCTGCCCGAAAGAACGCAGATAGCTATAGATATCCGAAGGTAGCCATCCCGTTCCGTGACTCCACAGCACCAACCCGTAACTATCCGCCGGATATTCCTTTTGTACCTTGTCGATTATTTGCGTCAGCGTCTCGGTAGAGGCCGAGTTCTGGTTCGAGTCGTAGGTCTCGAGCACGATCTGCCGGATGGTATCCGCTTCCACTTTTAATTGGAAAAGCTGGGGAGCCTCGTTCTGCTTATCCGTATAGATCAATAAATTGCCGTTGTTCAATCCATCTCGCTCAATCCCTTTCTTTATCGCCCTCAGGTTTTGGCTCACGTATCCACTCAAGCTATTATCTCCTGCGAAATAGATAAGAACCGTACGAGGGGCGGTAGTAGGGATAACGACCTCCTCTTTATCGCAAGCGACAAACGAAAGGAGTGACAGGAGAAAAATCACGATATATTTAGCCTTCATGAGTCATATTCTGGATTTATCTTGCAAAGATACGTTTTCCGTTTGTAAATCGTGGATATTATATAAGTTAACGTACGAATGAACTGATAAATATTATCTATATTTGTACGGTTTTGTCTCTTAAATAAACAAACCTAATGAACCGGGAGATATGAATAAACTATATTTACTGTTAGTATTTCTTTTGCCAACTTTTATAGATATTCAAGGACAGGTCGTGGCCGTGAAGACCAATGTGCTTTATGACGCGATCACTACGCCGAACATAGGGGCGGAGGTCGCTTTCAACAAGCATTGGTCCGTTGAGGCATCGGGGTATTATAACGGTTGGACATTCTCGAGCGATAAGTCATTTAAGCATTGGATGATACAGCCCGAGGCGCGTTACTGGATACACGAGCGTTTCAACGGACATTTCTTCGGGGTTCATGCCCAGTATATAGATTACGATTTCGCCGGTTTGAAGCTCCTGTATGGGATGGAGAAAAAGAATAGTTATAACGGTAACGCTTATGGCGGCGGTATCTCTTATGGTTATCAGTTATACGTGTCGCCCCGTTGGAACGTGGAGTTCACGGCGGGTTTCGGATACTTGCATTTCGAATATGATAAGTACGCTTTTCCTAGAGGAGATGCGCCTATCGGCAAGTTCCGCAACGAGTATTGGGGATTAACAAAGGCGGGTATCAGTATCGTTTACATCATCAAATAAAGAGATAAATCTATGAAGACATTCATTTATATATGCTTGTATATATGCTTGCTTGTGATCGGCCTTGTTCTTCCGGCAGGAGCGCAGGTACCTATACAATCTTACCGGGGGCAAGTCTCCGTGAAGCAAAACCGCATCGAGCGGGAGGGCAACTCCTTGCGTCTAGACCTAACGATCAGTGTCTGCGGACTCTCCGTGGGACGATATCAAACCCTGTCCTTGATGCCGATGTTGCGTAGCGACAGAGATTCCGTAGTTATGGCCCCGGTAGTACTAAACGGGGTAAACAAGCAAAAAATGTTCGACCGTACCTTAGTTTTCGAAGGCAAGAAAGCCGCCGATGGCGACGCTTATACGGTAATCAAGAACACCCCGGAACTGATCCGTGAAATCCCCTATGAACTATCTATCCCATACCAGCCATGGATGAAGAACGCCGCGTTGATATTGGTTGGGGAGTTGGATAATTATGAAGGTGCGCCATTACGAACATTCGTAAACGTATTGACAGAACATTTGGACATTCCGTAAAATGGTTTTTAACGCATTCCGTTATCCTGTAAGTACTGTCGAATAAGCGTAGGCGGTAGACTTGGGTATGGGCTTGTGCCTGCAATGTGTTCTGTATCTTTCGCTATGTTTCAGTGTTGAAAAATAGGTCGATGCCATATTCGTACATTTCTTGTACTTCTGTGTCACTGGCTCTTTCACGAAAGTTTCCCCATTCCTGAAGTCAACTAGGTAAATGGCAAGTTGGTCACTCGGTAATTCCAGAAAGTCGTTAACCACATAAGGACTGTGTGTCGTTATAAAAAACTGGTTTCTGTCCGATTGGATAATATCCTGCGTTACCTTTGATATGAAAGGAGGGTATGAGTGGCTTCCGGTTCTTCAAAAACTAATGCGGACTCACTGTTACTTCAATAGCCGCTTTGTAGAAAATCATACGCTGCAGGGTATCGGCTATGGAATGAAATGGAATTAAAAATATCTCTCCCGGTTTCTTTTCTTTCATTACTTTAATCTCCTGGCTATTGGTATCGAAGACATATTTCAAGCCATAGTCGTTGAAAATAGTTCTTAATTCTTCTTTCAACTTGGGCATCATGGAAACGATATTCATCAAATTGCTTCCTCCCGGAGGTAATAGGAAAGGGATCGGTAATTTCTCCTTATCGAATGCTGGTGGATAGAGATAGCATTTGAAAGGATTTGCAGGTTTTCATATTTTCGGATTATGTTAAAGATTCCATATTCTGAAAAACAATCTATCCATGTGTATGTTTTCTTTTAAAGAATATGAATCAATAATTTGATTATCATGAAGATTTTAATAATAGTTACTAGCACAGGGACTTTTGCCAATGGGAAACTCGCGACCGGATTATGGCTTAGTGAGTTTACTCATATCTATCATAGTGCAAAAGAAAGCGGCTATGACATAACGGTAGCCAATCCTAAAGGAGGTTATACTCCCATTGATCCCGAAAGTTTAAAAGCAATTTTTTAGATGAAATGTCCGAAAAGTATTGGGAAAAGCCAGAATTCAAAAAGCTGTTGGATCATGCAAACAGTTTGGATAACCTGTTGGAACAACAGTTTGATTGTGTCTATTTAGCCGGCGGACACGGTGCGATGTATGACTTTCCTGACAATGAAGCTTTAAAGACTATCGTAAGGAAACAGGATGAAAGTGGGAGGATAGTGTCGGCCATCTGCCACGGGGTCAGTGGGTTGTTGAATGTCAAACTATCCAATGGCGAATATATGATTAAAGGCAAAAAGCTGACGGGATTCAGTTGGTTTGAGGAAAGTCTTGCCAGAAGAAAAGAAGACGTGCCTTTTGATCTTGAAGCGTTGTTGAAAGAGAGAGGAGCGGATTATGAAAAAGCATTGATACCTATGACTTCAAAAGTAGTTGTAGATAATAATCTGATTACTGGGCAGGACCCGTTCAGTCTAAAGAAATGGCGAAGGTCGTTATGCGGCAATTAAATAAAGCACAATAATAAATGGCTGAAGTAATCAGCTGGGAATAAATGTTTAATTCAAATCAGTATCATTATGAATTTAGATGAAGTCCTTCATCATCGTCGTTCTGTACGGGTGTATGATAAAGAAAAACCAATAGATACGGAAAAGGTAAAACATTGTTTGGAACTGGCTACATTGGCTCCTAACAGTTCTGATATGCAATTATGGGAATTACCATATTACAGAACCTGAATTATTGGCAAAAATTTCAAGGGACTGCCTTGGTCAGAAAGCGGCTTCTACCGCTTCACAAATTGTCATTTTTGTGGTTCGGCGTGACTGGTACAAGAAACATGCGCGATTCGTACTCAATTTTGAACGGGAGAACATTCGTCATTACAGTCCTAAAGAACGTCAGGCCAAACGTATTAAGGATCGGGAAATATATTACGGTATATTGATGCCCTTTGTTTATGCCCGGTTCTTCGGTATTCTCGGATTGCTTAGGAAATTGTTGGCTAATATAATCAGTATTTTCCGTCCTATGATGCTTGAAGTTTCCGAGAATGACATACGTGTGACAGCCCATAAATCCTGTGCGCTTGCCGCACAAACGTTTATGATTGCGATGGCAAACGAAGGCTATGACACGTGCCCTTAGAAGGCTGGACAGCGTCGGCTAAAAAGGACATTGAAACTACCTCATGGTGCTGAAATAAACATGGCTATTCCTTGTGGGATACGGGATGGAAATAAAGGCATTTGGGGGAACGTTGCAGAGTACCTTTTGAAGATGTTTATCGTAAACTTTAAGGCTTCCTTTTTTAAGGCTGGAATTTTCACTCACAAATAAAAAGTACAAATATCAAGTATAAGTGGTAGATGTTGTAGATGTTCGCATGAGCCGTTAATTCCCTATCTCGCAAAAATAAGTGACTTGTATCCATTGGCCATTCTGAAAGTGGATAAGTTGAAGGACGGCTCGATGGCTGTTGATGGTGAGGTTGGCGGTAATCTGCTCCGTGGTGAATGAGTGGTGAGCGTATTTGGCAGTGTGGTTGATGATCTTGTTGGCATACGTCTCTTTTTCCTTCCTTTTCCCACGTGAAGATAGCGCGATCGAAATCTAGCGTGAAACGATCATGGAAGGTGTTTCCTTTCCATGTCTGACCCAAGGGCTTGACGCCTTGTGGAGTATCAACGCATTCTGTTATCCGGCAAGTGTTGTCGGATAATGTAGGTGATAGACTTGGGCATTGGCTTGCGTGGCAAGCAGGAGCATAGCGACAAGACGGGTAACAGGAGGATCGTCTTCATTTAATGGATAAGGCAACCTGTCTCCATCGGTTGCCGGGCTAAAAATACAGAAGCGTGGAAACTATTGATATTACCGCATTGAGGCTCTCGACTGCCCACTCCCGAATAATAAACAATAGCCCACGCCATGCTGTTATATCGTCCAGAGCAATTACTGGTAAATATAGCACTGACGTGAGCGTTTCTTGTCTATTATCCCCGGGAGTTGAAATTGTCGAGATTTCAATGCGGGATAATATCTTTAAACGCTCTTCGTTAACTTATGTCCTCCTTCAGTGACCTACGCTTAGATATGAGGGATTATCGCAAATATAGGAAGAATAATTGATATCCGTATGCTATGTGGGGAGAAGTTTCCTCGCGGATTGACATTTTGACAAAATGTAAACGGAAGTCCGTGAGAGTCGATTATTTCGGGCGGATGTACGTCTCGCTTCCAAATACGCAAGAAAAAACAAGCAATTGTTTAGTAGACAGACAGATGTTGGAAAATGGCCTTTTATTCTAGCGAAATTAATTCATCGTAACTCATGGTTTGCCGGGTGTTTGGGCTATTCCATAAGGTTACGATAGGGTTATAATAAGGTTATAACGCCTTTCTCATTAGGTTATAACCCTATTCTTAGCTGCTTACGATGCCCAACGTAACCATATGTGTCGCCTAACGCAGCCTTTCGCGTTGGCTTTCGCGACCTATTGTGTGTGAAAAGGGGGGCTTTCGAGGGGTAAAAGGCGGTTTATGGGGATGTCTTTGGTGCTGTTTCGTGATTCTTGTTGATAGAGAATGTCACGGAATATACCTATATGAGTCAAAAAGATAAGGGTAGGTGTGTGTTTATGTTAACAAATAGAGTTTGTGATATATTTGACAGTGGAGGTTTAGCTTTTTATGTTAAATAAATCTTATCCTCAAATGAACCAATGTGATTCATTCAAGGATAAGATTTTATTTAAACCAGTTTTGATACCGGCATACGGTTGATGATTTTATAAATCTATATTCGCTCCAAATTGACCAACGCTAGCTGTTAATTGAACAGTCTCTAATGAGATTGTTAGGGTATATGTGTATTGTTGGTTCATCACCCAATTGCTTTTGTCATCTAAAACAATTGCTTTTGTGTTAGAAATCGTTTGGGCTGGATTAGTGTAAACGAGATCATAGGCTATTTCTATAGTCTTGCCTTTCATGTCTTGTGGGATCATAAGTAATGATTCTCCTATGCTGTCTGCGGTAGTACTTGCTATCTCTTTGCCATTAGTCTCTGAAACTGTATAATCATTTGTTGCTGCATCTTCGGTTGCCCATGTACCGGCAGTCAAATCTGCAGGAATTGTAAATGTACCTTTATTCTTGACTCCATTGATTTTTATACTTTTGACTTTAATAGTTACGCCAGAATAGGATGCTTCACCCAATTTTGCTTTAAACGAAATTTTGGAAAGTCCGTGCTGGAATACAAAAGGAACGCTTGTGGCATCTGTTGTGGTGTTTGTAATTCCATTGATTGCTGTTCCATTTTTATCATCTTTAGTGGCAGCCTTAACTGTTGACCACATGAAATCAACCTGTTCTGTAGCATCGTTCTTCACAGTAAAAGGAATTGCTGTTGCACCATCAGTTATTGTAGGGGCAGTTGTCAAATTCGGATAATAAGCTACAAATGAAACAGGGTTACCTTCTGGCCAATATTTCGTGTTGGTATAGGTCCAAGTGGAGCCATCTGTTGTACTAATAGTCTCATTACTCATGAAGTTTGCTTCGAAGTTCCATCGCCATAATATGCTGACACTCCGAATTTATCATCCTTAGCAAAGGCTGATTTATCTAAAGCCTTCGTCTGTTTCCCCACATAAGTCCCGAAAGTAATCGCATTATCACTCTTAGACACTAATGTATCAATTTCATCTTCGCTTGAGCAGCCAGCCAATACTACTAGGCTTAATGCTGCAATGAATAAATTTGTCTTCATAACGCTTAGTCTTTTAATGTTGTTTTATGTTGTTACTATTTATTATTCTATATCTATGCGGGGAGCACGATATCTACTTCATCTCCCCAATTGTCTATACTTGCGTCGAATCCTCCTTCGCCGCCATTAGTTGCCGGCTTTACGTTTGGCAATTCCAGCGGAATATCCTCGGGAGTTTCCTCCTCGTCCGGATCGGCTCCGGTACCCAGCACCACTTTCACCTCTTTCGTCTCATTATTGATCGCAGCACGTGGAGCTATATCATATTGCTTCGTAATGACCGTCTTGTTATCGACCAATAAGATGGAGAGCGTAAGCAAATTACTGATCTCGTCCGTGGCCTTCGATGTGACGTTTGGTCTGCCGAGTGTCAAGTAAGAGCCGGATAAGATACCATCGGTCGTTGAGTTCTTGTGAAAAGTCTTTTCCGAGAAGTCAACGAGTTGCGTCGCTATGCTACTCCCAGTCTTACTGTTGCTATCCAATATGTATCCGCCATCCTTTAATCGATCCCCTCGCAGTCCGCACGTTGTGCAATCCTTTTATCTCTAAGGACAGATGGGTCGTGAAGATTACCTTCTCGGGCCGGCAAGCCAAGGAAAACTCCTTTCCCTCCTTAAGGTTCGCCCGTACCATCTCTTGCGTCACCTCAAAACCCTCCAATGTAGCTACCGCTAAAGGTTCCGGATCGTAGATCAGCCGCTCTCCCTCGGTGGGCGTGTACCAATCGCTTTCCGTCGTCTTCATCACGATCCGCAGGGTGCTGTATTGATCTTGACCCTCGATCGTGAGATAACTGTATTCTTCGGCCGCTTGGTTAAATACCACTACGTTATAGATCCCTTTCCTCAATCGCACCTCGTCACCCGTGACCATGTTGGTAAGGAAACGGCTTGGCTCCCCTCCATCGACCGGGTAAAAGAGCACGGTCATACCATCCGGGTCGATACCGCAAGGACCCCAATCTATGTCGAGGCGCACCGCGCAACGGTCTACATACTCGCCGATCATAGTCTCTTTCGAGCATCCCACCAATCCCATGACAAGCGAGATCAAGATGATAAATAACCGGCTCTCTCTCATCGGATACTCGTTTTCTTTAGCCCGTTGATATTGTTCGCGATCCCTTTCCTTTCATTGCTTAGATTCAAGGAACTATCCTTCGATAGGAAAAACGGCGACAAGGTCAATTCCTTATGCTTCTCCGTATCCCCCTCAACCTCTACCGAACGGATCGTGGCGACATATAACGGGATCACCTCGTCTTGACATGCCTCCAGATCCTCTAGAGAGGAGATATATGCTTCCGCTTCCTCGAACTTCGACATATTACGAAAACCTATGTTTTTCGCGTCGTAATTGAAAACCAATACATTATATTTATCCGGTGGTAAGAACAGGGTGATGCCATTGGCGTTCCCATCCGTCTGTATCATCGGCCCGCCCTCCGACGGGTAGATACAATAGCGAAGTTTCTCCGGTACCGGGGAAACTGCTACCACGCTATCCCAACGAAGGGTGCAAGTGATGTAGCCCGTGCCTCTTTTCTCCGGTTCCTCAGATCTCTCGCAACTACATTCCAGCACCATGCCGATAATGAATAAAACCGCGATAGAGATCTTTAAGATAATACTTGTCTTATTGTACCTATACATTTTATTTATCTTTGAAAATCAATTATGATTGATCTTCTGGACGCAAATGTATAGGGAATGCTAAAGGGGAGAATTGTTATTTTTGTCCAAAGAGTTGCAAAAGTTGAGAGATTTTAAAAAAATCATTGAATATTATGTATTTTCATCCTTTAGAGAACGGACAGAGCGGGGAGATTGGCCGAAATTAGCCCTGCAGAAGTGCGAGAAGTTGGAAAGCGACTCAAAGCCATACTTGTAGCAAATCTCGGATATGGAAAGCTCTGTCATGATAAGGTCGTTATGAATGTCTTGGCATTTGCGTTTCAGCATCCATTGATAAGCGGGCTCTCCAAACGTATCCTTGAAGATACGGCGGAAGGTGGGTACGCTGTAGCCTCCCAATTGGGCGAAGGTCTCCACGTCTTTTGCCTTTTGGTAGTTCTGCATCACGAAATACTGGAAACTGTGGCTATACCGGTAAATCGGGGCGTAAAAGGCGGCTAGCTCCTTGATGGGGTAGTAGCAGTTCAGCAAGTAGACCATCTCCGAGCGTTTGGCTTGCATCAGTCCGGAGCATCTTAAATCATCGTTGAGGTAAAGCTTCATGCCCTCGATGAAGAGTTGTATCGGCGGGACCATCGTCATTACGATGGGCTGCTGGCGTTCGTTCTCCACGATGGAGATGCCTTTGTTGAAACGATTGTCGCATATGTTTTGCGGACGCTCGAAGAGATAGATGATACATTCGGTGTAGTCGAGTACCTTGCACTCCACTTCGAGCCGATCGGTTGCAATACGAACTGTCCGCCCCGGAACGTGGTGTCCGGGTGCTCCTCGCTGTTCAGCCAGATCTCTCCCTTGACTAGGAAAAAGACCATGTTCTGCATGCATCTTGTCTGAGGGATCACGTACCCTTTCGGATAAAGACGATACTTGAATATGTCCCTCTGGTAGAAACTACAAGAGGAACAGTCGGTATATTTGGTGCAGCGATGGTCGGTTAACATATATTGTTGTCTTTATAATTTTACTTTCTTTGTCTTGCCCTCGCTCTCGTTGTGAAAGCGATCTACGGCGGTCACTACATAGCGATATTTTACCTTACCTTTCTCGTAAGGCATCAAGTAGCCGGTTTCCCGGGTGATAGCCACGATCTTCGAGGGATCGCTCGTGTCTATTGCCTCTTTGTCGTTAAAGCGATAAACCACGAAATAAGAGGCTAGCTCCGGATTCGTGGGGCTTTGCTCCGCTTGCCAGTGCAAGAGGAAGCCCTTGGGTGTCCATTCGGTCTTTAGCTTGCTTACGTCTTTTGGCGGACGGTTATGCATATGGGTATAGGCCGGGATAAGGGCCGGGTAACGGTGGTAGTTCCGTTTCAGGCTGTCGCTACGCCTTGTTGTTCCATAGAATCTCATTGGCGGGCCAGAAACAATTGCCGCTCACGTGAGGCAAGGCACGCTCGTAACGCATCTTGCGGGTTAATTTGGTCCGCTTTCATGGTGCGGGCCACGTCTTGCCCGATATATAAATGACCTCCGTTGGCGTTTTTGTCCCACCATTTGATAAGCGTGATGTAATCCGCCGCCGGGTGTCCGATCTCCCAATAGATCTGGGGGATGTTATAATCGATCCAACCTTGCTGTACCCAATAGGTGATATCGGCGTAGAGGTCGTCGTAGTTTTGCAGACCGTTGGTATTGCTACCCGATCCGTCCGCGGTGCTTTTCTTGTTGCGGTAGATGCCGAAGGGACTGATACCGAAGCGTACCCAAGGTGTTGGTGAGCAGATGGTACGTTTCAATTCCCGGATCAGTATTCACGTTCTCCCGGCGCCAATCGTTCCTTTGCGCCTCGCTGTATCCTTTTCGCAAGCCGTATTTCCGGAAGCTGTTATCATCAGGGAAAGGCATACCCGCCGCAGGATAGGGATAGAAATAATCGTCCATATGGATCGCGTCCACGTCGTAACGGCCGACGATATCACGCACTACCCGGCAGATAAACTGACGGCTTTCCGGCAATCCCGGGTCGAAAAGGATTTGTTTATTATAGGTGACAAACCATTCGGGATGCTTATGATAGATGTGGGAATCGGCGAAACGGGTGTTTCCCGCCGTGCTCGCCCGGTAAGGATTCAACCAAGCGTGAAACTCCATGTTCCGTTTATGGCATTCTTGGATCAGGAAGGCCATCGGGTCGAACTCACCTGCCGGGCTACGCCCTGCTCTCCGGTGAAGAAGCGGCTCCACGGCTCGATATCGGATTTATAGAAAGCGTCCGCCTCGGGGCGCACCTGAAAGATGATGGCGTTGATGCCGCATGCTTGCAGGTAATTAAGCTTGCGGATGAAGTCTTTTTCATCCGGGCGGGAGTCATATCCTTGTATTCGCCTTGAAAAGCGGTCTGTATCCATGCTCCCCTAAACTCTCGCTTGGCCTCCTTGCCCGTACTCGTAGCCGGACGAGGCTTCTCGCGAACCGTAGAACATGAGGTTATCGCACAAAAGAGAATCGCTACTAAGAAGCGAAAATATTTAATGTACATGGGTGCCTTGCTGTGTTTGTCTATGAAATTTTCAACAAATGTAGAAGATTCCCTGTAAATATGAAATATTTCACCCTTGTTATTTTATTTACTTGGCAGTAGAGACGAGGCACACCCTGTCTAACTGTGTGAATTAGTTCGATGAAGATAGGGCAGAATCGGTTAGTTTTGGCTATCTTTGCGTTAAAGAAAAAGATAAAGGTAATATGTCTGAGAGCAATTCGATTTTCATCAAGGGGGCACGTGTCAACAACTTGAAAAATATAGATGTAGAGATTCCGAGGGACAAGCTGGTGGTGATAACCGGGCTGTCGGGGAGTGGAAAATCATCGTTGGCGTTCGATACCCTTTATGCGGAGGGACAGCGTCGGTATGTAGAGAGTTTATCCGCTTACGCCCGCCAGTTCTTGGGGAGGATGAGTAAGCCGGAATGCGACTATATTAAGGGAATACCGCCCGCTATCGCTATCGAGCAGAAGGTGAATACCCGTAATCCGCGTTCCACGGTCGGTACATCTACCGAGATTTATGAGTATTTACGCTTGTTATATGCTCGCGTCGGGAAGACGATATCGCCGGTTTCCGGCACCGAGGTGAAAAAACATCAGGTGAGCGATATTATCAAGGAGGTCATGCGATATCCCGAAGGAACTCGTTTTGCCGTATTCGCTCCGGTTGTCTTGCCGGAAGGCCGGGATATGAAGGAACAGCTGGAGATCTTGCGGAAAGAAGGATATGCCCGTCTGTCGGTGAATGATACGGTATATCGTATCTCGGAGGTACTGGCCAGCGAGGAGTTGCTGTCTTACCCGATCGAGTTGTTGGTGGACCGCCTGACGGTATCGGACGATAAGACCTTGAAAAGCCGTTTGGCGGATTCGGCCGAGACCGCTTTCTTTGAGGGCATGGTACCTGTTTGATTCGTATTTATACGGAGGAAGGGGTAGTCGTGAAGGAATTCTCGAAGAAGTTTGAGGCGGATGGCATGATATTCGAGGAGCCTACCGATATGATGTTTAGCTTTAATAATCCGTTGGGCGCTTGTCCGACTTGTGAGGGGTTCGGTAAGGTGCTGGGCATCGATGAGAATCTGGTGGTGCCCGATAAAAGTTTGTCTGTCTACCAAGGAGCCGTGGTTTGCTGGAAAGGTGAGGTGATGGGGGAATGGCTGAAAGACTTATTGTGAAGAGCGAGAAATATAACTTCCCGATCCACCGCCCGTATTACGACCTGACACAGAAAGAGAAGGATTTGTTGTGGCATGGGGCGAGAGGTTTACACGGCATCGACGATTTCTTTAAGTTCGTGGAAGAGAATCTTTATAAGATACAATACCGGGTGATGCAAGCCCGGCTATCGGGGAAGACGACTTGCCCGGTTTGTAAGGGGAGCCGCTTGAGGCGGAAGCGCTGTATGTGCAAGTGGGCGGTAAGAATATCGCCGAGCTGGTGACGATGCCGGTTTCGGAGGCAAAGGCTTTCTTTGATCAACTGGAACTGGACGAGACGGATGCGGCGATCGCTAAACGTTTGCTCACGGAAATCAATAATCGCTTGCAATTCCTGTTGGATGTGGGGTTGGGTTATCTGGCTTTAGATCGCCTCTCGGCCTCTTTATCCGGAGGAGAGAGCCAACGTATCAATCTGGCTACCTCGTTGGGTAGTAGCTTGGTGGGTTCGTTGTATATTTTGGATGAGCCGAGTATCGGTCTGCATTCCCGGGATACGGATTTGTTGATCAAGGTATTGCGACAGTTGCAAGCCTTGGGGAATACCGTGGTCGTGGTGGAACATGATGAGGAGATTATCCGTGCGGCGGATTATATCATCGATATCGGTCCGAAAGCGGGGCGTTTGGGGGGTGAGGTCGTTTATCAAGGCGATGTGAATAACCTCCGGAAATGTAGCGATAGCCATACGGTACGTTATTTGACGGGAGAGGATCAGATCGAGATCCCGCCTTATCGGCGTCCGTGGAATAATTATATAGAAGTGACAGGGGCTCGGAAGAAATAACTTAAAGGGTGTGGACGTGAAGTTTCCTTTGAACGTGATGACGGTGGTTACCGGCGTGAGCGGTTCGGGTAAAAGTTCCTTGGTTCGTGATATTTTCTACGAGGCGTGAAACGCCATTGGATGATGCCGCTCGCCTGACCGTAGATTGCTCCGGTATCAGTGGAGATTTGAATATGATTCAGGCGATTGAGTTTGTAGACCAGAACTCGATCGGAAAGAGTTCTCGCTCGAACCTGTGACGTATATCGGCGCTTACGATGAGATCCGTAAACTATTCGGTGAGCAGCCTCTTGCGAAGCAGATGGGATATAACGCCGCTTATTTTTCCTTTAATAAAGAAGGAGGTCGCTGCGAGGAATGTAAGGGCGAGGGCAAAATCACGGTAGAGATGCAGTTTATGGCGGATATCACCTTGGAATGCGAGGCTTGCCACGGCAAACGCTTCAAGCAGGATGTATTGGATGTAGAGTATCAAGGCGCTAACATATACGATGTGTTGGAAATGACCGTGAATCAAGCGATCGAGTTCTTCGAGAAAGGTTCCGGCTCCCAAGAGAAGAAGATCGTGAAACGCTTGAAACCGCTGCAAGACGTAGGTTTGGGCTATATCAAGCTGGGACAGACTTCCTCCACTTTATCCGGTGGTGAGAACCAACGTGTGAAACTGGCTTATTACTTAGGCCAAGAGAAGCAGCAACCTACCTTGTTCGTTTTCGACGAGCCTACGACCGGTTTACATTTTCATGATATCAAGACTTTGTTGAAAGCTTTCAATGCCTTGATCGAGAAAGGTCACTCCGTGGTAATTATCGAGCATAATATGGATGTGATCAAATGTGCGGATTATGTGATCGATTTAGGACCGGAAGGCGGAAAGGCCGGCGGGCAGTTGGTTTGTGCCGGCACACCGGAGGAGATAGCGGCTTGCGAGGCATCCTATACCGGAAGGTTTTTAAGGGATAAGTTATAAGGAGACGATATAAAAAGACAAATGTAAATAGCTCCTGCCCGAATATTCGGATAGGAGCTATTTCTTTTAAGAGGAATGGGAGCATTTCCATTAATATCCTGGGTTTTGCTCGATGATTCCATTTTTCGCAAGGTCTATAACCGCTTGCGGTATCGGGCCGTATTCGTGGGTCCCTTTGATGAAACGGGCATTTTGGAGATGAGAGCGGAATGTCTTCTCATGCTCGAAATAAGTGTTCATCACGTCTGAGGCGATTCCCCAACGGACTAGATCAAAGAAACGTTCACCTTCTAAGGCGAATTCCAGACGTCGTTCGGTACGTAAGGCTCGGATCGCCTCCTCTTTGTCGGAAAATGACGGATATAATCCGATCCGGTATTTGGCGGCATCCGCTGTCCCGTTCAGCGGTTTTTACGGTCTGGCTGTTCATGGCACGCTCGCGAACTTGGTTGATGTATTTCAATCCGGTAGTCAAATCGCCTAGTTCGATAGCAGCTTCGGCACGCCACAATAACACGTCCGCATATCGAATAATATAAACATTCAATGCGTTTACGTATGGCCAGATAGCCAAATAGTAACTTGAGTTCTTGGAGACAATACGTTTTTTAGGGCTATACGGACCGTAAACCGTAGCCTCACGAGGAGTCCAGTCATAGAGTTGGACATCTAGGAACATGATTCCGGGGCGGGCTACCGTGTGGTCTAGGCGGGTGTCTACATAATCATTTTCCGAAACGTCTATGCCGTCTTCCAAAGGCAAGCCGTTGGAGTCGGTCTTATAAGCGTTTACTAGGTTTTGGGAAGGACGAAGGAAACCATAGTTGGGATAAGGCCTCCCGGAGGTAACAAACGGTCGCCCGGATTTCCGTTGTAGTTGTTCGGGGAGCCATCGTTGATAGAGGCTTGGACTGAAAATAAAATTTCAGGGCAGTTGTCATTTTCCGGCAAGAAGATATTCCGGAAGTCGGGGAGTAGCTGGTATTTGCCGGAATTGATCACCTCATCCGTCGCTGTAGCGCATTCCTGCCATTTGCCTTGGAACAAGTAAACTTTAGCCATATAAGCCCGGGCCGTCATCTTACATGGACGTGCCACATCCGGCTGGGAATCCGGGAGACCTTCGTAGGCGGCCTTAAAATCATTCAGTATCTTCTCCCATAATTGATCGGATGTATACTCCTTATTCGAGATAGAGGCGAATGCGGAAGGATCGCTGACACTCTCGTCGAAATATGGGATCTGGTTATAGATGATCTTTAAGTTGAAATAGAAATGGGCACGCAGGAAACGCATCTCGGCGATACGGGTCTCCTTTTTATCATAATCGCTGCCTTTGAGGATACGGATCGCTTGGTTACAGCGGTTCACGCCCTCGTATAAGGCTAGCCATTTCCGATTGTAATCTTGGATAGTCGGGTCGATATGGAAGATTTCCATCAAGTGAACCGGGTTCTGGTCTCCCGTACCACCTCCGCCTTTGTAGGTATCGTCTGAGATCACATCGCCAAATTGCCAGTTGGAGCATCCTGAATTCAAGCCGGAGCTGGCATCGTCCATCTGGCCGTCTAGGATGGAATAGGCGGAGATAATCAATCCCTCGATGTTATTGGGATCTTGTGCTTGTTCGGGAGTCAGTTCGCCTACAGGTGTCTCTTCCAGAAAATCGCTGCATGATGTCAATGCGAATACGGCACAGGCCGCTATAATCATTTTCTTCATATTCTAGTTTGTTGTTGTTTGATGATTAAAACTTACGTTTACTCCAAAGGTGAAGGTGCGGGATAACGGATAGATGCCGCGGTCCACACCCATATCTAGGTTACGGTAGTCACTGGAGTAACTTTGCAATCCCACTTCCGGATCGATACCGTCGTATCCTGTGATCGTGAATAAGTTGGTTGCTTGCGCATAGATATACAAGCTATTGAACTTAATCTTGGATAGGATGGACTGAGGTACGGAATAACCGATTTTCATGTTCTTTAAGCGAACGAAAGAAGCGTCTTGCACATAGTAAGACGAGGGCCGGATGTTATTGTTCGGATCGTCCATGGTGACACGGGGTATGTCCGTATTCGTGTTGGTTGGTGTCCATGCATTAACGACACGGCTGTTTTTGTTGTATTGCGATTGATTGTAGAAATCACCCACATAACTGGTCAAGTCGTATACATCGTTTCCGAACATTCCCTGAAAGAATAGACTGAGGTCAAAATTATGGAAGTTGACTCCTAATGTAAGGCCTGCTGTGACATCGGGGAGCGGGTTACCGATATAGTCACGGTCGTTACCGTCTATTACGCCATCTCCGTTTACGTCTACGAACTTGATATCACCCGGTTTTGCGTTAGGTTGGAGTAGTTCGCCTTTATTATTGGTATATGATTTGATCTCCGCCTCGCTCTGGAATAAACCGTCTTCTTTATAAGCGTAGAAAGAGCCGATTGGTTGACCGATGGCGGAACGAGAAACCTCTTGATCGAAGTTGAGGGAGTGAATCACACTGGTAGGCAGTCCGATATAGGAGACATCACCGTCTAATTCCGTCATCTTGTTCTTGATAGCGGACATATTGAAGGCGACATTGAACCCGAAATCTTTATTGATGCTCTTATTGTAGCTGACCTCAGCTTCGAAACCCCGGTTACGCATTTTCCCGACATTGTCCCATACCGTTTGGTTTGTACCCCCCACGGTACCGATCAAGGGACGCTCCCATAATAAGTCCTTGGTATCTTTGTTAAACCAATCCAGCACAACGGTTAGGCTGTTATCTAGGAAGCCTAGATCCAGCCCGACATTAGTTTGCGTGGTGGTCTCCCATTTCAAGTTTGCGTTACCGTAACGGGTTTGGGTGTATCCGGTTGTCACGGAACTTTGGCTACCGTCGATCGGATAGTTGGAGTGGTTCGGATTACTCATGTAAGAATCGATCGTGGAATAAGCCGGGATATCAGAGTTGCCGTTTTGTCCCCAACCTATGCGGACTTTCATGTTGCTGATAGCCGGAATATCATAAAACGGTTCGCTACTGATACGCCAGCCTGCGGAGACAGCGGGAAATTACCCCATTTATTGTTACCAAGTTTAGAAGATCCGTCACGTCGGAACGTGGCTGCGAATAAGTAGCGGTTGTCGAAATTATAATCAATTTTACCGAAATAAGACATCATCTTGGAAGTAAAGGCAGAACCTGCGTTCTTCTGGGAGCCACTATCGCCCGCATCGAGGAAATGGAAGTTATCGTCATCCGAGGCAAAGCCTTCACGGGAGGCGGAGAAGTATTCCTCTTGATAACGGTTTGTCTCGATACCTAATAAGGCTCCGATCGTATGTTTATCGAATGTCCGTAAATAGTTTAACGTGTTCGTGAATACCCAATTGAAGTTCCAACGGTTTTGCGTGCTCAACGTACTCAAGGGTTGCTGGGTGTTCAATTCGTTGTATTTGGCCTTGAAGCTTCGTTTATACAGGTTTTTATAATCCGCTCCGAAGTTGGTCTTGAAATAAGTCCCTCTAGGATATTCAGTTCGGCGAATAGATTACCGAATAGACGGGTGGTACGATCTTTATTATCCTTATTACGGTATAATTCGCCTAACGGGTTGGAGATGTCGGCGATCGGGTTGCTGCCGAAATTCCCGTCCAGATCGTAAACAGGGGTAATGGATACGGTCTTATAGGCGTTGTATAACATACCTCCCAGTGCGGCGTTATTGGTGACCGAGGTTCCCCACGCATGTGATAATGTGGCGTTCTCACCGATTTCAAACGATCGTTGAAGAGCTTGAACTCATTGTTGAAACGTCCGGATATACGTTCGAAACCAGTATATTTCATAAGACCGTCTTGGTTGAAATAGCCTAGGGAGAACAAGTGGCTGCTAACTTTATCTGCTTTCGCCAGAGAGAGGTTATAGGACTGGACCATGGCTTTTTGCATGATCTCGTCAACCCAATCCACGTCTCCCGAGGGAAGACGGTGATCTGCGTCAAGGAATTCCGGAATTACGGCGGTCTCGCCGGAGCCATACACGTCGCTTACTGGTGATTTCCCGTCGTTAACGCTGTGCCTGCCATAATAAGTCGCCATATTCTTGGGCGTTTAGCATACGCATCTGTTTTGCCGAGGTTTGTACTCCCACGTAAGCGTCTAGGTTTACCCGGAAAGTACCTTCCTTCCCTTTTTTGTACTGATGATAACCACGCCGTTTGCCGCACGTGCACCATAGATGGAAGCGGAAGAAGCATCTTTCAATACCTGCATACTTTCGATATCATTCGGGTTGAGAAAATTGATGCCGCCCTCTACTGGTACGCCATCGATGATATAAAGCGGATCATTGTTACGGATCGTGCTGAAACCGCGTACACGTACCGCTACGCCTCCGCCGGGCATATTATCCGGGATTACGTTTACGCCGGACAATTACCTTGCATCATTGATCTACACTGGATACCGGGGTATCTTCAGGTCGCCTACCTCCAGTACGGAAACAGCACCGGTAAGGTCTTTTTTCTTCTGTACACTATAACCTACCACGATAACCTCGTCTAGGTTCTGGGTGTCATCCTGCAATTGGATCGTGAGGGGAGAACCATTCCCGGCTGGAATCTCCTTGGTGTTATAACCGATATAAGTAACGACCAATATGCTTTGCTTGTTTTGCAGCGAGAGAGAAAATTTGCCGTCAAAATCGGTTACGGCTCCATTTGTAGTCCCTTTCTCAATCACGTTAGCCCCGATAATTGGTTCTCCGTTCGTATCGGTGACTACGCCACTTACCGTGAATGTCTGTTGGGTGATCGTCATTCGTCCAGTAACGTTTGGCAGATCCTCCGCTGGTGCCGCATTGATTGGCTGTAAGTATGCTACGCCTAGCAAAAGAGCGGGAATCGCATCGTAAAGTAATTTCTGTTGTCCATCCTTTTGTCCTTAAAATATATTAGAATTAATCTATTTTTTCAGAACGCAAAGGACGTGTGATTGTATTACGATGATATGTCTATGTTATTAAAAATGTGTTCACGATTGTATTGCCTTTCAGTGATATGACGATTAGGCTACGATTACAAAAATGATGTCGGTTGTCTTTTGCGTATTGGTTAATGACGTTTTAGTACTAGTGAATAAAATGTAAGAATTATGAAAGTAACTCATTTTAAGAAAGTAAGCGAAACAAGTGGTGTGTGTGTCCTGTTAAGATTGTACTTATTTATAATCGAATAATTTATACTGTGCGTAGTCTTTACGAGACATTCAAGTAGCCTGTGAGGGCGAAAAAGCAGTAATATTAATACTAGTGTAATAAAATAAGTTCATTCAGCCTGTTCTTCTGTGAAGAAAAACAGGCTGTGTTTTATTGCTTGGCAGGATCTTCGTCTTTATTCCACTTATCTCGCATTCTCAGACGTTTGACTTGCAGATAGCGTAGAAGGATGATGATGACGAGCGTAGCGCCGATCATCAAGAAATATTCGGTATAATTATTCCCCGAATTGTTTCCCGGCCAGCCGATGATACTCATTACGATTAAGTAGACAAGTAAGGCAATTGTTGTGATGTTGATCTTCTTCATATTCGTTTTATTCTTAAAACAGGGCAAAGATATAAGATTGTTTCGGGCTTTAGGAGGTTAAAACGCATTTGTACTGTGCCCGATAATGTTCTGTTTGAATAATTAAGATATATAAACCTTGTGGGAGGGGAATCGGGAGGATAGGGTTCCCTGCCTGTACCGCTTGCGTAAATACCAATATGCCTGCCGGAGTAAGTAGTTTGACTTTACCGGGGGATGGAAGATTATTAATGAATAAAGTTTTGTTCTCTAGCTGATAGCTTAATTCCGGAAATGAAAAGGCTTGATTGGAAACAGGAGGATCTTGTCGGGCTTGAGGTTCCGATGTTGGGAAAGATATGGGTGCATTCGTTGATAATAATTTATAATTGGCTGGTTCGGATGTATTATATACAGATAGGCTGGTACTATTATTCGCTTTGACAAAGAAAGCGGAGAATGGAGGGATGGCGAAATCGCTACCGATCACGTAGGGTTGGTAGGTGGAGCCGTCATATATATAAATGTATCCGTCTAAGGCCGAGTTTGATTCTATTTGACTAAGAGATAAAGGAGCCGGCAGAGGATTACCGCATAGATACCAGCCGTTGTGATTCTGGTTCTGGCTTTGGTTGTTAATGCTTACCGGAATAGAGGCTTGACCGTTTTTTCCGAAATCTATAGGGATATCTTTTGCTTTCGAGGAGAAACGAAGGTTCTGACGATCGGCGGAAGCGTCAATAGCGATCAGGTACCCTTGTTCTTCTTGAAGATGGGCTGGGATGTATTGATTATTGTTTGTGGTATGACTTCCCAGTTGTTGGAAGGGCTTTGTGAGTTGGCTCGCTTTTCTCCGTTATAGGTTTGTACGTAAAAGTAGTTACCGTTTGTATCGCTTTTGTCATCACCCAGTTGGAAATCCGGGTCTATGCCGGAAGCGAATACATCGAAGGGGAAGGAGATAAAATACCATTTGCCTTTTTGAGCGAAGGTCTTCTCGATTGTTATTTTGCCGGAGATGTTAATAGTTCCAGACGATCGCAAGGTGGAGGAAGACGCCAAGATACCATCATTAGGATAGATGGTAAGGTTATTTGCGGATAGATTTCCGGTTGGTAAAATATGGATATTTCCATTGCCAATAAAGATATCTTTACAGCTGATATTTGTATTTATGGAGATATTGCCGTTAATCAAGGCGTTGCGGTGACGGTAGGTGGGTAGATGGCTCCAGTGATCCTCATGGTTCCAATCGCTGTTTCCGGTAAATAGGGAATAGGTAGGATCATGCCGTGTGCGTAAACGCTGTCTACATAATAATAGCCGTTTTTGGTATTGGCGGCCGGTGTGGGGACGATAAGATCTAAGCCCGGAGGATTGTTTTTTATATCTGTGGTTTTGAAAGGATTGATGCCACTCTCTCCTATGGTTGGAACTAAGGAGGGATAACTTGTTTCCCCTTTTCGATAGGTTCTGGCTCTCATGCCTTCTCCTTCTACTAGAAGGATGCCCCCTTTCCGTATACTGATTTTTATATCTTGATGATTTGTTAACGTGAAATGCTCGAAAGCCACTTGCGTATTCATTGGCATTCGTAACCCGTAGTTTCCGTGGCTGTTAGGAATATCTTTCACGCCGGAGATATCTTCAATAAGGCTTCACCTGTAATGGCATAATCCCAATTATCAGAAGCAAGTCCCTCAAATGTCTGCATCCGAAACGTATCCCGGATAGATATATTTGCGTTACTTTGCACAAAACTTCCCATGTAGATGGATTTGAAACTTGTGACTGGATAAATTGTTGTACGAATAGGAATGCCGTACAAACGACAACGCATCTGGATAGATGCCAAATTCTCTTTTTCATAGCTAAGTTGATTTATATTTGTAAATATGTTCGCAAATATACGTAAATAATTGAAATAATATATCTTTGTGGCATGAAAGAATTTATCATATCTGAGGCACAGACCGAAAAGGCCGTTTTGGTGGGTTTGGTTACCCCCGAGCAAAATGAGCAAAAGGTTAAGGAATATCTGGACGAATTGGCTTTCTTGGCCGATACGGAGGGGTGGATGCGGTAAAGCGTTTTACCCAGAAAATGGATTACCCGAATTCCGTCACTTTTGTCGGGACCGGTAAATTGCAGGAAATTAAGGAGTATGTGGTAGAGAATGAGATCGGCTTGGTGATCTTTGATGATGAGCTGAGTCCGAAGCAACTCCGTAATATTGAGAAAGAATTGCAGGTGAAAATCTTGGATCGTACGAGCTTGATCTTGGATATCTTCGCTAGCCGTGCACAGACCGCCCATGCGAAGACACAGGTGGAGCTTGCACAATATAAATATATGTTACCCCGCTTGACTCGTCTGTGGACACACTTGGAGCGTCAGCGAGGCGGCGTAGGTATGCGTGGTCCGGGTGAGACACAGTTGGAGACTGATAAACGTATTATCTTGGATAAGATCGCACGATTGAAGAAAGAGCTGGTGGATATTGACAAGCAAAAAGCGTACAACGGAAAAACCGGGGTAAGATGGTACGTGTAGCGTTAGTCGGATATACGAACGTAGGTAAATCTACCTTGATGAACTTATTGAGCAAGAGTGAGGTCTTTGCCGAGAATAAGTTGTTCGCTACGTTAGATACGACCGTACGCAAGGTCATTATCGAGAACTTGCCGTTCTTGCTGTCTGATACGGTCGGATTTATCCGCAAGTTACCGACCGAGCTGGTGGAATCTTTTAAATCTACCTTGGATGAGGTACGGGAGGCGGATTTGCTGGTACATATCGTGGATATCTCACACCCGACTTTGAAGAGCAAATAGAGGTCGTGAACCGTACGTTGGCGGAGATCGATAAGACCGAGAAACCGATGATCATGGTTTTCAATAAGGTGGATGCATTTACCTTTGTCCCGAAAGAGGAAGATGATTTGACCCCTCGTGGTCGTGAGAATATCGATCTGGATGAACTGAAACGTACGTGGATGGGAAAATTGCAAGATAATTGCATCTTTATCTCCGCCAAGGAACGTACGAATATAGAGGCGTTGAAAGAGATGTTGTATGAACGGGTTAAACAAATCCATATCACCCGTTTCCCCTACAATGACTTCCTCTTTCAGCAATATGATGAAGAGTAGAGTCTTACAAAATTAGTACCAATGAATCATTTGAGAAATTTGCGGCCGGATGAGATCGCCACCTTGCGATCTCAGGCTTGCCGGGCCGATGATTGGAATCAAGTTTGGGTTCCAGAAGTGTTTGATATTGAATATGTGAACCACGTACGTTTTTCAGGAGTGGTTAAGTTAGGAGCCTTTCGTAAGATTTTTACCCTGCCGGAGGATTGGTAAAGCATAGCGGGCTTCGTCATGTTACCCTACATAATTGCACGTTGGGGGGATAATGTGCTGATCGAGAACGTACAGAATTATATCGCTAATTACCAGATCGGTGATGACTGCTTTATCCAGAATATAAATGTTATGTTGGTGGAAGGCAAGGCTACGTTCGGGAATAATGTCGAGGTGTCGGTCTTGAATGAGACCGGCGGGCGTGAGGTTCCGATTTACGATGGCCTGTCGGCTTCATTGGCTTATATTATCGCATTGTACCGTCATCGTCCGGCCTTGATCGAACGCTTGCGGGATATGATTACCGCTTATACGGAGGGTATCGCCTCTACGGAGGGAACGGTTGGCGATAAGGTCAAGATTGTCAATACCGGTACGATCCGTAACGTGAAGATTGGTGATTACGCGACCATAGAGAATAGCGCACGTCTGGAAAATGGTTCCGTAAATAGTAAGAGAGAGGCCCCGGTATTTATCGGGGATAGTGTGATCGCGCAAGATTTCATTGTCTCTTCGGGAGCCAAGATCGCGGATGCCGCTAAGATTATCCGTTGCTTTATCGGACAGGCTTGCCAAGTGACGCATAACTTCTCGGCCCATGATTCCTTGTTGTTCAGCAACTGCGCTTTCGAGAATGGGGAGGCTTGCGCTATATTCGCCGGTCCGTTTACGGTGTCTATGCATAAGAGTAGTTTGTTGATAGCGGGAATGTATTCGTTCTTGAACGCGGGAAGTGGCTCTAACCAGAGTAATCATATGTATAAGCTGGGACCGATCCATCAAGGGATCGTGGAACGTGGCTCCAAGACTACCAGCGACTCGTATATTCTTTGGCCGGCCCGTATCGGCGCTTTCTCTTTGGTAATGGGTCGCCATCATCACCATAGCGATACTTCCGATATTCCCTTCTCCTATTTAATAGAGAAGGATGATGAGACTTACTTAGTCCCGGGAATTAATCTTCGCAGCGTAGGTAGATCCGTGATGCCCAGAAATGGCCGAAGCGTGATAAACGTACGGACCCGGATCGCTTGGATATGATTAACTATAATCTATTGAGTCCCTATACGATCCAGAAGATGCTGAAAGCGGTGGATATCTTGAAAAACCTGCAGGCATTGGTTGGAGAGACTTCCGAGATTTATTATTATCAGAATACTCGTATAAAAGGTTCCTCCCTCCGGAATGCGTTGAACTTTTATGGGATGGCAATTAATAAGTTCTTTGGTAACTCGTTAATCAAGCGTTTGGAAGGTACGACCTATTGTTCTATGGAAGAGGTCTGGGAGCAATTGCGTCCTACGGAATCCAAAGGCTCCGGAGAATGGCTGGACTTGGCGGGCTTGATCCTCCCGAGGGAACCGCTAGATGCCTTGTTGCAAGATATCGAACAGGGGGAAATCGCTTCCTTAGAGGATGTGGAATGTTTTTTCCGTTTGGTTCACGGACGTTATTATTCCTTGGAATGGACATGGGCCTACGAGATGATCGAACGTTATTATGGGGGTGGATCTCCGTTCGATTTCCGCCGCAGAGATTATTGATCTGGTTCGTCGTTGGCAAGAATGTGTGATCCGCTTGGATGAGATGCTTTATGAGGATGCCCGTAAGGAATTCTCCTTGACTTCTATGATCGGTTTCGGTGTGGATGGTTCCAACAAGGAAAAACAACAGGATTTCGAGGGTGTTCGAGGAGATTTCGTGAATAATCCGTTTGTTACCGCCGTACAGGAACATATCGTGAATAAACGGGCGCTTGGGGATGAACTGATCGAGAGGTTGAAACCTTTAGTATAAAGCCTATGAAACCATTATTTCAAGAACTGCCATTCCCGATAGATAGTCACATTCATTTCTATGTGGAGGATCTACGCATTTTATAGTGCTTGGCACTACCATCCGGCTATTGAGATAATGTATATCACAAGTGGTACGGGTACTCGCTTTGTCGGGGATCATGTGGAAGGATATTTCGAGGGCGATGTTTGTATGATCGGCCCTCAACTGCCACATGAGTGGAGAAACGACCCTGTTTATTTCGATAAGAGCTCCGGCTTGCGGGCTACTTGTATTTGCTTGTTCTTCAAGCGTCAGATTTTTGAACCTAATTTAATCCGTCTTCCGGAGATGAATAATATCCGGGAATTGATAGAGCGTTCCCGTAGAGGAATTAAGTTTGTGGGTAAGTCCCGGAAGAAGATTGCCGAGCTGATCAGCCAATCCGCCAATGAGACGGGAGCGAGTAGGGTGATCAAATTGATTGCTTTACTGGAATTAATGGCGACTTCCGAAGAATATGAGATATTAGCCAGTACGGGGTTTACGGAAACGGTCAACTCGGACGATTTCGAGCGTTTCAATAAGGTCTATAAATATCTGGTGAAGAACTTCACGTCTCCAGTGAAGCTGGAGGAAGTCGCCGCTTTGGTAGGCTTGACTCCGACCGCTTTTTGTCGTTATTTCAAGAAACGGACCAAGAAGACTTTCGTGGAGTACCTGAATGACATGCGCATAGGACATGCGAAAAAACTATTGATAGAGGGAAACCTGAAGATATCCACGATTAGTTCCGAGGCCGGATTCAATAATCTATCCAACTTCATCGGCCAATTTAAGAAAACCACGAATATGCTTCCATCCGAGTACCAGAAAAAATATAAGGAGCGCCTGGATGGAGAATAAGGACAGGATTTCATAGTTGTTTGGAAAAATACTAAAATAAAGCCCAAGGTATTCGATCTATTTTTGCGATATAAGTTGTATCGTAAAATAGAATATCATGGAACATAAAAAGATTGTAATCCCATCCTTGTCATTTTTTCAAAATGAGTTAAAGGGGGAAGGTGTGGTAAAGAGCCGGAGAACTTTAGGTGAGCTTGCCGGAATTTTTGAGAATCAAGATGCTTATTCCCAATTACCATTAGATCAATTAGCATACGAGGTATATAGTTATTTACCGGAGCGGGAAGGCACTCCGGGAGGGCTTTATTTTGGTATTACTCAATTATATCCGGGAAAGGTGGGAGATGAGTATTTCATGACGAAAGGCCATTTTCATCAACAAGAGGATCGTTCGGAGTATTATGGGGGATTGGAAGGCGAAGGTATGTTGATCTTGATGGATCGGGAACGGAATACGTGGGCGGAAAGGATGATGCCGGGTAGCCTGCATTATATACCGGGCGGTGTAGCGCACCGGGTAGCTAATACTGGAAATAGCGTCTTGTCATTTGCCGCATGCTGGCTTCGGATGCCGGGCATAATTATGAAGAGATAGCGAATAAGGGCTTCTCGGCCCGATTGGTAGAAGTGAACGGTACCCCTAAATTGCGATAGCTTATGTATACGATAGCGATAGATTTAGGGGGGACGGTCGTAAAGATCGGACTATTGTCTGATGGTGAGATCGTAGACTGTGTGAGATTACCTTCCGTCTGGCTCTGGGATTAGCTCTGAACTTACCTAAGATAAAGGAGGCGATCGATCGGTTGTTGGCCGCTTGGCGTATTGATGTGGCGGCGCTTCGTTGTATCGGCCTGGCTTTTCCCGTTGGTAGATCCAATTCATAACCGGGTAATCTCTACGAATGAGAAGTATGATGATGCCTGTTCGATCAGTCTGGATAAATGGGCATGGGAGAATTGGGAAGTTCCTTTCTGCATGGATAATGACGCTCGTTTGGCCGTAGCCGGAGAATGGTGGCAGGGTGCGGCCCGGGGAAAGAACAATGTAGTCATGATGACAATCGGAACCGGTATCGGTACGGGAGTCGTGATCGATGGACGGCTTCTGTATGGACAGCATTTTCAAGCGGGTTCTTTGGGAGGACATTTTGTGTTGGATTATAAGGGCCGTCGATGTTCATGCGGGAATAAAGGCTGTGTAGAAGCTCTGTCTTCCTCTTTTTTCTTGCCGACCATTATCCGGGAGCATGCCCTTTTATCGGAATCATTTAAGCGAGATGCGGATATCTATGATTTCAAGCGCATTTTCAGGTTGGCGCAGGAGGGGAATACAGACGCTTTATTGATTAGAAACGAATGCATGGATATCTGGGCATCGGCGATAATAACCTATATACATGCTTATGATCCGGAAGTGGTGATTCTGGGAGGGGGATTTTAAAAAGCCAAGAGGTAATCATTCCTTATATCAGTAAGCGAGTGGATGAATTAGCTTGGTGTCCTTCCGGGAAGTCCCGGTTGTCCCGGCAATATTGGGCGATGACGCCGCTTTATTCGGCTTGGAGTATTTCATGGTAAAACAACAGCAAAATGAACGGATTTGTATTTGATAAAGGAATTGATATAACACCGGTTCAATCGCCTATGGGGTTTACCTATGGGGCGGGTGTATTTGGTCCGGAGGTCGAGATTCGCCGGCTGGAAGATATACGGGCTAGTTTGCGTGATCCTCAATGCAAGGGACCGGAGCAGGTTTACTCGATCGCTATGGATGTCGGCAAAGAAGAACATCGTGTGTTGCTGAATAAGTTACATTTGTTATTCGGGGTAGTGACATATAGTGCTGGTAAATTGGGGCAGGAGCCAGTCAGAAGTCAAGGGCATATTCATAAGATATCTCCTTATAGCGGTTGGTCTACGCCGGAAATCTATGAGATTTGGTCGGGAGAGGCGATTATTATATGCAGGAGTATGCGGAGGATCAACCCGGTCGATGTTATGCGGTACATGCCTTTCCGGGGGATGTAGTGATCGTTCCTCCTATTGTACATGCGACGATTAGTGCGAATCCGAGATTGCCTTTGACTTTCGGGGCGTGGTGCGATAGAGATTATGGTTTTGTGTATGAGGGGGTTCGTAAACACGGGGGAATCGCTTGGTTTCCTATATTTAATGGAAGCGATGAATTAGAATGGATTGCGAATCCGATGTACGATTCCTCTCATTTGATTTGTAAATCTCCTTCGGATTATATTTCTTTAGATATTCGGAAAGGGGTATCTATTTACAGACAATTCGAGGAAAATCCGGAGATTTTCTTATATGTGCCTAATCCCGCGTTGAAAGCGGAGGTCTGGCGTGATTTCGAGCCTTGAGTTTATAGATGGATTAAATACACAAGAAAAACATGAGAAACACGAGTTATAGATATTGGATGATTTATGTGATAGCGATTGTCGCCGCCATGGGAGGACTATTGTTTGGTTTTGATACCGGCGTGATTTCCGGGGCGATTCCTTTCTTCCAGAAAGATTTTGGCATAGACGATAGTATGGTGGAGGTCGTTACTTCCTCCGGTTTGCTGGGAGCTATTCTGGGAGCGCTGTGTTGTGGTAAGTTGACGGATCGCATAGGGCGTAGGAAAGTCATTTTGACTTCGGCTGTTATTTTCGCTATCGGTGCGTTATGGTCGGGATGGGCTCCGGGCATTTATCATTTGATCGCCGCCCGTTTATTCCTGGGGGTGGCTATCGGGATATCTTCTTTTGCGGTGCCTCTTTATATCGCAGAAGTTTCTCCGGCGAAATCACGGGGGATGTTTGTCGCCATGTTCCAATTGATGATTACGATCGGGCTTCTGGTATCTTATCTTTCGGATTTGTATTTTGCGGATGAGACGTCTGTTTCATGTTGGAGGCCGATGTTTTATGTGGGGGTGATTCCCGCTATTATTTTGTTCGTGGGTATGTTGCTGGTTCCACCATCTCCAAGGTGGTTGATGTCCGTTGGCAGGGAGGAGGAGAGTTTATCGGTCTTAAAGATGATCGAGCACCCGGATCAAGTAATGTCTCATTTGAGCAGATGCGGAATGAGATGCGGAAAAATGATGAGCAACAAGGGCGTTTTAAGGATTTGGCTCAGCCTTGGTTGAGGAATGCGTTGGTTATCGCTATTGGTATCATGTTCTTCCAACAGTTCGTAGGTATCAATACGGTGATCTATTATAGTCCTAAAATATTCTTGATGGCCGGTTTCGATGGTGCGGTCTCTGCGATTGGGGCTTCTGTAGGGGTGGGAGTTGTCAATTTATTGTTCACGTTACTGTCTGTCTATTTCGTAGATCGGCTGGGAAGGCGTAAACTTTATTTTCTGGGGTTGAGCGGTATCGTGATTTCCTTGTCGCTACTCGCTACCTCTTTTATATTCGCCGCTCAATTAGGGGATTCCGGGAAATGGCTTTCCATTGTCCTTATTTTCTTATATGTGGGATTTTTCGCTATCAGCATCGGGCCTCTAGGTTGGTTGATTGTGTCGGAAGTGTTTCCACAAAAGTTAAGAGGGCTGGGGGCTTCTCTCGGTTCATTGTCCGTTTGGTTTTTCAATGCGATCGTATCGTTTACCTTTTTCAAGATACTGAAGGTATTCTCAATACCGGGAACCGATTTAACGATCAATGGCGAAAGCCAAGGGAATCCGGCAGGAGCGTTCTTATTTTATGCGTTTATTGGAATTGTGGCGATTATTTGGGGATATTTCTATGTACCGGAAACGAAAGGAGTTTCATTGGAGAATATCGAGGCTTTTTGGAGAAAAGGAGGACACCCGAAAGATAAAATAATATAATATGGATAGAAGAGTATTTATTAGACAAACAGCAGTTGCGGCATTAGGCGGCTTAGTGGCTTTTGATTTATCAAATGCATTAGCTAAAAGTGAAATGCTTTTGCCGGGAAAGGAGAAATCTCGCCCCGGGCAATCACCATGTGGGATTTTTCTTGGTTGGAGAGGCGTTGGCCCGGAGCCGGTTATGAGGACTGGGACCAAGTATTGGACGAGCTCTCGGAACGGGGGTATAATGCGATACGTATTGATGCTTATCCTCATTTAATAGCGGAGAATCCAATGAAGAAATGGTTACTTAAAGAAGTTTGGAATCAGCAAGATTGGGGAAGTCCGGATATGAATGAGGTACAAGTCAACCGAATTTGAACTTGTTCTTGTCGAAATGTAAGGAGCGGGATATTAAGGTCGGGCTTTCTTCTTGGTATCGTCTCGATGTGGATGAGGTTTGCCTGAAATTGGATACACCGGAGAAATTGGCGGATTGCTGGCTGACAACCCTTCGTTCGATCGAGGAGGATGGGTTATTGGATACGATCCTTTATGTAGATCTTTGCAATGAGTGGCCCGGTGATTCGTGGGCTCCTTTTTTCGCTAAGACATATCCGAATGTCGGTTGGGGGAATTGGTATAAGGAGGAATCCTTACGATGGATGAAAACCTCGTTGGAGAAGATGCGACAAGTATATCCGGATATGCCATTCTTATATTCTTTTGATCATGGGGATGTCAAGAAATATGAAGAGGTGGATTGCTCTTTTCTTGATTTGTATGAGCATCATATTTGGATGGCCCAACAGAATGGTGGAGAATTTTATAAGCTGGTGGGATATGGCTACAATCGTTTTTTACCGGATGATTATAAGAATGTGGTGAAAAACGCAGAACGGGTTTATCGGGAAAGACCTGGATATTGGCAGAAGTTGTTGACTGATAAGATAGAGCTTATGGCTTCTGTGGCCCGGAAGAATCGCCGTCCTCTTGTTACGACAGAGTGTTGGGGATTGGTGGATTATAAGGATTGGCCTTTATTGAAATGGGACTGGGTAAAAGATCTCTGCGAGTTGGGAACTATTACGGCAGCTCGTACGGGTATGTGGTCGGCGTAGCGACCAGTAATTTTTGCGGGCCTCAGTTTGCTGGAATGTGGCGGGATGTGGAATGGCATAAACGCTTGACTTCTATCATCCGTTCTTCCCCGCTGGATGAGTCTCTCACGAAGAATAATGAAGTAGCAGCCAAATTATTGAAACGACTTTAATCTTGGGATGGTATGTATTACGATGATTCTTATATTTTGATAAGATTCTAAAAGCAGGAGGTAAATTTCTAAAAAGTTTATGTTTCTAATAATTGTAACTTGCCTTCGTGAAAGAGTTAAATAAATCGGATGTCATGAAAAGAATAATTTTAATTATGTGTTGCTTCCTATCCGTATTCGCTTGGGCCGATGACGGGAGGACAACGATCTCATTAAATGGGGAATGGGATTTTGATCAGACGGAACATGCTTTTCCCCCACGGAAATATACCCGTAAGATACCGGTTCCGGGATTGGTGCATCTAGCTAGGCCGAAAATTTCTCAATACGAGAAATTCTTCAAGAAGCCTGACGGCGTGGAGTTGGTGGAACAGTTTAATTTCTTGGAGAG
>ENA-OQDF01000010-OQDF01000010.1-human-gut-metagenome-genome-assembly--contig:-NODE-10-length-50967-cov-5.248525_pt1 | contig 50967 bp, 48 predicted proteins | sample MGYA00242769_ERZ504597 | MGnify/ENA primary metagenome ERZ504597 (study PRJEB26092, sample SAMD00036305) | human gut metagenome | host: Homo sapiens | study: EMG produced TPA metagenomics assembly of...
CGTGTATTTTGGTTTGCGGCAATTACCAAGTTTTTCTATTTGGAATATATCTGGCATTTTTGTTTAATGATGGTTATAAAGAAATTAAACTTTCAAGGTATATAAGGAAAAAAGGACTGAAATTGTTCAGATGGTACAGAATAACCAGATAAAAATAAGGAAAGATATGGAATTAATCGAACTACCAGAAGATTATAAAAAATGTTCTTCAGGTGGAGAAGCTGTAGTCCGGAAAAATAATGGCAGTTATACAGTGGGATTCTGGTATACACAAGGCTTTTTGGACAGTGGATTTTCTTTATTTGCCTATAGTAATGATGACAGCCGGACAGATGTGATTCAGATGGTAAAAGAATATGGAGGAATAGAATATGAGATTAATCTGTCTGAGAAAGAAAAAGGCTGGTATTATGTTGCGGCAAAAATAAGCGAGTAATTGAATGCTTACTTATTTCAGAAAAGTCTAACGGAGCAAATTGTTGATGCATTTCCGGTATTAAAGAGAATCTTTACAGTCTTCCTAAAACAGGTAAGAATGGTTCTGAAACCTTAAACTATACATATGATGCAAACGGAAATATCATAAGTATCAAAGATTTTGCAGGTGAGAGTACATTTCGATATGATGAATTAAACCAGTTGATCCGGGAAAATAATCATCAGTTAAACAAAACCATCACTTATGCCTATGATCTGGGTGGTAATCTGACAGTAGAAAAAGAGTACGCATTTACGACTGCGGAAACTCTTCCTGATACACCTGTGAAGACAATGACAGGAACTCATGACAGTGCATGGAAGGATAAACTCCTGAGTTGGGATGGCACAGCAATGACTTATGATGCCATTGGAAATATGCTTACCAGAGGAGGAACAACTTATACCTGGACACAGGGACGCAGGCTTTCCGGTGTAGAAAATGGAAAGAGTATTAAATATCTTTACGACAATATTGGTGCCAGAGTGAAAAAAACAGTAGACAATACAGTGACTGAATATCAGTGGGCAGGAGATCTTCTCCTTTCTGAGAAAACTGACGGAAGAATCATCTGGTACTGTTATGACTCCCAGGCCAATCTGATCTTTGTGACTATCAGGGGAATCACCTATTTTTATGTACGAAATGTACAGGGTGACATCATTGCCCTTGTTGACGCAGATGGAAAAGTGGTAGTAAAATATACTTCTGACAGTTGGGGAAAAGTGATTGCTGTTACAGGTGAGCTGGCAGATACAGTAGGTGTTCAGAATCCGTTCCGCTATAAGGGATATTATTATGATAATGAAACAGGCATGTATTATCTGAAAAGTAGATATTATGATGCGGAAATTAAAAGATTTATTTGCGCAGATGGATATTTTTCTACTGGAGTAGGAAAACATGATTGTAATATGTTTTTGTATTGTAATAATAATCCGATTATGAATGTTGATGTTAACGGATATTCATTTATATCGTTTGTAAAAAAATCAATATCATTTGTAAAGGATATTGTCGGTGCGGTAAGTAAAGGCATTTCGATATCTGGAGGCTCTGCGGTTGCTATTGCGACATCAGATGGACCATCTCCAGTAATGGATTTTGTAGCAGCCGGAATTGTATTAGGTTTTAGTATTTATGAATATTATAAGGATAAAATTCACGATAATACACAAACAAAGATTTTAAGTTTGCCTAGAAATAAAAAAGATGTTGTTATTTATAGATATGGAGGAACGAATCCTGGAAATTTAACGCCTTCTCAGAAAGATTCAGATACAGGCTTATCGTTCTCAACAATTCCACCTAGGATGGGAGGAAAAGCAGCTGTTACAACAATTAATACATTAAATAAGACAGGGATAGTTTATGCATATCAGGACAAATTAACACATGTTAGTGTGGTGCCAGTAGGAGTAAGTATTCAAACATGGATAAATGCAGGGAGTGGTTCAATTTGGACTCAAGCGGTAAAGAGTGTTGTAGTAAAATGGGATGGAGGAAACTAAATGGGAACAGATATTGATACTATTTTTAAAATGTTAAGTTGGAATAGTTCAGAAAAAGAACAATTGAGAGGAATAGATGAAGCGAAAAAAATAGAATATCTTTCCGTTTTATTTCAACCAATAGAAGATAAATCTGTATGGGAAAACTGTGCAAAGGTAATTAGCTCAAAATCAGATAATGAATTAAAAAAATATATGAATAATATGTTTGAATGGATAAAAGATATGAATTGGCCGGGTGCATTTGATATATATGCAAGAATTAAGCGAATGAATGTAGATTGTATAATGGAAAATTACATATATGCAATAAAAATAGCACTGAAATATCAAGATATAAATTGGCTGGACTATTTGTCTGGACTAATTGAAAATCCTGAGGTTTATAAACTTTTACCCGAAGAATATCAAAAATTAATGACAAAATATTATAATGATTTTTGGAAGGAATAACTTTAAAACAAAAGAGAGCGGTTGGCATTTCACCCCACCGACCGTTCTTTTTGTACCCATTTTTAAGAAAAAAGAGGTGAAAAACCATGAAATGTAAATTTTGTAAGGACAGTTGCTGTATAGCTTGAATATGTCATATCTGTTCGGAGAAGCAAAAGTGAGCGTATATAATAAAAGAGCGATTGAGGTAATATTTCCTGAGATATGTCTTGCGTATTGATTGCTGCAAAAATAAATTACTTTTCGTTAAGATGTAGAAAAGCCCATTTTTCTGTGATAAGATGATAAGGATTCGATAAACAATGACTGTTTTATGAACAGACAGAAAGCATGCATCAAACTGCATGACAGAAGAGAACGGAGTTGAAAAGGTGAAAAAAAGAAAAAATTTTTCAGAAGTCTGCGTTTTCGTATTCTGATCATCCTGATCATTCTGGGAATCGTGCCGGGGGTTATTGTAACATATACGATGCTTCATAACTATCAGAACCGGGCGGTTGCAATGCTTACAGAGACAGTGGGTGATCAGTGCGATATTTTATGTAATCTGATCATCAGGGAGAATTATCTCAATGATACAGATTCAGAGGTTGTAAACAGCAAGCTGGAACTGTTTTCCAATGTGTATAACGGACGCATCCTGCTGGCTGACAGAGATTTTAAGATAGTAAGTGATACCTTCCACACAGAGGAGGGAAAGACGCTTCTCAGTTCACTGGCTGTAGCCTGTCTGAAAGGAGAAGAGACAAGCAATTATGACGCCAGAAGTAAAGTACTGGAGCTTGCAGTTCCTGTACAGAGTCCGGATGTGCAGCAGCTTCAGGGCGTGATGCTGGTAAGCGTTTCGGCTGTTGATATTGCAGAAACACTTTCAGAGATGGAACAGAGAGGCGTGATGCTGATCGGAAGTATTGTTGTTCTTTCGGTATTTCTGGCATGGCTGCTCTCTACAATACTTGTAAAACCACTTGCAAGAGTGACGAAGGCCATTGAAGACCTGACAGATGGCATGCTGGATGAAGAGATCAGTGTTCCTGACTATACGGAGACAGAGCTGATCACAGATGCATTCAATAAGATGGTCAACCGCATGAAAATTCTTGATGAATCCAGGCAGGAGTTTGTATCCAATGTGTCCCATGAACTGAAGACACCCCTGACTTCCATGAAGGTTCTGGCAGATTCTCTGGTTGGACAGCAGGGAGTCCCGGAGGAACTGTATCAGGAGTTTATGAGTGATATTACTGCTGAGATCGACAGAGAGAATAAGATCATTACAGATCTGCTCTCACTGGTAAAGATGGATAAGAAAGCTGCAGATGTGAACATTACACATATGGATATCAATCAGCTTCTTGAAGATATTCTCAAACGTCTGCGTCCAATTGCGGACAAGCGCAATATCGATCTGATCCTGGATTGCTTCCGCCCTGTGGATGCAGATGTGGATGAGGTGAAGTTTACGCTTGCCATCAGTAATCTGGTGGAGAATGGCATTAAATATAATGTGGATGATGGATGGGTGCGTGTGTCTCTGGATGCAGACCATAAATATTTCTATATAACAGTGGCAGATTCCGGTATGGGAATCCCTGAGGACAGTATAGAGAGAATCTTTGAGCGTTTCTATCGTGTGGACAAGTCCCATTCCAAGGAAATCGGGGGAACCGGTCTGGGACTGGCGATCACCAAGAGTTCTATTGCAATGCACCATGGAACGATCAAAGTATTCAGTAAAGAAGGAGAGGGAACTACATTCTCTGTGCGTATTCCTCTGTCTTATATACCGTCATAGGAGGTGCCATTGTGAAAAAGAAACTTTCAATCATTATAACAGCGTTAATACTAAGCATCCTTGCGGCCGGGTGTTCTGTGGAGATACATGAAGATTCGGGTAAACAGGATGCCAAATATTATCTGTACGATATCAGCTCTGATGAAACTCAGCTTCAGAAGGAAAGCTACTCTCCGGAGGAGACAACTGCAGACTATATGCTTAAGGATATGATGCAGCGGATGAACAGCCAGCAGACAGATTCGCAGAACCGGGTCAGTCTGCTTCCTGAAGGAGTACAGATGAATTACAGTGTAGAAGAGGACGTGCTGGTGGTCAACTTTAACAGTCAGTACAGCAGCATGAGCCGCGCCAGGGAATTACTTGTGCGGGCAGGTGTTGTGAAGACTTTCCTTCAGGTTCCGGGGATTAATTCTGTACGTTTTACAATAGAAAATGAAGATCTGACAGATTCCAGGGGACAGGCTGTGGGAAATATGACTGCAGATACCTTTGCCGAGTTCACAGGAACTGAACCGGATGCCTATTGCAGCAATACCTTTATGCTTTATTTTACTGATAAGAGTGGTCAGAAGCTGGTAAAAGAACAGCGTACTGTGCGGTATAAACGCAGTATCCCCAAAGAGAGGATCGTTCTGGAACAGTTAATGAAGGGACCGCTGGAAAAAGGGCATTACCCCACAATTCCGGAGAATACGGAGGTTCTGAATGTGACCATAGCAGACAGGATCTGCTATGTGGCATTTGACGGAGTATTTTCTTCCTATGCGCTGGATGTATCGGAGAAAATACCGGTATATTCTGTGGTAAATTCGCTGCTGGATGCGCTGGATGCAGACAAAGTGCAGATTACGGTCGGCGGGAAGGACAGGCTGGATACCTTTGGTAAGAAGATGGAGCTGTATCATTTTTATGAAAGAAATGATAAGCTGGTAGTCAAGGAAAAAGAGTGATATTCATAAACGAAGAGGAGGCACAAAAGTGAGGAGACGCCCTGTGTGTATCCTGTGCATGCTTCTGGTTGTTTTTCTGTGTGTGACAGACTGGCTGGGATTTTCCCTGATAAGGGGGAATCCACTGCCACAGTCTGTGCAGACATGGATCAGAAAGCATCCGGAATCCACCATCTGCGGGGAGGTGGTCAGGTGCCGGGAGAATGAAGATTTTCAATCTGTATATCTTAGAAATACTTATCTTATTTACAATTCTGAAAAAGTTTCCATTGATAATATAAAGGTTTATTTAAAACAAAAAAAGAATCATAGCGGTAACAGTGATGTTGATAAACTTCTGGCAGGAAGTCTTGTTCTGGTGTCCGGAAAACTGGAAGAGGTGCAAAGCCCCACGAATCCGGGAGAGTTTGACAGTAAGGCATACTATGGCTGCCAGAGGATCTATTATGTGATGAAGAAAGGAAAGATAAAGAAGCAGTCGCAGAGTCATTCTGTATATGGCAGTTTCTGATCGATATGCAGCAGAAATTTGCAGGTATTCTGGAGAAGACCTGTGGAATGGAAGCTGGAGCGTTTGAAGCAATCGTGCTGGGAGATAAAACAAATCTGGATCCGGAGTTGAAAATGCGTTATCAGATGGCAGGAATTATACATATCCTGGCGATTTCGGGGCTCCATATCAGTCTTCTTGGAATGGGACTGTATAATTTGCTGAAAAAAATCGGTCTGGGTATCTGGCCGGCAGGCTGCTGCGCTGGTGATCATGCTTCAGTATGGGATGATGACCGGAGGGACTGTTTCAACTATGCGGGCAGTATGTATGTTTTTACTTTCTGTAGGTGCAAAGATCGCAGGACGGATTTATGATATGCCTACAGGAATGGCGGCTGCGGCGATCCTGATCCTTATGGAAAATCCGGCGTATCTGCTTGATGGAGGTTTTCTGCTGTCTTTTGGATCGGTGATTGGGATTGGCTGTGTCTGGCCAATGGTGCAGGAGGGGATGGATGTATTAAACCGGAAAAAACGAAGTAAGGTTAATGAGAAGGGAAAAATCAGAAATAAACTTCTGATGTCATTTCTGGCATCCGGAGTTGTGCAGCTTACCACACTTCCCATAGTGCTGTGGTTTTACGGAGAAGTGTCGGTGATGGGGATTTTTCTGAATCTGCTGGTGCTTCCTACTGTGGGGATTGTACTGGGAAGCGGAACTGCCGGTGCATTACTTGGATTAGTCACTGTCAGAGGAGCGTTTCTGGTTGTTGTTCCGGGCAGGATTATTCTGAGAGGATATGAGTTCCTGACAGTGCTGCTGGGGCGACTCTCGTTTTGTACATGGATCGGCGGAAAGCCGGAAGTGTGGCAGATCGTTGGATATTATCTGGTTCTGGCAGCAGCGGTGTGGATGTACAGAGCGGGTGTGATGAAAAGTGAAAATGGTAAGATCTTTGCGTGGAAAATCCGGGCTGTATATGCAGGTATGGTATGCTTTGCAATTCTGCTGATCAGTTACAGACCGCATGAAAATTTCCGTATCGCCTGTCTGGATGTGGGACAGGGAGACGGAATTGTGGTGGAAATAGAAAACAGATGGAATATCCTGATCGACGGGGGCAGTACGAATAAGAATGAACTGGGAAAATATCAGCTGCTCCCATACTTGAAGAGCAGAGGGATTTCCAGACTGGACGGAATTTATGTTTCTCACACAGATGAAGATCATATCAGCGGGGTGCGGGAACTTCTGGAATTTGTTGAGAAAGATCTGACTTCTCTGCGCATAGAGAATCTGATCCTGCCCAAATGGAGCGATATTCAGGAGAATAAAAATTATCGGGAGCTGACAGAGCTGGCAGAGTCAGCGGGAGTCGGGTGCTTACTATGAAAGCAGGAGATGAGATCAGATATGGAACTGTCAGACTGAAGGTTCTGTGGCCGGAGTCCACAGCATCAGGGAAGGAAGTAAATGAAGATGCGATGGTTCTGGAAATGATAAGCAAAGATTTCAAAGGGCTTTTTACCGGAGATATCGGGATGGTGACAGAAGAAAAACTGATACAGAATGGGTGTCTTGAAGATGTGGACTTCCTGAAAACTGCTCATCACGGTTCCAGATATTCTACAGGAGCAGAGTTTCTGGAAATCGTCAGACCGGAACTGGCTGTTGTTTCCTGTTCTGCAACAAACACATACGGGCATCCGTCGCCGGATACGCTGGAACGGCTGAAGAAGAGCGGAAGCAGAGTGCTGATCACCAGAGACTGTGGGGCGGTTACAATAGTCAATGGAAAATCTGTTTCTGCCTTTAACCGAATCAAGTAAGACCCCTGTGGAGATGTGAAAAGCAATAAGCAGTAGGATTTTCAAAGTGGTTACGTTCACAGTAACTCAAAGCAAACAATGTTGTCATAATTATATACAGGTGTCTTGACACCTGTATATCCGGGGAGTATAATTGCACAGACAAACGAAAATCAGGCATGATGTGAGGAAAGAAAGATGAAAGAACATTATGATGTCATTATTGTGGGAACAGGGGCAGCCGGACTGTACTGTGCACTGAACCTTCCGGAGAAAATGAAAATCCTGCTTATCACCAAGCAGGAGGCAGACCAGTCAGATTCATTCCTGGCACAGGGCGGAATCTGTATGCTGCGCGGCGAAGATGACTATGAAAATTATTTTGAAGATACCATGCGGGCAGGACATTATGAGAATAATAAACGGGCAGTAGATCTGATGATCCGCAGCTCCAATGATATTATCAGAGATCTTCTGCGTTATCATGTGGATTTTGCAAGGGATGGTCTGGGAAATCTGGCATTTACCAGAGAGGGAGCACATTCCCAGCCAAGAATTCTTTTTCATGAGGATATTACAGGAAAAGAAATCACACAGACTCTCTTAACTGCTGCAAAAATAAAAGAAAATATTGAAATTTGTGAATATATGACTATGGTAGACCTGATCTCCAAAGACAATACAGTCTGCGGAATCATTGCAATGGACCGGAATGATCAGGCATTTCCTGTTTATTCTCAGTATGTGGTTCTTGCCTGCGGCGGAATCGGCGGGCTTTTTAAAAACTCTACCAACTTTTCGCATATTGCGGGAGATGGTGTGGGAATTGCCATGAAGCACCATGTGGAAATGGAAAATCTGGACTATATCCAGATTCATCCGACAACTCTCTATTCAAAGAAACCCGGACGGCGTTTCCTGGTTTCAGAATCAGTCAGAGGAGAAGGTGCTCTTCTGTATGATAAGAACGGACAGCGTTTTACAAACGAATTACAGCCGAGAGATCTGCTGAGCCAGAAGATTTTTGCCCAGATGGAAAAGGATGGAACAGAGTTTGTATGGGAAGATATGCGCCCTCTGGGAGAGAAAACAATTCTGGAACATTTTCCTCATATTTATGAACAATGCGTGGAAGAAGGTTTTGATCCGAGAAAAGAGCCAATCCCGGTTGTTCCGGCACAGCATTATTTTATGGGTGGGATCAAGGTAAATCTGGGAAGTAAAACTTCATGAAGGGACTTTATGCCTGTGGAGAGACAAGCTGTAATGGCGTCCATGGAAGAAACCGTCTGGCAAGTAATTCTCTTCTGGAATCTCTGGTCTTTGCAAGAAAGGCTGCAGATGATATGATATTTGGACAGACACCGGAATATGTGCGGGCAGATGCAATTGATATGAATATGTATGAAAGCAGAGAAGAACTGCTTAATGCCTGCCACGAAACCGTATTAAAAGAGATTGAAAGGATGAAAAAAAGTCATGAATAGTATTACAATGAAAATGCAGGCAGACAAGCTGATCCGTATGGCGCTTCAGGAGGACATTACCAGTGAGGATGTTTCCACGAATGCAGTGATGCGAAGCGCAGTAAAAGGAACCGTAGATCTGATCGCAAAGGAAGACGGAATCATTGCCGGACTGGATGTATATGCGAGAGTATTCCAGATCCTGGATGAGAAAACAGAGATCAGTTTCAACTTTAAAGACGGCGATGCAGTAAAGAAGGGCGATCTTCTTGGAATAGTAACAGGAGATATCCGGGTGCTTCTTTCCGGAGAGAGAGTTGCCCTGAATTATCTCCAGAGAATGAGTGGTATCGCTACTTATACAAAACAGGTTTCAAAGCTTCTGGAAGGAAGTAAGGTAACACTTCTGGACACCAGAAAGACAACTCCGAACTGCCGTGTTTTTGAAAATATGCTGTACGCATAGGCGGCGGATGCAACCACAGATATAATCTTTCTGACGGCGTACTGCTTAAGGATAATCATATCGGAGCAGCCGGAAGCGTAGCGAAAGCAGTACCATGGCAAAAGAATATGCACCATTTGTCCGTAAGATCGAGATTGAAGTAGAGACTATGGAACAGGTAAAAGAAGCAGTAGAAGCAGGAGCAGATATTATTATGCTTGACAATATGACACCGGAAATGATGAAAGAAGCAGTAGAGCTTATCGCAGGCCGGGCACAGACAGAATGCTCCGGAAATATCACAAAGGAAAATATCGCCAAAATCCTGGAAACAGGTGTGGATTTTGTTTCCAGCGGTGCACTGACACATTCTGCTCCAATCCTTGACATTTCCATGAAGAATCTTCATGCAATATAATAACATGGCAGCGAAGCTGTTTTGCAGCGGATAATTTGCTATAGGATTATATCGTGGAGAAAGGATGGGAAAGTATGAATACTGCTCAGAGAAGAACTGAAATTTTAAAGCTCCTTCAGCAGGAAGAAAAACCTGTGGCTGCCAGGGCGATGGCATCACAGTTCGGAGTAAGCAGACAGGTGATCGTGCAGGATATGGCTGTGATACGTGCATCTACACCGGGAATCCTGTCAACGACCAGAGGATATGTGTTGCAGCAAGATAAAGATATTGCATGCACCAGGGAATTTAAAGTACGCCATGGGCAGGAGCAGGCAGCGGAGGAACTGAATCTGATCGTGGACTGTGGCGGGCGAGTGAAAAATATCAGCATCAGCCACAGGGTTTATGGCCGTGTCACTGCAGAAATGGATATTCGTTCCAGACAGGATGTGAATGAATTTGTCCAGGCGATCAATAGCAGCCATTCCAGCGTATTAAGCAGTGCTACTTCCGGGTATCATTATCATCTGATAGAAGCATCCAGCCAGGAAAGGCTGGATCTGATCGGAGAACAGTTAAAGAAAGCAGGTTTCCTTGCACCACTTCAGCCATGGGAAAAGGAAAAACATCATAATATATAAGTAAGAAGGGATTCAGAAGATGACAATAGCAGAAATTCAGCAGGAAATCCTGCGAATGAAAAAAGAACAGGATATCTGTATTCTTGCACACGCATATCAGGGTCAGGAGATTCTGGAAGTAGCAGACTATACAGGAGATTCCTATGGCCTGAGTGTACAGGCGTCCAAAAGAGACTGCAGCGGTGTGATCATGTGCGGCGTTCGTTTTATGGCAGAAACCTGCAAGATTTTAAGCCCGAAGAAGAGAGTATGGCTTGCTAATCCTGTAGCCGGATGTCCCATGGCAGAGCAGTTGGATCTGGAAGGTCTGCGTGAATTAAAAGCACAGTATCCGGATTATGCAGTTGTCGCCTATATTAATACAACTTCAGAACTGAAAACAGAATGTGACGTATGTGTTACGTCTTCATCAGCAGTTGAAATCTGCAAAAAGCTGAAGCAGGATAAGATTTTATTTATTCCGGATCCGAACCTGGGACATTATGTGGCGGAAAAGCTTCCGGAGAAAACTTTTGCATTTTATAAAGGCGGATGTCCGAGACATATCGTGGTCAGTGCAAAAGATGTAGAAAAAGCCCGCGCAACGCATACGGATGCACTTTCCTGGTACACCCGGAATGCCGTCAGGAAGTAGTAGAGCAGGCTGATTATGTAGCTCCACCACAGGAATCATGGAATTTGCAAAGAAATCTGAACATAAAGAATTTATCATCGGAACAGAAAACAGCATTGTAGAGCATCTTCAGTTTGAATGTCCTGATAAGAAATTTTACCCGGTTGCAGTACAGCTTACATGCATGAATATGAAGGTTACCACCTTAATGGACATCTACAACTGCCTGAAAGGACAGGGCGGGGAAGAAATCCTCCTTCCGGAAAATATCATGGAAGGCGCCGGAAGATGCATTCACAGAATGGTGGAGCTGGGCGGCTGAATAATAATCTGAAATTTTCTGCTGGCTATTATGTCATGGAATTGATACAATAAAAGTAACGTTACTGAGAACAGTAACAAAGTAACTGCTCTGCAGTCTGATATCTTGGTATCTGTGAATAGAACAACAGATTGCTGAACAGTTACAGACAAAACAGCCTCAGGAGTAGAAAATTGAAAAACATACAGGCAGACATTAAATCAGGAAATTTTAAACAGGTGTATCTTCTCTATGGAGAGGAAGCATATCTGAAACAACAGTATAAACAGAATCTGGTAAAGGCACTGAATCCGGATGGGGATACTATGAACTTCAATCACTATGAAGGCAAGGGGATTGATGTAAAACAGTTGATCGACCTCTGTGAAACCATGCCATTTTTCGCAGAGCGCAGAGTTGTTTTGCTGGAAGATACAGGTTTTTTCAAAAATAAGTGTGAGGAACTGGCAGATTATATGAAAGAGCTGCCGGACTATCTGTATCTGGTTTTTGCAGAAACGGAAGTAGACAAGAGAAACCGCATGTACAAAGCAGTAAAAGCCTGCGGAAGTATTGCGGAATTTATCAGACAGGATGAAAAAACTCTGATGCGCTGGGCAGCAGGGATCCTGGGGAAAGCCGGAAAAAAGATCACCCAGAGAGACATGGAACTTCTGCTGACCAAAACAGGAACTGATATGGGGAATCTCAGGATGGAGATGGAGAAGCTTATCAGTTATACAGAAGGCAGGGATGTGGTGACTGCAGAGGATATTGAAGAAATCTGCACCACCCAGACAACCAACAGAATTTTTGATATGGTGCGTGCAGTAACAGAGAAAAATCAGAAGCGTGCACTGGAACTTTATTATGATCTGCTGACATTGAAAGAGCCACCGATGAGGATCCTGTTTCTTCTTGCGAAGCAGTATCGCCAGCTGCTGTTGGCAAAACAGTTTGCGGCAGCAGGACTTGCACAGACAGAAATAGCTTCGAAACTGGGAGTTCCCGGATTTGTTGTGAGAAACATTACAACATGTGCCAGAGCTTACACCATATCTGAACTGGAACAGGCAGTAAAAGATTTTGTGGATGCGGAAGAATCAGTAAAAACAGGACGCCTGGAAGATAAGCTGAGCGTAGAATTACTGATCATTAAGTACAGCAGTAAAGTAAAATAAGAAAAACGGTAACTGCCGGATATTCTGGCAGTTACAAAAGATAATAACAAAAAAGACAGCCACATGACGGTGATGGCTGTCCTTTTTAATCATAAGCTTATAATTAAATTCAATCTATAATTAGTCAATGCTGTTAACAGCTTTAGCTAAACGGGCAACTTTTCTTGCACAGTTGTTTTTGTGATAAACACCTTTGGATGTAGCTTTGCTGATTGTGGAAACAGCATCCTTTAATGCTACTTCTGCAGCTGCCTTATCTTTATTTGCTACTGCTGCTTCAACTTTCTTCATAGAAGTTTTAACTGCAGATTTGATTGCTTTGTTTCTTGCTGCTTTAGTTCTGTTTACTAAAATTCTTTTCTTAGCAGATTTAATGTTAGCCAATTCGTACACCTCCAATTTAATTCGATAAAATATTATTATACTCCTGTCATAGAAACAGACACGGGCGCTCCTATGAACATGCTTATATATATTATCTCAAATAATCTTCCTTGTCAATACATATTTCCATAAAAAAAGCTAAAAATAGATATAAAAAGTTGTTATAAGAACGGAGCAAACAGTAACAAATATTGAATGAAGTACGGAGGGAAAAGAGATGTTGGATAATTACGGAATAAGAACAGACCTGGCGCTGGAGGCAACCGAACGGTTTACAGAGGAAAACGTAGAAGTCCGGGGAGTGGAAGTCCACGAAGATTATAATGAAGAGAAAGATATCCGTACCACTGTGGTAAAGATTACCACAGAAAACGGTGCCCGGACAATGGGACGGCCCCAGGGAAGCTATATTACGATAGAAGCTCCGGGGCTTTCTGTACATGATGAGGATTATCACAGAGAAATTTCCCTGGAAATCGCCCGTCATTTACAGAATGTGATCAATCTGGAGCGTGAGCTGTCCATTCTGGTAGTAGGTCTGGGAAATTCAGCGATCACAGCCGATTCCCTGGGGCCTCATGTGGTAGAAAATCTTCATATAACGAGACATATGATAAGAGAGTATGGCCTGCAGAGCCTTGGAAAAGAAAAAATGCACCGTATCAGTGGAATTATCCCGGGAGTAATGGCACAGACAGGCATGGAGACGTCTGAGATCATACAGGGAATCGTGGCAGAGACAAAGCCGGACATAGTGATTGCCATTGATGCGCTGGCAGCAAGAAGCACCAGACGCCTGAACCGTACGATCCAGATCACAGACACAGGAATCAACCCGGGTTCCGGTGTAGGCAATCACAGAGTGGGGCTTACAGAGGAAAATCTGCAGGTAAAAGTGATCGGGATCGGAGTACCCACCGTAGTAGATGCGGCAACTATCGTCCATGATTCCATGGCACACCTTCTGGAAGCGCTGGAAGAGGCAGAACAGAAAGAATTTCTGGAAGAAATGATATCGCCCCATCTTCACACCATGTTTGTAACTCCCAAAGATGTGGATGAGACAGTAAAATACCTGAGTTTCACAATCTCAGAAGGACTGAACATGGCGTTTGAGGAAATAGGCGGCTGACCGGAAAATTGTTCCGTCAGTGTGAACAGGGTATAAATGGGAAAACATGGACATAGGATAAGTCAAGAGGTGATCCATGTGACAAACGTTCAGAAAGCGTTCTGCATTCTGCTTAGCATGTGCTTTTTTGCCACTCTGGCAGTATTGCCGGGGACATTTTTTACAGGAGAAAATGTGTACAGGCATCTGCCCCTGTACCGCTTTCTGGAAAAAAGAGCTCATATGAGTTCCTATGAAGATATTGAAACTTATAAAAAAATAGCAGGAGAAAACGGAAAATATCTGGGAGAGCGTGCACGGTCCGAACAATTGCTGGCAGAAAAAGGTGAATCTGAAGAATTACAGATATCAGAATCTACACGGTACCGGAAAAACAGCAATCCCCTCAAAAACAGTAAAATCAGCGAAAATATCAGAATCAGAACAAGCTTCAGAAAAACAGAGAAGACACATAAGCCGGAAAAGGCAACTGTGTCACCGGAAAATCCTGAACCGGACAAATCACAGAAGCCGCCAAAGTCAGCAGCGCAGAATGACCAAAATATTCAGAACAGCACAGAAACCATTGCTGCTGCAGTTCCTCATCCAATAATCGACCTGTCCCCCGAAAAACTGGCAGATTATAATTATCTTCTGGGACAATTCTATATCGTAGATCCAACACAGAAGCAGATGCCGTACAGATTAATGCCGGGGATTTTCTGAAACAGGACTTAAAAATTACCAAAGAAACCGATACCCCTCAGATTCTGATCTATCACAGCCATTCGCAGGAAACCTTTGCAGATTCCAGAGAAGGGGAAGAATCCGACACGATTGTAGGAGTAGGAGATTATCTGACACAGCTTCTCACAGAAAACTACGGTTATCAGGTAGTCCATCTCAAAGAGCAGTTTGACATGGCAGGCGGTGAACTGGACCGCAGCGCCGCTTATGATTATGCCCGCGATTATCTGGAACCCTACCTGCAGGAAAACCCGGATATCCAGGTGATCATAGACCTACACCGGGACGGCATCCCCGAAGACCGCCATCTTGTAACAGAAATCAATGGAAAACCCACAGCTCAGATCCTTTTTTACAATGGACTGAGTTATACGACATCCAAAGGTTCCCTGGACTATCTGCCAAATCCCTACATACAGCAAAACCTGGCATTTTCCTTCCAGCTGGAATATCAGGCAGCCCAATACTATCCTCAATTTTACCGGGGAATTTACCTTGCAGGTTACCGCTACAATCTCCACCTCCGTCCCCGCTCCCTTCTTCTGGAAGCCGGAGCCCAGACCAACACAGTCCAGGAAGTAAAAAATGCCATGGAACCATTGCCGACATTTTAGACAAGGTACTGCAAGGATAAATTCTATAGCAATTCCATAAAATAATGCAATCAAGACAGTTCAGCAGAGTGCGAAGGACAAGGAAGATACCTGCAGGCGTGCTGACGCACGGCAAAGATAATAATTACCAGGATGTTTCTGTGCGTCCTTGTAGATAAACAGATGACAAACCCTTGCTCCATATGCTATAATACAGAATCAGCAAACCCATCAATTATAGTATATAAGAAAGAACTCAGGAGGGAATTCCTTAATGATAGACCAGAGCAAAATCAGAAATTTCTGTATTATTGCACACATAGACCACGGCAAATCCACTCTTGCCGACCGAATCATCGAAATGACCGGCACTCTGACAGAACGTGAAATGCAGTCACAGGTACTGGACAACATGGAACTTGAAAGAGAACGTGGAATCACCATTAAATCTCAGGCAGTACGAATCGTATACAAAGCCAAAGACGGCGAAGAATACATCTTCAACCTGATCGACACCCCCGGCCATGTAGACTTCAATTACGAAGTATCCCGAAGCCTTGCAGCCTGCGACGGTGCAATCCTGGTAGTAGATGCAGCTCAGGGAATCGAAGCCCAGACACTGGCAAATGTATATCTTGCCCTTGACCATGACCTGGATGTCCTTCCGGTCATCAACAAAATCGACCTGCCAAGTGCAGAACCGGATCGTGTGGTAAATGAAATCGAAGATGTCATCGGCCTTGAAGCCCATGACGCACCAAGGATTTCTGCCAAAACAGGACTTAATGTAGAAGAAGTCCTGGAACAGATCGTAACAAAGATCCCGGCACCTCATGGCGATGTAGATGCACCATTAAAAGCCCTGATCTTTGACTCCATTTATGATGCATACAAAGGCGTTATCGTATTCTGCCGTGTCATGGATGGCCGTGTGAAAAGAGGCACCCAGATCCATATGATGGCAACTGGCTTCACCACAGAAGTTGTGGAAGTCGGATATTTTGGTGCAGGTCAGTTTATTCCATGTGAGGAACTGACAGCAGGCATGGTAGGATACATCACTGCGAGTATTAAAAACCTTGGTGACACTCGTGTAGGTGATACAGTTACAGATAAGGAAAGACCATGTGCAGAAGCACTTCCGGGCTATAAGAAAGTAAACCCTATGGTATACTGCGGATTATACCCGGCAGACGGTGCCAAATACGGTGATCTGAGAGATGCTCTTGAGAAGCTTCAGCTCAATGATGCCTCTCTGTTCTATGAACCGGAGACATCCGTAGCCCTTGGCTTTGGTTTCCGATGTGGTTTTCTGGGATTGCTCCATCTTGAGATTATTCAGGAGCGTCTGGAAAGAGAATACAACCTTGATCTTGTGACCACAGCTCCCGGTGTTATTTATAAAGTATACAAAACTAACGGCGAAGTTATCAATCTGACAAACCCAAGCAATCTGCCGGATCCATCAGAGATTGAATACATGGAAGAACCAATGGTAAATGCCGAGATCATGGTAACAACTGAATTTATCGGTGCAATTATGGATCTTTGCCAGGAACGAAGAGGGCAGTATCTGGGAATGGATTATATGGAAGAAACACGTGCGCTTCTGAAATATAAGCTGCCGTTAAATGAGATTATCTATGATTTCTTTGATGCCCTCAAATCCCGCTCCAGAGGCTATGCTTCTCTGGATTACGAACTCTGCGGATATGAGCGCAGCGAGCTTGTGAAACTGGATATTCTGGTAAACAAAGAAGAAGTGGATGCTCTTTCCTTTATCGTACATGCAGATACAGCATATGAGAGAGGCCGTAAGATGTGCGAGAAATTAAAAGACGAGATTCCCCGCCAGCTTTTTGAGATTCCGATCCAGGCAGCTGTCGGAAGCAAGATTATTGCCAGAGAGACAGTCAGAGCCATGCGTAAGGATGTACTTGCCAAATGTTACGGCGGTGATATTTCCCGTAAGAAGAAACTTCTGGAGAAACAGAAGGAAGGTAAGAAACGTATGCGTCAGGTAGGCAATGTGGAGATTCCGCAGAAAGCATTTATGAGTGTATTGAAACTGGATGATAAATAAAGTATGAATGGTAACTATTCGGCAGCCTGCTGTCCACATAACTGTGAAGGTACTGAACAGTTATCTGTGAATAGTGCTCATCTCAACAGAAGGTTAAAATATTGAAGAAAATGATTAAGCGAAAAACAGTTATACTATGTATGTTATTGCTTGGAATTTCTGTCTCCGGATGTGGGAAAACCAGGGAGGTAGATGAAGCGTCCTCCAAAGTGATCCAGATCAGTGTTGCGCCGGAAGAGACAAGTCCCACTCCGGCACCGGATCAGGTAGCTTCCGCAGCAGTTACCACCAATGGTAATCTAACAATGGTAAATACGTATCTGGCAGAGCAGGATGCAGCAGGTATCTCATCTGCGGAAAGTTCAGACAGCCAAAGTGATGCCGACAGTACAGATAACAGTGTCGACTCAGCAGATAACAATGAGCAAGACAGCAGTACATCAGATACTGAGGAATAGAAAACAGGTCATAACAGGAGCAGATTACAATGGAGAGAAGGAATATCACAGATTCTCCCATGGAAATCTATATCCACATTCCATTTTGCATAAAAAAATGTGATTACTGTGATTTCCTTTCCGGTCCGTCAGGTCCAAAGGAGCAGGCTGATTATGTAGATGCTCTGCTTGAAGAAATCAATGCAGCAGAAGAAGGAAAAGGAAGGAGTGTATCCTCTGTATTTATTGGAGGGGGCACTCCTTCTGTTTTGGATGAGAGATTCATAGGAGAAATTTTAAATCATATAAGACGAAAATTTCAGATTGCGGATCATGCTGAGATCACCATAGAAGTAAACCCGGGGACTGCAGACAGAAACAAACTGCAGGCATACAGAACATATGGAATCAACCGCCTGAGCATAGGTTTACAGTCGCCGGATGACAGAGAACTGAAGATCCTTGGAAGAATCCACAATTATGAGCAGTTTCTGGAGACTTACAGAAGTGCAAGAGAGGCAGGGTTCGACAATATCAATATTGATCTGATGAGTGCGATCCCGGATCAGACTTATGAAGGATGGATCCACAATCTTCGCACTGTTGCAGGACTGGATCCGGAACATATTTCCGCATACAGCCTGATCATTGAGGAGGGCACACCTTTTGCATCGCGGACGCTGAATTTGCCGGATGAAGATGCGGAGTACAATATGTATGAGGCAACAGCACAGATTCTGAGAGAATATGGCTTTGAGCAGTATGAGATTTCCAATTACGCAAAGAAAGGCAGAGAATGCAGGCATAACGTGGGCTATTGGATCCGACAGGATTATCTGGGGTTTGGCCTGGGAGCTTCCTCTCTTTATGGAAAGGAACGTTTTGCCAATACACAGGATATGAAAAAATATCTGGAAAACAGCAGAACTCCGGAAAAAATAAGAGAAAAAGAGCCGCCCCTCACCAGAGAGGATGAGATGGCGGAGTTCATGTTTCTGGGACTTCGTATGACCAGAGGAATCGCAAAAGCTGAGTTTGAGCGGCAGTTTGGCAGTGAAATAGATGCAATATACAGGGATGTTCTGAGAAAATATAAGTCAATGGGACTGCTTTTGGAAGAAAACGGAAGGATTTTTCTGAGCAGAGAAGGAATCCATGTAAGCAATTCCGTTATGGCGGATTTTTTGCCGTAAACGCCTTGACGAACAAATGTTCCTGTATTATACTGATGCCATGAGGATTGCGGGGCAGCGAAACTGCGCACAATCCATGAATATCATAACATACGAAAAAGGTGTAACTGTCAAGGTAAGAAACAGTTATTATTTATAAATGAGAAACAGGAGGCCCACAATGGCAGCAGATACAACGAAGAAGCACTTTATCAGGATCAGAGGTGCCAATGTTAATAATCTTAAGAATTTAAGTGTGGATATTCCCAGAGACAAGTTTGTGGTATTTACAGGACTGAGTGGCTCCGGTAAATCTTCACTGGCTTTTGATACCATCTATGCAGAGGGACAGCGCCGTTATATGGAATCTCTCTCTTCCTATGCAAGACAGTTCCTGGGACAGATGGAGAAGCCGGATGTGGAGAGCATCGAAGGTCTGCCGCCGGCCATTTCCATTGATCAGAAATCTACCAACCGCAATCCCCGTTCCACAGTAGGAACAGTGACAGAAATCTATGATTATTTCCGACTTCTGTATGCCAGAGTGGGAATCCCTCATTGTCCGAAGTGCGGAAGAGAGATTAAGAAGCAGACAGTTGACCAGATGGTAGACAGTATCATGTCTTTTCCGGAGAGAACGAAGATCCAGCTTCTGGCGCCTGTTGTGCGGGGGCGCAAGGGAACTCATGCAAAGCTTCTGGAGCAGGCAAAGAGAAGCGGATATGTACGTGTGCAGATTGACGGAAACCTGTATGAGCTTTCCGAGGAGATCAGTCTGGACAAGAATATCAAGCATAATATAGAGATTGTGGTAGACCGTCTGATCGTGAAGCCCGGGATTGAGAAAAGACTCTCAGATTCCATTGAGACAGTGCTGGATCTGGCAGAGGGCCTTCTGATGGTAGATACTATGGATGGAAATATTCACAATTTCAGCCAGAGTTTCTCCTGTCCTGACTGTGGTATCAGTGTAGATGAGATCGAACCGAGAAGCTTTTCTTTCAATAATCCTTTTGGTGCCTGCCCGGATTGTCTGGGACTTGGGTATAAAATGGAATTTGATATTGATCTGATGATCCCGGATAGATCTCTGAGTATCCTGGATGGTGCCATTGTGGTCACAGGATGGCAGTCCTGCACAAATGAGGGAAGCTTTTCCAGGGCAATCCTGGATGCTCTTGCCAGAGAATATGATTTCAGCCTGGCAACACCTTTTGAGGAGTATCCGGAGAAGATACAGGACATTCTGATCAACGGAACTAATGGACATTCTGTAAAGGTTTACTATAAAGGGCAGCGCGGAGAGGGCGTTTACGATGTGGCGTTTCCGGGGCTGATCCGAAATGTGGAGCAGCGTTACAGAGAGACAGGCTCTGATGCCATGAAGCAGGAGTATGAATCTTTCATGCGCATTACTCCGTGCAAAACCTGTAAAGGTCAGAGGCTGAAGAAGGAATCACTGGCTGTGACTGTGGCGGATAAGAATATTTATGAGGTCACCAATCTTTCTATAGAGAAGCTGAAAGCCTTTCTGGCGGATATGCAGCTCTCCGAGCAGCAGCAGCTTATCGGCAGACAGATTCTGAAGGAAATCAGGGCAAGGGTAAGTTTCCTGTCAGATGTAGGACTGGATTATCTTTCATTGGGACGTGCGACAGGAACTCTTTCCGGCGGCGAGGCGCAGAGAATCCGTCTGGCTACCCAGATTGGTTCCGGGCTGGTAGGAGTTGCCTATATTCTGGATGAACCGAGTATCGGACTTCACCAGAGGGATAATGACAGACTTCTTGGTTCTCTGATGAAACTGCGTGATCTTGGAAACAGCCTGATCGTTGTGGAGCATGATGAAGATACCATGCGTGCCGCAGACTGTATTGTAGATATAGGTCCCGGTGCAGGGGAGCATGGCGGACAACTGGTTGCCATGGGAACTGCAGAGGATTTGATGAAGAACGAGGATTCCATCACAGGAGCTTATCTGAGCGGAAAATTAAAAATTCCGGTACCTTTGGAGAGACGGAAGCCAACCGGTTTTCTTACTGTCAAGGGGGCGGCAGAGAATAATCTCAAGAATATCGATGTGAAGATACCTCTTGGGATCATGACCTGTATCACAGGAGTTTCGGGCTCAGGTAAGAGCTCTCTGATCAATGAGATTCTTTATAAACGCCTGGCAAGAGATCTGAACCGGGCAAGAGTGATTCCGGGAAAACATAAGGATATTCTGGGAACAGACCAACTGGATAAGGTTATCAATATTGACCAGTCACCTATTGGCCGTACTCCACGTTCCAATCCTGCGACTTATACCGGGGTATTTGACCAGATCAGAGATCTTTTGCAGCAACAGCAGATGCCAAGGCAAAAGGATATAAGAAAGGACGATTCAGTTTTAATGTAAAGGGCGGAAGATGTGAGGCATGCAGCGGTGACGGTATTATCAAAATTGAGATGCATTTCCTTCCGGACGTATATGTACCATGCGAGGTCTGCAAAGGTAAGAGATATAACAGAGAAACCCTGGAAGTAAAGTATAAGGATAAGAATATTTACGATGTGCTGAATATGACGGTGGAGGAAGCACTGACTTTTTTTGAGAATGTTCCTTCTATTAAAAGAAAGATACAGACTCTTTATGATGTAGGACTTCCTATATCCGGCTGGGACAGCCGTCCACAGAGCTTTCCGGAGGAGAGGCACAGAGGATCAAGCTTGCCACAGAGCTGAGCAAGCGCAGCACAGGTAAGACTATCTACATTCTGGATGAGCCTACCACAGGTCTGCATTTTGCGGATGTGCATAAGTTGGTGGAGATTCTGAAACGATTATCGGAGGGCGGTAATACAGTAGTTGTGATCGAGCATAATCTGGATGTGATTAAGACCGCAGATTATATCATTGATATCGGACCGGAGGGTGGAGACAAAGGAGGTACCGTAGTTGCTCAGGGAACTCCTGAGGAGGTTGCACAGTCACCGGTTTCCTATACCGGAAAATATGTAAAGAAATATCTGAAATAATCTTGAAATCATATTGCAGGACTTTCTTTTTAAATGGAAGTTGTATATAATAGAAGAGATTATTTATAGCAATTCTCGTAAATAATATATTTTGATCCGGCTTATCAGGATGTGAAGCCCTGTTGGACTGTTTTGATCGCATTATTTTATGGAGTTGTTATAACTAAACCGGATAAGTCCCCGGTAGAGACTGTAAAAAGTAATGATCAGTTGAAGGGGATGAGGAGAACGTAAGAACAGAAAGGGGATTTCCATGCCGACAAGTGATATTGGAATTGACCTGGGAACCAGGAACAGTCTGGCTTATTCTACAGGAAAGGGGCTTGTGCTAAATGAGCCTTCAATCGTAGTTTATGATAAAAATACAGAGAAGATACGTGCGATCGGTGAAGAAGCCCGTCTGATGGAAGGGCGCATTACTTCAGATATGGAGATAATCCGTCCCATCAGACAGGGCGTGATCGTTGATTATACAGTTACAGAGAAGATGTTGAAATACTTTATATCCAGAGCAATAGGAAGAAGAGCTTTCCGCAAGCCCAGGATCAGTATCTGTGTTCCCAGTGGAATTACAGAGATTGAGAAAAAGGCAGTGGAGGAAGCAACCTATCAGGCTGGTGCCAGAGATGTCTATATGGTGGAGGAACCTATAGCTGCGGCAATCGGAGCCGGTGTGGATGTGACCAAGCCCTTTGGAAATCTGGTCGTAGACATTGGAGCCGGAACTTCGGATGTTGCGGTTATCTCTCTTGCGGGGGTTGTGGTTTCCGCTTCTGTGAAAGTTGCAGGGGACACTTTTAATCAGGCTATACTGAACTATGTGAGAAAGAATCATGGACTTTTTATCGGAGAAGATATGGCAGAGAAGATCAAAATTCAAATTGGTACGGCTATAGAGGAATCAAATCCGAGAACAATGGAAGTAAAGGGGAGAAATGTGATCACCGGTCTGCCGAAGACAGTGACACTTACCTCAGAAGAAATACGTGTGGCGTTAAAGGATGCTACAAGCCAGATTGTGGAGACTGTTCATGGAATTCTGGAAAAGACACCGCCGGAACTGGCTGCGGATATTGTAGACAGAGGAATCGTACTTACAGGCGGCGGTGCCCTTCTTCATGGGATGGATACACTGATCGAGCAGAGAACCGGAGTAAGTACACTGACTGTGCAGGATGCAATGAGCGTGGTCGCAGTGGGAACCGGTAAGTATGCAGAGGTAATGGCACGTTTTGACGGATAAAGCAGGAGGTACTGCACAGTGCAGTGCCTTTTTGCGTTGTCAGAGGCTCAAAGAAGCAGGAGGTGTGGAGAAAAGCACATGAGTGAAACTGTCACAGGATACATAGATCATGTTATTTTCAGAAATGAAGATAACGGATATACAGTTATGGTACTGAAAGGTACAAAAAAAGAGGAAGAGCTGACCTGCGTGGGAAGTTTCCCTGCGATCACACAGGGGGCATCTATTGAAGCAACCGGAGTATATATCCATCATCCGGTATATGGCAAACAGTTTCAGATCAGTCTTTTACAGAGAAGATGCCGGAGGATACATATGGAATAGAACGTTATCTGGGTTCGGGCGCATCAGGGGAATCGGTGCTGCACTGGCTGCCAGGATCGTGCGGAAGTTTGGAGATGACACACTCCGTATCGTAGAAGAAGAGCCGGAGCGGCTTGCAGAGGTAAAGGGGATCAGTGAGAAAAAAGCCCGGGAGATCGCTGCGCAGGTAAGTGAGAAGGCAGAGATGCGAAAAGTAATGATCTTTCTGCAGAAATATGGGATTTCCCTGAACCTGGGCGCAAAGATTTATCAGAAATATAAGGAATCTGTCTATACGATCCTTCAGGAGAATCCTTACAGACTTGCGGAAGATATTTCCGGTGTGGGATTTAAGATTGCTGATGAGATTGCTGCCAGAGTCGGTATTCACGCAGACTCAGATTACAGAATCCGCAGCGGAATGCTGTATACTCTTCTGCAGGCTTCGGGAGAGGGACATACTTATCTTCCGAGGGAACAGTTATTTACAAGATGTGCCAGACTTCTGGGAGTAGATGAATCCTATATGGAGAAACATCTTATGGATATGGTTATTGACAGGAAGCTGGTGCTGAAAGAAAAAAGCGGAGAAACTATCGTTTATCCGGCACAGTATTATTATCTGGAACTGAACACTGCCAGGATGCTTAATGAACTGAATATTGTGTGTCCTGAGGATAAAGAGCTTGTCAGGCACAGAATTGAGCTGATCGAGAAAGAGACAGGAACTGTTCTGGATGAAATGCAGAAGAAAGCAATCACTGAAGCAGCGGATCATGGACTCTTTATTCTTACAGGAGGCCCCGGTACAGGTAAAACGACAACGATCAATGCGATCATCCGCTTTTTTGAAGGAGAAGGTGCAGAGATTCGGCTGGCTGCACCTACCGGACGTGCTGCAAAGAGAATGACAGAGACTACCGGATATGAGGCGCAGACAATTCACCGTCTGCTGGAACTGAATGGAATGCCGGAAGAAGAGAGGGACGGGCATTCAGCTAAATTCGAGAGGAATGCGCAGAATCCGCTGGAGGCAGATGTGATCATTATTGATGAAATGTCTATGGTGGATATCCATCTGATGCATTCTCTTCTTCTTGCAGTGGTAGCAGGAACCAGACTGATCCTTGTGGGGGATGAGAATCAGCTTCCGAGTGTAGGCCCGGGCAATGTGCTGAGAGATATTATCCGAAGCAGATGTTTCCCTGTAGTGGAACTGACTAAGATATTCAGACAGGCATCAGAGAGTGATATTGTTGTAAATGCTCATAAGATAAATAAGGGAGAACAGGTTCAGATCAATAATAAGAGCAGGGATTTCTTTTTTCTGAAGAGATATGATGCAGATATCATTATAAGAGTAGTGATCGCGCTGATCCAGGAGAAACTGCCGCGCTATGTAGATGCCAAACCCTTTGAGATACAGGTACTGACACCTATGAGAAAGGGACTTCTGGGAGTAGAGCGGCTGAATCAGATCCTGCAGAGATACCTGAATCCGCCGGAAGACGGGAAATCCGAGAGGGCGGTTGGAGACCGGCTGTTCCGCACAGGGGACAAGGTCATGCAGATCAGAAATAATTATCAGATGGAATGGGAAATCCGGGGACGATATGGGGTTGTCATTGAGAAAGGCGTGGGAGTATTTAACGGAGACACCGGAATCCTCAGGGAAATCAATGAATTTGCTGAGACAGCAGAAGTGGAATTTGAGGATGGACGTTTTGCAATGTACTCGTTCAAACAGCTGGAGGAACTGGAACTTGCATATGCTATTACAATCCACAAGTCTCAGGGATCTGAGTATCCGGCAGTCATACTTCCATTGCTTTCCGGACCACAGATGCTTTTAAACAGGAACCTTCTTTATACCGCAGTTACCAGAGCAAGAAAATGTGTGACGGTTGTGGGAAACGAGGAGACCTTTGCAGAGATGATACGCAATGAAAAACAGCAGAAGAGATACAGTGCACTGGATGAACGGATCAGAGAACTGAGTGAGACTACAGGGGATAATAATACAGATGGTGAAGAATGATATTGCAGACTGTGATCTGATGACTGAATAATAACAGAGAAAAAATTTATTCCAATAATATGAGAAAAACAGAAATACAGAGGATAGCAAAACAAAGAGTAAAATAGTGGAAGGAAATGGAAATGAAACGGTTTCTGAACATGGTTGCTGATATTTTTTACCCGAGATGCTGTCCGGTCTGTCAGAAAATACTGGCAGATCAGCGAAGGATGATCTGTCCGGAATGCGAGAAAGAACTTCGTCCGATTGGTCATCCCAGATGTTATAAATGTGGAAAACCCATAGAAACAGGGGAATACTGCAGAGACTGTCAGAAACACAGGCATGTGTATGAACAGGGAAGAGGTATTTTTGTCTATGATGGCATAATGAGAAGATCTGTTACCAGATATAAGTACTATGGATGCAGAGAATACGGTGATTTTTATGCCAGAGCAATGTATCGATATGCGCAGAAAGAATTGCGGGAATGGAAGCCGGATCTGATTGTGCCGGTTCCGGTACACAGGTCGAAGGAGCGGCAGAGAGGTTTTAATCAGGCTGCATATCTGGCGGAGAAACTCGGTCATTATACCGGGATTTCCACAGATGTCAATATTGTGCAGAAAGTTTTAAAGACAAAGTCGCAGAAAAAACTGAATGCTTTGCAGAGAAGAAAAAACCTGGAAAAAGCGTTCTGCGTGACCGGAGATGTCAGGGGAAAGAATATCCTGGTGATAGATGATGTGTATACAACAGGAAGTACGATCGATGCAATGGCCGGATGCCTGAAGAGAAAAGGTGCCGGAAATGTTTATTTTCTTACGGTTTGCATAGGCAGGAGATAAGAAAAAACACTTTCATACATAATGATATATGTTACAATTAATCTGTATGATTATATGAATGATATCAGGTTGTTGCTGAGAACAGAGTGAACAGTAATAGCGGATTATAGCAAAAGGAAAAGCATACAGTAAGGAGTAATTTATGTTAAATGAAGAGAAGATAAAAATCATGAATAAACTTGCCATGTATGAACAGGGTGAAGGAAAGAAATATCTTCCGGTCAGCAGGTACTACCGTAGTGATTATATCGGACTTGCCATGATTAAGAATTTTTTCCTTGTTACGATTGGGTATTGCCTGATTCTGGCCGGTATCGCAGCATATTTTGCTGAATATCTGATAGATAATGTTCATAAGATGAACCTTGTTTCACTGGGCGTGGAAGTTATTCTGGGGTATGTGGCAGTGCTGGTACTGTTTTCTGTCCTGACATATATCAATATACGGTGAAATACCACAAAGCAAAGAAAAGTGTGAAAAATTATTATGAAGAACTTACACAATTAAGTAAAATCTACGGTCGCGAAGATAAAAAATCTTCAGCCAGAGGAGTTACAGGAGGATATAAAAAATGACAGCATTACTCGAATTAAAACAGCGAATAAAGAATTTATACAGCCAGTATGAGATTTATATCCTGCCTGTCTTACGTTTCGTTCTGGCAATGGTTTATTTCATATGGATCAATACCAATATGGGATATATGAAGCAGATCGATAATATATTTATTGTTCTGATCCTTGCACTGATCTGTTCCATTCTTCCTTCAGGTGTAATGATTTTTGTAGGATTTGCCCTGATGGTCGCACATGGTTATGCACTGGGGATAGAAGTTGCAGGTTTTATGCTTGTGCTGATCCTGTTTATGGCAATTCTCTTCCTGAGATTCAGTTCAGACAATAATTTAGTACTTGTATTTACACCGCTTTCCTTTGGGTTCAGTGTTCCGACGCTTCTTCCTATCGGAAGCGGACTTTTGTGCAATGCGTTTTCTGCACTTCCTGCAGGCTGCGGAGTGATTATTTACTATTTTATCCGTTTTATACGTGTACAGCATAAACTTCTGGAAAACCCGGATGTTGCCATAGCTGACAAATTAAAACTTCTGACAGATGGAATCGTGCAGAACTGGGGAATGTGGATCACAGTGATTGCCTTTATCGCAGTGATTCTACTGGTGAATCTGATACGTACCCGCTCTTTTGACTATGCATGGAGAATTGCCATTATTGCAGGTGGAGTTGTGTATGTTCTGATGATTATTGCAGGTGGATTTTATTTTAGACTGGATATTGATGTTGTTACGCTGATCATTTATACAGTGATCTCTGTGGTGATAGGATTACTTCTTGAATTCTTTGTATTTGGTGGTGACTATACCGTACCGAGAGACTGGAATATGAGGATGATGAATATTATTATTATGTAAAAGCAGTGCCGAAAGCCTGTGTTACAACATCTGAAAGAAGTATAAAGAAGATTAACGGAAGTTCCGCAAAGGATGAAAGACCGGCACAGGATAACGTTGTTTCTTATGCGAATCCTATTTTTCATGGTGATGAGAAAGCAGTGACGACAGATGAGGCTGCAGCACCTGTAGAGAGAAAGAAAGATATTGACAGCGTGGATTTTGAGAAGAAACTGGAAGAATCATTAAAAAATCTGTAAAAAGCAGTTTCCGGTAACGATGAGACAAAATCGTTACTGTGAACGGAGTGAACAGTAACACAAAATCCACTGAAAACATTTTCAACGATAAGATATATAAAAATGATAAGGAAAGGAGAGCCATATGCAGGAATTTTCAGGAAATTTGATAGAAACATTATCAAGACTGGCATTTCCTAAGATTGGGATTATAGATATCATACAGATTGCACTGATCGCTTTTTTTGTATATCAGTTCATGGTATGGATCAAATATACTCATGCATATACACTTCTGAAAGGAATACTGGTCGTTCTCCTCTTCATTCTGATCGCGTATATTTTCAGGATGAATACGATTCTGTGGATTTTTTCAAATCTGGCAAGTACACTGATCGTAGGTGTGATCGTTATTTTTCAGCCGGAGCTCAGAAAAGTTCTGGAACAGCTTGGACAAAAGCGGATCATGGCTTCACTGATACCTTTTGATGCAGGTAAAGAGGTGAAGGAAAGATTTACGGATAAAACCATCAGTGAGCTGGTCAAAGCATGTTTTGATATGGGAGAAGTTAAGACCGGAGCACTGATCGTAATTGAGCAGAATGAGCTGCTGACCGATTATATAAGAACAGGTATTAATCTGGATGCAATCCTTACCAGTCAGCTTCTGATCAATATATTTGAACATAACACACCACTTCATGACGGAGCTGTTATTGTAAGAGAGAACAGGATTGTGGCTGCAACATGCTATCTTCCACTGTCTGATAATATGGAACTGAGCAAACAGCTTGGAACGCGGCACAGGGCAGGTGTGGGGATCAGTGAGCAGACAGATTCTGTTACGATCATTGTATCAGAGGAAACCGGTCAGGTATCTGTAGCGCAGGGAGGAAAGCTGACCAGAGGTGTAAACAGTGCAAAACTCAGAGAAATCCTGGTCAGAGCGCAGAATAAGCAGGTTGTAGACAACAGCAAACTTCGCCATTTACTGAAAGGAAGAGTGAAGCATGAAGAAGCGAAAAATAACAGATAATATACCTCTGAAAATCATGTCTGTCGCAATAGCTGTTGTGCTATGGCTGATCGTTGTAAATATAGATAATCCGACAGGAACCAATTACTATACGCTCAATGATGTGGAACTGATCAACAAGGAATATGTGGAATCTTCAGATACCATCGGTAAGATGTGTATGCCGGAACAGAACCAGGATTCCATAAAAGTTGCGATCACTGCAACCAAGAAGATCAGAGACAAGATCAAAGTCACAGACATCTCTGCGGTAGCTGATCTTCAGCAGGCGGTAAGCCTGGATACAAATCCGGTTATGGTTCCTATTACCGTTACCTGTTCTGTACCGGGGGTATCTCCCAGTGATATCAAAGTTACTCCTCAGAATCTCAGTGTAAATCTTGATGAAAAAGAGACACAGGAGTTTGTGGTAAATGTCAGCAGAGGTGATACGAAACCGGGCAAAGATTATGAAGTAGGAAGTCTGACTGCCAGTCCGGAGAAAGTAAGGATTACAGGCCCGAAGACGCTGATCAATAAAATAGATAAGGTAAATGCTTCCATTGAACTGGATGGGAATACAGAGGATTTTACACAGGATGTAAACCTTACGATCATTGATAAGAATCAGGAGGTACTTACCGATTCTGAAATGAATTCATTGCGGATTGAGAATAATGCAAAAGTAACAGTGACTGCAAAATTATGGAAAATCCGTCAGGGAGTGCAGATATCTGCAGATTATGTAGGGACACCGGCTGAAGGATATCAGGTTGGGGCTGTGAGAACAGTGCCGGATACGATCAGTGTAGCAGGCAGTGCGGAAGGTCTTGAAAGTCTTGCGGATAATAATAATGTGATCACTATACCGGAAGACAGTATTGATATTTCCGGTGAATCCGAAGATGTGGAGAAAAAAATCAGTCTTACGAATCTTCTGCCGGACAATGTGAAACTTACCAGTGACTCCAGTGAAGATGTATGGGTAACTGTAAGTATTCTTCCGGCCGGAAGCAGAGAGTTTGAATTTCCGACTAAGAATATAGAGGTTAAGAATAAACCGAAAGATCTGCAGGTAACATTTGAGACTGCACAGATAGAAGTGCGGATCAAATCAGATAACAAAGATCTGGATGATCTGAATAATGACAAAGACATTAAGGCATCTATAGATCTGGATGGCAAAAAAGAAGGAAGTTATGAAGTCCCGGTTGAGATAGTCTTGCCGGATGGTTATGAGACAGTGAAGATGTGACTACGGAAGTAGTGATTTCATCAGGGACTGCTGTTGATGACAGTAAGGAAAACAAGGAATAAAAGAATTCTCCACTTACAGAAGGGGTAGTAACAATATAAGAGGAACAGTGAAATGGTCAGGAAAAAAGTGACAGTTAAAAATCCCACAGGTCTTCATCTGAGACCTGCGGGGATTTGTGCAATGAGGCAATGAAATACCAGTCACAGATAACATTTGTCTACGATGGGGGCATGGCAAATGCAAAGAGTGTACTGAGTGTACTTGGTGCATGTGTAAAATGCGGAGATGAGATAGAACTTACCTGTGAAGGTGTTGATGAACAGGAAGCCCTGGATCATCTTGTTACTGCTATTGATAGCGGCCTTGGCGAGTAGAAAGCTGCTGTGCACAAACAGAGTGAACAGTAACCATAAAGTAACATGAATAAAAGAGGAGGAACTTATTGTGAAAAGAAGATTAGTTGCGGTTACATTGAGTCTTATTATGACAATGGCAACTGTCAGTGAAGCAGGTGCTGCTGCATTTACTTCACCTGATACAGCTTTGGCTGTTGCCACACAGACAGATGCAGAAGAAGTAAATGTTACAGAAGAAACTTCTGAAACAGGAACTTCTGAAACAGAAGCAGACGCTTTTTCAGATGGAGATGATGGGACAGCAGTACCATCACAGGAACAGACAGACGACGCATTTACAGCGGGAACGGATACGGCTGCTGCATTGCCGGACGAGACGCCGTCAACAGCAGATGCTACGGATGCCGTTGGAGCCGCTGTAGTGAAAGCTGAGGACTGGGTAAGCACAGAGAATGGCTTTAAACTGCGCAAACCTGCAAAAAATCAGGATACAGCAAATACAGATGATCAGAAAGCAGCAACAGCAGCACTACCCGATGAGGAGATGCCGTCTGAGACTGACGGATTCTCAGGAGATCAGACAGAATCATCTGAAACAGCAGTGGCTGAAACAGATACAACAGCTGTGACAGCAGAGGTTACAGCAATGGAAACACCAGCAGCAACGGATACAGTGTCTGTAACAAATGAAGAATTTTATACAGCGGCAGACGGAATTGTAAAGATCAGCACAGAGTATAAAGGGGAAACCCATACAGGATATTATCTGTTTGATGAAGAGGGAATCCTTGTAACTGGACAGGCTGAGGTAAAAGAAAAATCTTCAGCTGATGAAGAACCGACATCAGATGCAGCTCAGTCAGCAGGAGAAGATGCCGCAGGGGAAGAAACAGAAGCCCAGGCAAATCAGTCCTATTTTACAACTGCAGATGAGGCTGTTGTTTATACCGGATGTGAAGGAGAAGCGATAACTCCATATACATCTACAGTAGGCCAGCAGGAGAAGAGTGTATGGAAATGGACAGGAACATATTTCCAGTACTACGATGAGAATGGTAATCTGGAGACAATTGCACAGCTTGAAGCGAAAGCAAAAGCAGCAGGTACATATACCGGATATTTCAAGATCAATGAGGATTATTACTGCCTTGATCCTGAAGGTAAGCCACAGACAGGAGAGATCACCCTCACAGTTAACGGCGAATCAAACCTGTATTATTTTGATCCTGCAAGCAGCGACATTCCCGGAAAAATGTTCCACAATGGATGGCTTCGTTCAGATACCACTAAGGGAGAGCGCTGGCTGTATTTTAAAAAGGGAAATGTTCCGGCAGACATCGGTAAATATTATAAGCGTGGCGTAGTTGCCACAGCTATCCCGGAGAAAGGAACCGGAGCTTACTTGCTGGATGCCAATGGATATGTTCTGAAATCAGTGATGAAGAAGGCTCAGAATGGTGCATATTACTGTACCGACAGTAACGGCCAGATTTATAGAAATAAACTTGTAAAATACGGCAATTTCAGATATTATTTTGGTTCAAACGGAAAGCGGGCAACCTGGACAAAGAGATGGGCAAAAGCAGGCGACCATTACTATTATTTTGGAAGTACTCCGGGTCGTGTTGTTGAGAAACATGGCTGGCAGAAACTTGTCAGCACCAGTGGCAAATTCCTTGGCTGGCTGTATTTTGATTCCAAGGGAAATCATTATACAGATAAGTGGACTTCCGCAGGTTATTATTTTAAGCCATCAGGAAAGCTTGCAAGCGGTTTGACAGAAATCGATGGAAAGAAATATATATTTGAATCATCTACATCCGCAGAACACAAAGGTAAAGTATATAAGAGCACAATGGTGCGCTATAAAAAGAAATGGTATATCGCATCCTCTAAGGGAAGCCTGTATAAGAGCGGATGGAGAAAATACAGCGGCAATTACTATTATCTTAAAGACTGTGTGGTTCAGACAAATCAGTTTATGAAAAAGAATGGAGTAAACGGTTATCTGGATGCAAACGGTAAATATACAAGAGGATGGGTAATTGTAAGTAATGCTAAAAACCTGGTGAGATATATCGATCGTCAGGAAACGGATTTGCAAGAAATAAGAGTATGAGAGTTAATGGAATTCTGTATTACTTTGACAGTAACGGATACCGTATCACTGATCTGACAAACAGATACAGAGGACCGTATTCTGTTCAGGTGGACAGAGTAAACGGAGTTATGACTGTTTATGCTGATTCAGCCAGAACAATTCCTGTTAAGACGATCAGAGTATCTGTAGGTTTAGCGGGAACACCAACTCCGACCGGTGACTTTACACTGAGCAGAAGCCTGAGGTGGCAGCCTCTTATGGGACCATCCTGGGGACAGTATGGAACCCATGTAGACCGTGCCGGACAGGGAGGAATCTTTGTTCATTCTGTAGCCTGCGGTCAGGCAAACTCATATAATCTTCCGGCAGGAGAGTACAATAAGCTTGGATCTCCCGCATCACATGGATGTATCAGAACCTGTGTGGCAGATGCGAAGTGGGTTTATGAGAATTGTAATGGCGCATCCATCAGTATTATTGACGGTCAATATAAAGCAGATGATGCAATGAAAGGACCTCTTGGAAAGAAAGCACTGACTCCGTTAAGGGGAGCTGCTAATTTCGATCCTACAGATCCGGCTGTCTGATCCGGATGGTTTCTGCCAGGATAACCAGAATTGCTATAGAAATGAAATATGCAAAACGGCTGCACAGAGCAAGAAATGTGCAGCGTTTTGGTTATATATCAGGGATTATCTTGCGAAAATGTAATATAGTGTGTATAATATGTTAATAGTATTGTAATAAAATAGACGCTTGTTAGAAGACAGGAGTAGAAAGATGAAAAGAGATTTTTTTAAAATCAGAAAAAGGATCATTGTTGGTTGTCTGGCAACTGTGATAGCTGTAGCGCAGCCTGTAAGCTCTGTTTTTGCAAATCCGCATTATGACAGACGTGATACAGTGGCTGAGGAGGAATTTATTTATTCTGCAAGAACTTCCGGTACAGAGTCATCAAGAAAAAAAGTGAACTCCAAAGCATGGAAAAAGATCAACGGTGTCTGCTATAACGGAAGTGGTAAAATCATTCCGGGTGCGATAACCAGAGGCATGGATGTCTCTGAATGGCAGGGCAATATTGACTGGAAACAGGTAAAGAGGTCTGATATAGATTTTGCGTTTGTCCGGATCTCCTATGGCCTGACTCACGAAGATTATACCTATGATGAGAATATGACAAATGCAGAACTTGCCGGAGTACCCACAGGCACCTATGTGTACAGTACAGCCTTATCGACAACTACCGCATTAAAGGAAGCACAGCTTGCCATCAGCAAAATGCAGGGTTACAAGGTTTCCTATCCGGTCGTATATGATCTGGAGTATGCAAAAGCAAGTAAGCTTTCTGCAAAAACAGTCTCAGAGATGGCACTGACCTTCTGCAATGAAGTGCGCAGGGCCGGATATTATCCAATGGTTTACTGCAATACCAACTGGTATGATAATTACATAGACTGGTCCTTATTATCAGGAGTGGATGTATGGATCGCAAGATATGGGGACACGATTCAGGCACCTGATAAGGAACGGTACAATTATACAATATGGCAGTCCACAGACGGTAACCGGGAAAGCGGACTGAACAGTACCAGCGGACTGGTAGCAGGAATCCCTGCAGGCAATGATGTTGATATGGATTTTGGCTATGTGGACTATACAAAGAAAATTACGCCGAGATGGAAATCTCTGGATTCCTATGTTCCGGCAATGAAACCCGATACAGGCAGCAACGATGGAAGCCAGGAACAGACAGGACTTCATCAGGAAAATGGAAAATACTATTATGTCAATGAAAATGGCGAACGTGTGTCAGATCAGTGGGTAACTGTAAATGGAAAGACCTATTATATCAGTTCTGATGGTTATGCTCTGATGGGAATGAAGAAAGTAGACGGGAAATGTTACTGGTTCCATACAAAATCCGGATATATGTTTAAAAACCGCCGCGTGACCAGATCTACCGGCGATATCTACTATTTTGGAAGCGACGGTGTACGCTGCGAGAATGGAATGTACAAAATCAGGGAAAAAAGTGGGGAACACACCTATTATTTCCAGAAAAACGGAAAAGCGTATAAGGGATGGCTGACGCTGAATGGTAAAAAATACTATTTTTACAAAGGTAGTTCCGCACTTCCCGGTACGCGTGCCGAGAACATTACACTGACCAGTTCCAACAGGATTGTATCTGTGTTTGATGGAAATGGAGTGTGTACCAGACAATATAAAAAGCGGTAAAAAATATTGAAACATATAAAAGATCCTGCAGCTGTGGCACTGATGGAAATTCTGCAACAGCTTCGGGATCTTTTTATGAAATTGCCGTAATTAAAGCGTATAGATCAGGATACCTGCAATGATGATCAGGTTTCCCATGATTTTTCCTTTCGTGATTTTTTCCTTCAGAATGAAATGAGAGAGAAGCAGGACAAACACATAGGCGGCAGTATCAATGACAGGACCATAGCGCATATCTACTTTTGTATAACACCATGTATTGAGGAGGAGGATCAGCATATATATAGTGTATGAGAGAATCACCCGGAAATTGAGATATTCCCTGATTCGGTTTTCGTATCTGATATTTGCGCTCTGTTTCAGAAGTATCTGTGAAACAGCGGAAAAAAATGTTCCGCTCAACATGATTAAAATAAATGTTCTATTCATATCTCTGCACCGTCCATACTCCAAATAAAACCACCAGAATACCTATGATATTCTGAATGGAAAGATTTTCATGAAAGATCAGCACTGCCCATATCTGCGACCACAGAAGATAAACACTTTTATTGGCATAGGCAGTAGACAAAGAGAATTTCTTGATGACCTGCTGCCAGGTGATGGCGTAGATTCCGCAGTTGGCTACCATCAGGAACAGGAACAGGTAAAGCAGAGGACTGCTGAGACCATGTTTATTATACTGAACAGATGCAGCTTTGGAAAAAACACTTGTCAGTGAAAACAGCAGGATATTCAGATGAAGTTGTATGTAGTCTTTGAGTTTTGACATAATACCTCCGGGCGATAATGGTATTTTACGGATTTCGTCTAATAGCCTGAAAGCTGTCGGACAGTAACTATTTTACATAAAAAAGCAGGGAAGTCAAGGTTTGTGCAGCAGGAATCTTGAAAAGAAATGTTGAAAATGATATGATAAAAATGATTGCAAAAAGATGAAAAGAGAAAGGAAAAGCATATGAGCTATATTCAGTGGTTGTTCCTGTATATAATTCTGAACATACACTGGGAGAACTATATACCCGTTTGGAGAAGTATTCCGGGAAACTCTTAAAGAAGACTTTGAACTGATCCTGGTAGATGACGGATCAAAGGACAGATCTTATGAGATCATGACGGAACTCAGAGAAAAGGATCACAGGGTACGGATCATACAGATGGCCCGTAACTTCGGACAGCATCCGGCACTTCTGTGTGGATTTGCACATGTAAAAGGAGAGTTTGTGGTAACAATGGATGATGACCTTCAGCATCAGCCGGAGGAACTTCCGAAGATGGTCAGAACCATGCAGGAGAGACCGGATGTGGATGTTATCATTGCAAGCTATGAAGGAAGAAAGCATGGTCCGATACGCAAACTGGGAACGAAATTTTCTGTATGGGCAACTTCAAAGATGCTGGGAAAAGATCCGGATCTTCAGATCACCAGTTACAGGCTGATCCGCAGATTCCTTGTGGATGCCATGGTAAAAACAAATACATATCTTCCACAGATTGGAAACCTTCTGATCAGGAGTTCTAACCGTATTATTAATGTTCCGATTCAGCACGCAGACAGAGCTTACGGAAAAAGCGGTTATTCCTTTAAGAGACTGCTGAAAGATCTGATTTATGATATCACGACACATACTGCATTTCCCCTTCTGCTAGTGAGAAATATCGGAATTGTCAGTTTCCTGATAAGTGTAGTTCTGTCGGTCTGTTATCTGGTAAGATATTTTACACTGGGCATATCTGTGCAGGGCTGGACTTCGTTGATGCTGGTTATGCTGGCGTTTTTTGGACTGATTTTGTTATCGATCGGAATTATGGGAATCTATTTAATGAACATTCTTAATGAGGCAAAAAAATGCCCCATTATGTAATACGTCGGGAGGATACGGACGAATAATGAAGGAAATTGGCGGATATTTTCAGCTGGAAGAGATGCCGGGAGAGGAATATTATCCTGACCTGTACAGGGTCAATCTTGGAAGAACCGCACTGCTGTGGCTTTTGAAGAGCCGCAGGTGCAGGAAAATCCTATTACCGTATTTTCTGTGTGAATCAGTGGTGCATACCTGTCAGGAAAATCAGATAGAGACAGAATTTTATCATCTGAATGAGAAACTGGAAGTTCTGTATCCGAAAGAACAGCTTCCGGAAGGGGAATATCTTTATCTGGTTAATTACTATGGTCAGCTGTCTGATTCCCAGATATCAGAGTATAAAAAGATTTACGGAAACATCATAGTGGACCATACCCATGCATTTTTTCAGAAACCATTAAAAGGGATAGATACACTGTATTCCTGCAGAAAATTCTGGGGTGTCAGCGATGGTGCATATCTGTCAACAGATGCCAGCCTGACAGAAAATAAGACTGTCGATTATTCTGCAGAGCGTATGAAACATATTCTGGGGCGTTATGAGCATAATGCCGGAACCTACTACAAAGATATGCTGGAAAATGCGGCAAAATATGACGGGATGGAGCTTCGGCAGATGTCAAAGCTTACACAGAATCTTCTGAAAGCTGTGGATTATGACAGAGCAAAGAAAAAAGGGAAGAAAACTACCGGATTCTCGGAGAACTGCTTCCATCGGAAAGTATATTTAATCAGACTGTGCCGGAGGGACCTTTTGCATATCCGTATTTCCACGCTGATGGAATGAAGCTTCGCAGATATCTTGCCGAAAAGAAGATATTTGTGCCGACTTACTGGAAAAATATAATTGAGAACTCTGAGACAAAAAGTCTGGAATATACCTGGGCTGCCAATATTCTTCCGTTGCCCTGCGATCAGCGTTACAGCGTGGAGGATATGAAATATATGGCTTCGGTTGTCAGAGAATGTGAGGAACGGATATGAAACATAAAGTGTTGATTCTGGGAACGCTCGGAGAATTTACAGAGCTGGTAAAGAAAGCAAAAGAGAAAGGTTATGAGACTGTTGTGTGCGACGGATATGCAGATGGTATTGCCAGAACGTATGCAGATAAGGCTTATACCATTCCTGTAACAGACGTAGATGCTATTGCCCTGATGTGCAGAGAAGAAGGTGTGGACGGGATCATCACATCATTTTCAGATCTGCTCCTGGAGTGTATGGTTAAAATTGCAGATAAAGCAGGACTGCCCTGTTATCTGAAACCGGAACAGCTTTCCTGGTACAGGGATAAATCGCATGCCGGGATGTTCTGGACAAGCTTGGACTGCCGGCACCGGGATTTCGGAAAATATCTGTGGAACTGCTGAAACAGGGATCAGAAGAAGAAATACAACAGAGTATTGCAAATCTGCAGTATCCTCTGATCAGTAAACCTCTGGATAAATATGGTTCAAGAGGAATCTTTATTATTCATCATTCAGATGAAGTCAGAAAAAAAGCCCTGCAGACAGCGGAATATACGGACTGTCAGGAAATTCTGGTTGAGGAATACAATGACGGTTATGAGTTTAACATGATGACATGGGTAATGGATGGGAAAGTCAATGTGATCAGTATTGCAGATCGTGAGAAAACGGAAATGGAAGAGGGAATGCTTCCGCTCAGCACACGAAATGTTTATCCATCCCGTTTCCTGGCGGAGGTCGAAAAAAGTGCCACAGATATTCTGCAGAATTATATCCGCTATACCGGACAGACGGAAGGTGCATTATCCATGCAGTTTTTCTGGAAACCTGGCAGGGGCATTCAGGTATGTGAGATTGCAGGACGTTTCTTTGGATATGAACATGAGCTGACAGATATGGTTTATGGATTTCAGACAGAGGAACTGCTGCTGGATTATCTTTATGAAAAAGACCGGATAAAGGAGATGTTTGACCGTCATGATATTTATCATCCGGTAAAATATGGGGCTGTACTGTATTTTCAGGGACGACAGCTTCAGATTGCAGATCAGACGGCAGCCTGTGAGCTTGCAAAAGAAAAATGCGTTGTAAAACCCTGGATTTTTTATAAAGAAGGCGAACGTGTGATAGAATATGGGCCGAATCCATATCTTGCATTGTATTATATAGAAACAGAAAACCGCAGGCAGCTGGAGCTGGAGACTGAGAAATTTTTCAGTGAGATGAGTATCCGGGATCCGGAGGGAAGAGAAGTTGCCTACAGAAATAAGATACCGGAATATGAGAAGGAAAAGAAAACAGATGATTGATTTTAACAGACCTGCTTTTACAGGCAGGGAATTTGATTACATACGTGATGCGGTACAGAGAGGAATGCTCTGTGGGGATGGAGAATATACGAAAAGATGTTCTCAGTGGATGATGGATAAATTTCATGTAAATCATGTAATGCTTACCACATCCTGTACCCATGCTCTGGAGATGGCAGCCCATCTTTGCGACATTAAGCCCGGTGATGAGGTGATCATGCCGTCCTATACATTTGTTTCAACCGCAGATGCCTTTGTATTAAAGGGAGCAAAGATTGTATTTGTTGATATCAGACCGGATACAATGAATATTGATGAGAAACTGATCGAGGCGGCAGTGACTGAGAAAACAAAAGTGATCGTCCCGGTCCACTATGCAGGGGTTGCCTGTGAGATGGATACCATTATGGAGATTGCAAAAAAATACAATCTGAAGGTTGTTGAAGACGCTGCGCAGGGAGTAGATGCCTGTTATAAGGGAAAAGCTCTTGGTACCATTGGAGATTTTGGGTGTTACAGTTTCCATGAGACAAAGAACTATACTATGGGAGAGGGCGGTGCAATCCTTTTTAACAGGGATGAATATGTGGAGAAGGCAGAGATCCTGAGAGAAAAGGGAACTGACAGAAGTAAGTTTTTCCGCGGACAGGTTGACAAGTATCGCTGGATGGATTATGGTTCTTCCTATCTTCCAAGTGAACTGAATGCAGCATATCTTTATGCACAGCTGGAAGCAAGAAATCAGATCTTTGCCAAAAGAATGGAGATATACAATTATTATCATAAAAATCTGGCTCATCTTGCACAGGAAGGTAAGATCGAACAGCCTTATGTGCCGGAGGAATGCAGTCACAATGCCCATATGTATTATATCAAGGTGCGTGATATACAGGTAAGAACCCGGCTGATTGCTTACCTTCGGGAAAAAGGAATCTGCAGCGTATTTCATTACGTGCCTCTTCATTCTGCACCTGCGGGACAGAAATTTGGAAGATTTTCAGGGGAAGATGTTTATACTACAAAGGAAAGTGAACGTCTGTTGAGACTGCCGATGTTTTATAATCTGGATATGGAGGATGTGAAATATATCACAGATACCATAGCTTCTTTTGACGGATTCTGATAATCGTGTGCCGCAAGTCTGTTTCAGGAATCAACCTGTCGGCACACCGGACGAAAAACAGAGACATATTAAGAGGAAATATTATGAAAAAATGGAAACATTTATTAAAGACTGTTATGGCTGTGGGAGTCATTGCGATGACTGCTGTTCAGATCTGCGCTGCTGCGGAAGGAACTGCGCAGGCTGCTGTTTCAGAGGTTACACCCGTATCCATTTCAACTAATGAGATTTCAGGCTGGCCTGCAGGTCCTGAAATCACATCTGAGACAGGGGTACTGATGGATGCAGACAGCGGAACTCTTCTGTACAGCAAGGGCGGAGATGAAATCCGTTATCCGGCAAGTATTACCAAAATCATGACACTGCTTCTGGCGGTGGAGAACTGTTCCCTGAAAGAAGATGTTGTCTTTACGGAAACAGGAACACGTGATATCAGTTGGGATTCCGGCAATATTGGAATGCAGGTGGGAGAAGTGATGAGCATGAGAGCATGCCTTTATGCACTTGTGATCCGCTCTGCAAACGAGGTCGCAGCCAGATTGCAGAACATGTAGGTGGCACAGAGCAGCACTTTGTAGATATGATGAATGAACGTGCGGCACAGATCGGATGCACGAATACACATTTTGTAAACGCCAGTGGTCTTCCGGATCCTGACCACTATTCTACTGCACATGACATGGCGTTGATCATGCGGGAAGGTCTGAAGAATAAAAAATTCCGCAGGATCATCGGCGCTACAGATTATACGATCAAACCTACGAACATGAACAGTGAGTCAAGGGTACTGCATACGCATCATCCGATGCTTGCCCCGGAGAGCAGTTATCATTATGATGGCTGTATTGGCGGCAAGACAGGATATACCAGTGAGGCCGGAAACACTCTTGTGACAGCAGCAGAGAAGAATGGAACTACTTATATTACAGTGACAATGAAGGCGGCAGACCTTGCAGTTGCCAGTACGGATTCCACAGCACTGTTCAACTATGGTTATCAAAATTTCACAAAAGCACAGGTAAATGGTGGAGAAGTATCAGTTCCAAACGGAGTGACTGTGGATAACCTGACTGTTCAGGAGAATTCACAGAATGGAAATACAGTAGATGATTACTATTATAATGATTATCTTTTGGGAAGCGTTGAAGTTCCGGAAGCTACACCTACACCGGAACCTGCAGTGGATGCCCTTTCTGATACATCCGGAGGAAATACGGATCAGGCGGATCAAAATGAGAAAGCAGATACTGTCGGAGAAGAAAAAACTTCTGCGGGGATGCCGGAACTGCGAAAAATACTTCTGATCATAGGAGCGGCAATGCTTCTTCTTATTATCATTCTGAGCATTGCACTTGCAAAAAAGGAAAAAAGATATTATGGCTAAGTCTGCATATCATGTGGATTTATGCGAACAGATATAACAGAAACACAGAGAAAGCTAAAGAAAAGAGGAAAATAAAATGGGAAAAATCAAAGTTACAGAATGTGGTGGAATTAAGGGATTAAAAGTGGTAGAACCTACAGTTTTCGGAGATGCCAGAGGATATTTCATGGAAACCTACAATTACAATGATTTCAAAGAAGCAGGAATTGATGTCGAATTTGTACAGGATAATCAGTCAAGCTCACATAAGGGTGTACTTCGCGGACTCCATTTCCAGATCAATTACCCACAGGATAAACTGGTACGTGTTGTAAATGGTGAGGTATTTGATGTGGCGGTAGATCTTCGTGAAGGTTCAGAAACATATGGAAAATGGTTTGGAGTCGTACTTTCTGCTGAAAACAAGAAACAGTTCTTCATTCCAAAAGGATTTGCACATGGTTTTCTTGTACTTTCCGAGCATGCGGAATTTGTTTACAAATGCTCTGATTTCTATCATCCAAATGACGAGGGCGGCCTGATCTGGAACGATCCGGATATCGGAGTTGAATGGCCGATCCCGGAAGGAATGGAATTAAGCTTTTCTGACAAAGATACCAAATGGGGAAGCTTTAAAGAGTACCGTAAATAGGAGAATGAGCGATTGAATACAATTTTTTCTTTACCGATGGATATTTATAAGAACAGACGGCTTGTTGCAAAGCTTGCAAAGAATGATTTCAAAACAAGATATGCAGGTTCTTATCTGGGAATTGTGTGGGCGTTTATCCAGCCTGTGATCACGATCCTGGTATACTGGTTTGTATTCTCTGTAGGTTTTCGTTCCGGAACAGGGGATCTGGGAGTTCCTTTTGTTCTTTATCTGGTAGCAGGTATTGTGCCATGGTTCTTTTTCCAGGATGCGCTGATGGGGGGGACAAATTCTCTGCTGGAATACAATTATCTGGTAAAAAAGTCGTTTTTAATATCAGTGTGCTTCCGGTAGTCAAGATCATTTCTGCCATGTTTGTGCATGCATTCTTTGTGTTGTTTACGATCATCCTGTATGCAGCGTATGGGAAATTTCCTGATTTCTATTATCTGCAGATTATTTATTACAGTGTATGTGTGTTCATTCTGGTATTGGGCTTATCATATGCCACAAGTGCAATCGTTATTTTTTTTCAGAGATCTGACCCAGATCATCAATATTGTGCTTCAGGTAGGAGTCTGGCTGACTCCGATCATGTGGATCGTTGAGGCTTCACCTCTGATGGGACATCCTGTGATCATGAAGATCCTGAAACTGAATCCGATGTATTATATTGTTTCCGGATACAGAGATACATTCCTGATGAAAACCTGGTTCTGGGAACATGCAGGATGGACGGTCTATTTCTGGATATTTACAATTCTGTGTTTCCTGTTCGGAAGCTGGGTATTTAAACGTCTGCGCATTCATTTTGCAGATGTACTGTAACTAGTACAGCGAATATTAATATATCAGAAACTTAATTTTCGCTGTACTGGTAAGCGTGAAATAAGTCAGAGGAAGATGAAAAACACAGGAACATAACAGAAAGGAAATTACGTGGAGAACAAGAAAGTAATTCAGGTGAAGGATCTCACCAAAATGTATAAATTATATGATAAGCCTTCGGACAGATTGAAAGAAGCGCTGGGGCTTACCAGAAAGAAACTTTATAAAGAGCATTATGCACTTCATGATGTAAATTTTGATATTTATGAAGGAGAATGCGTGGGAATTATAGGAACCAACGGTTCCGGTAAATCCACGATCTTAAAGATCATCACCGGCGTCCTGACTCCCACAGCAGGGGAAGTAAAGGTAGACGGACGAATTTCCGCACTGCTGGAACTGGGAGCTGGATTTAACATGGAATATTCAGGTCTTGAGAATGTATACCTGAATGGAACCATGATCGGTTTTTCAAAAGAAGAGATTGATGCCAGACTGAATGATATTCTGGAATTTGCGGACATTGGAGACTTTATCCACCAGCCTGTAAAGACTTATTCCAGCGGTATGTTCGTGCGTCTGGCTTTTGCTGTTGCGATCAATATTGATCCGGAGATCCTGGTGGTAGATGAGGCGTTGTCTGTGGGCGACGTGTTCTTTCAGGCAAAATGTTATCACAAGTTTGAGGAATTTAAGAAACAGGGCAAGACGATCCTGTTTGTAAGTCATGATCTTGGAAGCGTTTCCAAGTATTGTGACAGAGTTATTCTTCTGAACAAAGGCGTAAAGATGGATGAAGGTTCACCAAAGCAGATGGTTGACCTGTACAAACAGCTTCTGGTAGGACAGAATCCTGTAAAACAGAATGAATCTGACAGTACAGAGCAGATTGTGGCAGAGGACAGTGAAGGACTGGGAGATTTTCAGGTAAATCCCAATATGCTGGAATATGGAAGCCGTATTGCTGAGATCACAGATTTCAGAGTCATTGATGATAAAGGAAGATGTTCCAATACTGTTGAAAAGGGAAGCTGCTTCAAAATTCGTATGAAAGTCCGGTTTAATGAAGAGATTCAGGAGCCGATCATGGCATACACCTTTAAAAATATTCAGGGTACGGAAATCACAGGTACCAATACCATGTATGAAAATGCAAAGATAGAACACTCCGGAAAAGGGGACATATGTACTGTAACATTTACACAGAACATGAACCTTCAGGGCGGTGAGTATCTCCTGTCATTTGGATGTACAGGGTATAAAAACGGAGATTTTACGGTATTCCACAGACTTTATGATGCATGTAACATAACAGTTATTTCCAGTAAAAATACAGTTGGATTCTATGATATGGATTCAAAGGTGGAAGTACGGTGCGAAGAACAGGTCTGAGAATGTTATGATGACAAATATCAGTGCGAAAAAATAATCAGCGCGAGGACTATATATGGAAGAAAAAATCGGGAAAGTAATTCTGGATACCACGTGCTATCCGGGAAAAGATCTATACAGTGATGGTGCGATAGAGGATGAAATGCTTGCAATTTCCAGAGATTTTGCACCGGAAGAATTTAACAGAGTGATCAGTGAGAGAAAGAGCTGGCCAATTCTTTATCATTTTTCTCATATCAGGGAGAATATTCTGAGCTGGATTCCCTTTACAGGAGAAGAGAAGGTTCTGGAGATTGGTTCCGGATGTGGTGCTGTGACAGGAGCTCTCTGTGAAAGGGCGAAGGAAGTTACCTGCATCGAGCTTTCTATGAAAAGAAGTAAGATCAATGCATATAGACATCAGGATCAGGATAATCTTAAAATCCTTGTGGGAAACTTTCAGGAGATCGAGAAAAACCTTACTGAGAAATACGACTATATCACTTTGATCGGTGTATTTGAGTATGGAGAATCCTATATCCGGAGTGAGAATCCATATGTGGATTTTCTCAGGATCATATCAAAGCATCTGAAGCCGGATGGAAAGATCATTCTGGCCATTGAGAACAGACTGGGACTGAAATACTGGGCCGGATGTACAGAGGACCATTTTGGAACTTATTCGAAGGAATCCAGGGATACCCCAAAACAAAAGGGGTTAAAACTTTTTCAAGAAAAGAATTTAATGGAATTTTGGAGGAAGCAGGAAACTTAAAAGCCGACTGGTATTATCCATATCCGGATTACAAATTTCCAATGACTATTCATTCAGACAGACATCTCCCTGCAAGCGGAGAGCTGCATATGAGGGACTACAATTTTGACAGACTCCGTCTGGATCTGTTTCAGGAATCTCAGGTGTATAATACACTTTTGAGCAATGATCTTTACCCGCAGTTTGCCAATTCCTTTCTTCTTGTGATCGGAAAAGAACAGCCACAGACAGCACCGGTTTATGTGAAGTTTTCCAATGAGAGAGATCAGAAGCTCTCCATTTATACGGAAATCAGTGAAGCAGCAGATGGGCAGCTGACTGTGAAGAAAGTACCGTCGCAGAAGAAAGCGGCAGCTCATGTACGAAATCTGGGAACTATCTGCGAAGAACTGACCGGAATGTATAAAGAAGAGGAAATTGAAGTAAACCGCTGCCGGATCAAAGGTGACTGTGCGCAGCTGGAATATCTGACAGGTATCACCCTGGAAGATAAGCTGGATCATCTTCTGGAAGAAGGCAGAACAGAGGAACTGGAGAAATTATTCTTCTCTTATATACAGAAAGTAAAGAATATTCACGAGAAGAAACCCTTTGAGAAAACACCGGAATTTGTAAGGGTATTTGGAAATGTAAACCTGCGTTCTGATCTGAAATGTACAGAAATATCCAATATTGATTTTGTTCCTGCAAATATTATCCTCTCTGAGAATAAAGTATCTGTGATCGACTATGAGTGGACCTTTGCATTTCCTGTACCTTCACAGTTCCTGGTTTACAGGATGATCTTTTACTATCTGGAACTGAATGACAAACGGGGAGTACTTAAAGAGCGGGATTTCTATGAGAAAGCAGGAATCCTGCCTGAAGATATAGAAGTTTATGTGGAGATGGAACATAATTTTCAGCAGTATATTCTGGGTGAGCATACAGCAATGAGAAATATGTATGTCCAGATCTCTCCGGGCCGGGTGGAAGTAGAAGATTATTACAGAGAAAAGAAACAGGAATCTCTGGAAATGCTTCAGATTTTCTGGGATAACGGAAAGAGCTTTAATGAGGCTGATTCTGTGAGATATCTGTTCAGAAACGGGAAAATTCAGACGGAGTTTGAACTTCCGGAGAATACCACAATGCTTCGCCTTGATCCGGGCGAAATGTCCAAGGGACTTAAGATTGTAAAGCTGACATGGGAAGATGAAAGTCAGGTAAAGTTTCACACAGATGGCTGTGAAGTGTCCTCCGGAGAATTCTATTTCGGCGGTGACGATCCGCAGATCATAGTAGATTCTGTTCCTGAGAACAGAAAGTGCATAAAGATTGAGATGGAGATCCTGGACCGGAAAACCACAGAAAAGAAATTCTGGAAAGTATACGCAGAGCAGAAAAGGGCAATGGAGCAGATGAGTCAGGAGCTTGCGCAGAAGAAAGCTCTGGTCGATCAGGTGGAAGGCAGTAAGGCATGGAAAGTGTATCGTGCCATCAAAAGGGTTTAGTTATGGGAAATATACTTTGGAGTGTAGATAAAAAAATATACAGTGACAAAGAAGATCATACTCTGGCCATTACCGGATGGGCGATAACCAGAGATCAGTCAGAATGTGATTTCATTCTTTATGGCTCGGGAAAGGAACTCTCCGTTCCTGAACCTTCGCGTTGTGAAAGAGCGGATGTTGCCAAAGATTTAAAAGAAACAAAAGATATAAAAGAAGTGGGAAATGTCGGATTCACAGTAAAGATACCGGAAATTATAAAACTTGCAGAAGAACATGAGAAACTGCAGCTTGCGCTGAGAGCAGGAGATGAAAAAGAAATCATCTGGGAAGCCACAGCTGCAGAAGTGAAGGACTTTTGTGAGGAAAGTCTTATTGAATATCATATTGATGAGGAACAGATCACACAGGAGAGTACCCTGACAGTCAGAGGCTGGGTTGTAAACCAGCTGGAGCCGGATGAGATATTTGTACAGGGTACAGATGGGAAGGTTCTGGAATGTACGATCACCAGACAAAGACGTCCGGACGTGGAAGAGGCAAAGGGGATTTCCGAAGAAGAGAAAAGAAATCTGGGATTCAGTATTACTGTCAATCTGGAGAATACAAACGATCAGAATATCTGCATCTGTTTCAGGGGAAAAGATGTACAGAAAATTTATACTGTAAATGTAAAAAAAATAAAACGGGAAAATACCGGACTGTATCAGCAGATGAAACTGCTGTCTCTGAAGAACAGGCAGAAGAATCAGGAATATATAAAGAAAAACGGCATTGGAAGATTTATCCGTTATGTGAGAAATTCCCAGCTTAAGGACGGAGATCAGGATTATGAAGACTGGCTGAAAGATCATGTCGCATTCCGAAAGGAATTAAAAAGACAGAGAAATGCTGTTTTTTCTTATTCACCGCTGATCAGTATTGTGATGGTGGTGACGGATACAGATGAACAAAGGTTAAAAAGTGTGATCGATGCTTATACAGAACAGACCTATGGTAACTGGCAGCTGTGTCTGGCAGATGCATGTGAGGGAGAGGAAACAGGAGAGTTTCTGCGGAAAAAATATAAAAAAGAGATTCGCCTTTCCTATAAGAAGGTTACGGAAAATAATGGAATTTCGGGAAATCTTAATGCATCTTTGAAACTTGCAATGGGAGAGTATGTTCTGTTTGCCGGTCAGGAGATCATACCTGAACCTGATGCACTTTTTCAGATGGTCAAAGCGATCACAGAGAAAAAAGCGGATATGATCTATACAGATGAAGATGAGATCAGCGCAGACGGAAAACATTATTCTGAGCCGGAATTCAAGCCGGATTTCAATCTGTTCAGATTAAGGGAAAATAATTATATCGGACAGTTCTGGGCAATCCGGAAGGAAATTCTGGAACAGGCCGGAAAGTTTGAACCGGAATATGATGGTGCACAGGATTATGATATGCTCTTAAGATGCAGTGAGCAGGCAGAGAATATTGTGCATATTCCAAAGATCCTCTGTCATTCCATGAAAGCAGAGAACCTGATCACAGAAGAACAGGAGAAGAAAAACTGGGAAGCAGGCAGAAAGGCACTGGAGGAGCATTACCGCAGGGCGGAGGTTTCTGCAACAGCGGAACTTGCAGACAAGAAGGGATGGTACAGAAGCCATCTGACTATTTCCGGCGAACCGATGATTTCTGTGATCATTCCAAGTAAAGATCACATTAATGATCTGGAACTGTGTATTTCATCCATAGAAGAGAAGACAACATGGAAGAATTACGAGATCATTATTGTTGAGAACAACAGTGTGGAAAAAGAAACCTTTGTATACTATGAGACACTGAAAAACAGATACCCAAATGTAAGGATCCTTACATGGAAAAAAGAATTCAATTATTCTGCGATCAATAATTTTGCAGTAAGAGAGGCACGGGGAGAGTATCTGCTGTTTCTTAACAATGATGTGGAGATTATTACAGAGAGCTGGCTTGAAGAAATGCTTCAGCTTTGTCAGCAAAAAGACGTGGGAATGGTCGGTGCGAAACTGTATTATCCGGATGATACCATTCAGCATGCAGGAGTGGTAGTTGGTCTTGGTGGAGTTGCTGCCCATGTATTATGTAAACTTCCCCGGGATGCGGAAGGATATATGGGACGTCTGCGCTGTGTGCAGGAGATAAGTGCAGTCACTGCCGCCTGCATGATGGTAAAGACTTCTGTTTTTAAAGCAGTTGGAGGATTTGACGAGGAGCTGAAGGTTGCATTTAATGATATTGACCTCTGTATGAAAGTGAGAAAATATGGAGTGAAAATTGTATTCACACCGTATGCAGAACTGTATCATTATGAATCCAAATCCAGAGGAATGGAAGATACACCGGAGAAACAGCTGCGTTTTTCCAGAGAAGTAAACTGTTTCCGGAGAAAATGGGAAAGAGAGCTCCTGAAAGGAGATCCCTATTATAATCCCAATCTGACATTAAACAACACAGACTGTTCTCTGAGAAAACAGGAGAAGAACGGAGATTAACATGCCTAAGGAAATATTTGAAGTAGTAAGAGAAAGATTTCATTTATCAGACAGGACACAGTATATTGTGCAGGGACACTGGCCGAAAGATGCGGTGATGGAGGCATATCTGGATCAGCACAAACTGAAGGTGTCTGTGAAAGAAAATGAAAATGTAAGTGCACTGGAACGTTTTAAAGATCCGGAGAAAATGCAGGGAATACAGATTACGGCAACTGTTCAGATACCGGAAAATCTGGAGGGGTATCATAGGCTTGTGATCTATGAGAAGTTTCCGGATAAAAAACATGTCTGGTTTTCCATCACTGCCGGTGAACTGGATAGAAAAAGAGATAAACCGCAGGTATATTTTGAAGAAGAGAGTGCAGAACAGGGAACTGTACGGATCAGAGGGTGGGCCATTGCACCCAAGCCTGTGACTGTCCGTATCTTTGATGCGGATAAAAAGCCGATTGCCGCTGAAATCCAGAGAACAGACAGGTGGATGTCAACCAGCTGTTTGAAGAAGCACAGGATCCGGGAAAGACAGGATTCTTTTCTGAGATCACCAACGTTTCGGGAAAATGCCTGTATGTAGTGTTTTATGCAGGCGAGAAGAAAACTGTACATGTGGTTCCTCTGAGAAAAGCTGATATTCTGGCAAAGAAATTAGACAAATATGTAGAAAAAGGAATCCGCTACTGGAAATCTCAGGGTGCGGCGGCTCTTGCTGAGAAGGTAGTGACAAAGGTTAAAAATGTACGTCAGGGACCGCCATCCTATCAGAAATGGATCAGACATCATCTGCCGGACAGGAACGAACTGGAGAAACAGAAGAAAACATCCTTTGGATACAGCCCCAAGATTTCTTTTGTAGTACCGCTGTATAAGACACCGGAGAAATATCTCAGAAGACTGACAGAATCATTTCAGGAACAGACTTATTCAAACTGGGAACTTTGTTTCTCTGACGGAAGCGGCGCACAGTCACCACTGACGGAATTGTTAAAAGAACTGACAGCGAAGGATAACAGAATTAAATACGTTTCTCATGAGGAGCCACTTCAGATTTCAGAGAATACCAACAGTGCCATTGAAATTGCAACAGGTGATTTCATTGCCTTTGCAGACCATGATGATGAGCTGACGCCGAATGCATTATTTGAATGTGTGAGAGCAATAAATGAGAAACCGCAGACACTGGTGATCTACACAGATGAAGATAAGATGTCTATGGATGGACATAAATTCTTTCAGCCGCATTTTAAACCGGACTATAATCCGGATCTGCTGTGTACGGTCAATTATATCTGCCATCTGTTTGTGGTATCACGAAAAGTAATTGAAAAAGTTGGCGGGCTGCGAAGTGAGTTTGACGGTGCACAGGATTATGATTTTGTGTTACGCTGTGTGGAAGCAGTAAAGGATGAAGAAATCTGTCATATTCCAAAATCCTGTAATCACTGGCGTTGCCATGAGGACTCCACAGCAGAGAATCCCGAGAGCAAGCTTATGCCTTTGAAGCCGGAAGACGTGCAGTACAGGCTCACTATGAGAGAACAGGAATCCACGCAGAGGTTTTAAGGTGAATATCTGGGGCTGGTACAGAACGAAG